>Ga0335072_10002106_pt1 | contig 31365 bp, 30 predicted proteins | sample Lox_Sample_21_FD_206725 | JGI IMG/M metagenome (GOLD analysis project Ga0335072, IMG submission 206725) | Soil microbial communities from Loxahatchee National Wildlife Refuge, Florida, United States - Lox_Sample_2.1 | ecosystem: Environmental > Terrestrial > Soil > Wetlands | place: USA...
CAGCTGCAATCGCAGGTGGCGGCCGCGAAGAGCTCGGCGGACCAGGCGGCGAGCGCTGCCCAGTCGGCCAGCCAGGCGGCCAGCGGTGCGCAGAGCACTGCGAACCAGGCGTTGGCTGCTGCTCAGGCCGCTCAGTCGGCGGTCGATGCGACCAACGAGAAGATCAACCGCATGTTCAAGCGGTCGATCTCCAAGTAAAGGGCGGTTTCCCGCTTCTTTAAAGAACGCCGCGCATCCGCGCGGCGTTTTTCTTTTTGGATTGGCGCAAAGTGCAGCATCCTGCCGCTTTGCGCGGCCAGCCCATGAACTGCGTTTCATCCCGCGGCCCAGGGCCGCTTACTCATTTGCTTTCGAGCTAACCCAAAGAAAAATGATCTTCCTGAGCCGCTCTTAGCGCGAAAGCAAATGCGTGAGCGGCCCAGGGCCGCTCCCTGGGCCGCGGGATGAATCCCTGTCACAGGGCTGGCCGCTAAAAGCGCCGCAGGCGACTTTTAGCCAATTTAGTAGCGAATCAAAGCGGAGCCCCACGTGACACCGCCGCCGAAGGCTTCGAGGAGCAGCAGGTCGCCGCGCTTGATCCGGCCGTCACGCACGCCGACGTCGAGGGCCAGGGGCACTGAGGCGGCCGACGTGTTGCCGTGGTCCTGCACCGTGGTGATGACGCGATCCATGGACATTTCCAGCTTGCGCGCAGTCGCCTGGATGATGCGCAGATTCGCCTGGTGCGGCACCAGCCAGTCGATCGCGGAGCGCTCGAGCGAATTGGCGGCCAGCGCCTCGTCGATCGCCCGCCCGAGCGTGGTGACCGCGATCTTGAACACCTCGCTGCCGGTCATGACGATGGCACGGCGGGACTTGGCCGGATCGCCGTTGGCGGCGAGGCCGCCGCCGCAATAGAGCAGGTCCTTGTAGGCGCCGTCCGCATGCAGGTGCGTCGACAGGACTCCGGGCTCCTGCGCCGCCTCGAGGACCACGGCGCCGGCTCCGTCGGCGAACAACACGGCCGTGGAGCGGTCGCTCCAGTCCGTGATGCGCGAGAGCGTCTCCGCGCCGATCACGAGCGCCCGGCGCGCGTCGCCGAAGCGCACGAACTTGTCCGCGATGGAGAGCGCATACATGAAGCCGCTGCAGGCGGTCTCCACGCTGAATGCCGCGGCGCCGCGGCAGCCCAGCCGCGCCTGCAGCAGGGCGCCACAATTGGGGAAGACCATGTCGGGCGTCGTGGTGCCGAAGGCGATGAAGTCCACGTCGGTCGGCCGGACGCCCGCGGCATCCAGGGCGGCCCGCGCGGCGCGCTCCGCCAGATCCACCGTGGTCTCGCCGCTGGCGGCGATGTGCCGGCGCTCGATCCCCGTGCGCTCCCGAATCCATTGGTCGCTCGTGTCCATCATCTTCTCGAGATCGAGGTTCGTGAGAACCTTCTCCGGAAGATACGAGCCGGTCCCCGCAATACGCGAATAGTTCAAGTTGTCGAACCCTGTGACGCCGCGGCTCCGTCTGCCGCGAGCGCCTGTGCAATGTGCGCGGTCAATCCCCGACGCGCGGCGAGCGCGGCGGTGATGATCGCCCGCGCGAAGGCCACCCCGTCGGCTCTGCCATGGCTTTTTACCACGACGCCGGTCAGGCCGACCATGCAGGCGCCGTTGTATTTGCGCGGATCGAGGCCGGCGGCCGCCCGGCGCAGGACCGGACGGGCCGCGAGCCCCGCCAGCCGGCTGAGCCAGGTCGCGCGAAACTCCTGGCGCATCCGGTCGGCAATCAACGCCGCGGCTCCTTCCATCGTCTTCAGGGCCACGTTCCCCGTGAAGCCGTCCGTGACCACCACGTCGACGTCACCGGAGAAGATATCGTCGCCCTCGACGAACCCCACATAGTTGAGGTGGCTGGTGGCCAGCAGCATATGGGCCGCCTGCACCACCTCGTGACCCTTGATGTCCTCTTCACCGATGTTGAGCAGCCCGATCCGCGGCGCGGCCAGGCCGTAGATGTCGGCGGAGATGATGGCGCCCATGGCCGCGAACTGGCGCAGCTGCTCCGGCGTCGCCTTGGTGTTGGCGCCCAGGTCGAGCATGTGCGTATGGCCGTGCGCCGCCGGGATCGCCGAGATGATCGCGGCCCGCTCGACACCGGGCACGGTCTTGAGCACGAAATGGGCGATCGCATTCAGCGCGCCGGTGTTGCCGGCGCTGACGCAGGCGCAGGCGCGCCCGCTTTTGACCAGATCCACCGCCACGCGCATCGAAGAATCCTTCTTGCGGCGGATCGCCTCGCGCGGGCTCTCGCTCATCGCGACGACCTGGCTCGCAGGCACCACCTCGATGCGCGCGCGCAACGCCGCGGATTGCGCGGCGACCCGCGGCTCGATCAGATCGGAAGCGCCGACGAGAAGCGCCCGCAGACCCTCGTCCTCACGCAGGGCGTGGAGCGCTCCGGCGATGTATTCGGGCGGCGGATGATCGCCGCTCATCACGTCAATGGCGATAGGCAGCACGGCTACCCCGGGCACCAGGATGTGCCCCGCCGCCGCAGGTGGCGGAGCCGCGGGCAAAATCCACGCTTAGCCGCCTCGGCGTTGCTCGCGGCGCGCTGGGCCGGGCAGGATGACCGGAGCCAGCGCTTCATACTACGCGGCGAACCTATTCCTGCTCGTCCGCCTCGGCGGGCTTCTCGATCACGCGGCGGCCGCGATAGAAGCCATCCGGCGTGATGCGATGGCGCAGGTGGGTCTCCCCCGACTGCGGGTCGGTGGACAGCGCCGGCTTCGACAGCCCGTCGTGGGAGCGATGCATGCCGCGCCGGGAGGGCGTCTTGCGACTTTTCTGAACAGGCATAATGTCCTCGTGCGCCCTCGGGCGCGCGCTAACTTCAAACCAAACCTACAACGACTCGTCGTCTTCCTTCAACAGCTCGGCGAGCCCCGCGAAGGGCCGCTGGGTCACGTGCTCCGGCGCCTCGCCGCTGACGAGAGGCGCGGCGGGCGGCACGGCGCACTCGCGCGGCTCCTCGTGCAGCGGCACGATCGGCAGGGCGAGCAGCAGCTCCTCCTCGACCAGCTCGCCGGCACTGATGCGGCCATCGCGCGCCAGCACCGGCTCGAGCTCTTCGGGCACCTCGGCAGCGTCTGCCTCCGTGAGGATCAGCGCCACCCGGGTGGTGCTCTCGATCGGCAGCTCCATCGCCTGCATGCACCGCTGGCACTGCAGCATGGCCTTGCCGGCGAGCGACAGCTCCGCAACCGCAAAGCGCGACTGGCGGCCGAAGCGCGCAGTACCGCGCACGCTCCCGCCGATGCCGGCGATCCGCGATTTCAGGCGCGGCAGCTCGGCCAACGGAACGTCAAAATCGATCTCGGCCTCGCCTCGGGCGAGCCGATCGATATCGAGCGGCTGGAACCAGGGCGGCGACATGGGGCGCGTATAATAGGTAGCGTCCGCCAGCAAGTCAAAGTCCACCGCGTAGCGTTAAGTCGTTGATGCCCGAGCTGATTCTCGCCTCGACCTCCCCCTACCGCCGCGCGCTCCTCGAGCGGCTCGGCATCCCCTTCACCGCCATGCCCCCCGGGACGCCGGAAGACCCCGTCGCCGGGGAGCTGCCCCCGGACCGGGCGGTGCGGCTGGCGGTCGCCAAGGCGCACGCCATCGCCGCGCGCCGGCCGGATGCCGTGGTCATCGGCAGCGACCAGGTCGCCGCGGTGGGCAGCAACATCCTGGATAAGCCGGGGGATGCTGCCCGCTGCCGCGCACAACTCACCGCCGCCAGCGGCTCGAGCGCGCGCTTCCACACGGCTTGCGCGGTCATCGCCGGACGGGCGGGCATCAGGATGGTGCACATCGATACCACGACGGTGTTTTTCCGCAGCCTCAGCCAGGAAGAGATCGAGCGCTATGTGGTGCGCGAGCGCCCGTTCGATTGCGCGGGCGGCTTCCGCGCCGAGGGCCTCGGCATATCCCTCTTCGAAAGCATCGAGAGCAAGGATCCCACGGCCTTGATCGGCCTGCCCCTCATCTGGCTGGCCGCCGCCCTCCGCCGCTGCGGCTTCGTGCTGCCTTAGTTTATTGGCGCAAATCGCTCCCGGCGATTTGCGCGGCCAGCCATGTGACAGGATATATCCCGCGGCCCAGGGAACGGCCCTGGGCCGCTCACTCATTTGCTTTTGGACGGCAGGCGATCGAGGACCGTCGCAAGCTCTTGGGGTAGAGGTGCGCTGGCGCTGAAGGGACCGCCGGCGTTGGGCCACTCGAAGCTCATGCTGTGGGCGTGGAGGAACATCCTGGTGAGTCCGAGCTCGCGCATGCGCGCGTTGAATGTGGCGTCACCGTACTTGTCGTCGCCCGCCACGGGATGACCCGCGTAGGTCGCATGCACGCGAATCTGATGCGTGCGCCCGGTATGGAGGGAGACCTCCATCAGGGTGGCTAACTTGCCGAAGAACTGCACCGGGCGGAACTCGCTGACTGACGGTTTCCCCGAAGCGTCCGCGCGCACGGTGCGCTCGCCGCCGACGCGGGTGTCGGTGCGCAGCGGAACGTCGATCCGCTTCTGTCCCAGGTCCCACTTGCCGCGAAGCAGGACCAGATAGCGCTTGTCGCACTCCCCGTCCCGAAGTAATGCGTGCAGCGTCCGCAGGGTCGCCGCATCGCGCGCCACCAGCAGGCAGCCGCTGGTATCCCGGTCCAGGCGATGCACCAGCTCGAGCGGCTCGCCGGGCTTCAGCGCGCGGAGGGCCTCGATGACCCCAAAGCTGATGCCGCTGCCGCCATGGACCGCGATCCCGGCCGGCTTGTCGAGGACCAGCAGCCGGTCCGTCTCCTGCACGATCGCCCGCCCGAGGGTCTCCACCATCGCCGCCGGGGGGCCGCGGTGCACCCGGCCGGGCCCCGCCTCGGCCTGTTCCCAAAGGGGCGGTATGCGCACCTTGTCGTGGGCGCTCAGCCGCGCCTCCGGCCCGGCCCGGCGGCCGTTCACCCGGACCTCGCCCCGCCGGATGATGCGGAATATCCGGGTCCGCGGCACATCGCTCAGGCGCCGGGCCAGGTATTTGTCCAGACGCTGGCCGGCCTCCTCCTCTTCGACCTCGAAGTGCCGCACCCCATGGCCCCGCCCCCGGCTTTCCCCGGTCAGGCCGTCGCTCGCAGGGGTGATTTCGTCCCGGGAAGCCCGGAAATGGTCCTCTGGCACGTCGTTCCTCGATGTAAGGCGCTGTTTCTACAGTGATCTTTGCAGTATACTCCGTGCGCCGTCCGCTCATCCGGACGTGCTAATGGTAGGCGGCGCAGCGCGCCGCATGTTAGTTGGACCTCCAAGAAGAGGCCATCGTATTGGGCCGACAAGATCGCGCAGCCGGCGTCGAACCCCCTCGCTCAGGGTTCCGCGGGCCGCGGCATCGGTTGAGAGCACCGAAGCTTTTCCGGCACCCCGCCCTGCAAGAGGCGGGCATCGACGCCTGTATCGAGACTCGCGCGCATGCGCAGAGTGTGAGGAATCTTCGCCGCCGCGACGTGTGCGCGTCGCGGTCTCCCGCCCGCTTGTCGGCCCCACATCTGATAGTAGGGGCACATGAAAAGAATGCTCGTGAATGCAACTCAGGAAGAGGAGTTGCGGGTCGCGCTCGTTGACGGACAGAAGCTCTTCGATCTCAGCATCGAGATTCCCTCCCGCGAACAGAAGAAGGCCAACGTCTACAAAGGCCGCATCTCCCGCATCGAGCCCTCCCTCGAGGCCTGTTTCGTCGATTACGGCGCCGCGCGCCACGGCTTCCTGCCGCTGAAGGAAGTCTCACGCGATTTCTTCCGCCAGCAGCCGCAGGGCGGACGCATGAACATCCGCGAGCTTCTTGCCGAGGGACAGGAGGTCATCGTGCAGGTGGAGAAGGAGGAGCGCGGCAACAAAGGCGCGGCGCTCACGACTTTCCTCAGTCTCGCCGGCCGCTTCCTGGTGCTGATGCCGAACAATCCGCGCGCCGGCGGCGTCTCGCGCCGCATCGAGGGCGAGGACCGCGATCAGATGCGCGAGGTGATGAATCAGCTGAAGATCCCCGAAGGGATGGGCGCGATCGTTCGCACGGCCGGCGTGGGCCGCACCGTGGAAGAGCTGCAGTGGGATCTGGACAACCTGAACGCGCAGTGGGAGCAGATCGCCGCCGGAGCCAAGGATCGCCAGGCGCCATTCCTCGTCTACCGCGAGAGCGATGCGGTCACCCGCGCCATGCGCGATTACCTCTCCGATGACATCGGCGAAGTGCTGGTCGACGACCCCGCGGCCTTCCAGAAGGCGCAGGAGTACATGCAGCGCTTCATGCCGGCGGATGCGCAGCGGCGACTGAAGCTCTACACCGACGACATTGCGCTCTTCACCCGCTACCAGATCGAAAGCCAGATCGAGTCGGCGTACGCGCACAAAGTGCAGCTGCCCTCCGGCGGCAGCATCGTGATCGACTACACCGAAGCGCTGGTGTCCATCGACATCAATTCGGCGCGCGCCACCAAGGGCAGCGATATCGAGACCACCGCGCTCAACACCAACCTCGAGGCGGCGGACGAGGTCGCGCGTCAGCTGCGTATCCGCGACATCGGCGGCCTCATCGTCATCGACTTCATCGACATGGAGTCGAGCAAGAACCAGCGTGAGGTCGAGGACCGGCTGCGCGATGCGGTCAGGATGGACCGCGCGCGGATTCAGATCGGGAAGCTGTCACGCTTCGGGCTGCTGGAGATGTCGCGCCAGCGCCTGCGGCCCTCACTGGGGGAGTCCAGCCATATCGTTTGTCCGCGATGCGTGGGCATCGGCAGCATCCGCAGCGTCGAGTCGATGACGCTCGCGGTCCTTCGCCTGATCGGCGAAGAGCTGCGCAAGGACCGTACTGCCCGCGTCATCGCCCAGTTGCCGGTGGAAGTGGCCACCTATCTCTTCAATGAGAAGCGCGAGTGGCTGCGCACCCTGGAAGACCGCAGCTCGGCGGAGCTGGTGATCGTCCCGAACCCCAACATGCAGACGCCGGAATATTCCATCCGGCGCCTCAGGGACGATGAGGCCGAACTGCCCGAGAACCGGCAGACGAGCTACCTCATGCCGACGGCACCCGAGCCCGTCGAGCCCGGCAGCGCCCGCGACAAGCGGCCGCCGGCTGAAGTCCCGGCCGTGGCGGCGCTGTTGCCGAGCACGCCGGCACCGATCATGACGCCACCGGCGCCCATGGCGCCGGCGGCTCCGGCCCCGGTGGCTGCGGCCGCCGAGCACCACGCCAACGGGGGACTGCGCGCGTGGTTCAAGAAGCTCTTCGTGGGTGAATCCGAAGGTGCACAGGCGACGGCCGCCGCTGAGCCCGCGCAGCCGGCGGCGGCAACACCCGCCGGCGGCGCAACCCATCATCATCGCTCCTCGAGCGGCGGCGACAGGCATCGCGACGGCCGGCGGGAGCACTCCCGACAGCCGCGCCGCTCGGAAGGCGGTCAGCGGCGCGGCCACGGCGACGGCCGGCGCGCCGAGGGACGCGGCGGCGGTGACGGGCGGGATCGCAGTCGGCGTGACCACGACCGCGATCACAACAGAGGCCCGCGGGAGCGCGATCGGGATCGGGATCTCAATGCGCGCCCCGCCGAGTCCGCTGCCGGCGGCGCGCCGGCGCCCGCAGCCGCGGCCGACCCGCGCCCCGGTGAGGCCGGCGGCGAGCAGCGGCAGGTTGCGGGTGACCGCCCTGATCGCGGCGAGCGCGGCGAGCGCCGCGGCCGTCGCAGGGGCCGCCGCGGCGGCCGGCACGGTGGCGGCAGAGGTGAGGGCCGTGAGAATCGCGAGGGCGGTATGCGCGAATCAGGCGGCTTCGCAGGCGCGCCCGCGGCCGCGCCGGAAGGCGGCGCAGGCGATTACTCAGCCGGCGCATCCTCCAACGGCACTCACGAGCAACATCACGAGCCGGACGCTCCGCGGGAATCATTCTCTCCGCCGAGGGAGTCGCCTGCTCCAGGGAGGGAGTCGTATGCTCCGCCGAGGGAGTCATTCACGCCGCCGCCGGAATCACGCGAGCCGCGCGAGGCATCCGCCCGTCACCAGGAGCCTGCCGCTCCCGCGGCGCATTTCGAGCCCTCGCCGCCGACGGAAAGCAACACACCGCGCGAGACCAAGCCGTACGTGGTGTGGTCGTCGGCTCCGTCCGATCAAGCCGTCTCCCCGGGCGGCAGCCGCGGCTCAGACGAGTAGCCCGGGATCGAAGACCGTCAATCGGCCCATGCCGGCGCGCCCAGCGCGCCGGCATGGATTCATGCAGCCCGCGATTGCTGGCGCAGGTGCTCGACGAGTCCGCGCGAGGCGGCCTCGATCAGATCCAACACATCCTCGAAGCCGTTGGGTCCGCCGTAATACGGATCCGGAACCTCGCTGATGCCCGTCTGCGGCGCGAACTCGAGGAAGAGTCGTAGACGGTCGCGCGCCTGCGGCGGCGCGCGCCGCTCCAGGGCGCTCAGGTTCTCCCGGTCCATGGCGAGAATGAGATCGAAGTGCTCGAAGTCCCGCGGCTCGACCACACGGGCGCGCAGCGCCGAGAGGTCATAACCGCGCCGCGCCGCGGCCTGGCGCGTACGCCGGTCCGGCAGCTCCCCGACGTGGTAGCCGGCAGTGCCCGCGGAGTCTATTTCCAACACGATGTCCGGCGCTTCGCGGGATGCGACGGCGCGAAACACGACCTCCGCGGTCGGCGAGCGGCAGATGTTGCCGAGACAAACGAAGAGGATCCTCACAGCGCGGCTATTTTACGCTGTAACCCCGGCCTTCCAGACACGCACTGAGGGCACGGCGGTAGTCCGACGCCTTCTGGGCCATCGCCGCCGCCTGCTCCTGCTCCGCTTCCGTCATCTGGATCTGGTTGTTCTGGGCGCGCTGCGCATCGCTGGCGCTGCCGATGACCGCGCCCGTGAGGCCGCCGAACACCGCTCCCGCGCCCCTATCCCAGCGCGGCGAAATGGCGGCGCCGATCACTGCGCCGGCAATGGCTCCGATCGCGGTGCCGGTACCCGGCGGCGGACCCTTGGCGACGACCCGGTACTGAGCGGGCACATTGGGCGCGGTCGGATCGAAACCCGTCTGCTTGACGGCCCAGACGCTGCACTCGTACCGGTCGCGATTCTGCTGGTCCGCCGTCTGGCCCTGCTGGGGATAGGCGTAGACCGTCGTATTCGGCGGTGGACCGACGTAGGCCATCGGGGGCGGCGGCGGCGGCGGCGGCGGCGTCGCACAGCCCGCGAGGCCCAGAGAAAGGGCCGACAGGGCGGCGATTCCGGCAATGCCCCGAAGGGCGGACGATTCTTGCAACAATTTGAAACGCATAGTCTTTCCGTTACGCGAATCCGCTTGCTCCCACTGAACGTGGGGGCGATTCGCTCGTTGACAACCTAGCCCTGGCATTTACCATAACCCGTGCGAATCAGGCTAGCGACCCGTTCAAGGTCCTCGGCAGTATTGACGTCGGGTCCCGGCCGCTCGAGGGCGTCCGCCACCCGGATGACGAGACCATTTTCCAGCGCGCGCAGCTGCTCCAGCTTCTCGATCTTCTCCAGCGCCGTCGGCTCGAGCGAGGCCAGTCGCCGCAAGGCACCGACCCGGTAGGCGTAGATCCCGATGTGACGCCGCGCGCCCGCAAATACGCCTTGAGTCGACGGTCCCGCGGGCGCGCCCTCGCGATTCCAGGGGACCGGCGCACGGCTGAAATAAAGTGCCTTACCGCGCGGGTCGGCCACTACTTTGACCGCGTTGGGATCGAGAAATTCCGCCAGGGACTCCACCGGTGTCGCGAGCGTGGCCATCGCAGCTTCGGTGTCTGAATCCAGCAGCGTCGCGACCTGACGGATGATCGCCGGCGGGATGAGCGGCTCATCCCCCTGCACGTTGACCACGATGTCGCCTTCCGGCCAGCGCTCGATAGCGGCGAGCTCGGCGAGCCGGTCGGTGCCGGACGCGTGTCTGTCGGAGGTCATGCGCGCCACCGCGCCAAAGCCCGCGGCGGCAGCCGCGATCGCCTCGTCGTCGGTGGCAATCAACACATCACGCGCGCCCGACGCACAGGCGCGCTCGTGCACCCACTGCAGCATGGGTTTGCCCTCGATCGGCGCCAGCACCTTGCCCGACAGCCGTGTCGAGCCGCGGCGTGCGGGAATGGCGACGTGGAACGGGCAGCTCACGTGGCGCAGGCCGATCAGGCCTCAGCGCTCGAGGAGCGGGTCGTCGGCCCCGAGCTGCCGCGCCTCCTCCTCCAGCATGATCGGCACTTCGTCGCGGATCGGATAGGCGAGCCGGTCGAGCCGACAGACCAGCACCTGCGACTCGCGCCGATAGACCAGCGACCCTTTGCAGACCGGGCAGGCCAGGATGTCGAGCAGGCGGGAGTCCATCGGGAATCTAACCTCCGGCGGCAATGTGGGAATCGATCGCGCGCATCACGAGCTCGAGCAGCCGGCGCGAGTCGGCTTCGCTGAAGGCCGCCTCGACCGGCACGTACCAATGCCGCGGGCCGGCGGCCTGCCGGCATTTTACGGCATCCTTCTCCGTCATGAGCACCGCCAGGCCGTCGCCGAAGTCGAGGTCGGCCGCTGACAGCGCATGGTGGTCGGGAAAGGGATGCTCGCGGATCTCGAGGCCACGGGCGCGCAGATCGGCGAAGAAGCGCCCCGGATTGCCGATCCCGGCCACGGCGTGCACGGGCCGGCCGCGAAAGGCCTCCAGTGGCTGCTCCTCGCCCGAGCCGGCCACTTTGCGCGCCTCGGAAGCCAGCAGCCGCATCCGCAGCGCACCCGCGGCAAGCTCCGGCGCTACGCCCCGAACAGGCGCGCCGTCCAAGCCTCCATTCACCACCAATGCGTCGGCCGCCCGGGCCCGGCAGGCGCGCTCGCGCAGCGGGCCCGCCGGCAGCACGCGGCCGTTACCCAGGCCGCGAGCGCCGTCGAGGACCACGATCTCGCAGTCGCGCTTCATCCGCAGATGCTGCAGGCCGTCATCCGCCAGGATGACCTCCGCTCCCCGCTCGATCAGCGCCTTCGCCCCCGCCACGCGATCGGCCGCCACGAAAGTCAGGCATCCGGTGCGCCGTTGGAGGATGAGCGGCTCGTCGCCGACCTCCTGCCAGGAGGAGTCGGCAGTGACCGGGCGCGCACCGCCCCGCTCGCGTCCGTATCCCCGCGAAACCAGACCGACCTCGTAGCCGCGCCGCCGAAGATGGCCGGCCAACCAGATGGTGAGTGGTGTCTTGCCCGTGCCGCCCACCGTCAGATTGCCGACGACGATGACCGGTCTGCCGACACGTTGTGATCCTATCCAACCCCGTTCGTATGCCTTGCGCCGCGCCGCCACCGCTGCGCCGTACAGCCAGGAAAGGGGTTGCAACACCGAGACCCCGGGCGGCTCCTCGTACCAGAGCCTGAGCAGCCTGTCTTTCATTGGCTTGCTCACTTGCTGTTGCCATTCAATCAGTCGGCGAACTGCAGCTTGTAGAGCTGGGCGTAGCGGCCGCCGAGCGCCAACAGCTCGGCGTGCGTGCCGCTCTCGACCACCTGACCCGCATCGAGCACCACGATCCGGTCCGCCTGTTCCACGGTGGACAGCCGGTGTGCGATCACGAAAGTCGTGCGATTGCGCACCAGGTGCGCCAGCGCCGCCTGGATGTGCCGCTCCGATTCGGTATCGAGCGCCGAGGTTGCCTCGTCGAGAATGAGGATCGGGGCGTTCTTGAGCAGCGCGCGCGCAATGGAGATACGCTGCCGCTGGCCTCCCGAGAGCAACACGCCGCGATCGCCCACCATGGTGTCGAGCCCGTCCGGGAGCGCCGAGGTGAACTCCAGTACGTACGCCGCTTCCGCCGCCCGCTGCATCCCGCTGTCCGACACCTTGCGGCCGAAGGCGATGTTGTTGCGGATGGTATCGTTGAAGAGCGTCACGTCCTGGCTGACGACTGCAATCTGCGCTCGCAGGCTGCGCAAGTCGTACTCGCGGATATCGCGGCCGTCGATGAGGACGGAGCCCGACGTGAGATCGTAGAAGCGTGGCAGCAGGCTCACCAGCGTGGATTTGCCGCTGCCCGACCGTCCCACGATCGCAAGGCTGGAGCCCGCGGGCACTTCCAGCGACACGGCGTGCAACGCCGGCCGCTCTCCCCGCGGGTAAGAGAACGTGGCGTCGCGAAAGCTGACCTGTCCCGTGGCCCGGCCGGTCACGTAGGTCCCGCCGGCGGGCTCGGGCGGCTCGTCGATCAGCTCGAACAGGCTCTCCGCGGCGGTAATGCCCTGCTGCAGCGGGTCGGCCACGCTCACCAGCTCGCGCAGCGGCTGCGCGATGCTGGTCAAAGCGGTGAAAAAGCCGAACAGGTCGCCCGGCGTCATCTGCCCATTGACCGTGTCGCGGATGGCGAGTCCCAGCACCAGGGCGCCGCCCAGCGCACTGACGAGCTGCACGATGGGATTCGCCAGCCCGCGAGTCAGGATCAGGCGCATGTAGGAGCGGCGGTTGTGCTCGTTGACGGCGTCGAACGTCGCTCGCAGGTGGGGCTGCGCTTCGTATACCTTCACCAGCCGCGGCGCCTCGAAGCTCTCCTTGGCGATGCGCGTGACATCACCCATCGAGTCCTGAATGCGCCGCCCGTAGCGGCGGAAGTTCTTGTTGACGATCGACACCAGCCAGGCCGCGAGCGGTCCGATGGCCAGGGAGATGAGCGCGAGCCGCCAGTTCAACCAGAAGAGCGCAACGATCATCCCGACGACGGTCAGCGCCGCGCGCACCATGATCACGATCGAGTCGCTCGATGCCTGGCCGACCTGCTCGCTGTTGTAGGTGAGCTTGGACAGGAGCGTGCCCGAGGAGCTGCGGTCGAAAACCGCGACCGGCAGGTCGAGCACGCTGCGGAAGACTTCGCCCCGCAGCCGCTTGACGATGCTGCGGCCCACATAGCCCATGCAGTAGGTCTGGGTGAAGTTGCCGATGCCGCGGCACAGGAAGATGAGGATGAGCGCGATCGGAATGAGGTAGACCCAATGCGGATCGGGGTGGAAGCTCTTGGGATGATAGAGCTCGTCGCCGAACCATTTGGCGAGCCAGGCGAAGCTGGCCGTGGACGCGGAATAGACCGTGCCTCCCAGGATGCCCAGGATGAACATGCCCTTGTGGGGCTTGAGGTAGCCGAGCAGCCGCCGGTACGTGACGGCGACCGGCACCGGCTCCTGCGACGGGCGGCAGGACCGGTTGGACCCGGACCGTGCGAGGTCGTTCAAGGGGCGCCTGCCCGCTCGTCCCTGATCGTCGCGATGTTGAGGCGGACGAAGCCGAGTTGTCCGAGCACATCCATCGCCGTGACCACCGACTGTTGGGTGGCGCGGCCGTCGGCGCGGATGGTCACGGCGATGTCGCGATTGCTGCCGGCCTGCTTCAGGAGCGCCGAGCGCAGGGTATCGGGACTGGAGTTGATGAGCTCCCGGCCGTTGACGAGATAACCCCCGGCCTCCGTCACCGACACGACGAGCGGCTCGCTCTGCGGCGTCGCGGCCGGCACGGCGCTCGCCTGCGGCAGCTGTACGTGCAGCCGCCCCTCATCGCTGAACCGGCTCGAGAGCATGAAGAACACGACCAGCAGCAACACCACGTCGATCAGCGAGACGACGTTGATCTCCGGCTCCTCGTGGCGGCGCGGCTTCAGGTTCATCGGGGAGGGATCAGGCTGCGGCCGAGCGGCCGCCGCGCACGCCGGCAGCCTCGACCGCATCGGCCATGCGCATGGCCTGCTTCTCCATCTCCACCACGATGCGCTCGACCCGGCCGCGGAGGTAGCGGTAGGCGAAGAGCGAGGGAATGGCGACGCAGAGGCCTGCCGCCGTGGCCACGAGTGCCTCGGCAATGCCGCCCGAGAGCACGCGCGGGTCGCCCATGCCCCCGGCCTGGATGGCGTTGAAGGCGCGGATGATGCCGGTGACGGTGCCCAGGAGGCCCAGGAGCGGTGAGACCCCGGCAATGGTGCCGAGCGTGTTGAGGAAACGCTCGAGCTCGTAGACCACGTGCCGGCCGGTATCCTCCAGGCGCTCCATCAGGATCTCACGCGGGCGGTGGCGGTTGGCGAGGCCTGCTGCGAGGAGCCTCCCCAGGGGCGAGTTCTGCTCGAGCGCGGCAATAACCTTGTCGTTGATCTGGTTGGCCTCGATCAGCTGCCAGACCCTCTGCGGCAGCTCCCGCGGCATGACCCGCCGGTCCTGCAATGTCCACAACCGCTCCAGCACGATCGCCGCGGCGGTGATCGAGCAGAGAATGATCGGCCACATGAGCGGGCCGCCGGCCCGCACGATTTCCCACATCCAAGCGACCCCGGGGACGGAACCCAAGAAATTGCGACGCCGCATGATACGGCACGAGCGCGTCGCAGGCACAAGGATGTGCCCCGCCGCCGCAGGTGGCGGAGCCTCGGGCAAAAACCACGCTTTTTGACCGAGGCGCGCCGGGCCGGGCAGGAGCCCGGATCCAGCGCATCAGAATACGACCTGCCTGACGCCACGGCGTCGCCAATCTGGTACAGTCCCAAGCCCTGATGCCGCGCCGAGTCCTGAAGAAGCTCCTACCGACCCCTGCTCAGCTGCAAAGCCACTGGCTGCTGCGGCATTTCGGGGAGCGAATGCTCGACCCTCGCCTCTGGGCGCTGCACCGCCGCGCCATCACCGGGGCCTTCGGCGTAGGCATCGCCATCTGCTTCATTCCGCTGCCCGTGCATCTGGTGGTCGCGGTCCTGATCGCGATCGTCTGGCGCCTCAACGTGCCGGCGATCTACGGCACCACCCTGCTGGTCAACCCGCTCACCGTGGTGCCGATGTATTACCTGGCATACCGGGTGGGGGCGGCCCTGCTCGGGGTTGCGCCGGAACGCTTTGCGTTCCATCTGAGCTGGGACTGGCTCGAGAGCGGCCTCGGCCCCATGTGGCAGCCGTTCCTGACGGGGTGCCTCGCCTGCTCCCTGGTTCTCGGCCTCCTCGGCTGGGCCTGTCTGGAGCTTCTCTGGCGCTGGCGGGTCACGTCCCGGTATCGGGCTCGCCACGTCGCAACGGCGTCGTGAGCCGCTCGGTCAGCCTGCCCTTCTCGATCTCGTAGACCCGCTCCATTCGATCGGCCAGACGGCTGTCGTGAGTCACCACGACCAGGCTCGTGCCGAGCTCACGATTGAGCTCCAGCATGAGTGCAAACACCGACTCCGCATTGGCGCCGTCCAGGTTGCCGGTGGGCTCGTCGGCGAGAATGATTTTCGGTTGCGTCACGAGCGCGCGCGCGACCGCGGCGCGCTGCCGCTCCCCGCCCGAGAGCTGGTGCGGCCGGTGATCGAGGCGCTGACCGAGGCCGACCCGCTGTAGAAGACCGCGCGCGGCCTCACGGGCCTGCGCCACGGGGATGCGGCGCACGAGAAGCGGCATCGCGACGTTCTCCAGGGCGGAGAACTCCGGCAGCAGGTGATGGAACTGATACACGAATCCCAGCGCACGGTTGCGCAGCTCGCCACGCTCCTTCTCCGTCAGGCGATGTATGTCGCGGCCATCGACCAGCACCTGGCCGTGGGTCGGCTGGTCGAGGCCGCCCAGAATCTGCAGCAGCGTCGTCTTGCCGGAGCCGGAGGCGCCGACGATCGCCACGCGCTCTGCGGCCGCAACGGCAAAGGCGGCGCCGCGCAACACCTCGAGGACGACCGGCCCCTGGCGGAAGCTCTTCGAGACGTCACGCGCCTCGAGCACCGCCTCCCTGTCACTCATGCCGCAGCGCCTGCGCCGGAGCGGTACGGGCGGCGCGCCAGGCCGGATAAACGGTCGCCAGCGCGCAGAGGAGGAACGCCACGCCGCACACCTGCAGCACGTCGAGCCCCTCCACGTAGGCCGGAAGATCACTCATGTAGTACACCCGCGGGTCGAGGAACTGAGTATGCAGCAGCCGCTCGAGACCGCCCACGAGCGCCTGCAGGTTATCGGCGACCAGGGTGCCGAGCCCCGCCCCCAACAGCGTGCCGGCGAGCCCGATGATGATGCCCTGGATGGCGAATATGGCGAGTACGTTGCGCGGCCCGGCGCCGAAGGTGCGCAGGATCGCGATGTCAGTCTGCTTCTCCTTGACGATCATGACGAGCGTCGCGACGATGTTGAATGCCGCCACGGCGACGATCATCGACAGCATGACGAACATCATCGATTTCGTCGTCTCGATGGAGCGGAAGAAGTTGGCGTGGTTGTCCGTCCAGTCGCTGACGTAGTAACCGGGGCCGCCCAGGTCATAGGCGACCCGCCGCACCACCTTGGGCGCCTGCCAGGGATCGTCGAGCGACAGCCTGAGGCCGGTGACCTCGTCGGGCGCGAGGCCGAAGAGCCGAGCCGCATCCGTCAGGTTCACGAGCGCGAGGCCGCGGTCGTACTCGTACATGCCGGAATGGAAGAGCCCCTCCACCTCGAACCGGCGCATGCGCGGCACCACCCCCGTCGGGGTCGCCACACCCTCGGGCGCGATCAACACCACCGAGTCGCCGACGCGCACGTGGAGTGCCTGCGCCAGCGCATCGCCCAGGATCACGCGATATCGGCCCGCCTCCAGATCGGCCAGGCTCCCGGCCGTCAGCCGCTGCCCCAGTCCGGTCGCGCGCCGCTCCTCCTGCGGCAGAATGCCGCGCACGGAGGCGCCGGTGATCTGCCGGCCGGAAGTCAGCATGGCCTGCTCCTCCACGTACGGCACGGCGACGCGCACGCCGGGCTCACCTTCCACACGCTTCTGCAGCGCCTGCCAGCCTGAGATCGTGCCGTGGAGGCCCATGAGGGTTGCATCCGACGTGACGCTCAGAATCCGGGTCCGCAGCTCCCTGCCGAAGCCGTTCATCACCGACAGGACGACGAGCAGCGTCGCGACGCCGAGGGCGAGCCCGCACACGGACATCAGCGAGACGAACGACACGAAGCCGCGCCGGTGAGTGGAGCGCAGGTAGCGCGTGCCGACCAGCCACTCGTATCGCGAGCTCATGACCGGCTACTCATAACGCAGCGCTTCTGCCGGAGCCGTGCGCGATGCCCGCACGGCGGGATAGACGGTGGCCGCGGCCGTGAGCGCCAGCGCCGCGCCGCCGATCACCGCGACGTTGCTCCACCTCACGATGGAGGGAATGGTGGTGATGTAATAGACGCTGGAGCTGAAGATCTGGAACCCGAAGGTGTTCTGCAGGAAGGGCACTATGGTGTCGACATTGAAGGCGAGCAGGAGCCCCAAACCCACTCCGAGGGCCACGCCCAGCCAGCCGATCACCAGGCCCTGGGTGAGAAAGATGCCCATCACGCGCCGCGGCGATGCGCCGAAGGTGCGCAGAATGGCAATGTCCGTGCGCTTGTCGGTGACGACCATCACGAGCATCGCGACGATGTTGAATGCCGCGACCGCCACGATGAGCAGCAGGATGAGCGACATCATGGTCTTCTCGATGCGGATCGCGCGGAAGTAGTCCGCGTTGTCCTGCGTCCAGTCGATCACCTGGAAGCCGCGCGGGATCCTCGACCGCAGAGCGGCGGAGACCACGGGCGCATCGAGCGCGTCCCGGTAGCGGGCCCTCAGTCCCTGATCGCCCTGGGCCGAGGCACCGAGCGCGCGCACGTCGGCGATGTTGGCGAATACCACCGCGGCGTCCTCGTCCGAGAGGCCGACCTCGAACATGCCTGCCACCTTGAACTGGCGCAGCCGCGGCGTCGGCACCCCGCCCGCGCTGACGGTCGGGATGAGGAGGGTGATGGCATCGCCGGGCGCGAGACCGAGCTCCTCGGCGATCACCTCACCGATGATGACATCGTCGGAGCCGGCAGTCAGGTCAGCCAACTTGCCTTCGGTGATCGCGCCGGTCAGGCGCGTGACGGAGGGCTCCGCCCTGGGATCGATTCCCCGCAGCTCCACCGGCAGCATCTCGGGGGTGCGAACGGCCAGCGCCTGGATCTGCGCATAGGGGGCGACGCCGACGACACCAGGGGAGCTGCGGATGGCCTGCGCGGCCTGCTGCCACTGCTCCGGCCCCGGGGCCGCGGCACCCTGCGTGTCGACCGGCACCACCCGTGCATCGGCATCCAGCGCAAGGAGTCGCTGTCTGAGGTCCCCTTCGAAGCCGTTCATCACCGACAGAATCACGATGAGGGCTGCGACGCCCACGCAAACGCCGGCGAGGGAGGTCCAGGTGATGAAGGAGACGAAGAACTTGTGGGACCGGGCGCGCACGTAGCGCAGGCCCACGAAGAGCGGCAACGGATGGAACATCCCGGTCATTTAACCATATCGAGGCGGCGGGCCGCCGGATCTTGACGGGCTTCACAGAACGGCGGCCGATCCGGGGCGCCGGCCTTTGACAGATTCCGGCTGGGTGTATAGTCAGCGCGGATCGGCGGAGGTTCCGTATGCGCTCGGCAAAACTACTGATACTCCTGGTCGGCTGCACACTGGCCGGCGGCGCGGCCGCGGAAACGGTGCTGGTCGACGGGCACGTGCAGCTCGAGCAAACTTCGATCGCGCACCCGCAGCGCGGCACCACCATGCAGCAGGTGGAAGCGAAGTTCGGCACGCCGCAGCGGCGCTACCCCGCCGTGGGCAAACCGCCGATCACCCGCTGGGACTATCCTTCTTTCTCCGTCTATTTCGAATACAGCCGGGTCGTGCACTCGGTAGTCCACGGCTGACAGCGGACTGGCCGGGGCTTCACCCGGCCGCCCGCTCCGTCCCTCATTTCTTCGCGGCGATGATCTCGTCCAGATAGTCGGGCGTGCCGTCGAGGCGCACCAGGTGCGGGTACTGCAGGCCGCCGTGGTAATCGACCCCGAGGGTCTGGTAGGCGCCCTGATACTTCAGCAACAGCCTGATCGGGCTGTTGTCGTGCTCGGCCGCGACGATGGCATCCGTCATCACCTGCGGCGAGTAGTCGTGGCCGTTCACGGCCATCAGGGTCGCGCCGGTCGACACGCCGGCCTTGAAGGCCGGCCCGTTCCAGCGCACATCCTCGATCTCACCCGTGCCGTTGAGGGTGATGCCGACCGACAACGCAAAGCTCACCATGTGGCGGCTGCCGGCGCCGGAGTCGTACGCCTTCTGGAAATCGCTCTCCTGATCGTCGTACACCAGCTTCCAGCCGCTCGCCGCGATGCCGCCCATCGGCGGTTCATGGGCATTCAGCCGCTGGTGGAGGAAATCGGCCCAGTCGTACTTCACCACCCAGTCGAGCCCGGCGACGAGATCGTCGAACGTGTAGGTCTTGGTGACGAAGCTGCCGTTGTCGACACCGAAGAAATGGGCGGCGAAGGTGTCGAGCGACTTGCGATCTCCGGTGAGGGAGCGGATCTTGGAGTCGACGGCAAGCCAGACCAGCTGCCCGGCGCTGTAGTATTCCTCGCTCATCTGCCAGTTGCGGTACGGTATCGGCTGCCGGCGCGCCGCGGTGGGATCGTTGGTGGTGTCCTCGATCGTGCGCCACTGGAAGCCCGGCCGGTTGCGGTCGTAGTTGGCCGCGACCAGCGCCAGCCCCTCGCGGAACTGCTCGGCGCTCCACATGCCGGAGCGGGCGGTCAGCACATACCCCCAGTACTGCGTCTGACCCTCGTAGACCCACAGCAGCGAGTCGCCCATGGGCACGTTGAAGTTGGGCGTCCACAGGTCCGCCGGCCGGCGGAACTTGCCATTCCACGAATGAGTGAATTCATGCGCCAGCAGGTCCCTTCCGGGGCCTCCCTTGCTCCAGCCGGTGAAGTAGTCCGCGCTGGTGCCGTCCTCGCTCGAGCGATGATGCTCGAGGCCGTTGCCGCTCAACTGGTCGGAGAGCGAGAACAGGAAGTCATAGTGGTTGTAGTGATGGGAGTCGAAGAGCCGGTAGGCCTGTGTCACCAGGTTGCGATGGACCTGCAGCTGCTCGGGGGTCATCTGCAGATATTTCGGCGCATCGGCCATAATGTCGATATGGACGGGTACCGCGGCTCCGGGGTCGAGGTCGACCCGCTCGAAGTAGAGACCCGCGTACATCGGCGAGTCGACCAGCGTGTTGTAGGTCACCGGCCTGAAGGTCGTGGTGTCACCGGACTGGGACTGCGTCTCGAGCGCCGTGCCGAACTGCCAGCCATGCGGCAGAGTCACGCTCGGCGCGAAGGTGATGTCGCGCGTGTAATGACCGGCCGGGTACAGGCTCACGTCGTTCCACTCGAGCGACAGCATCCCGGCGGTCATCTGGATGCGCTGCATCCCGGAGCGCCCGGAGAGGTACTGGAAGTCGACGTCGAGGCTCGACACGCCGCGCGGCACATCGAGGTGGAAGGCGTAGACGTAGTACTCGTCACGCGTCCACTCCAGCCGTTTGCCGTTCGCCGTGACGGTCAGTCCGGCGAGCATGGAGATCGGGCCTGTCGGCGAGTGATTTCCCGGGATCCACTGCGGATAAAGCAGCGTCAACCTGCCGCTCCGGACCGGGATCACTTCGTGCACGCGGAAGATTCCCTGCCGGGTGTCGCTCGCATCCACCGTAAGCTGAATGGTGCCCGCATAGCGCGTATCGCTGGGCGGGGCGATGTGGGCGTCGGCGGCATCGGCCCATGCCTGGCCGGCGCCGGCCGCACCGAGAGCGCCGAGAGCGATGACAGCCGCAAGCCGGGCCGGGAGAGAGGACCTCGAAAGACGTAATGGGTTTGACATAGGGGGCGGTTCCAAAACAACTGCGCCGACGGTAATATCGCGGCTCCGCATTCGCCAGCGCACATACCGCATGGAGCGAACCGCTCGGCGATTGTCCGCCTCCGCGCCATCGAGCGCGGTGGCCGCGGCGCCCCATGCAGGGACCTGCTGGGTGCCCGGCGACCTATGGTAACCTTCTATTTTCGCAGAAGAATATTGGGGATAAGCTCTTGTCCGTCGATGAGTCTCTGAAGACCCGCATCGAGGAGCTGGTGCGTGCCGGGGCCGTGCGCCGCAAGCTTGCGGCTGCGCAACTGGAAGCCGAGATCCGGCGGCGTGAGGAGGTCCTGCGCCGCACCTTTCGCCGCTACCTCTCGCCCCGGCTCGCCGACAAGATCCTCGAGGACGCGCAGCTGCGCGACACGCTGCTCTCCACGCAGGACCTGCGCGCGCACGCCGTCGTGCTCTTCGCCGATCTACGCGGGTTCACCACCATCTCGGAGCGGCTGCAGCCGAGCCAGGTCGTGCCTCTTCTCAACGAGTACTTCTCGCTCCTCACCGAGATCACGTTCCGTCATGACGGCACGGTGTTCCACATGGCGGGAGACTGCCTGATGCTCGGCTTCGGAGTGCCGGCCGAGCAGTCGGACAGCCCGTGCCGGGCGGTACGCGCGGCGCAGGAAATGCTCGAGAACTTCAAGGGACTCGCCCAGTCGTGGAAGATCCGCTACGACGTCGACGCCGGCCTCGGCATCGGCATCAACGAGGGCGCTGTCGTCGCCGGCAACATAGGATCCAGCTCGTACATGAGCTACACGCTCATCGGCGACACGGTGAACGTCGCGGCGCGGCTCTGTCAGCGCGCCCGTGCCGGTGAGATGCTGTTCTCGCGCACCGTCAAGCAATCGCTCGACACGCTGGGAGTCGACGTCGGCGCAACCCCGCTGCCGCCGATGCAGGTGCGGGGCCGCTCCGGCTCGATCGACATCTTCTGTGTTCCCGTCGAGGAGCGGGTACAGGTCACGGAAATACCCGTCGCGATTTGAGAATACTCGATCCGCCCGTTCCCAACGCCGCCCGGCGGCATTTGCGCTGGCACCAGCTCCACGGCAGCGCGCCGGCGCTTGCGCTCGCCGAGGCCACGCGCGGCGACCAACGGTTGTATGTCGTCGTCGCCGATGCGGCCCGCGAGCTCGATCGGCTGGCGGCGGAGCTGCGCTTCTTCGCGGGTGAGCGCCTGACGCTGCTGGCCTTTCCGGACTGGGAAGTGCTGCCGTACGACCTCTTTTCACCTCATCCGGACATCATCTCGGAGCGCCTGCGGACGCTCTTCGAGCTGCCCCAGACCCGGCACGGATGTCTGATCGTCGCGGCGGATACGCTCATGCAGCGCCTGCCGCCCAGGCAATACGTCCAGAGCCGCGCTTTCGAGCTCACGCGGGGCCAGGCGCTCGCGCTGGAGCCCTTCCGCCAGAGGCTGACTGACGCCGGCTACGCGAGCGTCAGTCAGGTCACCAGCCCGGGCGAGTTCGCCGTACGCGGCTCGCTGTTCGATGTCTTCCCGATGGGCGGCGCGACGCCGCTGCGCATCGACCTCTTCGATGAGGAAATCGAGGCCATCCGCCGCTTCGATCCGGAAACGCAGCGCTCGCTCGATGCTCTCGATAGCGTCCGCCTGCTGCCCGCGCGCGAGATGCCGCTGGACGCGGAGGCGGTGAAAGAGTTCAGACGGCGATTTCGTACACGCTTCGAAGGGGATCCGAACCGGACCATCATCTACCGCGGTGTCAGCGAGGGCCTGGCCCCGGCGGGCATCGAGTTCTACCTGCCGCTCTTCTTCGAGCAGACGGCGACGCTGCTCGACTACCTTCCCGCCAACGCGGTCATCGTGCATGACGCGGCGTTGCCCGCCGCGTTGGAGAAGGCGTGGAACGGTATCGCGACCCGTTATGAGGATCGACGCCACGACATCGAGCGGCCGGTGCTCGCCCCCGCGGAGCTCTTCGTCGAGCCGGGCGAGCTCGAAGCGAAGCTCGACGGCTTCTCCTCCATCACCCTGGAGGCCTTCAAGGCGGACACCACCCTCGGCACGGCCGCGGCGGAAGTACGCAACTTCCCCAGCAGCGAGCCGCGCGACCTGCGGGCCGACGCGCGGGCGGAGCGCCCGCTCGCCGCCCTGGACGGCTTTCTGGCGGAGTTCGACGGCCGGGTGCTGCTTGCCGCCGACTCGCCCGGCAGACGGGAGGTGCTCAACGACATGTTGCGCGGGCACGGACATACCATCGAGGCCGTGCAGGATTGGGAGGGGTTTGCGGGCGGCGACGCGGCTCTCGCGTTGACGGTTGCGGCGGACGTCGGCGGCCTCACGCTCACGCAGCCGCGGATCGCGATCATCTCCGAGGCGCAGCTCTTCGGCGCGCGGGCGCGGCAGGAGCGGCGGCGAAAGCGCGCAGCCGTCGATCCGGAAGCCATTCTGCGCGATCTCCAGGACCTCAACCCGGGCGCGCCGGTGGTGCACGAGGAATACGGCGTCGGCCGCTACGTCGGCCTGCAGTCGATGGAGGTGGCCGGACAACCCGGCGAATTCCTGGTGCTCGAGTACCTGGACGGTGACCGTGTGTATGTGCCGGTGCACGCGCTGCACCTCGTCACCCGCTACACCGGCGCCGCGCCCGAGAGCGCCCCGCTGCACAAGCTGGGGACGGACCAGTGGGCGAAGGCGCGCAAGCGCGCCGCGGACCAGATCCGGGACGTTGCGGCGGAGCTGCTCGATCTCTACGCCCGGCGCAAGGCGCAGAAGGGGTTGAGTCTCAAGCTCAACGAGAGCGACTACCAGACTTTCGCCGACGCCTTTCCCTTCGAGGAGACGGACGACCAGGCCGAGGCCATCCGCAAGGTGCTCGCGGATCTGTCGAGCGAGCGCCCGATGGACCGCATCGTCTGCGGCGATGTCGGCTTCGGCAAGACGGAAGTGGCCATGCGCGCGGCTTTCGCCGCCACCCAGGCAGGCAAGCAGGTCGCGGTGCTGGCGCCGACCACCCTGTTGGTACAACAGCATGTCGCCAACTTCCGCGACCGCTTCGCCGACTGGCCGGTGCGGGTCGAGGGGCTGTCCCGCTTCGGCAACGCGAAGGAGACGCAGGCCACCATCGAGGGAATCGAGCGCGGCTCGGTCGACATCGTGGTCGCCACGCATCGATTGCTGCATACGCATGCCCGGTTCAAGGACCTGGGCCTGCTCATAGTCGATGAGGAACATCGCTTCGGCGTGCGTGACAAGGAGCGGCTGCAGGCGCTCCGCGCCAACGTTCACGTCCTGACCCTCACCGCGACTCCCATCCCGCGCACGCTCAACATGGCGCTCGGCGGGTTGCGCGACCTGTCGCTGATCACCACACCGCCGGCGGAGCGGCTCGCGATCAAGACCTTCGTCATCGAGTGGCACGGACCCACCCTGCGGGAGGCGGTGCTGCGCGAGCTGCGCCGCGGCGGCCAGATCTACTTCGTGCACAACGAGATCCGCACCATCGACAAGATCGCCGCCGAGGTGCAGAGCCTCGTGCCCGAGGCGAGCGTCAGGATCGGCCACGGCCAGATGCGGGAGCGCGATCTCGAGCAGCTCATGGTGGACTTCTATCACCGCCGTTTCGACCTGCTGCTCTGCACCACCATCATCGAGAGCGGCATCGACGTACCTACCGCCAACACCATCGTGATCAACCGCGCGGACCACATGGGCCTCGCGCAGCTCCATCAGCTCCGCGGCCGCGTCGGCCGCTCGCACCACCGCGCTTACGCCTATCTCGTCGCCCCGCCGCGCAAGGCGCTGGCGGGTGATGCGGCCAAACGGCTCGAGGCCATCGAGTCGATGGAGGAGCTCGGCGCCGGCTTCGTGCTCGCCACCCACGACCTCGAGATCCGCGGCGCCGGCGAGCTCCTGGGCGAGCAGCAAAGCGGCCAGATGACCGAGATCGGGCTCGCCATGTATCTCGATCTGCTCGAGCAGGCGGTGCAGGCCCTGAAGGAAGGCCGCGAGCCCGCGCTCGACAAGCCGCTCGCCGCGGCGACGGAAGTCGAGCTGCGCCTGCCCGCGTTCCTGCCGGAGGCTTTCATCGCCGACGTGCACGTGCGCCTCGGTCTCTACAAGCGCATCGCAGCCGCCGAAAGCGCCGAGGCGCTCGATGACCTCACTGCGGAAGTTCACGACCGCTTCGGTGCCCTGCCCCCTCCGGCGCAGAGCCTGCTGCGCATCGCCAAACTGAAGCTGACCGCGCGGGCGCTCGGCATCCGGCGCCTCGACCTCGGGCCGCAGGGCGGCTCGGTGACCTTCGAGGAGCGCAATGCGATCGAGCCGCCAACGGTCGTGCGGCTGATGCAGCAGGCGCCCCGGGAGTACCGGCTGGAAGGGCCGCTGCGTCTGCGCATCACTCGCGCCCTGCCGACCGAGGAAGCGCGGTTCGATTTCGGCGCCAGCCTCATGAAGCGTCTGGCGGTCAAACCGCGCTGAGGGACCATCGGGTAGACTGGGGTCCATGACAACCCGACGCGCCCTGCTCCTCAGCATCGTCGCTCCACTTGGACTGGCGCTCGCCTCGTCGCTGCCGGCGTGGGCCCGCACGCCCCAAGCCACGCCGCCCCAGACGACGTCTCCCGCGGGCACATCTTCGGCCTCCGCTCCGCAGGGCGCCCGGGCCGGAGTGACGGCCTCGCCCTCCCCGGCTTCCGCCCCGACCGCGGCCTCGACCCCGGCCGCGGCGCCGGCGGCAGCCGGGCCGTCCTATGACATCGAGATCGTCATCTTCCGCGCCAAAATCGCGCTCGGGCCGCCGGAGAACTGGGCAGCGGAAACCACCGGAGGCACCACGGTCGTGGCCGGCGGCGAGGCCTCGAGCGGCTCCGGCCCGGTCGGCAAGCTGCTGACGGTGCTGCCGGCTTCGGACTATCGTCTGACGGCCATCGAATCGAGATTGCGCTCCAGCGGCACGTACGAGCCCGTCGCGCATGCCGCCTGGGTACAGTCGGCGAGCGCCTGGGGTACCCGCGCCGGCTTTCCGCTCGAATCCCTCGGCATCAACGTGCCCGGGCTCACCGGCGACATCTTCCTGGAGAGGGGCGAGTTCCTGCATCTCGGGATGACGCTCGACTACGTCATGCAGGATCCGCCGCCCGGACTGAGCGCCCCGCCCGGCACCACCTTCGTCATGAACGAGACGCGGCGCGTGCGCTTCTATCAGCGCAACTACTACGACCACCCGGCGTTCGGCGTGATCGCCCTGGTCAGTCCGGCGCGAGGCCCGCGGCCGCCCGGCAGATGAGCGCGCAATCGTCACGGCGGGCGGCCGCATGACGTGAGAACGCCGTCGCGCGGTGCTTTGGTGCTCGGAGCCATCCCCTTCGCGGCCCTGTGCTTCTCGGTCGCGCTCTGGGACCGCATCGACCCGATGGTCCTCGGCCTGCCGTTCAACCTCTTCTGGCTCATCCTCTGGATCCTGCTGACGCCCTGTTGCATGTGGGGCGCGTACCGCCTGGAGAGCGCGGCCGGCCGGGCCGCGGGTCGCGACTCATGACTGCAGCGGCCGCCGCCCTCACGGTGATAGTCGTCATCGTGGCGATCGGCACTGCGATCGGCTTCCTGGCGGGATCCCGGCGGCAGTTGGATCTGGAGGAATGGGCCGTCGCAGGCCGCGGCTTCGGCACCGTCCTGGTGTTCCTCCTGATGGCGGGGGAAGTCTATACGACCTTCGCGTTCCTCGGTCTGAGCGGCTGGGCGTATAGCCGCGGCGGACCCGTTCTGTACGCGTTGGCCTATCTCACGCTGGCCTACGTGGCATCGTTCTTCTTCCTGCCGCAGCTCTGGGACGCCGGCCGCGAGCACCGCATCCAGACACAGCCGGATTTCTTCAACAGCGTCTATCGCTCCCCATACCTCGCGGGCTTCGTCTGCGTCGTGGGCATCCTCGCGTCCCTTCCCTACATCCAGCTGCAGCTCGACGGGATCGGCATCATCGTTTCGGTGGCGAGCTTCGGCCACATCGGGCGCGTCGCCGCAATGACCGTCGCCACGGCGCTCGTCGTCGCCTTCGTATTCGCGAATGGCGTGCGTGCGGTTGCGTGGGTGAGCGTCGTCAAGGACTTTCTGATGATCATCGCCGCGCTTGCCATCGGCATCGGCATACCCCTGGCCTGCTACGGCGGCATCGGCGCAACGTTCGCGGCGCTGGCACGTGCGCGTCCCCAGCATCTCGTGATGCCGGGCGCCACCGCGAATCTCGGTCATTCCTGGTACGTTTCCACCGTCCTTCTGACCTCTCTCGGCTTCTACATGTGGCCGCACGCGTTCGGCGCCACCTTCACCGCCAGGAGCGCAGACACGGTCCGGCGCAACGCGGTGGTGATGCCGCTCTACAGTCTCACGCTTGCGCTGATGTTCTTCGCAGGCTTCGCGACGGTACTCATCCTGCCCCACCTCCAGAATGGCGACCTTGCGCTGCTGACCGTGGCGCGCCGCACCTTCCCACCGTGGTTCCTCGGTGTGATCGGAGGGGCCGGTGCCCTGACAGCGATGGTGCCGGCAGCCATCCTGCTCCTCACCGCCGCGACGCTGTTCGCGAAGAACCTGTACCGGCCGCTTCTCGCCCCCACGATGAGCGACGACCGGGTTGCCCGGCTCGCGCGTGTCATGGTCGTCCTGCTGGGGGCGGCGAGCCTCGGCCTGGCGATTCACGGGGCGAGCTCGCTGGTTGCGCTGCTGCTCACGGGCTATGCGATGGTGGCGCAATGCTTTCCCGGCGTCGTGCTCGGTCTCTACTGGCGGCGAGTCACGGCAACCGGCGTCTTCGTCGGAAGCATCGTCGGCACGCTCAGCGCGATATTCCTGATGTCCGCTCATCTCGACCCGATACGCGGACTCAACGCCGGCTTCGTCGCGCTGTGCATCAACTTCGCCGTCACGATCGCGACGAGTCTCGCCGCGGCGCGTACCGGCCGGACAGCCGGCGGACGCGTCCGCGGACACTTCGAGGCCCCCACGGAGGACGAAATCGCCTCGTGAAAACAATCAGTTAGCGGTTGGCACGGCCCTTGTATTGCACTCCTCGCAGGCACAACCGAGGAGAATCATCATGAACCGCATCGAAAAGACGACCACTTTCGTCGCCGCGCTGACCATCACCCTCCTGGGCGCAACGTTCGCAACCGCTCCGCTGGTCCTGGCCGGCTCGCAGTCGACCGCGTCGCAACCTCACTCCAACGCTGCGCAGGTGCTGGCGTGTAACACGTGCGCAGCTGCGCAGGGCGTTGTTGGTCTGGCCGACAGGTACTGACCGTGCCCCTTGACGGGTGGGACCGCCCCGGCGGAAGCTTGGCCGCATGAACCCGGAGCGTTTCCCACCCCTCGTCCTCGCGCGTATCGTCGGTGCCATCGGCCTCCTCGGCATCGCCGGCTCCTTCTCTTTTGGGGCCTCGATCTTCCCGCGCGGCCTCGCCGTCTGTCTCCCGGGCGAGCTCCTGATCTCGTTGTGGATGGCCACCGTGGGCCTGGACGTCGGCAAGTGGCGGGCGTGGGCCGTGCTGCCGGCGGCCGCCTGACCATGTTGATCGTGATCGGCGGCTTGCCGGGGACGGGCAAAACGACCATTGCCCGCAAAATGGCGGCGCGCTGGTCGGCGGCCTACCTGCGCATCGACGTGATCGAGCAGGCGATCCGCGCGGCCGGTGTTCCTGCCGCGGAAGTCGGGCCGGCCGGGTACCTCGCGGCCAACGCCCTGGCGGCATCCAATCTGACGAACGGGCTTGCGGTCGTGGCGGACTGCGTCAATCCGGTGCGCGAGTCGCGGGAAGGATGGCGCCGGACCGCCACGAGCGTCGGGGCGAGAATCGTCGAGATCGAAATCGTCTGCTCCGACCCAACCGAGCACCGGCGTCGGGTCGAGACGCGGCAAACCGATGTCGATGGCCTCATCCTGCCGACATGGCCGGAGGTCCTGGAGCGCGACTACACGCCGTGGGACGAGCCCCATCTCGTGATCGATTCCGCCCGCTTCACGCCCGAGGAAGCCCTTGCAATCATCGAGCGGCACATCGCCGCCGCCTGATTGCCGTCATCCCCTGACTCTGAAGAGAATCCGGTCCAGCCGCCGGCCGCCTGCATCCTCGAGCGTCAGATAGTAAACCCCCGGCCGGGGCTGCCACAGACGGTCGGGCATCGCGGGCCCCAGCAGCTGTCCGTTCAACAGGAGCTTCATCCCGCGACGTGCGCCGCGCACCGCGACCAGCACTCGCTGATATTTCGCGGGGACGTCGGGATCGATGGCGATGACCATGCCGTTGGCGGGACTTTCGATACCCGGCCGAACGGTCGCGGGAACGACGGCGACAGGCTCGGCGGCGGGCTCCGTGCCGCTCAGATACCACTCGCGGCGTGAGGGCTCAACTGCCGGAAGGAAACTCGTCAGCGCCGCCATGACCCCGGGCGGCGGCGAGGGTTCCTCCGACTCGAGACCGCGGTGCAGGAAAGTCATGATGTCGTGCCAGATCGGAGCCGCCCCCGAGACCCCGCTGACGTCGCGCATGGAGTCGCCGTCGTAGTTCCCAACCCACACCGCCACGGTGAAGTGCCGAGAATATCCGACGCACCAGTTGTCCCGCATGTCTTCGCTGGTACCTGTCTTCACGGCCGTCCAGAAGTTGGTATCCAGGTGACTGTCCAGGCCGAAGGTGACGCTGCGGGCCGCCGGATCGCTGAGGATGTCGCCCACTACGTAGGTGGCATCGGGCGCGAGCAGCCTCCGGGAGCTGATGGTGACGGCGCCCGGAGCGAAGGTCAGCGGTGACCATTCTCCCCCGCGTGCCAGCGCCCGGTAAGCCTGCGCCTGCTGCCACACCGTGACCTCGGCCGAGCCCAGCGCCAGCGAATAACCGTAGTAACTGCCGTCACGCGTGATGCCGTCATAGCCGAGCGCATGCAACCGGTCGCGGAAAGCCTCGACGCCGACCAGCACCAGCGTGCGCACCGCCGGTACGTTGAGCGAGCTGGCCAGCGCGGTCCGCGCGGTCACCAGCCCCTTGAAGTCGTGGTCGTAATCCTGCGGGATATACACGCCGCTCGCGGTGTCGAGGCTGAGCGGCGAGTCGGCCAGGAGCGAGGCGGCAGTGAGATATCGGCGCTCGAGAGCCAGCTCGTAGAGAAAGGGCTTCAGCGTCGACCCGGCCTGGCGCGGCGCCCGCACGCCGTCGAGCTCCGAGGCACGGGAGTCGGGTGCGGCGGAGCTCACGTATGCCAGCACCTCGCCCGTGTCATTGTCGACCACCAGCGCAGCGCCGTCGCGCACGTTGTGATCCGAGAGGGCGCTGATGTGACTGCGAACGATGTCCCGGACCGTCCGTTGGATCCCGGCATCGAGACTGGTGCGCAGACGCTCGCCGGGATGTTGCAGCAGCTGGCGTGCGAGTTGCGGAGCGAGGGAATCGCTCGTCATGACCGCATCGGAGTCAAGGATCTCCCGCGCGGCCTTCCGCACGGCGGTGCAATCGACGGCCGGGCGCAGCTCCCGCCCCCGTGCACACGCACGGGCGATCACTCTTTGCGGCGCTGCGCCGGGATCGGGCAGCAGCGCGGCCAGCACGACGCTTTCGGGCACGGACAGACCCGAAGGCGTTTTGCCTGCGAGCTGGGCCGCGGCGGCGCCGATCCCCTGCAGCTCACCCTTGTAGCCGAGGAGATTGACATAGGCCTCCAGGATCTCGGGCTTGGTCCACGACTGCTCGAGCGCCCGTGCCACTCGCACCTGCTCGAGCTTCTCCATCCATTCCTGCAGGCCCCGGTCCGCTCTGCGGCCCCGCAGGAGCGTCGCCAGTTGCATCGTGATGGTACTGGCGCCGCGCCGATGGTGATGAATGAGCTCGTCGCGCACCGCCCCCCCCATACTCCTCCAGTCGACGCCGTGGTGGCGCCAGAAATGGCGGTCCTCGCCCTCGACGATCGCGATCACGAGCGCCGGCGACACATCGGCAAGCGGCACCCACTCGAGACGGCGCACGTCATAACTGATGCGTCTCGAGCCGATCACTACACCATGACGATCCAACAGCCAGGCATCCGACGGTACATACGCTGCCCGCACCGCGGCAAAGGTCGGCACGCGCGCCGGCCAGAGCAGAGTGAACGTGAGCGCCCCGAGTGCCAGCGCAGACGCCGCATAACCGGACGCAATCATCGCGAGGGCACCGGCCCGGCGCAACCGAGTGTTGGCACTCACCTGACCGCACTCCCCGGCAGCACCGTGACAGGCGCATTCGGCAGCTCGGCGAACATCTCCGGGGCATACATCGCCTCCACGCGGGTGGACGGCAATTGGAATGTGCCGGGATTATCGAAGCGCACGGTGTATTCGACGCTCCAATGGCCTTTGGGAACCCGCTCGTAGTAAGCGCGATAGCCGTCGAAGCGCCGCTCTTCGTAGGCGAGCCAGGCCCAGCCGCCGCTCCGCTGCCCGCGGGTGAGAAGCTGCGACTGACCGCCGATCCCGCTGCCCAGGATGGTCGCCCCGGCCGGAATGGGATCGTCGACCACGACCCACGTCATGTCGGACTGCGCCTCGAGATCGAGATGGACGCGCGCGACATCGCCGCGCGTCCAGACACCGGGCCGGCTCTGCTCGATGGGCGTGACCGTGCGGGTGACCTTGAATCCGGTCGAGAGGGGTCGCCGCAGCGGAA
>Ga0335072_10002107_pt1 | contig 31362 bp, 37 predicted proteins | sample Lox_Sample_21_FD_206725 | JGI IMG/M metagenome (GOLD analysis project Ga0335072, IMG submission 206725) | Soil microbial communities from Loxahatchee National Wildlife Refuge, Florida, United States - Lox_Sample_2.1 | ecosystem: Environmental > Terrestrial > Soil > Wetlands | place: USA...
CGATTATGTTTTGATCAACCGGGAGCTTGCGGAATCGGATGCCGTATTGAGCGCGATCGTGCGCGCCGAGCGCATCCGGCGAGACCGGATCGAAGATCAGATCGAACCCATTCTGAAGACATTCAGCAGTTGAAGAGGAAAAGGAAAAAATGGCTGATAAAGCGCCCCGGAACAATGCTCACTGCACCCTTCCGGATGACCCCGAACAGAGCACCTACCGGTTTATCATCGTGTCGGCGAAGCGCGCCCGGCAATTACAGGGCGGCGCGCGCCCGGTGCTGCCGACATCGTCGAAGAAACCCACCGTCATCGCCACGGAAGAAGTGCGCCGCGGACTGGTGAAGTACAGCCTCACCGGGCAAGCGCCGGAACCGACTCCACCCGAGCCAGAAGTCTAGGAAGGCCGGGAAATCGGTTCTCTTCTGCGAGAACTTTTATGAGGGTGATTCTCGGGGTCGGCGGCGGGATTGCCGCTTACAAGTCGGCCGAACTGGCCCGGCTGTTGATGCAGTCGGGGCATGAAGTCCAGACCATCATGACGCGGGCGGCTGAGGAGTTCGTCCGCCCATTGACTTTCGCCGCTCTGACGGGCCGCAAAGTCCTCACCGACCTTTTCGCCATCGAAAGCGCGATTGAGCACATCTCCGTCGCGCAGGAAAATGACGTCCTCGCGATCGCACCCGCCACCGGCGATCTTGCGGCCAAAATGGCGCATGGCCTCGCCGACGATTTTCTGACCACCCTTTACCTGGCGTTCACCGGCCCAGTCGTCGTCGCGCCTTCGATGAATGTCAACATGTGGCAACATCCCGCCACGCAGGCAAATCTCGAAACTCTTCGCCGGCGAGGCCACCGCATCGTCGAGCCCGACAGCGGATATCTCGCCTGCGGAATGACGGGTCCCGGCCGGCTGGCCGATCCCCAAGCGATCGCGGCTGCCATCCAAAGCGAACTCCCGCGCCGGCACGATCTCGATGGCGAACATGTCCTGATCACCGCCGGGCCGACTCAGGAGCCGCTTGATCCGGTCCGCTATATCACCAATCGCTCCAGCGGCAAAATGGGCTACGCGCTGGCGGAAGCCGCCGTAGCGCGTGGCGCGCATGTGGTCCTTATCTCAGGCCCGGTACATCTGGCGCCGCCCCGCGGTGTGGAAGTAGTGCAAGTACATACCGCGGTCGAGATGCACGATCGCGTGATGGAGTATCTGGCGCCGGCCGGAATCGTCATCAAAGCGGCGGCGGTGGCCGATTTCCACCTCAGCAAAGTGCCTGAGCAGAAGGTCAAGAAAACCGCTGCGCGGGTTTCCATGGAACTCGATCCCACGCCAGATATTCTGGCGGAGGTCGGACGCAAGAAAGGCGAACGCCTGCTGATCGGATTCGCCGCGGAAACCCAAAATCTCCTTCAGGAAGCGCGGCGCAAGCTGGAATCGAAGAATTGCGACATGGTGGTGGCCAACCTCGTGGGCGGTTCCGATAGCGGTTTCGAAAGCGATGAAAATGAGGTGACGCTGGTGACGCGAACAGGCGAGACGATTCCCCTGGCCCGTGCTTCCAAGCGCGAAATCGCCGACCGCATATTCGACCAGTTGCTGCTCCTGCGATTGGAGATTCATGCCGCCGATGGACGATGATCAGCTCCGCCAGTATCTCGAGTTTTACCAGGACTTGGGAATCAAAACCGTCTATCGCCGCGGAGCCGCCGCCGCACCGGCGCCCGCTCCGGAACCGCAGGTGGCGGAGCCGCGAATGGTCAGGCCAGTGGCGGCAAAATTAGAGCCTCCGACAGCCGAACTCCCAATGGCCGCCGCTTCCGGAGAATCGCTGTTCCAAATTCAGCAGGATATCGGCGATTGCCGCCGCTGCCGGCTGTGCGCCGGCCGGCACAAGATTGTGTTCGGCGTGGGCAACGAGCATTCGCCATTGGTGTTCGTGGGTGAGGGTCCCGGTGCCGACGAAGATGCGCAGGGAATTCCCTTCGTAGGCAAAGCCGGTCAGTTGCTCACCCAGATGATCGAAGGCACGGCGCGCAAGGAAGGGATCGTCCTGAAACGCGAGGATGTTTACATTTGCAACGTGGTGAAGTGCCGGCCGCCCGACAATCGCACGCCCGAACCGGACGAAATGGAAATCTGCGGGCAGTTTCTGTATCGCCAACTGATGGCCATCCAACCGAAAGCCATTTGCGTGTTGGGCGGCACCGCCGCCAAGGCCATCACCGGTTATAAAGAAGGTGTCACTAAGATGCGCGGCAAGTGGTTTAAGTGGCGCGATATTCCGGTAATGGTGACCTACCATCCATCGTTCCTTCTGCGGGGCTACAATCAGGCCGCCAAACGCGAGGCTTGGGAGGATCTCAAGAAGATTCTCCACTTCGTGTACGATTGAACCCGCGTGCCGCGCCGCGGCTCAAGCCGTATCCCATACGTGCTAAACTACGTGTTCGTTCTTAGATGCTCCTTGCCAAAGAAGTTGTCAACTACGTTTCCAAACAGCTAGTCAAACGACTGTCCGCCGGAATCATTGAGACGACGGCCCCCGATGCGGTCGCCGAAAAGATCGCCCTCGTGATCACGGACGAACTGGCCGTTGAAGATCGCTTGAATGACGAAGTGCGTGACCTGCTAAGCCAGTATTCCGAATATATGCGGCGCGAGGGCGTGAGCTATTCCGAGATGTTTCGCCGGATCAAGAACACGCTCATCTCGCAGCGCAAAGTAATCCGCGCTTCGGGACGGGATACCGGCGACGCCATGAAGCTTTCGCGCGACAAGGTCACGGACATTTCCCACAAACTCGTAGAAATGCTGCGCAAGAACCGCGATCTGCGCATGAAGGACAAGAACACCAATAACGTCCGGTTGGAAATTGTCCGCGTGATGACGGAATTCCTGACCGTCGAGGACAAAGTGGATCGCGCCGCCCGCGACAAGATCCGCTCGCAGAAGCGCGAGATCCCCGAGGGTACCGAGGAGTGGGACCTCTTGCACCAGCGCTACTACTCCGAAGAGTTGAAGAAGCTGGGCATCGATTTGGCCGCACGGTAGCGCCAGATTATCGCTTATACCCGATCAGCCGTAGAAAGCCCCGGCGCTTTTCCTCATCTGCCGGCGTCTCGACGCCCTTGGGCGGGAAGCCGTCGATCACCCCGAGCACTCCGCGTCCCTGCTCGCTTTCGGCTACCACTGCCTGCACAGGATTGGCCGTCGCGCAAAAGATCGAGCACACTTCCGGCACGTCCTTGATTCGCCCCAGCACGTTGATGGGGTAGCCATCGCGCATCACCACCACGAAAATGTGTCCGGCGGCGAGCGCCGACGCGTTCCGCCCCGCCAGCGCCTTCAGCGCCTCGTCGTTGCCGTCCACGCGCGTGAGGCACGGGCCCGATGCTTCATTGAACGCCACGCCGAATTTCATCTGCGGCACAGTATTTACGATGGCTTCGTAAATGTCCTCGACCGACTTGATGAAATGCGTCTGGCCGAGGATCAGATTGCCGTTTTCGGGAATTTCCAGCGGGACGAGCTTCAGTTCCATATACCAGTTCATTGTAATAATAGAAGCGTGGCTCTGACGTTCCACGTCGCGCGCGAGACCGTGCTCAACAAAGTGGCCGGCGCGCGACCCGCGCGGGAAAAGGTGGCGCTCGAAGCCGCCGCCGGCCGCGTCCTCGCTGAGAGCGTTGCCGCCGATCGTGACTCTCCCGCGCTCTCCCGCTCGGTTCGCGATGGCTATGCCGTGCGCGCTGCCGATGTACCCGGCGATCTCGCGGTCATCGGCGAAGTGCGCGCCGGCGAACGCTTCGCGGGCGAAGTAGGGGCGGGGCAGGCCGTGGAAATCATGACCGGCGCGCCTATCCCGGCCGGCGCCGACGCCGTGGTGATGGTGGAGCACACGCGACGCGTCGATGGCCGCGTCCACATCGAGGCTGCGGCCGAGCCCGCGCAGTTCATCAATCCGCAGGGCTGTGAAGCGGCGGCCAACCAAACGGTACTGCGTGCCGCCAAGCGCCTCGATTATGCCGATATCGCGATGCTCGCCGCGTTCGGCCGCACGCACGTCGAGGTTTTCCGCCAGCCCGAAGTCGCTATCATCGCCACCGGCGACGAAATTGTGGAGGTGTCGGAGACCCCGTCGGAATACCAGATTCGCAATTCCAACGCGTATTCGGTGGCGGCGCAGGTGACGCGCGCCGGCGGCATTCCGCGCATTCTGCCGGTGGCACGCGACACCAAAAAACACACGCGTCAGATGGTGCTGCGCGGCCTCACATCCGACCTTCTGCTTCTCTCGGGCGGCGTTTCCGCCGGCAAGTACGACGTCGTGGAGCAGGTGTTGGCCGAGCTCGGGGCCGAGTTCTTCTTCGACCGCGTCCTGATTCAGCCCGGACAGCCCGCGGTCTTCGGCCAGTTCAAGGCGGTAAGCGAGAAATGGGACGGCAAGTTCTTTTTCGGACTTCCGGGCAATCCGGCGTCCACCATGGTGACGTTCGAGATTTTCGCCCGTGCCGCGGTGGAATTGCTGGGCGGCCAGACCGAATCGATCCTGCCCATGCCGTTCGCCCGCCTGACACGCGATTTTCACCATCGCCCCGGGCTGACGCGCTTCCTGCCCGCGCTCCTCAGTGCCGATGGAACGGAAGTCGCACCGGTGGAATGGCACGGGTCGGGTGACGTGCCCGCATTGACGCGCGCCAACGCATATCTGGTGGCCGATCCTTTCCGCGCCGAGTACCCTCGCGGCGAATTCATTCGTGTGCTGCTCAAATGAAGAAGCTCTCGCATTTCGATTCCGCCGGAAGCCCGCGCATGGTGGACGTCAGCGGCAAGCAGACCACGCGGCGCGAGGCGCGGGCGCAGGCCTTCGTGAAAATTGCTCCCAAAGTTCTGCGCAAGCTCCCGCAGAATCCGAAAGGAAATCCGCTCGAGATTGCACGCATCGCCGGGATCGCCGCCGCCAAGCGGACCTCCGATCTCATCCCGCTCTGTCACCCGCTGATGCTCTCGCACGCCGATGTCGACGTCACGGTCGAAAAGAAAGGCGTGCGCATCGTTGCCAGCGCGGCCACGACTGCCCAGACCGGAGTGGAAATGGAGGCCCTCACCGCGGCATCCGTGGCCGCGCTGACGGTCTACGATATGGTGAAAGCACTGGACAAATCTATCGAAATTCAGGATCTCTACCTGCTCGCCAAGACCGGCGGGAAAAGTGAAGACTATCGCCGAAAACCATGACCAACGCTGCAGTTTTGACCATCAGCGATTCCGCATCGGCCGGCCAACGCGCCGACCGCTCCGGTCCGGCGGTGCGTGAACGGTTGGAACAACTGGGCTGGAGCGTCTCAGTGATGGAGATTGTTCCCGACGAAGCCGGCGAAATCAGTGGCCGCCTTTCGACACTCGCTGACGGCGGGCAGGTCGCGGCCATCTTCACCACCGGCGGCACCGGACTGGCGCTCCGCGACGTCACTCCGGAAGCGACGCGCGCCGTGATTGATCGCGAAATCCCCGGTTTTGGTGAGGTTATGCGCGCCCGCGGCCGTGAATCCACACCTTTGGCGGCGCTCTCGCGGTCGCTGGCGGGCACCCGCGGGAGTGTGCTGATCGTCAACCTTCCCGGTGCGCCCAAGGCTGCTATTGAGTCCTTGAATGCTATCGTAGAACTGGTGCCTCACGTGCTAGAGTTGCTCCGAGGACAAACGGAACACGTGTCTCTGTAAGGGAACTGATATGAGTCGAACACCGCTTTTGCTGACGGTTCTTTCGGGATCGCTGGTTTATCTGTTGCAGGCCCAACAACCGCCGGTCAAGCAGCCGCCAGCCGATCTCACGCAAACCAACGACCTCACCAATTTCACGGTCACCTTACAGCAGGTCATCGCTCCTGTGCTGGTCTACGACAAACGCCACAATTACGTCAACGGTCTTCAGCCCGACCAGTTCCGGCTCTACGACAACGACAAAGAGCAGCGGCTGACATCTGTCGACGTGACGTACACGCCCATTTCCATGGTGGTTGCGGTTCAGGCGAATGTGGAGGCCGACAAAATTCTGCCGCAAGTCAACCGGGTCGGTTCGATGTTGAAGCCGATCATCCTCGGAGACCAGGGGGAGGCGGCTGTAATCGCCTACGATTCGCGGGTTCGGCTGCTCCAGCCGTTTACCAACGATTCCGACGATATTACCAAGGCCATCAAGGGTATTCATGCAGGGAGCACGTCTTCACGCTTGATCGACGCCGTGGATGAATCGGTCTACCTGTTGCAGCACAAGCCGAAGCAGCGGCGCCGTATTCTGCTGGTGATCGGCGAGGGGCGAGATGGCGGCAGCCAGGCGCACGCGCGTGAAACGCTGGAGAATTTACAGCTTGCCAACGTAGCGGTGTATTTCGTCGATATGTCGCACCTCATTGGCAAACTGACCACGCCGCCGCCCGATCCGCGTCCCGCCGCGCAACCGCCCGCGGCCATGGGGCCGCTCGGCGGAGGACATCCATCTACGCCTACTACGGACGACCAGGCGTTCGGAACCGACGGCTACAGCGCCGACGCAATTCCCCTCATGCTGGAAATTTTCCGCGATGTGCGGAATGTCTTCCGCGTCGCCCCTTCCACGTTGTTCACCAAGGGCACCGGCGGGGAGCAGTTCCCGTTTGCGACTTCGCGCGGGTTGGAACAGGCGATTTCGGCGATCGGCGATGAACTGCACAGCCAGTACCTGATCACCTACACACCCAATAATACGGGCGACGGCGGCTTCCACAAAATCGATGTGGAGGTGGTGGGCCGCCAGTACAAGTGCGAGACTAAACCGGGCTATTTCATGGCGCCCATCTTTCACTAAAACTTACGCCTCCGCGCTCATCGCTTGCGGAGCATCGGGTAGCGGGCAGATTGTCAGCGAATCGGTTTGCACCTTGTCCCACTCGCGCAGGGCGAAGCCGTGCGCTTCGAAAAATTCCCGAATGCGGGCCGGATTCCACTCCATAACGCTCTCCATCACCGGCACCAGTACGCTCAAGGAGTCTTCACTGAGCACCGTGCGCTGGGCGATCTGATTGATGTACGTATTCTCGGACACCGCGATCGTAAGCCCACCGATGCGATTCAGGTGCAGCATTACATGCACGTCCGAACTGCCGTCGCCCACATAGACGATACGGTGCTGGCTGATCGGGAGCGCCGTGCGCAGGCGCTCCACCACGGCGACTTTGCCGTAGCCCGCGGGAACGCGCGTGATCGACTGAATCTCTCCCGAATCGGCCGCGTACCGGAATTCCGTGCCGATGATGTGGTCGGCGGGGACGATGCCTTCGAGCGCCGATTGAACCAGCTCTTGCGGAGCTGCCGAGACCACGTAGAAATTGAAGCGATGGCCGTCGAGGTCGTTCAATACCTGGAGCAGCAGCGGAATATTCCCTTTGAGACGAATGCGGCGCCCCACTTCGCGTAAATGTTCGCGCCGCACGCAGCGGAACTCCGGATCGTGAAGCAAAAGATACGCCAGTTCGCCGCCCTGTTGCACCAGGTGAATATCGGCCAGCCCGTGGATCCTCTCGACGAAGCCTTTCACCCCGATCAGTTCGCTGAGGACCAGTCCGGAGTCGTTAAAACTCAGGGTCTGATCGAAATCGCTCACAAATAGATATTCCTTCGCCCTTGTTTCCAACGTTGCCATTGAGTCCTCCCTACGGACTTGGATGTCCCCGGCCCGGTCGCGGTTGCCATATCAGCCTAAAAACCTGTAATATCAATTTTTAGGAGTCAGAATATCAATAACTTGCAGCATATTCCGAAGTACCGGCAAGTCTTCGAAACCTTATCGCACGAGATCCTTTCGGGGAAATATCCGCCCGCTCAGAAATTTCCCAGCGAGGCCGCGCTCGTCAAGCGCTTCGGTACTTCACGCATTACCATCGGCCGCGCGCTGCGAGAACTCAGCCAGCGCGGACTGGTGGTGCGCGTCGCCGGGTCGGGAACATATGTCGGCCGCGGACACCTCCTGGCCGATCGCCTCCTGTTCGGTCTGCTCATTCCCGATCTGGGAACCAGCGAGATTTTCGAACCCATCTGTCAGGGAATCGCCACTGCTCCTACCGCAAGCCGCCACGGGCTGCTCTGGGGACATTCGAGCGCCGGTGCTGCCCCGCCGGAAGAACAGGCGCTCGAATTGTGCGAGCAGTTTATTGCGAGCAACGTGGCGGGCGTCTTTTTTGCACCGCTCGAAAGAGGCAAAGCGGCGCAAGAGACCAACCTGACGATCGTAGCCCGGCTCGAGGAAGCGCGCATACCGATCGTGATGCTCGACCGGTCCATCGAGCCGTATCCCCGGTGCTCGCGCCACGACCTGGTCGGCATCGACAACCGGCGCGCGGCACAATTGGCCGCCGGGCACCTCATCGAGCGTGGGGCCGGGCAGATCTCATTTGTGGCATATTCCGGAGGTGCTTCCACGGTTGACGCGCGCATCGCCGGATTTCACGAAATCTGCCAGAACGGCGCCGTCTACCGGGTCGATGAAATCAGTCCGGCGACGGTGGGGGGCGTACTGCGAAATTCCCGTCCCGGCGATGGATTTATTTGTGCCAACGACCGGACAGCGGGAGAGTTTTTGAAGGTGGTGCTGGCACTGGGATATCGCGTGCCGCAACATTTGCGGATTGTAGGGATCGACGATGTGGAATACGCCGGCATGTTACCGGTTCCGCTCACCACGGTGCGCCAGCCATGCCGGGATATCGGTGAAGCAGCCATGGAGACGATGTTGAGCCGAATCGCAAGCCCCAATCGCCCAGCTCGCGAGGTGCTGGTGGAATGCCGCCTGGCGGTGCGGCAATCCGCCTAGGGGAAACCGGAAATTCGCAGCCCTCCAATGTACCGCGTGCGACTTTCGTGTATGCTAGTCTCCATGCGATTTTTCGTTACGATGCTGTTGCTGGTGGTACCTCTCTGCGCTCAGGACGCTGCTCCTCCCAGGAAGGGCGGAGGTGGTCCGCCCAAGAATCTGAAAGTTCTGACGCCCGACGATCTGAAATCCGGCATTATGGGAAAGTTCGCTGCCGCGATGGGTCAGAGGTGCGGTTTCTGCCACGTCCAGGGTGACTTTGCGAGCGACGAGAAGCCTCAAAAGAACATCGCCCGCATGATGATCACGATGGTGAAGGATATCAACTCCAAGATCACGGTTGCTTCCGGCGGAACGGCGAAGGAGTACGTCTCCTGCTACACCTGCCATCGCGGAAAGCCTGAGCCCGATATCGCGCCGCCCGCCGCGCAGTAACCGAAACGTGCTGCACCCGCGCATGCCCCACGCTATGATGGGGCATGCGCGTTCGCGAATTAGCTGACTGGCTGGGCGCGACTTATGAGGGCGACGGCGAGAAAGAGTTGAGTGGAATTGCTCCGCTCGAAACCGCTGGAGTGTCCGATGTCGCGTTTGTGGCCAATCGCAAAGCGGCGGCGCAGAGTGAGAATTCCGCCGCGGGTTGCTTGCTCGTACCCACTGAATGGCCCAGCCCCAGTTTCCGCACGGTCATCCGCGTGGCCCAGCCGCGCACCGCGTTTGCCCGCGCGCTGAACCGCTTCTATCCCACCGCCGAGCTCAAACCGGGAGTCCATCCCACTGCCATCGTCGGCAAAGATGTGGATTTGGGCGCCATGGTGTACGTCGGAGCCTACGCTGTCATCGGCGATGGTACGCGCATCGGCGTGGCGTCGAGTATCGGGGCCGGATCGGTGATCGGGAAACGGGTCTCGCTGGGTGAAGGCTGCGTGATCCATCCCCATGTGACGATCTACGATAACGTCGATATCGGCCGCCGCACCATTCTGCACTCCGGCGTGGTGATCGGCGCCGATGGCTTCGGCTATGTCATGGAGGACGACCGGTGGCAGAAGTTCCCGCAGGTGGGCCGTGTGGAGATCGCCGACTATGTCGAAATCGGCGCCAATTCCTGCGTGGACCGCGCTGCCATGGGAGTCACTTCCATCGGTGAGGGCACCAAACTCGACAACATGGTCCACGTGGGACACAATTGCCGCATCGGCAGACACGTGGTCGTGGCCGCGCAGACTGGATTCTCCGGTGGCGTGATCGTGGAGGACTATGCGGTTATCGGCGGACAGGTCGGGATCGGAGACAAGGCGCGCATCGAGTCGCGGGCCGTATTGGGGTCCGGGTGCGGCATTTTGACTTCGAAAATCGTTCGCTCCGGGGAAACCGTTTGGGGAACACCGGCGCGCCCGCTCAAAACCCATCTCGAACAACTCGCCAACCTGAGCCGCTTGCCCGACATGCGCCGCGAGGTCGCCGACATCAAGCGCCGCCTGGCGGAGTTGGAGGGGAAGCGCTGATGCTGGTGGTCGTGGGCGGCCATTCGCGCAACATCGGCAAGACCTCGCTGGTGGCTGGCCTGATCCGCAAATTTCGCAGCCGCAAATGGACCGCCGCCAAGGTCACATTGTATGGCAACGGCGTTTGTGCCCACGACGCGGGCGCCTGCGGATGCGAGCCGGCTTCGGGCGAAGGATTCGAATTAACCGAGGAATACGAGCCTGGCGACGCCGATTCCGGGCGATTTCTGGCCGCCGGTGCCGAGCGAAGCTTCTGGCTGCGCGCACCGGCGGGAGACTTGGCGCAGTCTGCGGCCGCCATTCGCAAAATGATCGCGTCGTCTGCAAATGTGATTGTGGAATCGAACAGCATTCTGGATCTAGTGAAGCCGGATCTGTTTTTGATGCTGCTGGATTTTTCCTGCGAGGATTTCAAGCCCTCGAGCCTGCGCTTTATGGATCGCGCCGACGCCTTCGTGGTGGTGGATCAGGGGATCAACGCGCCGCTATGGAAGGATGTCGCGCGCGGCCTGTGGGACTCGAAGCCACAGTTTCTGGTCAAGCCCCCGGTTTACGTCAATGCGGCGGTCGCCGAATTCGTGCGGGACAAGCTCTCTGTGGCGGCTCCCTCCCGCTGATCCTGCAGCAGGCGAAGATCCTGGCTGGCGCGCGCGAGCAGTTGTTCGGCCTGCGCCACCTGACGTTCCATGAGGCGCATCTGTTCCCGTACCCGGTCCGAGGGATGTTCGAGTACGATTCGCAGATAGAAAAGGCTGGCTTCCAGGTTGCTTAGCGGCTGGCGGAGATCGTGGACTAAGCTGCGCAGGATCTCGTCGGAGGGTGTGGTGATGCGCATGTGGAATTTGAAGCAGCGAACAGTATAGCGCAACGCCGGCGCCAAGGAAGCGATTTTAATGTTAGCGGCTGAGTTCGCAAACCGGGGCGGTGGTGCCTGGCGGCGCCACGCGATTACGGCCTTGGTTTTTGGCGGCGTATAGGGCTAAGTCCGCTTCGCGCAAGAGCGCATGGGAATCGCACCCGGCCGGATGTGTACGCGAACTCACTCCGATGCTGCATGTCACGCCGACGCTGTGTGTGCCGGCCACAAAAGGCGATGCAGCGAATGTCTGGCGAACCCGCTCGCCCTGCGCCAGCGCGCTCTTTTCGTCGCACCCCGGGAGCACGATTACGAATTCTTCGCCACCGCATCGGCCTACCGAATCGTAAGCGCGCACCGAGTCCCGCAGACGATGCGCCGCTTCCACCAGTACCGCATCGCCCGCCGCATGGCCGTGCGTATCGTTGATCTGCTTGAAACGATCGAGATCCACCATCAAGAGCGACAGCGGACCGCCGTCGCGCTCGGTGCGGACTAATTCCTTATCGAGCACGGCGAGGATGGCTGAGCGATTGAGCAACGCGGTCAGCCCATCGTGCGTCGCTTGTTCCCGCAGCGCTTCGCGCGCCGCGAGGAGTTGGTGCTGTAACTCGAGGATCCGCCGCCCGGCCCGCAGGCGAACGCGCAGCTCATGGGGCTGGAATGGCTTGGTGAGATAGTCGTCGGCCCCTGCCTCCATCCCTTCTACCAGGTCCTGGGAGTCGGTTCGGGCGGTGAGCAGCAGAAGATAGACGTAAGGTTCGCGTCCCGCCGCACGCACTCCCCGGCAGATATCCACCCCATTCAACCCGGGCATCATCCAATCGAGGATGGCCAGTTGCGGCCCGTCAGGCTGCTGTAGCGCTTCCCAGGCCTCGGTGCCGTCATACGCGATGATCGGTTCATAGCCCCACTTTGTCAGCATGTTCGCCAGCATGGAACGCGAAACCGGATTATCCTCCGCTGCCAGAACCTTGATGGGATGTTCGGCATTCTGGATGCGTTCCGCGACAATGGCCAACTGCAGATCTGGGAGCACTCGTCCTCCGTTAAAGCTCATCGGCCGGGCAATTCCGGTCAATAGAGTACGAATGTACTGCTGGACGTAATGAAAAGACCCAATGCGTGCCGCGGTCGAGCGGCGCAATGGCTCGGCCTAATGCAGAGGCCGCGCCCGCAGTCCGAAAGGCGCGATCTCGATATCGAATCGAGTGCCATCAAGGCGGACCATCTGGTAGGTGCCGCGCATCATCCCGGTGGGCGTTTTGAGCGGACACATGGAAGAGTACTTGAAGCTTTCGCCCGGCGCCAGCACCGGCTGTTCACCCACCACTCCGGGACCTTGCACCTCTTCGGTGTGGTCGAAAGCGTCAGTAATGATCCAGTGGCGGCTCAACAGTTGGACCGGCTCGGAACCCTGATTGGTGATACGGACCGTATACTGAAAAACCCACTCGTCCTGGCTGGGACGCGAGTGTTCCGGAGAGTGTCGCGACAGAACTTCGACGCGCACTCCATCGGTGACCGCGTCGGAGATCGGGGCGAGGTCGACTTGCAGTTGCTGCATAGCCGTTCATCATAGCAGGCCCGAAGGCCCAACGTTCAAGCAATTCTTTGCCAGGCACCCCCATCCGTTTCCCGCTGGCCTAGAATGGTAAGCATGGTGTGCAGGTGGAGAGCATGTCTGTGGATGGCGTTGGCCTGTGCCTTCGCCGCAAACCGGGTGCCGCAATTCTCTTTGTCCGATACCACGGGCCACGCGCACACTCCCGCGGAATGGAGCGGCAAGCACGCCGTGGTTCTCTTCTTCCTCACCACCGATTGCCCTTTGTGCAACAACTACGTTCCCGAATTGAATCGCATCGCGCAGGCATTCACGCCTCGCGGCGTGGCGTTCTACGCGGTGCAGGGCGATGCCACCATCCCCGACGCCGACGTTCGACAGCACGCCCTAGACTACGCCTACACCTTCCCTTATCTGCTCGATCCCAAAGAGTCCCTGGCTTCATACACCGGCGCCACCACCACTCCGGAAGCTGCCGTCCTGTCGCCCGCGGGGGACTTGTTGTATCTCGGAAGAATCGATAACCGCTTGGAGGATTTCGGCAAGCAGCGGACCGAAATCACGGTGTTCGACTTGCGCGATACCCTGCAGGCCATTCTCGCCGGCAAGCCCGTTCCGCACGCCCGCACCACCGCGTTGGGTTGCGCCATCACACGAAAGGATTGAATCTCGGACCATGACTTCATTCACCACGGAACTGGAACAGGAAGCCAAAATTACCAGCCGCGTGCTGGGGCGCGTGCCGGACGACAAGCTCACCTGGAAGCCGCATCCCAGGTCGATGACGCTGGGGCAGCTGGCGCTTCACACCGCCACGATTCCGGGGAATATTGCGGGTATTGCCGCCCAGGACGTCTTCGAGATCGCCTTCCGCGACTCTCCCCAACCTGCCAGCGTTGCTGACATCGCCAAGGCGTTCGACGAGAGCCTCGCTGCCGCAAAAACCTATCTCGAGGCACTCAGCGACGAAAAGGCTGACGCCATCTGGCGGGCCAAAGCGGGCGACAAGGAAGTGATGGCTCTACCCCGCAAATGGGCGCTCCGCGCCATCATGTTCAATCACCTGTACCATCATCGCGGGCAATTATCGGTCTATCTCCGCCTGCTGGATATTCCGGTGCCGGTCATCTATGGCGCTAGCGCCGACGAAAACCCGTTGCGCTGAAACCGCCCTTACGGAAAATGCAGGCTCCTGACATTGCCGTCGATTCCCGTTTGACCGGCGCGCGGCTGTTCGTACCCGATCTCGACTCTGGGCCGATTCTTTTGCGGCCCGCAAGTCATGTCCATCTGCCAATCGCCCTGCCCGGTGATGAGAACCTTGTCCGGATCTTCGATGAGGAAGCGTTTCCGCCCGGCAGTTGTCTCGACAATCATCCGGGCCTGGTTTCCGCGGCACTCCAGTTCCACGAACTGTCCGGTAGATGACAATTTCGGACGTTCTGGCGGACGCGGTGCAGCGGCCGGCTCCGGTGGCTCGGCGCGCCGCAAAACCGGGGCGTTTGCACGTGGGCTGGCCTCGCTAAGCAGAATTTCGGCGTAGGCGCGGTCGGAGTCCGTTATCGCCGCGTCCATGAAATGTCTTGCGGTGGCCTCGGCGTTCGCCTGATCTCCGCTGGTCATATAAGCGTCTACCGCGATCCGGAAATAGCGCCTCGAATCGTGCGGCCCGATCTTTTTCAGCGGTGCCAGCGTCGCCAGCGCGGCCGAGGGATCGCCGCTGCGCAACTGCGTCTCAGCCAATTCCAGCCGGACGTCGACACGATCCGCGTCCAACGTCAGCAGGGCTTTCAATACCGGTACCGATTGCTCGGGACGCCGGGATTCCAGCAGCCGTCCGTAATCCAGCAAAAATTTCGGGTTCCGGTCGCCGAGTTCGAACGCTTTGCCGAAATCGTCGAACGCCTCGGCGCTGTTTCCCGCCCGCACCGCCAGGTAGCCCAGGCCGCCGTAAGGCTCGGGACGCTTCGGGTCCAGCGCGATCAGTTGTTTCAGCGCCGCCTGATACGCCTTCTCCTTGCCGGGCTGATAGGCCAGATCGGCGAGCATCAGACCGGTGTCGAACTCCGTTACTGTTTCCACCGGTATGTCGTCGGATACCTTGTCGAGCTTAGCGGGCACCAGTAGACCTTGGAAGGTATCTCTGCGCATGTAGGACTCGAGTTCCGTTTCGATCTGGGGAACGGTCTTTCCGTATGTTTCCCACAGCACTGCCGCCGAGTCCTTATTTGCCGACATGGCGCGTAACAGTTGTCCCGATTTGGGCCGGTAAGCATTGCTCAAAACCAGCATGTGAGTGAGCGCCCAACCCTCGTTATAAAGGCTGCCGGCCTTGTCTTTTTCGTTGTAATAAGGGGAATCGGGGCCGGCCGCGAGAATCACCTGCAGCGGAACCCATTTTTCCCGCAAGGCCTGAACACGCCCGGGAATCAAATCGCCGACCAGGATCTTTCCCCCTCCGGCGGGCTTCAGCGTGGAATATAATTCAGCCAAACCCTCGTTCAGCCAGGGCGGTAGATCGAGCCCCGCGTGCCGCACCAGCAAATGCACATATTCATGCACGGCCGTGCGAAAGGTGTCGGCGCCGGCGTGGCTCATGGCAATGTAATCGCGGTCCAGGGTCGGGTGATAGTAGGCGATCGCGACCTCATTAGGCCGGTAAGGCTCATATTCCTTCGCCGACCCGAACGCCACCACGCGGACCGGCAAAGGCTTCGCCGGCTGCCCGCCGAGCGCCTGCAGGAAGAACCCGCGGACTTGCTCGAACTCCCGAATGGTGTCCAGCGCGGCGCGCTTGCCGGCACTCGAATACATCTCGAAGTTATCGGATTTCAGGGATCCAATGGGTTTCCGCCGCCAATGTTACCGGCAGGAAAAGGGTGGCAGTTACAATACGAGCTAAAGAGAACCCTGCCATGTGGCTATTATTACAGAGGCAGCCCTCCATTGCGTCCGCGGCTCTGTAACACAGATCGCGCTGTAACCTTTACCGCCAGCGGAAAAGCCGCAACGCCACGAAGAAGCAAACTACCAGCCAGGCCGTCAAAATACCGGTCTCCGGCGCCAATTGCGCCAGGCTCGCCCCCTGCAGCATGTTGGAACGCAGCGCATCGATTGCCGCCGTTAGCGGCAAAGCTTTAATCAGGGGCTGCATGACGTTGGGAAACCGCTGCGCCGAAAAGAAGACCCCGGAGCAGATCCACATCGGCATCATCACCGCGTTGGTCATCCCCGATGCCGCCTCGATGGTCTGCACCCGCGAAGCGATCAGCAGCCCCAAAGCGCAGAAGGACATCGAAGCGAGCACGCAAAAGAACCCCAGGGCCACCAGCGAGCCGTAAACTGGAACCTGGAAAACCAGGACTGCGAAGCCCAGCACCGCACCAACCTCGACCACCAGCAGCGCCAGCCGCGACAGCACGAACGAGAGCAGGTAATATTCCCGCGGCATAGGCGTCGCCATCAGCCGCTTGATCAATTTCTTGCGGCGCGCGTCCACGATGCCGAACGCCATACCCCAGACGGCGCTGCCCATCAGGTTCATGCCCAGTAATCCGGGAACCAGAAAATCGATGTAGCGCGAACCAGGTTCGCGCATGATGGTGTCCTTTGATGCCACCGGATCCTGCCGTCCGGCCGCCCGCTCGATGGCGCGGTCGGCCAGCATGCGGGCCGAGCGTCCATCGGGATTGGTGTCGTCGTATCGATAAGTTACCGCGCCGTTCTGCCCCGGTTCGGCCACGAGCACCACTTTCCCGTTGCGCAGTTCTCTCTCCGCATCGGCCACGGGAAGCTGTTGGACATCGAGCAGTTTCTCGGCGCGCAGCGACGCGCTCAGTTGCGGCGTCGCCGCGGCTACCGGCAACACATCCGCCGGACGGTTGCGGAAGGCGATGCCCAGTCCTGCCGCGAGAATAATCGGGAAACCGAAGACCCAGAACAGCGCCTCCGGCTCGCGAACGAATTCGCGGAATCGGACCAGCGTCAATTGCAGGAGCGGGTGGCTGCTATTCATCGCGCAAATGTCTCCCGGTAAGCGTAACGAACACGTCCTCGAGCGTGGCGGAGTGCGTCCGCAGTTCTGTCAGCGGCACCGATTGGCGTCCCAACTCGGCCAGCAGGGCCGGCACGGCGCGATGAAGGGCAGTCACCTGCATGCGCACGCTGCCGTTTTCCCGCTGCACGTCGCGAATGCCGTCGATCGCCGACACCGCGGAGAGATCGAGCGCATGGCCGTGCGTTCCGGTGGAAAATTCCACCATGTGCTCGGCACACACGGAGGCGATCAGCTCGCGCGGCGTGCCCAGCGCGATTACTTTCCCGTGGTCCATGATGGCGACGCGTTCGCAGAGGCGCTCGGCTTCGTCCATATAATGCGTGGTGAGCAGAATAGTCCGTCCCGAGAGCTTGAACTTCTCGATCAGTTCCCAAAGCTGCCGGCGCGCCTGCGGATCGAGACCCGTGGTGGGCTCGTCGAGGAACAAGAAGTCGGGTTCGCCAACCAGCGCGCACGCCAGGGCCAGGCGCTGCTTCTGTCCGCCGGAGAGATTGCCCACGCGCGAGTTTGCCTTTTCCTCGAGCTGGACCAGCGCGATCACTTCCATGGCTTCCGGTCCCTGGTGGAAGAAGCTGCGAAAGAGTTTCACTGTCTCGAGAACCGTCAGTTTGTCGGAAAGCTGGGTTTCCTGCAACTGGATCCCGAGGCGCTGTCGTAGCGCTTTGGCGTCGGCAGCCCAGGTGAGGCCGAGCACTTCCACTTCGCCCGAATCGGCCGTCGTGAGCCCCTCGCAGATTTCGATCGTCGTCGTTTTGCCGGCGCCGTTCGGGCCCAGCAAACCGAAGCATTCTCCGGGGCGCACTTCGAGATCGAGGCCGTTGACTGCGACCACGTCTTTGTAGGTCTTGCGAAGCTGGCGCACGCGAAGGGCGGCCTTCGTGGCGTTTGAGGACATAGCACCAGTATGGCGCAAAACAGTTTGGGGCTTCACGGCATCCCCTTGCGGTTTGCGGTAACTCAATAAACCCGCCCCGTAACGGACGGCTCCGGAAAGCACTATCATCTCAATAGGAGACTCGCATGTCCTTTTTGCCTGTGGTCATTCGCTGGCTGGCTCGCCTGTCGGGTCTGCTGATCGCCGGGATCTACATCTTTTTCGCAGTTGGGGAATTCACGACGCCCAATTCCGGCCCTTCACCGACATTTCTCGAAGGGATTGGCATTGTGCTGCTGACCGCCACGTGCGCCGGAATGCTCGTGGCCTGGCGGTGGGAGTTGACGGGAGCGGCAATTTCGCTAATGTCGCTGATCGGTTTTGCGTTGCTCATTCGAATGAACCATCATGGCATCGTCGCGGTCCTGGCTGTCCCAGGCGTCTTATATGTTCTGGATTGGTTGCTTCGCCGGCAGCGAATTCTGAATCCACTGGCCGGGAACTGAGGTCGTAGGTAGAGCCCCATACACACGCCCGGTCGAAGTGCCCGGCAAACCCCGCGTGAGGCTCCGGAGGGCCGTAAAGACTCGCAACGATCGAGCTCCCCTCGCTGGGGTGACGGTTGCGTTCCCCTCGCTTCGTGCGCAAAGATACCGATAATCACGGCTTGATCCACCGTTACGCGACGCTTTACTAAATTGGATCATCATGTAGAATGGCAACTTACGAAGATCTGGGCACCGGCTGGGGAGGGGACTTACCTTGCTCCGAATCGCTACAGAAGTTCACTTTTCCATTGGCATCGGATTACTGTTTGCCGCCAACTTGGCGGGTCAATCGTATAGTTCGCTGCAAGGTAGCGTCCCCGGCGCCGCAACTCCGGCGCCACTCGCATTGAAACTCGAGGATGCCATCCAGCGCGGACTGAAATTCAACCTGGACCTGCTCGAAAGCGATAGTGCCAGCCAGACGGCCAGGGCCGAACGCGTTGAGGCGCTGTCCGCGTTGCTGCCGCAAGTTACCGGAACGCTCATGGAGGCGGACGAGCAACTCAATCTTAGGACGCTCGGGTTCAATGTTCCACCCAATCCGTATCTCAAGATTCCCACGATTGTTGGTCCGTTTTCCTATACCGAAGCCCAGGCGAACGTTTCCGCGAAGATTCTCGACTTTAACGCCCGCCGGCAACTTCGCTCGGCGCGAGCCAATGAGCAGGCTGCAAAACTCTCCGTGGAAGCCTCGCGCGACCTGGTGGTGCAGGCGGTGGCGAACGCCTACCTCGGTGTAATTGCAGATGCCTCGCGAGTGGATTCGATCCACGCCCAAGTCGACACCGATCAGGCTTTGTATAAAAGAACCGCCGATCAAAAGACCGCGGGCGTCGCGGCCGGTATCGACGTTCTGCGGGCTCAAGTGCAGCTAAAGATCGAACAGCAGGCGCTCCTGGCGCAGCGCAACCAGTTCGAAAAGGACAAACTGGCGCTGGGACGCATCATCGGCCTGGCGCCGGCCCAGGTTTTTCAGCTTGCCGATACGGCGCCGTTCGCGCCGCTCAGCGGAATCACGCAAGAGGAAGCGCTGCGCACCGCGCTTGCCCAAAGACCCGATTACCGGAGCGCGAAAAAGATGGTCGAGGCCGCGCAGCACGCTGTTGCCGCCGCGCAGGCGGAATGGTATCCCACCGTCGAGTTGAGCGGATATTATGGCGACGCCGGACCCACGCTTACCAATTCCCATGGAGTCTATATCGTGAACGGCTCGCTGAATTTCAACATCTTCACCGGCGGCCGCATTCGCGCCGACATCGAAAAAGCCCGCGCCGCCCTCAAGGACCGCACCGACGAACTCGCCAACCAGGGCGCGCAAATTGAAGTGGAAGTTCGGAACGCGTTCCTCGATTTGCAGTCGTCGTCCGACCAGGTAACGGTGGCGCGCGACAACCTGGTGCTGGCCAACCAGACCCTCGACCAGTCGCGCGACCGGTTCATTTCGGGCGTGACCGACAACATCGAAGTGGTCCAGGCGCAGGGATCGGTGGCCATTGCCAATGACAACCTCATCGCCGCCCTCTACGCCCATAACCTGGCCAAAGTGGAGCTTGCCAAAGCCATCGGATTGGCCGAACAGGGCGTAAAGAAATTCATCGAGGTGAAGTAAATGGCGGAACCGACCGTTTCCGACGTCAAGACGGAGTCCTTCACCAGGCCGGTCGCCAGGCGTCCGCGACCCCGGCTGGCGCGTATTCTGATTCCGGTCGCGGCGGTAATCTTGCTCGCTGCGGCGGCATATTGGCTATTCCGGTATTTCGGCACATACGAATCTACCGACGACGCGGAGATCGATGGCCACATCGATGCGGTCAGCGCGCGCATCAGCGGCCATCTGACTGAAGTGCTCGTAGAAGATGCGCAGGTCGTCAAGGCGGGAGACGTGCTGGTCCGCATCGATCCCCGCGATTTCCAGGTGGCGGTGGCCAAGGCGGAAGCCGATCTGGCCGACGCGCAGGCTGCACTCCAGAGTTCGCGCACCGACGTCCCTATCGTCTCGAGGACCACTTCCAGCACCTTAGACACGGCGCACTCGTCGCGCGCCGATGCCGACGCCGGTTTGATCGCGGCCCAACGGCAGTTGGACGCGACCCAAGCCACCGTGGAAACCGCGCAAGCGCAGGTGGCCGAGGCGGAGGCCATTTACAAGAAAGATTCGGATGACGTCGAACGGTACCGGCAACTCGTCATCAAGGACGAGATTCCTCAACAGACCTACGACACCGCCGTGCAAACTGCGGCGGCGGACAATGCTGCCGTCGCGGCCCGCAGGGCTTCCGTGAATCAGGCGCGTCAGAATGCCCGGGCAGCGGCGGCTGCCGTGAAACAGGCGGAGGCCCGAATCGCCCAAGCCGATGCCGCGATTCAATCCGCCGAGACCCGGCCGGAGCAGGTGGCGCAGAGCCAGGCCCGGGCGAAATCCGCCGCGGCGAAAGTGGCGCAAATGCAGGCGCTCCTCGATCAGGCCCGGCTGAACCTCGGCTATACCGTCATCAGAGCGCCCGCCGGCGGAATCATCGGCAAGAAGACCGCCGAGATCGGCGATAACGTATCGCCCGGAGAAAGCCTCATGGCGCTGGTTCCGCTGGAAGATATCTGGGTCACGGCGAATTTCAAAGAGACGCAATTGCGCCACATGAGGCCCGGCCAGAAGGTCGTCTTCAGCGTCGATGCCTATGACCGCGACTATCACGGCCATTTGACTGGCATCGGCGGCGCCAGCGGGTCGCGCTTCAGTCTGCTGCCGCCCGAAAATGCCACGGGAAATTACGTGAAGGTGGTCCAGCGGATTCCCGTCCGCATCGACCTCGACGCAGGCGAGAACCGGGATCACCTTCTGCGCCCCGGCATGTCGGTCGAACCCAAGGTCTACATCAATCGATAAGCATGGCGGACGCTGAGACAACCCATCCGCAGCCCGTGCCCTGGACGCCGAGGTTCAACCCCTGGCTCATCGGCGTGGTGGTGGCTCTGGCCGCATTTATGGAAGTGCTGGATACCAGCATCGCCAACGTTGCCCTGCCGTACATGGCCGGAAACCTCGGCGCCAGCAACGATGAAAGCACCTGGGTGCTCACATCTTACCTGGTTTCCAATGCCATCGTTCTTCCCATCAGCGGCTGGCTCGCCGGACTGTTCGGCCGCAAGCGCTTTTTCATGACGTGCATCGTCATGTTCACGGTTAGTTCCCTGCTTTGCGGCATCGCCCCGAGCCTCGGCGTCCTGATTCTCTTCCGCGTCATGCAGGGCGCGGGCGGAGGCGGCCTGCAGCCCATGGCGCAGGCCATCCTCGCCGACTCGTTTCCACCGCAAAAACGCGGCATGGCTTTTGCCCTTTACGGAATCACCGCCGTCATGGCGCCGACTATCGGTCCCACTCTGGGCGGATGGATCACGGACAATTACTCGTGGCGCTGGATCTTCTATATCAACCTTCCAGTCGGCCTGGTGGCGCTGTTTCTGATTTACCGCCTGGTCGAGGACCCGCCCTATCTGAGGCTCTCGCGCAGCGCCGGTGTGCGCCTCGATTACATCGGCATCGCGCTGCTGGCGCTGGGCGTCGGCGCTTTGCAGGTAGTGCTCGATAAGGGTCAGGAAGACGATTGGTTCGGTTCCAATTTCATCCTGACGTTGAGTATCGTCGCGGCCGTTTGCTTGATTTCGCTGGTCGTCTGGGAGTGGTTCCAGAAGGCCCCTATCGTGGACGTCCGGCTGTTCAAGGGTTTCAACTTCGCAATCGCCAACATGATGATGTTCATCCTGGGCGTGCTCCTGTTCAGCAGCCTGGTGATGATGCCTCAGTTTCTTCAGACCCTGATGGGCTATACCGCCGAGAGCGCCGGCCTGGTGCTGTCCGCCAGCGGATTCGTGACGCTGTTGGAAATGCCGGTTGTCGGACAACTCGCGGGCAAGTTGCCGGTCAAGTACATTATCGGTTTTGGCTGGCTGGCCCTGGCCCTCGGGATGTATTATTCCACCAAGAATATGGATCTGCTGATCAGTTTCGGATCTGCGTCCATCACTCGCGTCATCCAGTCGTTCGGAATAGGCTTTCTGTTTGTGCCGATTACCATGGCCGGTTACATCGGAGTCGCGCCCGAGAAGAGTAACAGTGTGGCCGGCATCATTAACTTCACCCGCAACATCGGCAGCAGCGTGGGCACCTCCATGGTGACTACCCTATTGGCGCGGCGCGCGCAGTTTCATCAATCCGTGCTGTCCTATCACGCCACGGCGTACGATCCCGCCTTTCGCAGCCGGCTGAACGCGCTGGCGGCGCAACTCGCTCATGCCGGCGCTACCCCGCCGGACGCGCGCCTCCAGGCGCTGGGACGCATTTACCGGTCGGTTGGCATCCAGGCGGAGACTCTGTCTTTCCTGGACACCTGGAAGGTGCTCGCGATCGGCGCTGGAATCATGTTTCTGCTCGCCTTTATCGTCCGCAAAAACGACCCGTCGGGAGGCGGAGACGTGGCGGTGGGGTGACGCGGGCCGCCAACGGGCGTACAGTTGAAGAGGGAGCCATGATCAGACTGGTTACCATCGAACGCGAATACGGGTCGGGCGGCGCCGAGATCGCCCAAATGGTGGCGCATCGTCTCGGCTGGAAGCTTTGGGATCAGGCGCTCACCGACGAGATCGCGCGCGTGATGGATTGCCCCAAACGGGCCGTCGAAGAGCACGAGGAGCGGTGCGATTCGCTGTATTATCGCTTGTTCCGCTCGTTCATGCGGGGAAGTTTCGAGGGAAGCCTGAACGCTCCGAAGATGAAGCCGGTGGATGCCGATTGCATCAGCAGGATTGCCCGCCAGGTGGTGCTCAACGCCGCACGGGAAGGGAACGGGGTCCTCGTGGGCCGGGGCTCGGCTTATTTTCTGCACGACCGCGCCGATGCACTCCACGTCTTCGTTTATGCGCCCTTCGATGAAAAGGTCCGCCGTCTGAAAGCCCGTGGGAAAAGCCAAAGCGAAGCCCAAGAGCTGGCCGAAACCGTGGACCGTGAACGTGCCGAGTATATTAAGAAGTACTTCGAAGTCGATTGGCCCGATCGCGGCTACTTCCACTTGATGATGAACACCGTGTTGGGGGACGAAATTGTGGTCGAGACCATTCTCCGCTCGGTGCACGCACTCGACGAGCAGCCGGCGTAAGCCATACCATTCGCGAAAGGGCGCTTTTTTGTGATACTGTGGCGCCCGGGGGGAAAATGCTGCGAATTTTGGTTCCGATTCTGTTTGGTCTGCTGGGCGCTGCCATGGCGGACGCGCCGGGACGAGGGTTTTTGCTGGTAGCCAATAAGGGAGATCAAAGCCTCGGCATCGTTGATGTGTATGCCGGGAGAGAGGTGGCCACGGTCCCCGAGGGTGGGAAAACCGGGCACGAAGTCACCGCCTCCCCGGATGGCAAAACCGCCTATGTCCCCATTTATGGCGATTCCGGCGTCGGCAAGCCGGGCACCAATGGCGACCACATGGTGGTGATCGACATCGCTTCCCGTAAAGTCATCGGCACGGTCAGCTTCGGGCACGGTGTCCGGCCGCACCTTCCGGTGTTCGGTCCCGCGAACGGTTTGCTCTATGTCACTACCGAACTGGATCAGGCGATCACTATCATCGACCCGAAGACATTGAAGATCGTCGGCCATATTCCCACCGGCCAGCCGGAGTCGCACATGCTCGTGATCTCGCACGACGGACGCCGCGGCTATACTGCCAACGTCGGTCCGGGCACGGTGTCGGTGCTCGACATGGAAGCCAGAAAAACTCTCGCCGTTATTCCCATTTCCGGCGAAACCCAGCGCATTTCGATCTCGCCCGACGACAAGTGGGTTTTCACATCGGACCAGAAGGCCCCTCGTCTCGCGGTCATCGACACCGCGAGTAATACCGTGAAGACCTGGATTTCGCTGCCGGGCGAGGGCTATGGAACGGCGTCCACACCGGATGGCAAGTTCCTGCTCGTCGATATCCCGGGCAAAAATCAGGTGGCCATCGTGGATCTCACGGCGATGAAGGTGGTGAAGAGCCTCGATGTTCCGAAAGCGCCCCAGGCTGTGGTGGTGCGCCCCGACGGAAAGGAAGCCTACGCGTCGTGCGATTCCAGCCACAAAATCGTGGTGATTGGTGTTGGCGATTGGACCGTAAAAGGGACTATCGACGCCGGTGCCGGGGCGGATGGGCTCGCTTGGGCGCAGTGAGGAGTCTTAGCTCACCGCTCGCCCGAGCCATCCGAGCGACGACCCGAAATGCGCCGGACGGGATTTGTAATAATCGGGGTCGGCGAATCTTTCGTTGAAAATCCGTTCCCATCGGGCTTCTTCCAGGCAGCGGGGGCACGTGCCGCAGCGGCAGCGCTTCACTCTGGGACAATGTGTGGCCGCCAGGTTGGTGGCTGGCGGCGGTGTGGCACGCTTCCGCCTCGCCTGGCGAGAGCTGGAGATCCGGGCATGCGTCTCCAGCAATTCTTCAATCATTCGTGGGTCCGCGAGTTCCATCGATTCTCTCCGTGGCTCAAAGTCACGCAAGTACCCTTGGAATGGCGCCGAGGGTACTACTATACACAAACGAATATCGGCGCGCGACAAGTTTTTTCGATGAAATAAACGTTGCGTACTGGTACTGGACAGGTACCCTGTTAACTATCTTTAACGTGACTGTCGTTTTCATCGCCGTCGGATCGCTCTGCGATCCCGAACATCGGATAGTACTTCTCCGGCAGTCGGGATCTCCGCATTTCGCGGTTCACGAAAATGTGACGGGTATGTCCAGTGGCCAGCAGCCGATCGCCCTCCGCCAGCCGCATCTCGTACTCGATGGTGACAGCACGCGGGTTCGCCTCGGCTATCCAGCTCTTAATCACGATTTCGTCGTCGAAATGCGCGGGGGCCCGGTACCGGCAAGCCGATTCCGCCACTGCCATGAAGATCCCGTCCCCACGTTCCATATCCCGATAGTCGAATCCGCTCGCTTTGCAGAGGTCCACCCGCGCCACTTCCATCCAAATATAGTGGTTCGCGTAATAGACCACTCCCATCTGGTCGGTCTCGGCGTAGCGGGCACGCAGGCGGGTCTCGGTGTAGGATGGCATGACGGGAAACCGGTATTGTAACCCGGCGCAACCGCGCACCGGCCGCAACCGTCTGTTAAATGGTACCTTACAAGTTCACCCATGCGCGTGCGCGTGCTCTTTTTCGGGATGCTCAAGGATGTGGTGGGAATTCCCGCGGATGACGCCGATTTTCCACCGGGAACCAACCTTGCGGCGTTATTCGCCAGCTATACGGCCCGCTTTCCTCGCTTATTGGAACTTTCCTCTAGCATTGTAATAGCTCGTAATCAACAATTTGCAGATGTTTCTGAAAGTATTGCTGAAGGTGACGAGGTGGCGTTCCTTCCCCCCGTTAGCGGTGGCGCCGGCCAGGATGCGGAAATCCTCCGGGACGGGCATTTCGTCTCCCTCACCCGGCACGCCATCGACACACGCGCCGTCATAGCGCGCCTGCTTACTGGTTCCGAGGGTGCGGTCGTCACCTTCGAGGGCACGGCCCGTAATAATACCAAAGGACGTCCCACGCGCTATCTGGATTACCACTGTTACGAGTCGATGGCCCTCAAGATGATGTTTCAAATTGCGGTGGAAATAGCTGCACAGTATGAAGTTGGCCGCGTTGCCATGGTTCATCGCCTGGGCCGTCTGCTGATCGGCGAAACCAGCGTCGCCGTCATCGTCACCGCACCCCATCGCGGACCTGCATTCGAAGCGGCAAAGGCTGCCATCGACCGCTTAAAAAAGCGCGTTCCGATTTGGAAAAAGGAGCACTTCGCCGATGGCGAAGTATGGGTGGAAGGGGAGTGGGACAGCCATGTTCCGGTGGTTGGCTAAAACGCGACTCGGTCTGATTCCAGCCGCCCTGGTCGCTGCCGTGGCCTTGCTGGGCCAGGAGGCCGCAGTCTTTCGGGACAACGTGACGCAAGTCCACGTGATTGCCTCGGTCAAGAACGCCAAGGGCGACCTCGTAGGCGCGCTGCAAAAATCGGATTTCAGAATCTTCGATAACGGCGCCGAGCAGGAGATCCGGGTTTTTGAACGGCAAAGCGCGGTGCCCTTATCCATCGCTTTATTGATCGACGTAAGCGGCTCGACGGCGAAGGACCTAAAGTACGAGACCGATTCCGCCACCAAATTCCTGAAAGTACTGCTCTCGGAGGGCAATCCCGAAGATGCCGGGGGTTTGTTCACGTTCGATTCGGACGTCACCGAGGTAAAGCATTTTACCCATAATTTCGCCTCACTGGAAAATGCCCTCAAGTACGTCCACGGCTCGGGTGGTACGTCGCTTTATGACGCGATCTATTTCGCTGCCCACGATTTGGAAGACCGGGCGGGACGCAAGGTAATCGTGATCATCAGCGACGGCGGGAACACCACCAGCACCATGCCCATCGACAGGTGCCTGAAAGCTGCTCAGTTCGCCGACGCGATCATCTACCCCGTAGTAGTGGTTCCGATCACTAATCCCGCCGGCCGGAACACGGGTGGCGAACATGCCCTCATCTTCATGGCGGAAGGTACCGGCGGGCGGACATTTTTCCCCAGCGCCGCCGGCGAACTCGATCAGGCTTTCGCCGACATCATCAATGAGTTGCGCACGCAGTACTTTATGGCGTTCTATCCTCACAACGTGCCGCTTACCCAGAACCCGTTTCACAAGCTGGAAGTGAAGGTGAACCGGCCCGATTTGCGAGTCTCCGCGCGTAACGGCTATTATGGAGAATCGGAGAACGGGGACGGTTCGTCGAGCGCCCCGGTTGCGGTGACTCCCACGGGAAGAAAAAAGAAGTGAACAATCAACAGCACGGTTCGAAATCCGCGCGCGCGCCGGAACACACCTTTGAGGAGGCCCGCTACCTCAAACAGCTCATCGAGAGCAGCAAACCTGTACAAGTGACCATGGCCGATGGCGAAAAGGTCTCCGGAACGATCGAGTACTACGATCAGTCATTCATTCGCCTGACCCGCAAAGGCGAGCCGAACCTCTTCATATTCAAGCACGATATCAAGTACATTCAGGAACTAGGTTAGACCGCGGCCCATGCACTTCCTGGAAACAGCCGTCGAGATCGCCCGCGAAGCCGGGGCGCTCGTGGCGAATTACCATCAGAGGCATATCCCGTTCGAGACGAAAGGCGAGTTTGACCTGGTGACGGAAGCCGATCGCGCGTCGGAGCGGCTCATTGTGGACCGCCTACGCTCGCATTTTCCGGCGCATGCCATCGTGGCGGAGGAAGGCGGCGGCCATGAAAGCGCCTCGGAATATCGCTGGTTCATCGACCCGCTCGACGGCACCACCAATTTCGCCCACAGCTTTCCGATGTTCTGTATCAGTATGGGGCTCGAACGTGCGGGCGAATTGGTGGCAGGCGTGGTCTTCGACCCCATTCGCGGCGAGCTGTTCACCGCCGAGCGCGGCGCGGGCGCGTTTCTGAATCACCATCGCATCCACGCATCGGCAACGGCGCGGGTGAGCGACAGCCTCGCGTCCACCGGCTTTCCCAGCCGCAAGCGGCATCACAACATCAACATTCACTTCTATTACCAGCTCGCCATGGCATCCCACGGCGTGCGCCGTACCGGCTCGGCCGCGCTCGATCTGGCCTTCGTGGCGGCGGGCCGGCTCGACTTCTTCTGGGAATTCGGTCTCAAGCCCTGGGACATGGCCGCGGGCGTGTTGCTGGTCGAGGAATCCGGGGGCCGGGTGACCGATATGAAGGGTACGCCGCTGAGCGTGACGGCGTCGGACCATCTCCTGGCCGACAACGGTGCGCTGCACGACGAGATCCTGCTGGCCTTTGGGGACATTTTCCGGGGGACGCTGCGGGTGCCGTTACCGGTGATTTGAGCAGCGCGCTCGATTCTGCCCCCTTGCTCCTGGCTTCCGGCTCCTGGCTTCCGGCTCCTGCCCCTGGCTTCCTGCTTCGGCTGTCACCACATGCGGTTATAATCAACTCCATAAGGGAGGATTTCCGTGGCAAAGGACAAAAGCCCAAAGAAAGAAGTTAAGAAGCCCAAAAAGAAGAAGTAGGCAGTAACGAGTCCGGCGCCGGGCGGGCTTCGATTCGACCCGCCCGCGGCCACAGGAGAGATCATGCGCACAGAGTGGGTAGCTAAACGGCAAAACGATAAGATTCGTACGCAGATGCATTACGCCCGCCAGGGCGTCGTCACGGAGGAGATGCACTACGTCGCGCACCGGGAGAATATCGCCTCCGAGCTCGTGCGCTCGGAAGTGGCTCGCGGCCGGATGATCATTCCCGCCAATATCCATCACACCAACCTCGAACCCATGTGCATCGGGGTTGCCTCCAAGTGCAAGATCAACTCGAATATCGGGAACTCCGCGGTAGTGTCCGATATCGCGGGCGAACTCGAAAAGCTTCGGTACTCGGTGAAATACGGGGCCGACACGGTGATGGATCTTTCCACCGGCGGCGACATTCCCGCCATTCGCAAGGCCATCATCGGCGCCTCGCCCGTGCCCATCGGCACCGTTCCCATCTATGAGGCGCTCTCGCGCGTGCGCAGGGTGGAAGATCTCAGCAAGCAGGTGATGCTGGAAGTCATCGAAGAGCAGGCCGAGCAAGGCGTGGACTACATGACCATTCACGCCGGGGTTCTGGTGCAGCACATCCCGCTCACTACCCGGCGCATCACCGGAATCGTCAGCCGCGGCGGATCGATTCTGGCCGAATGGATGGTCAGGAATCATCGCCAGAACATGCTCTACGAATGCTTCGAGGATATTTGCAAGATCTTCCAGAAGCATGATGTCAGCTTCAGTCTCGGCGATGGATTGCGCCCCGGCAGCGTGGCCGATGCCAGCGACGAAGCGCAGTTCGCCGAGCTCCAAACGCTGGGCGAACTGACCGGAATCGCGTGGAAGTACGACGTTCAGGTGATGATCGAAGGTCCCGGCCACATCCCCTTGGACCAGATCGAACTACAGGTGCGGAAAGAGAACGAAATCTGTCAGGAGGCGCCGTTCTACACCCTGGGACCGCTGGTCACCGATATCGCGCCGGGATATGACCATATCACCTCGGCCATCGGTGCGGCGATGATTGGGTGGCATGGCGCTTCCATGCTGTGCTACGTCACGCCCAAAGAGCATCTCGGCCTGCCGGATAAGGACGATGTGAAGGCCGGGTTGATTGCCTACAAGATCGCCGCTCACGCGGCCGATGTTGCGCGCCATCGGCCGGGCGCCCGCGACCGCGACGACGCCTTGTCGCGCGCGCGCTACACCTTCGATTGGAATCGCCAGTTCGAGCTCTCGCTCGACCCGGAAACGGCGCGCTCCATGCATGACGAGACGCTGCCCGAGGAGGGTTTCAAGGACGCGCACTTCTGTTCGATGTGCGGGCCGAAATTCTGCTCGATGAATATCTCCGCGAAGGTCGAAAGCTTTACCGCCGAAGACGCGGCGGCTGTTTTGAACGGCACTGCCGATGCGCCGCTAATTAACATCTCCGGGAACGACTAAACGGCGCGGCATATAATCTACCTATGCCGCGTCGCATTTCTCTTGCCTTGTTCGCCCTCGCAGCCCTCGCGCCGCTCGCTGCTCAGGCTCCCGCGGGATGGAAAATGAGAGTCGATCGCAGCGCTTCCGCGTCCGACCCCGATGCCTCGGGCAATATCAAGTTTGTCGCCGAAGGTGCGGGATTCCATTGCACCAACCCGCAGGCGGCAGTCTATTGGAATCCGAAAAATACCGCGTCCGGAACCTACACCTTGGAGGGGACTTTTACCCTGATGAAACCGAGCGGCCACACCAATTACTACGGTTTGGTGTTCGGCGCGACCGGTCTCGAAGGCGCCAGCCAGTCCTATCTCTACTTCGAGGTGGCGCAAAACGGCACATAGCTGGTGAAGAGCCGCAATGGCGAAGCAACCCCGCTGATTGCCGCCAAAACTCCTGACGATGCCGTTAAAAAGCCCGGCGAGACCGGAAAATCCACCAACGTTTTCGAAGTCCGCGTCGGCGCCGACAAGGTGGATTTCGTAGTCAACGGAACCGTCGTGCACAGTGAGCCAAAGACCGGTGCCATGGCCAGGACCAATGGGATTTACGGAATTCGCATCAATCACCTGCTGGAAGTGCAGGTGGATAACTTCGGTGTATCGAAGTAAGCTCCACACAAAAAGTACTAATTTGTTTTCAGAGCATTGACTCGAAAAGTGAGGCATGCAAGAATTGCATGGACGGGGTCCATCCCTGGCTCTTTCTCCCGCTGACGGCCGTTCACCCTCCTGTTCCTGTTCCGGACCTCGTTCCTTCTCATGAGGTTGTATACTGCCCTAATGAGAAGAATTGCCCTCCTGCTCGTCCTCTCTCTGCCCGCCGTTAGCCAGGAATCCGTCGATCTCGGAGTTGTCGATCGTATCAAGGCGGAGGCCTTCGATCACTCCAAAATAATGGAAACTCTGAGGGAAATCAGCGACGTTCACGGTCCGCGACTTACCGGCTCGCCAGGATTCGACGATGCCGCACGTTGGGCTATGTCGCAGTTAACAGCTTATGGAGTCGATAAGGTCCATTTTGAAAAATGGGGACCTTTCGGGCGTCCCTGGACGCTGGAGGAATCGTCGGTGGAGTTGATCGAGCCGAGATATTCGCAACTTACCGCTGTACCGCTCGCCTGGAGTTCTGCAACCAAGGGACCGGTGATGGGCGACCTGGTGCTGGCGCCGTTCCGTGGATCCTTCCGCGATGGCCCCGTCAAATTCAAAGCCGCGCTGGACGCTTATCGCGCCCAATGGACCGGTAAATTGCGCGGCAAAATCGTCCTGATCAGCGACCCGAAAGTTCCCGCCCAACAAACCAATCCGCAGTTCACGCGATACACCGCGGCCGAACTCGCAGGCATGCAGGAAGCGCCCGCTCCCACCTCTAAATTGTCGGCAAAAAGACTCGAAGAAGTGCACTGGCCCGAGAACCCCGCCGACGTAGGCGCGTTTTTCGGCAGCCTGTCGAATACCTTGATGGATCAGGTCTACGATCTTTACGACCAGGCGGTCGCCGAGCGAGCCGAGTTCTTCGCCAGGGAAGGT
>Ga0335072_10002108_pt1 | contig 31361 bp, 32 predicted proteins | sample Lox_Sample_21_FD_206725 | JGI IMG/M metagenome (GOLD analysis project Ga0335072, IMG submission 206725) | Soil microbial communities from Loxahatchee National Wildlife Refuge, Florida, United States - Lox_Sample_2.1 | ecosystem: Environmental > Terrestrial > Soil > Wetlands | place: USA...
CCTACGTCGTGGAGTCGGAGAATTTCGAGTCAATTCACAACCACTCCGCTTATGCGCTGATCGAACGCGACAAGGATGTCGACGCGCCTTCCGCGTAGGAGAGCGGCAGACTGACCACCGCGCGCAACCCGGGGTCGTTGCTTTCGAGGGTCAGCCGCGCCCGATGCAGGCGCGCGATGGCGGATACCAGAGACAGCCCGAGCCCGCTGCCTTCCAGGCCGGAGCGCTGCCCCACCCGTGCGAAGGGCTGCCCTGCCCGCAAGCGATCTTCCGCCGTCATGCCAGGACCGTTGTCGCTGATGATGAGATGCGCGCGATCAGCGAGCCGCATGACCACCACGTCGATCCGGCCGCCAGCCGGCACGTACTTGAGCGCGTTCTCCAGCAGGTTGGTGATGAGCTGGGCCAGCAACTGCCGGTTACCTTCGACGATCACTCCATGATCCACGCGCGCGGCCAGGGTCAGGCCCTGCTCGCGCGCGACCGGCTCGAACAGCTCGGCCAGCTCCTCGGCCATCTCACCGACGTCCACCGGCGCAGGCGAAGCGAGCGGGGCCCCAGACTCGGCGAGCGCAATCTGCAACAGAGTCGCCAGCGTGCGTTGCAGGCGATCGACTTCCCGCAGCGATGACTCCACGGGCTCCCGGATGCCTGACTCCAGTGCCGGCAGGCGTAGCACTGCATCCATCCGCGTCCGTAGGCGATGTAATGGAGCGCGCAAGTCGTGCGCAACACTATCGAACGTCGCGCGCAGCGTACGCGTTTGCTCCTCCAGGCGATCGAGCACACGATTCACCGAAGCCGCGAGGGCATCGAACTCATCGCTGGAGCCGACGACGGGAAGGCGGTGTCCCTGTTCTCCAGACATGATCCGCACACAGGTATCGGTGACATCGCCGACGCGGCGGGCCAGGCGGAAACTGAAGGAGAACCCGGCGACGCCGGCCACCAGGATCGAGAGGCCGATGCCCCACAGGGTCGCGATCTGAAAGGTCCGCACGTACCTGCGGTCCTGCGACATGTCGGTGCCGACGAGCAGCCAGTCGCCGTTCGGCAGCTTGCGCACCGAGGCGCGTACGGGGTGCACCGAGCGCTGTCCCGGCTCGATGGACTCGATGCGAAACTCCGGATAGGGCTCGGCCGGCGCGCCGTCGAACGGCCAGTTGGTCACATTGCCGGCCAGCCGGTCGAACCTGGGGTCGGCCAGCATGTAGACGGCCCCGATCCGTCCCCAGCTGTCGATGCGCAGGTTGATCTCGTCGGTGACTCCCGGGATGCCGCTGCGCACGTACTGGTTCTCGAGGCTGCGCAGCTCCGCGTCGATGATCAGGTCGACATCGCCCTGGATGATGCTCTGCGTCAGCAGGTATGCGCTGCCCAGCGTCACGCACACGGCCAGCGTGACCAGCAGCGTGTAGCCCATCGACATCCGGAAGGCGGACGTGTTGAAGAGGCCCCAGCGGCGCCCCTCCTTCATGCTCATTCCTCCTCCTCCTTGAGCACGTATCCCGAGCCGCGCACGGTGTGGATCAGGGGCCGCTGCGCGCCGCGATCGATCGCCTGGCGGAGCCGGCTGATGTGTACGTCGACGAGGTTGCTCTGCGGATCGAAATGCAGGTCCCACACGCCCTCGAGCAGCATCATGCGCGTGACCACCTGCCCCTCGCGCCGCATGAGGAACTCGAGCAGCTTCTGCTCGCGCGCGGTGAGCTCGATCTCATGGCCGGCGCGCGTGACCTTGCGCGCCAGCAGGTCGAACTCCAGGTCGGCCACCCTGAGCACGGTCGCTTCGGCGGCGCTCGCATGCCGGCGCAGCAGCGCCTCGATGCGCGCCAGCAGCTCCGCGAACGCGAACGGCTTGGTGAGATAGTCGTCGCCGCCCGCCTTGAGGCCGCGGATGCGATCGTCGACCGTGCCGAGGGCGCTCAATACCAGCACCGGCGTGGCGAGACGGGCCCGGCGCAGCTGTTGGATGATCGCCAGCCCGTCGAGGTGCGGCAGCATCCGGTCGGTGACGATCAGGTCGAGCTTGCCCGCGAGGGCACGGGACAGTCCCTCACGCCCGTCGGCGGCATGATCGACCGTGTAGCCGCTCTCGCGCAGTCCCTTGACGAGGACGCGCGCGGCCTCCGTATCGTCCTCGATGAGGAGAATGTGCACCGCCCGGAATGTACAACAGCCGCAGCCTGAGGCACAGGGATGTGCCCCGCCGCCGCAGGTGGCGGAGCCTCGGGCAAAAACCACGCTTTTTGCCCGAGGCGCGCTGGGCCGGCCAGGATGGCCGGATCCAGCGCTAGGACGATGTCGTCGGCTGATCGGTTCCCTGCAGCCGCCCGATCAACGACCGCAAAAACACGCGATTGAACCGCAATTGACACGACGCCGAGACCTGCTCGAGCAGGGTGGAGCTCACCTTGAGCACGGTCACCTCGCTGGCGGCGCGGATGGTGGCCGTCCGCTTGGCGCCCGGTACGTAGCTGGCCTCGCCGAAGCAGTCGCCGGTATCGAGGGCGCCGATGCGCCGCCCGTGCCGCTCGACCGCGCAGCCGCCCGAGACGAGGATGTAGAAGCGGTCATCCATCTCGCCTTCCTTGACGATCTCCTCGCCCTCGGAATAGTCCTGCCAGCTGCTGGCGCGCAGCACTTCCCAGATCTCCGCATGGGAGAACTCGTGGAAGAACTTCAGGCGCCGCAGCACGCCGAACTGCTCCTGGCGGTCGATGCGCGCATTCGCCTCGCGCAGCCGCTGGTGCACACGGGTCAGCTCCGCGGCGAAGTCGAGCCCGCTCTTGTGGCGCTTGGCGGGATCCTTCTGCAACGCGGTGGCGACGACGTTCTCCAGCTCCTCCGGCACGTCTTTGCGCAGCGTGTGGATGGGAGGAGGCGTGGCGTACACGATCTGATGCAGCAGCTTCTGCAGGTTGCCGGCACGGAACGGCCGCGAGCCCGTCAGCAGCTCATACATCACCGCGCCGAGCGAATAGAGATCGGAACGGTTGGTGAGCTCCAGGCTCTGCACCTGCTCCGGCGACATGTACGAGGGGCTGCCGGCGATGCCCTCGATGCGCGAGATCTCCGAATCCGACACCAGCGCGATGCCGAAGTCGATGATGCGCACGTCGCTGTCCTGCGTGAGCATGATGTTGGAGGGTTTGACGTCGCGGTGGATGACCCCGCGCGTGTGCGCGTAATGCAGCGCCTTCGCGCACTTGAACATGATTTCGACGGCGTCGTCGATCCTGAGGAGGTTGTCGGGCCGGCAGTAGGCCGCCAGCGTCCGCGCGCCGTGCACGTGCTCCATCACGATGTAGCAGTGGCCGTTCTCCTCGCCCGCATCGTAGATGGGCAGGATGTGCGGATGCTGCAGCATTCCGACCAGGTGCGCCTCGGAGAGAAACATCTTGCGCGCCGTGTGCGCGCGCTCGGCGTCCGCGCCCGGATCCATGTTGTAGAGCTTGATCGCGACGTCGCGCCCGTAGTAGGCGTCGTGCGAGAGATACACCATGCCGGTGCTGCCGCGGCCCACCTCCTTGATGACCATGTACTTGCCGATCCTCTCCGGGATGCCGCGCGGGGCGGCCTTGGGCAACGCAGTGGATCCTTTGGCGGGTACGGGCATGTCGGGGCGGCGTATCGTGGAACGCCCGAAAGCATACGTACAGAAACCCCGTATGACTGTGATGCATTACCTTCGTTGTGCGCGATCCGTGACCGCCGCACCGCCGCGGATCGCGGCGACTTGACATAACCGTCGCTCAGCCCGAGCCCTTGAAGTGGTCGTAGCCGGAATGCGAGAGGCTGATCACGGTGCCATCGCGAAGGACGTCGGCACCGGCTGCTTCGCGCAGCGTGCCGATGCGGGTGTAGCCCCAGCGCTCCGGCGGCAACTCCGCCAGCAGCCTCGCGATGTGATTCGGCCGCACGCTGAAGCACAGCTCGTAATCGTCGCCGCCGGTCAATGCGAGCTCGCGCGCGCGCTCCTCGCCCACCGTGCGCTTCAGGGCCTCGGAGATCGGCACGTCGTGATAGGAGATGTCGACGCCGCAGCCGCTGGCGCGCGCCAGCTTGGCCGCATCGCCCAGCAGGCCGTCGGATACATCTATGCAGGCGCCGGCGTAGCGGCGCAGGCACTCGCCCAGGGCGACCCGCGGAGCGGGATAGAGGAAGCGCTCGCGCAGGTACGACGCCGCCTCTCCCGCGGCGGGCAGCCTGCCCTGCTCTATTCCCAAACCCGCAGCCGCATCACCGGGCGTTCCAGACACGAACACCGCATCGCCGGGGCGTCCCCCCGACCGCAGCAGCGCGGATGAGCGCTGCACGTGGCCGAGGACCTGCACGGTGATGCAGAGCGGTCCGGACGTCGTATCGCCGCCGACGAGCGCAACCTCATGAGCGCGCGCCAGCGCGGCCATGCCCGCCGCAAACTCCGACAGCCAGGACTCGTCCGCCTGCTGCAGGGTGAGCGCAAGGAGCGCCCAGGCCGGGCGGGCGCCCATGGCCGCCAGATCGCTCAGGTTGACGGCCAGCGCGCGGTGGCCGACCGAGGCAGGCGGCGACCCATGCGGGAAATGGACGCCATCGACGAGGCTGTCCACGGCCGCGACCAGCTCCGCGCCCGCGGGACACTCGAGAATCGCCGCATCGTCTCCCACTCCCACCCGGACATCCGTGCGCTTCGCGCCGCAGCCGCGGAAGTAACGCTCGATGAGCTCGAATTCCGACAGCGACACGCTGTCAATGCTCGTCGGGGCGGACGGAGCGCGCCGCCCGATCCAACACCGCGTTGACGTACTTGTGGCCGTCGGTCGCGCCGAAGCGCTTGGCCAGGGCCACTGCCTCGCTGATGACCACACGGTAGGGCACGTCCTGGCGATGACGCAGCTCGAAGACGCCGATGAGCAGGATCGCGTGCTCTATGGGGTCGAGGAGCGCCGGACTGCGGTCGGCCCAGGAGGACAGCTCCGCATCCAGAGCCTCGCGTGCCCGCCAGACCCCCTCGACGAGCTCGCGGAAGTACTCGGGATCCGCCCGCGGCATGTCCTCCGCATCGCCGAACTCCTGCACGAGATCCTGCCACGGACACTCGTTGAGCTGCCAGCGATACAGCGCCTGCATCGCGAGCTTGCGCGCGGCCGATCGCTGGCTGGAGAGCCTGCGGCTGGAAGGCCCGGTAGGCATCGTCAGGTCGTCGCGCATCGGCTCACGACGAGAGGCGCGCCATGAGGCTCGCCATCTCCAGGGCGACCGTCATGGATTCGCCCCCCTTGTTGCCGGCGGTCGTGGCCGCGCGCTCCAGCGCCTGCTCCACCGTCTCCACCGTGAGAACGCCGAAGATGACGGGCACGCCGGTTTCCAGGCTCGCAAGCTGCAGCCCGCGCGCGCATTCGCCCGAGACGTACTCGAAGTGCGGCGTATCTCCGCGGATGACGCAGCCGAGCGCCACCACGGCGTCATAGCGCCCTGACAGGGCGAGCCGCCGCGCCACCACCGGCAGCTCGAACGCCCCCGGTACCCGCGCGACCAGCAGATCCTCGGCGGGACCGCCGTGCTCGAGCCAGGCCGCGACCGCACCCTTGAGGAGACTGGCGACGATGAAATCGTTGAACTTCGCCGCAACGACAGCCACCTTGCGGCCGTGCGCTGCGATCTCGCCCTCCACGACGCGTGGCGCGCTCAACCGTCCTCTCCGACGTAACTCTCGATCTCCAGACCGAATCCCGAGATGCCGTGTATCTGCTTCGGCGCCGACAGGACCCGCATCCGGCGCACACCGAGATCCTTGAGGATCTGTGCGCCCACGCCGAAAGTCCGCAGCACTTCACCGTCACGCCGCGGGCCGTGCCCACCCGGCGCCGGATCCGCCTGAGCGTCGGCCGCGTTCGGTGCCGCGAGCGATCGGACCGACTCCAGCAGGTCGCCCGGCGACTCACGATCACGCAGGATCACGATGACACCACTGCCGGCGCGCGCGATCCGATCCATGGCCGCCCGCAGCGTCCAGGCCAGGGGGTCCGCGCGGATGCCGAGGAGATCGCGCAGCGGATCGACGACGTGCACCCGCACGAGCGGAGGCTCATCACCCCGCAACTTGCCGCGGGTCAGGGCGAGATGCACATCCTGGCTGATGCGGTCCTCGTAGGCGTAGAGCATGAATTCGCCCAGCTCCGTCTGCACGGACTGCGCCTTCACCCGCTCCACCGAGCGCTCGTTGCGCAGCCGGTGGCGGATGAGGTCGGCGATGGTGCCGATCTTCAGTCCATGGTGCCTGGCGAAGGCTTCGAGCTGCGGCCGCCGCGCCATCGTCCCGTCCTCGTTCATCACCTCGCCGATGACACCCACGGGCTGCAGCCCCGCCAGGCGGCAGAGGTCGACCGCTGCCTCGGTGTGACCGGTTCGAACGAGCACGCCGCCGCGGCGGGAGCGCAGCGGAAAGATGTGACCGGGGCGCGCGAAGTCCTGCGGCTTCGAGCCGGAATTCGCCAGCGCGTGAATGGTGGCCGCGCGATCCGCGGACGACACGCCCGTCGTCGTACCGGCACGCGCGTCTACGGATACGGTGAAGGCGGTCCGGTGCGATTCGCTGTTGCTGGCAACCATCTGCGGCAGGTCGAGCCGTGCCAGCCGGTCCTCCTCCATGGGGACGCAGATGATGCCGCTGGTATGGCGGATCATGAAGGCCACGGCCTCGGGCGTCGCCAGCTCCGCCGCCATGATGAGGTCGCCCTCGTTCTCGCGATCCTCGTCGTCCATGATGAGGACCATGCGTCCGGCCCGGAAGTCGGCGACGATCTCCTCGACGGAATTCATGCCCGCGGAGCTGGCCGGCGGGGCTGCCTTGCCGGAAATGGAGAGTACTTTGGACATGGGATGCCTCGAAGTAGGTGCCGCAATTATACCTGCGTGGTTCCCGCTTCCCGGCTCTGCCGCGGGCCTATTGATGCGCGAGCAGCGGCAATACGGCTGCCCGCAGCGCCTGCCTGGACACTCCGGAGGGCCCCTCGGCCTGCAGCTGGGCCCGGATCACCCCGCGGGCGTCGATCACGTACGTGATCGGGACGGCGACCGGCTCCCCGAAGCCGTCGACCCGGGCCGCGCCCGCAAGCGCCGCCGGGTAGCTGAACTGCCGCATCACCTGGCGCACCTGGGCGGCATCCGACGGCTCATCGATGCTGAGCCCGAGGAGAACGAGGCCTTTCGCATGGTACCGGCGGTAGAACGCGTTGAGCGTCGGCATCTCCACCCGGCAGGGTGAGCACCAGGTCGCCCACACGTTCACCAGCACCACCTTGCCGCGGAGCTTCGCGAGGTCGAACTCGCCGCCGTCGAGCTGCTTCACCACCAGCGCCGGCGCCGCCTGGTCGACAGCCGGCGGTGCCGCCAAAAGCACGGACGGCGCGGCTGCAAGCCACGCGAGGCTCAGTAACGAGCGCCACAGAGGGGACTTTGCACAGGGCATTGGGGGCTCCAGTCAGTGATCCTGATCCAACAGACGCTCGACATAGCGGGCGATCTGGTCCACCTCGAGGTTGACTCGGGCTCCAACACGCAGCGCGCCGAGGGTGGTTACGGCTTGGGTATGGGGAATGAGGTTGATGCCGAACGTGGCGCCCTGCACCTCGTTCACGGTTAGGCTGACGCCGTCGATGGCGACGGAGCCCTTGCGGGCCACGTAGCGGGCGAGCGCGGCCGGCACGGAGACCTCGATTCTGGTCGAGCGCGCGTCGCCGCTGATCGCCGCGATCTCCGCGATGCCGTCGACATGCCCCGAGACCAGGTGGCCGCCCAGGGGATCGCCCGCGCGCAGCGACGGCTCCAGGTTGACCGGGGAGCCTGCGATCAGGTCGCCCAGCGTCGTCAGCGAGAGCGTCTCGCGCGATACATCGGCTGCGAACGAGCGGCCGGAGAGCTCGACTGCCGTCAGGCAACACCCCTGCACACAAATGCTGTCGCCTACCTGGATTCCAGACGCATCGAGGCGATCGAATGAAATGACGATGCGCACGTCTCCAGCCCGCTCCTCGCGGCTGGCGACCCTGCCGACATCCTGAACGATACCCGTGAACAAGCGCTAGCCTCCCCGGTCAAGGTGCATGAGCTGACCCGCGGCGCTGCGCAGCCGGATTCGCAGATCCTCGCCGATCTGCCGCGTGTCGATGATGGTGAGCTGCCGCGCCTCCTGCAGCCGCTGCACATCGGCGATGTCGGCCAGCGCCCGCGCCCGCGGTCCCAGAAGCTTGGGCGCCACGTACAGGATCAGCTCGTCCACCAACGATTCGTCGAGCAGAGCCCCCGCGAGCCGGCCTCCCGCCTCGACCCACAGCTCGTTGATCTCGCGCCGGCCCAGCCGGTCCAGCACGTCGCTCAGGCTGAAGCGGATCGCGCCAGCCGCCGTACCGGCAGCTGTCGCAGCCGCGGCCACGGGTTCGGAGACGGCCACTTCCTCTATTTCGGCACCGCGCTGCAGCAGCTGCGAGCGCCGAGCGGCGCGCTCGACCTCATTCTCCCCCTGATCTACGGCCGTCATGATCAGGACGTTGCCCCCGGTGGCCAGCATCTTCGCGGCAGGTGGAGTCTGCAGCCGCGCGTCGAGTACGACACGCAACGGCTGCGGCCGCGCGGACGCCGGGTCCGGCAATCGCACATCGAGCCGCGGATCGTCCGCCAGCACCGTGCCAATGCCCGTCAGTATCGCAGAGCTGCGGGCGCGCCAGTGTTGTACGTCTTCGCGGGCAGCCGGACCGGTGATCCACTGGCTCTCACCGTTCGCCAACGCCGTGCGGCCGTCGAGGCTCATTGCGAGCTTCACCCTGACCCAGGGCCGGCCGGTGCGCATCCGCTTCAGGAAGCCCGGATTGAGCTCCGCGGCCTCCGCCGCCAGGAGGCCCGGCTCCACGGCCACTCCGGCGCGCCGCAGCGCCACCGCCCCCCGGCCGCTCACCCGCGGATTGGGATCCTCCAGGGCGAAGACGACGCGCGCGACTCTTGCGGCGATCAGCGCCTCGACGCACGGCGGCGTGCGGCCGTGATGGCTGCAGGGCTCCAACGTGACGTAAGCGGTCGCACCCGCTGCCCGGGTTCCGGCGGCACGCAGCGCGTTGACCTCCGCATGAGGCTCGCCCGCCCGCTCGTGCCACCCTTCGCCAACGATCTCCTGCCCCAGGGCGATGACGCAGCCGACCCGAGGATTCGGTTGAGTCGTCTCCAGCCCGCGCTCGGCAAGCTCGAGCGCGCGAGTCATCAGCCGGTGATCGAAGTCCGTGAGCATCACTCGTCTTCAGTTGTTTTCGCGGAAGAGTCCGGCGGCAACAGCGAAAGCTGGTCGCGGTCCGCAGCCGGCTGGCGCCTGGCCGCGCGCTTCGGCTCCCGGGCGGGCTGCCGGCTCTCGCGCTGGTCGCGGAGCTTGCGGATCTCCTCGTGGAAGGCCTCGACATCCTCGAAGTGCCGATAGACGGACGCGAAGCGCACGTACGCCACCTCGTCGAGCTGCCGCAGCTCCTCCATGACCAGCTCGCCGACGACCCGCGCCGGCACCTCGCGGTCGCCGAGTGACCGAACCTTGTGCGCGATGCGGCTCAATGCCTCATCCACCTGCGCGCGCGGCACCGGCCGCTTCTCCAGCGCCTTCTCCATGCCGGCGCGCAGCTTGCCCTCGTCGAACGGTTCGCGGGTGCGGTCGCCCTTGACGATCATGGGCATCACCAGCTCCGCGGTCTCGAAAGTCGTGAACCGCTCGCCGCAGGCGAGGCACTCGCGGCGGCGGCGGATCTGACGTCCCTCGCCGGCAAGCCGGGAGTCGGTTACCTTGGTCTCGACGTGGCCGCAGAACGGGCAGTACACGACTCGGGCCGATCTCCTACTCGCCGTACACCGGGAAGCGCCCGCAGAGCTCGAGCACCTGGCTCCGCACCCGCTCCACGACCGCTTCCGTGCCGCCCGCATCCAACACGTCGGCGATGAGGTCGGCCACCTGCTCCACTTCGCGCTCCCTGAAGCCCCGCGTGGTCGCGGCCGGCGTGCCGATTCGCAGGCCGCTCGAGATCGCGGGCGGCCGGGGATCGTTCGGCACGGCGTTCTTGTTGACGGTGATGTTGGCCTTGCCGAGCGCGGCGTCGGCTTCCTTGCCGGTGATCGTGCGGCCGATGAGGCTGACCAGGAAGAGGTGATTGTCGGTGCCGCCGGAGACGATCCGGTAGTCCCGGCCGCCGAGCCTCGCGGCCATGGCGCGCGCATTCGCCAGCACCTGCCGCTGATAGACGGCGAACTCCGGCTGCAGCGCCTCGAGCAACGCGACGGCTTTGGCCGCGATGACGTGCATGAGCGGACCGCCCTGCGTTCCCGGGAAGATGGTCGAATTGAGCTTCTTGGCGATCTCCTCGTTCTCACGCGCCAGGATCAGGCCGCCGCGCGGCCCGCGCAGCGTCTTGTGCGTCGTGGTCGTGACCACATCCGCATGCGGTATGGGGTTCGGGTAGATGCCCGCGGCCACCAGCCCCGCCACGTGCGCCATGTCCACCACGAAGTAGGCGCCGACGCTCTTGGCGATTTCCGCGAACCGGGCCCAGTCGACGATGCGCGAGTACGCGGAGAAGCCCGCGATGATCATCTTCGGGCGATGCTCCTCCGCCAGACGGCGCACCTGCCCGTAGTCGATCTCCCCGGTATCGGGGTCGATGCCGTACTGGGCGGCGCGGAAGAATTTGCCCGAGAAGTTGACCCGCGCCCCGTGGGTGAGGTGTCCGCCGTGATCGAGGCTCATCCCGAGGATGGGATCGCCGGGCTGCAGCAGCGCGAAATAGGCGCCGGCGTTCGCCTGCGAGCCGGAGTGCGGCTGCACGTTGGCATAAGCCGCGCCGAAGAGCTTCTTCGCCCGGTCGATGGCGAGCTGCTCGGCGATGTCGACGTACTCGCAACCGCCGTAGTAGCGCTTGCCCGGATAGCCTTCGGCGTACTTGTTGGTGAGCACGGAGCCCTGCGCCGCGAGCACCCGCGGGCTCACGTAGTTCTCCGAGGCGATGAGCTCGACGTGGTCCTCCTGGCGGCCCAGCTCGCCATCGAGTGCACGGCTGAGCTCGGGGTCGAAGCTGCGGATATCGAGGCTCTTGGAGAACATGCGGTGGCCCTGTCGCTGAGGACGTGAGGAGGGGTGGGATTGTACCGGAAGCCCTCCTGCGGCGGCCGGCAGCGGGGCGACGCGGGTTTGTTGCCCCGCGCCATCCGCCCTATGCCATCAAGCTCTCTATCACCGCGTTCCAGGCACCGGCGAGATTGGCGCGATTGTACCCCCCGCCCCCCAGCGCCAGCAGCCGTCCATGGCCGAGACTCTCGGCGAGGGCCGCCAGCTCGCCGGCCGCACGTGCATGCGAGCGCGGCGTCAGGCGCAGATGCGTCAGGGGATCGCCCTCGATGCTGTCGGCACCGCATTGCAGGATGATGAACTCGGGCTCGAGGCGCTCCAGATGCGCGATGACCCGCGGCCATGCGTCCGCGAAGCGGGCGTCGTCCGCCCCCGGCGGCAGCGGCAGATTGAGCTTGGTTCCCTGGGCGGCTCCGCGGCCGGTCTCCTCCTCGCCGCCGGTTCCCGGATAGAGATAGCGGCCGTCCTCGTGCAGGTCCGCGAAGATCACCGCGGGGTCGCTCTCGAAGGCATAGAAGACCCCGTCGCCGTGGTGCGCGTCGATATCCACATAGGCGACCCGTCCCAGTCCGAAGCGGCTGCGCAGCAGCTCGATGGCGACGCCGCAATCATTGAACACGCAGAAACCCGCGGCGTGATCGCGCGCGGCGTGGTGGAGTCCCGCAATGGGTACGAACGCGCGGCGGAAGTCGCCGGCCATGATGCCCTGGGTCGCCGTCAGGGTCGCGCCCACCACGCAGGATGCGGCCTCGTAGACGCCGCGAAAGGCCGGCGTATCCCCCGCATCGAGATAGCCCTGCCCGCTCGCGGAGCGCTCGCGCACGAAGTCGAGATAGCTCCCGGTGTGGAAGGCCAGCAGCTCCTGGTCCGTGGCATCGCGCGGCTCGAGCACGCGCACCTGGCGATCCAGCGCCCGCGCCCCGAACTCGCGCAGGAATGCGGCGAGGCGGTCGGGGCCGAAAGGATGGCCGTCACCGAAGCCGTAGCGCGCGAGACGCTCGCCGGCGATCACCACGACGTTGTCGCTCATGGGTGAGTCTCTGAGGGGTAGCCTAGGCTAACACAGCCTGGGCAGAGCCCACCTGCCCAAGAAGCGCCAAGTCGATGATAATACTCATCGCTGCCTCATCGAAGCTCGACAGGAAATGGCTCAGTACATCTTTACCATGCAGGGGGTTGGCAAGGTCGTCCCCCCGAAGCGCATCATTCTGCGCGACATCAGCCTCTCCTTCTTCCCGGGCGCCAAGATCGGCGTGCTCGGCCTCAACGGCTCGGGCAAGTCCAGCCTGCTGAAGATCATGGCCGGCATCGACAAGGAAATCGACGGCGAGGCGCGCCCGCAAAGCGGCATCCGCGTCGGCTATCTGCCGCAGGAGCCGCAGCTCGATCCCGCGAGAGATGTGCGCAGCACCGTCGAGGAAGGCGTCGGGGAGACCTTCAAACTGGTAGAGGAATTCAACCGCATCAGCGACCGCTTCGCGGAGCCCTTGGAGGAGGGAGAGATGAGCGCCCTCCTCGAGCGCCAGGCGAAGCTGCAGGATGCCATCGAATCGGAAGGCGGCTGGGAGCTGGAACGCAAGCTCGAGATTGCCGCGGATGCGCTCCGGCTGCCGCCCTGGGAGGCGAAGATCGCCACCCTCTCCGGCGGTGAGAAGCGCCGCGTCGCGCTCTGCCGGCTGCTGCTCTCCGCGCCCGACATGCTGCTGCTCGATGAGCCGACCAACCATCTCGACGCGGAATCGATCTCGTGGCTCGAGCGCTACCTGGAAGAATATCCGAGCACGGTCGTCGCCGTGACGCACGACCGCTACTTCCTCGACAACGTCGCGGAGTGGATTCTCGAGCTCGATCGCGGCCACGGCATTCCCTGGCACGGCAACTACTCCTCCTGGCTCGAGCAGAAGGAGCAGCGGCTGAAGCTGGAGGAGCGCGAGCGCGAGGCGCTGCGCAAGGCGCTCGAGCACGAGCTCGAGTGGGTGCGCCAGAACCCGAAAGCCCGGCAGGCGAAGAGCAAGGCCCGCCTGCAGCGCTACGAAGAGCTCGCCTCGCGCGAGTTCCAGGAGCGCAACGAGACCAACGAGATCTACATCCCGCCCGGCGAGCGTCTCGGGGATCTGGTGATCGAGGTCAAGGGGCTGCGCAAGGCGTATGGCGAGCGGCTTCTGATCGATGCCCTGTCCTTCTCATTGCCGCGCGGCGGCATCGTCGGCATCATCGGACCCAACGGCGCCGGCAAGACCACCCTGTTTCGGATGTTGACGGGAGGCGAGGCGCCCGATGCCGGCGAGATCCGCATGGGGCCGAGCGTGAAGCTGGCCTACGTCGATCAGTCGCGTCACGTGCTCGATGACAGGAAAACGGTCTGGCAGGAGATCTCGGGCGGTCTCGACATCCTCAAGGTCGGCAACTACGAGACCCCCTCGCGCAGCTACGTCGGGCGGTTCAACTTCCGGGGCTCGCAGCAGCAGCAGACCATCGGCGAGCTCTCGGGCGGTGAGCGCAACCGCGTGCATCTCGCCAAGGTGTTGAAATCGGGCGGCAACGTGCTGCTGCTCGACGAGCCCACCAACGACCTCGACGTCGAGACGCTGCGCGCGCTGGAAGAGGCGCTGCTCGGGTTCCCGGGCTGCGCGGTGGTGATCTCCCACGACCGCTGGTTTCTCGACCGCATCGCCACCCACATCCTCGCCTTCGAGGGCGACTCGCAGGTCGTCTGGTTCGAAGGCAACTACCAGGAGTACGTCGAGGACTTCAAGCGCCGCAAGGGCGAGGAAGCCGCGCAACCGCACCGCATCCGTTACAAGCCGCTCACCCGCTGATGTGAGTCACCCGCCAGTCCCGGCAGAGGACCCGCCGAGCGAGCGCCAGGAGCTGCTGCGGTGGATCGGGCCGCTTGCCGCACTCGTCGTGTTCGGCGTGGTCGCCTATGTGCTGCACCGCGAGATCGCGCGCCTGCACTTCGACCGGGTGTTCGCGCACCTGCAATCGATACCGCGCCGGCACGTGCTGGCGGCGCTCGGCTTCACGGCCGCCAGCTACTGCGTGATCAGCGGCTACGACGTGCTGGCGCTGCGTTACCTGCGCAAGCGGTTGCCGTACGGGCGGATTCTCTTCACCTGCTTCATCGCCAGCTCATTCGGCCATACCCTCGGGTTCTCCATGTTCACCGGCGGGGCGATCCGCTTCCGGCTGTATGCCAGCGCCGGGGTCACCGCGGTCGAAGTCGCGACCATCGCCGCGTTCGTCAGCCTCGGGATCGCAATCGGTCTCGCCACGCTCGCCGGCATCTCGCTCTTCCTGTCACCGGGGGAGAGCGCGGCCGTCCTGCACCTCGGACCCGATCTCACCTTTCTCGTCGGCGCTTTGCTGCTCGGGGCGGTTACCGCTTACGCGGTGTGGTCGGCCCTGTCGCGCGGTGTCCTCGAGATCCGCGGCTGGGCGCTGCGTGCCCCCGGGCCGGCCATCGGGCTGCCGCAGGTCGCCCTCGGTGTCCTGGATATGAGCCTCGCGGGCTCGGTGCTCTGGTGGCTGCTGCCCTCCGGCGCACACGTCGGATTCATCCCCTTCATCGGCGCTTACGCCCTGGCGGTCATCGCGGGAGTCATCAGCCACGTGCCGGGAGGCATCGGCGTCTTCGAGACGGTCATGCTCCTCATGCTGCGTGCTGTTCCCCCCGAGGCCCTGCTGGGCTCGCTGCTCGCCTATCGGGCCATCTACTACCTCGTGCCGCTGCTCTTCGGAGTCGTGCTATTCGGCTACAAGGAGCTCAGCGCCACGCGCGCGCATCTCGCACGTGCGCGGGAGCGCGCCGCGCAGTACGTCGCGCCCGTCGCCCCGCAGATCGCAGGCTCCCTCACCTTCCTCGCCGGCACGGTGCTGCTCGTGTCGGGGGCCACGCCGGCAATCGAGTCCCGCCTGACGCTGCTGCACCGCTTCATCCCGCTGGCGGTGCTGGAAGTCTCCAACCTGGCCGCGAGCATCGCCGGGCTGGGGCTGCTGGTGCTGGCCCGCGCGCTCTTCCGGCGGGTCAGGGCCGCGTACACCATCTCCACCGCACTGTTGGTCTGCGGGATCGCCGCCTCCCTCCTCAAGGGGCTGCGCTACGAGGAAGCGATCGTACTCGCCCTGGTGCTCGTCGTGTTGGCGCTCGGGCGGCGCGCCTTCTACCGCCCGACGGCGATCCTCGACGAGCGTTTCAGCCCGGCGTGGATCGCAAGCATCGCCGGAGTCATCATCCTGTCGGTCTGGATCGGCATTCTGGTGTACCGCAACGTGCCGTACTCCGACGAGCTCTGGTGGAAGTTCGCGCTGCATGCCAACGCCCCGCGGATGCTGCGCGCCTCACTGGCGGTCATCGTGCTCGCGGCGGCCTACCTGCTGTTGAATCTGCTGCGGCCCGCGCGCCCGGAGCCGGCCGTGGCGACTGCCGGGGACCTCGCACGCGCGCGCACGGTCATCAACCGCTCGGACAACTGTCTGGCCAACGCGGCGCTGACCGGTGACAAGCGGCTGCTCTTCAACGACTCCGCGGATGCCTTCCTCATGTACCAGGTCGCCGGCCACAGTTGGGTCGCGCTCGGCGACCCGGTCGGCTCGCGCGGCGGCGCGGAAGATCTGGTGTGGCGGTTCCGCGAGCTTTCCGACCGCCATGGCGGGCAGACCGTCTTCTACCAGACGAGCGCCGAGCAACTCTCCCTGTACGTGGATCTCGGCCTCGCGCCCCTCAAGGTCGGCGAAGAGGCGCGGGTGCGGCTGACGGACTTCGCCCTCGATGACCCCGGGCGCGCCGGCCTCAGGTACTCGCACCGGTACGCCCAGCGGGAGGGGCTCACCTTCGAGGTGGTCCCGGCCGGCGCCGTCAGCGACTCCCTGATGGCCGACCTGCAGCGGATCTCGGACGCCTGGCTCTCGAGCAAGGCGACCGGCGAGAAGCGCTTCTCGGTGGGCTATTTCTCACCGCAATACCTGCGCAGGTTTCCGCTCGCGGTCGTGCGCGCGGGCGATGCGCCGGCCGCATTCGCCAACCTCTGGACCACCGATACGCGCGCCGAGCTCGCGGTCGATCTCATGCGCTTCGGCGCGGCGGCGCCTCAGGGGACGATGGATTTCCTCTTCGTCGAGCTCATGTGCTGGGGCCGCGACCAGGGCTATCGCTGGCTCAATCTCGGCATGGCGCCGCTCTCGGGTCTCGACCGGCATCCGCTCGCGCCCGCGTGGCACCGCGTCGGCAATTTCGTGTTCCGCCATGGCGAGCACTTCTACAACTTCGAGGGACTGCGGCGCTACAAGGCCAAGTTCGATCCCCACTGGGAGCCGAAATACCTGATCGCCCGCGGCGGCATCGCGCTGCCGCGAGTACTGATGGACGTTTCGGTACTGATAGCCGGCGGCGTCAAAGAGCTGTTTGTGCACTGATACGACATAACGTGGCGCGCTCCGCGAAATGCGGATCCGACTGTCGCCGATAGGCTACAATCCGAGGTAAGCGGCCCCCATGTCCATACACATCGATTCATCGAGCCGTCTCATCAACAGCCAGGAAAATGCCCTGGCGCTGACGTGCCCGCATTGCCAGGTCGTCGCTCACGTCACGGTGAGCGCAGTACCCCGTTTCGAGGAGCTGCAGACCTATCGGCCCGCTCAGGTGGGCATCGTCTACCGCTGCGATGCCTGCCACGCGCCGGTCTTCCTCCGCTTCACCGTGCGCATGTACGCCGCCAGCCGCATCGAGCTCTCGCCCCAGTTCACCGAGGTGGAGCGCGCCCGCGAGAAATTCTCCTTCACGTACGTTCCCGAGGAGGTGGAGCTGCTCTTCAAGGAGGCGCTGACCTGCTACTCGAGCGGCGCCTTCAACGCCTTCGCCTCCATGTGCCGCCGCACCGTACAGGCGGTCTTCGCCGACCTCGGCGAGGGCGGCAAGCTGCGCCTCTTCGACGAGCTGAACGAAGTGCGGGAGCTCGCGGCGCTCTCGGCCGACACCTTCGGCAAGCTCAAGGGCATCCTCTTCGGCACCGCCGCCGACCCGCGCCCGAATATCCCGATCCTCGACGGCTACGAGGCCGGCATCGCCCTCGAGGTCATGAAGGACCTGCTCTACGAGGCGTACGTACGCAAGGGCAAGCTGCAGCAGGCGATGTTGGTACGCCGCTTCTTCCTGGACGAGACCCAGACCAACATCACCCCGCTTAGCAATGCGGGCTGATTTTTGACATAATCGAGTCTCCTAAAGCGAACGGCTTTGCAGCCGATAACCCGGGCATGTTCGACGGGGCCGACACAGTAGTGCTGTACGAGGAGCTCGCCTTCCAGGACGTGCTCCCGGTCTTGTGGCGCGCCTCCTCGGGCCTGCTGGAGCCGGATATCGCCGCCGGCCTCGCGGAGCGCAACCTGCAGGTGCTGCAGGCCTGGGACGCGATGGAAGAGCACGGGCCGGTGGAGAAGCCCGACGAGAACAACCCCTACGCCGCCGACATCCTGCGCCTGGAGCGCAAGATGAACCTGCTGCTCGATCTCGTCGGCCAGATCCTCGCCGCCAACCGCCCGCGGCCGGCGCCTGCCTCGGTGCGCTTCAACGCGCTCGGCGCCGTATGGCGCGGCACGCCGCCGCTGCCGGAAGCCGGCGCCCAGGGTATCCTCGAGGTCTACCTGCACGACTGCCTCGCGCAGCCGCTGCGCCTGCCCGGCCGCGTGACGAACGTCACGCCGGACGGCAGCGTGAAGGCACGTTTCATCCCCCTCGGTGAGGCCGTTGCCGACCTCATCGAGAAAATGGCGTTCCGCCGCCACCGCCGCCAGATCGCCGGGACGCGCACCAGCGTGCGACTCACCCGTCCGCCGAACACCTAGCCGGCCGCGCGCCGGGCCGTCCGCCCTGTGACAGCAGTCACGGAGCGTGGGCGAAGCTGTCCCGAGATGTGAACAACCGGAAGCACGTCACAGCCCGGACGGGCGCCGGTGCGCACCATTCGCCGCGCAAGAAGAATCACGTATGAGCAGGCGGGAGTGTCAATGTCGGCAGCGCAAATCATCTCGGGCCTCACGACGGCAGCCGAGAGCGCGCCAGCCGAACTGACGGCGATCTCAGCCGCCGCCGCCCGGTTTCTGACGGGCAGCTCGCTCGCGATTCGCGAAGTCAACGCGCTCATCGCCCAGGTCGCGGCCCACGATTCCACGGTGCTCATCCTCGGCGAGTCCGGCACCGGCAAGGAAGTCGCCGCCCGCGCCATCCACGAGCTGAGCCCGCGTCGCAACCGCCCGTTCGTCGCGGTCAACTGCGGCGCCATTCCGTCGGAGCTGCTCGAGTCCGAGCTCTTCGGTCACGAGAAAGGCTCCTTCACCGGCGCCATCTCCGCCCGCAAGGGCCGCTTCGAGATCGCCGAGGGCGGCACGCTGTTTCTCGACGAGATCGGCGACATGAGCCCCTCGATGCAGGTGAAGCTGCTGCGCGTGCTGCAGGAGCGTGTATTCGAGCGTGTCGGCAACCACGTGCCGATCCGCTGCAACGTCCGCATCATCGCGGCGACGCACCGCAACCTCGAAGAGTCGATAGGCCGCGGCACGTTCCGCGAGGATCTCTTCCATCGGCTCAACGTGTTTCCCATCGACATGCCGCCGCTTCGCCGGCGCATGGAAGACCTGCCGCTGCTGGTGCAGGAGCTGGTCGCCCAGAACGTGTCGGGCGGCCGCGGCAAGGTGCAGCTCGCCCGCCGCACCCTCGCCGCTCTCGCGCTCCACCCGTGGACCGGCAACGTGCGCGAGCTGGGCAACCTGCTCGAGCGGCTGTCGATCATCGCCGGCGGGCGCATCGTGCAGATCGAGGATCTGCCGCCGAAATACCGGCCGCCCGAGGGTTGGGTCTGGGAAGAGCAGCAGCCCGTCCGGGCGGACGACGACGGCGTCCTCGACGAAGAGGAGACGCTCGACCTGCTCGAGAGCGGCACCATCGACGCCATCGCCGCGGGCCCGTCACCGGCCGCGGTGGCCGATGCGCTGACTGCCCTGCCGGAGGCCGGCATCGACCTGCGGGCACATCTGCTCGCGATCGAGCGCGCCCTGGTCCAACAGGCGCTCGATCGTGCCAACGGCACCGTCGCGCACGCGGCGCGCCTCCTCAACCTGCGGCGCACGACTCTCGTCGAGAAGCTGCGCAAGCTCGGCATCGAGACAGCGACGGAAGTTTGACGCCGGGGCGGCGGATTCCTGCCGCCAACGTGACGCCGTTCACGTTTCAACGCCGGTTTTCGCCCGGCACGCCTTTTGCACCCTCCCTCACGACGCAGGCCCGCACGTGGGAGGTTGGATGTCCGAAACTGATGCAACACCGTTGGCGTACCCCGCCGGCGGTGAGCCGTGTGCGCGCCGCGCCGAATCGGATCCGGTCGCGTGCGCCCCGAGCTCGCGGCGCCTGGTCGATCTCGCGCGCCGCGTCGCCCTGAGCGACTGCACGGTTCTGATAGTCGGCGAGTCCGGCACCGGCAAGGAGGTCCTGGCGCGCTACATCCACCGCCGCTCCCCGCGCGCCGGCCGGCCGTTCGTCGCGGTCAACTGCGCCGCCATTCCCGAGAATATGTTGGAAGCGATGCTGTTCGGCTACGAGCGCGGCAGCTTCACCGGCGCGCACGCCTCGCACCCGGGCAAGTTCGAGCAGGCCCAGGGCGGTACGCTGCTGCTCGATGAGGTGACCGAGATGCCGCTCGGCCTGCAGGCAAAGCTGCTGCGCGTCCTGCAGGAGCGCGAGGTCGAGCGGCTCGGCGGCCGCATGCCGGTGAGCCTCGACGTGCGCGTCGTGGCCACCACCAACCGGCGCCTGCGCGAAGAGGTCGCCGCCGGCCGGTTCCGCGAGGATCTCTACTACCGTCTCAACGTATTCCCGCTCGCCATCGCGCCGCTGCGGCTGCGCCGGGACGATGTCCTGCCGCTCGCCATGCAGCTCCTCACCGCCCGCTGCCGGCCGGGCGAGCCCATTCCGGCGCTGAGCGCCGAGGCCGCGCATCTGCTTCTCACCTATCCGTGGCCGGGCAACGTGCGCGAGCTCGACAACCTGCTGCAGCGCGCGCTCATCCTGGTCAACGGCCCGGTGATCCGCCCGGAGCACGTTCAGTTCGAGCTAGCCAACGAGACGCCGCAGTCGGCCGCCGCTCCGGCCGCCGAGGCGATCCGCTCGCTTGCCGGCTCGCTGGTGCAGGCCGAGCGCGATCTCATCCTCGATGCGCTGCGCAATCACCAGGGCAGCCGGCGTGAGGCCGCCGAGCACCTCGGCATCAGTCCGCGCACCTTGCGTTACAAGCTTGCCCGCCTGCGCGAAGCGGGCGTCGACGTACCGGCCGCCTGACGGGGTCCACCATGAGCCAGATGGAAATCGACCGCGTTCTCGCCCAGATCCGCTCACTCTCGACCCAGCTGAAGCCCAACGCGGCGCAGCAACCGGCCGCGCAGACCAGCGGACCGGGCGACTTCGCCACCCTGCTCCGCCAGGGGATCGATCAGGTCAACCAGAGCGAGCAGCGAGCCACGCAGCTCGCCGACGCCTTCACCCGCGGCACCCCCGGCGTCGAGTTGCCGCAGGTGATGGTGCAGATGGAGAAGGCAAGCGTGTCCCTGAAGGCCCTGACCGAGGTGCGCAACCGCCTCATCAGCGCCTACCAGGACATCATGAACATGCAGATGTAACGGACCGGATGTAACTACCGATCATGGCTGCCGATTCCGCCACTGTCTCCAATGCCCTGGCCAACAGTCCGGCCAACGTTTCGGCCAACATCGCCGGGCTGCCGGCGACGCTGCGGCCGCTGCTGCTGCTGATCGGCATCGCCGCCGCGGTCGCGGCCGGCGTCTGGATCGTGCTCTGGTCGAAAGGCCCGACCTACAGCCTGCTCTACGCCAACATCTCGCCGCAGGACGAGGCGCAGGTGGCGCAGGCGCTCGATGCCGCGCAGATTCCCTACAAGCTCGACTCCGCCAGCAACGGCATCGAGGTTCCGGCCGAGCGCCTGGACGAGGCGCGCCTGAAGCTCGCCGGCCAGGGGCTCACCGACAATGACAGCTTCGCCGCCCTGGAGAAGAGCTCCGGCTTCGGCGTCAGCCAGTTCATGGAGGACGTGCGCTACCAGCACGCCCTGGAGATGGAGCTGGCCCGCACCATCGCGAGCCTGCAGCCCGTCGCGGGCGCGCGCGTGACCCTGGCGGAGCCGCGCCAGTCGGTGTTCGTCAGCGACAACCGCACGGCGAGCGCCTCGGTATTCGTCGAGCTGAAGCCGGGATCGACGCTCGAGGCCGAGCAGGTGCAGGCCATCGTCAACCTGGTGGCCTCGAGCGTGCCGAATCTCTCGTCCGGAGCGGTCACCGTCGTCGACCAACAGGGTCGCCTGCTGTCGGCGCCCAACGGGCACGATCCCTACGCCACGGATGAGCGTGAGTACGACATGGTCCATCGCATGGAGACCGACTACGCGCGCCGCATAGAGGCTCTGCTCACGCCCATGGTGGGCCCGGGACTGGTGCATGCGCAGGTCGTCGCCGACCTCAACCTGGGAGTCAGCGAGCAGGCCAAGGAGCTCTACACCCCCAACAGCCAGATCGTCCGCAGCGAGCAGCTCTCGGAGCAGAGCGCGGGCGGCGCGGCCGGCGGCGGCGTGCCGGGCTCGCTCTCCAATGAGCCTCCCACGCCGGGAGTAGCCGTGCCCCAGGCCCTCACGCAGCAGCCGGCGCCGGCGGCCGGACAGAACGGGGCGGCCGGCAACGCGGCACCGGGTGCGGCACAGAACCCGGCCCAGGCCGCTCAAACGGGCGCCGCGGCAGGGGCGCCGGCGGCGGCATCGGGGCAGGCCGGGCTGGAACCCGTCGGCGGCACCTTCGGCATGCCGGGTGACAAGACGCTTTCGCGCGACGTCACGCGCAACTATGAGATCGATCGCACGCTCGATTACACCACTCAGCCCGCCGGAACCGTACGCCGCCTGACGGTCGCGGTGCTGATCGGCGATCGCACCGTCACCGGATCGGACGGCAAGACGAAGAAGGTGCCTCTCAGCGCGGACGACCTGTCGCGTGTCACTCAGCTCGTCAAGGATGCGGTTGGATTCGATGCGTCGCGGGGCGACAACGTCAGCGTCGTCAACGAGTCATTGGACACCGAAAGCGCTCCCGCAGCCACCGGCAGCTTTCAAGCGCCGCCGCTCTGGCAGCAGCCTTTCGTCTGGAGCCTGTTGCGGATCGTCGCCGGGCTCGTCGTCGTGCTCGTGCTCGTCCTGTCCGTCCTGCGGCCGCTCGTGAGAACCCTCATCACTCCCATGCGCCTCGCGCCCGCAGCCCCACAGGCGCTGGCCGGCTCGCCGGGCGCACCCGGAGGAGCCGCGGCGCTGCCCGGGGCACAGAGAGAGTCCGCCGTGACGCCGCTCTCGCACGAGCAGCAACTGACACAGGCGCGCACGCTGGTGACCCAGGACCCGAAGCGGGTCGCGCAGGTCGTGCGCGGTTGGGTAGGCTCCGATGAGTGAGCGTCACGACCGGCGCGAGGCGGCCCGCAGCGGCACGGAGCGCGCCGCCATCCTGCTGCTGACCCTCGGCGAGAGCGAAGCGGCCCAGGTGCTGAAGCACATGGGCGCGAAGGAGGTGCAGCGCATCGGCGCCGCCATGGCGAAGCTGACCAAGGTGTCCCGCGAAGAGGTCCACGGCGTTCTCTCGGAGTTCTCGCAGTCGGTGGAGACCCAGACCTCGGTGGGCGTCGGCGCCGACGAGTTCCTGCGCAAGGTGCTGGTCGATGCCCTGGGACAGGAGAAGGCGACCAGCATCATCGACCGCATCAACATCGGCCGCTCCAGCAAGGGCCTGGAGGCGCTGAAATGGATGGATGCGCGCGAGGTCTCCGAGCTCGTCCGGCACGAGCATCCGCAGATCGTCGCCATCGTGCTCGCCTATCTCGATGCCGACCAGTCGGCGGAGGTGCTCGGACAGCTGCCGCCGAACGTCCGCGCGGACGTCGTCGCACGGATCGCAACGCTCGACGGCGTGCAGCCGAGCGCGCTGACGGAGCTCGACGACATCATGGAGAAGCAGTTCGCCGGCAAGGCGGGCGGCAAGACTTCGGCGCTGGGCGGCGCCAAGGCGGCCGCCGAGATCATCAACTTCCTCGAGCCGAGCCAGGAGAGCGTGCTCATGGAGCAGATCGAGAAGAGCGACGAGGCGCTCGCCGCGCGCATCCGCGACCTGGTCTTCGTGTTCGACAACCTGATCGACGTCGATGACCGCGGCATGCAGGAGCTGCTGCGGCAGGTGCCGGCCGAGAAGCTGCTGCTCGCCATGAAGGGCGCCGAGGAATCGCTGAAGGAGAAGATCTACAAGAACATGTCGCAGCGGGCCGCGGAAATGCTGCGTGACGACCTGGAGGCGAAAGGCCCGGTGCGGCTCGCCGAGGTGGAGGCGGCGCAGAAGGAGATCCTGACGATCGCCCGCAAGCTCGCCGAGGCCGGCACCATCGCGCTCGGCGGCAAGGGCGAGGAATATGTCTGACGCGCGCCGCACTCCGGCAGGCATCGAGCGCTGGCCGCTGCCCGAGGTCGAGGGCCCCATCATCGGCCGCCCGCGCGAGGACCCGCGTACCGCGGCCGCGCAGGAGTCGCTGCGGACCACTCTCCAGCTGGCGGAGGCACGCGGCTACGAGGCCGGCATGGCGCGCGCACGCGCCGAGACGAGCCAGCGCCTCTCGGCTCTCGGTGACCGTGTCAAGCGCCTGGATGCGGCCCTGCAGCTCCTGGCCCGCCCGCTCGAGCAGCTCGACGCCGAGATCGAAGGCGCGCTCGCAGAGCTCGCGCTCGGCGTCGGCAAGCAGATCGCCCGCCGCGAGCTGCACACCGAGCCCGCGCAGGTGATCGCCATACTGCGGGAGTCGCTGGCGCTCCTTCCGGTCGCGGCACGCGAAGTCCGGGTCCATCTGCATCCGGAAGATGCCGCCACGGTACGCGAGCACCTCACCGCGCCGGGGGCCGATCGCGCCTGGACGATCGTCGAGGATCCGACTCTGTCGCGCGGCGGCTGTGTCGTTCATAGCCAGTCTTCACGTATCGACGCGAGGCTCGAATCGCGCATCGCCGCCGTTGCCGCCAGCGTGCTCGGTGATGAGCGCGCCGCGGCGCGGGAGGAGCCATGACAAAGGGGACGGAGCCTCGCAGCCCCTCTCTCGATCTGACACGCGCGGCCCTCTGGCGCGAGGGCCTGCAGCGCCGGATCCGCGCGGTGCAGGAGACGGAGCCTCCAGCCGTCGAGGGCTCCCTCACTCGCATGGTTGGCTTGACGCTCGAAGCGGCAGGCTGCCAGGCGTCCGTGGGCGACTACTGCGACGTCATTGCCGGCGACGGCTCGCTGACCGCAACCGAAGTGGTCGGATTCGCCGGCGATCGGCTGTATCTCATGCCTTCGGGCGATGCACATGGCCTCGGACCCAACGCCCGCGTCATTCCCCGGCAGCGCGCGGGCATGGTCCGCGTGGGGCCCGAGCTGCTCGGACGCATCGTCGACGGCGCCGCGCAGCCGCTCGATGGCCTCGGTCCTCTGTCCTGCAGCGCCTCCGTGCGCCTGACGGGGCGGCCCATCAACCCGCTGTCGCGACATCCCATCAGCGAGCCGCTCGACGTCGGTATCCGCTCCATCAACTCTCTCCTGACCATCGGCCGTGGCCAGCGCGTGGGGCTGTTCGCCGGCAGCGGCGTCGGCAAGAGCGTGCTCCTCGGGATGATGGCCCGCTATACCAGCGCGCAGGTCATCGTCGTCGGGCTGATCGGCGAGCGCGGCCGCGAAGTGAAGGAATTCGTCGAGCGCATCCTCGGGCCCAAGGACCGCGCCCGCGCCGTGGTCGTTGCCACGCCGGCGGATCATCCGCCGCTCATGCGCCTGCACGGCGCGTGGCTCGCCACCGCCATTGCGGAGTACTTCCGCGATCAGGGCGCGAGCGTGCTGTTGCTGATGGACTCGCTGACCCGCTTCGCCCAGGCGCAGCGCGAGATCGCACTCGCCATCGGCGAGGCGCCGGCCACCAAGGGCTATCCGCCATCGGTGTTCGCGCGCCTGCCGCAGCTCGTCGAGCGGGCCGGCAACGGCGCCAGCGGCTCGGGCTCCATCACCGCCTTCTATACGGTTCTCACCGAGGGCGACGACCAGAACGATCCCATCGCGGACGCCGCGCGGGCGATCCTCGACGGCCACATCGTGCTCTCGCGCCGGATCGCCGAGAGCGGCCACTATCCGGCGGTCGACGTCGAAGCGTCGATCAGCCGCGCCATGCACGAGATCGCCTCGAACCCGCACGTGACGGCGGCACGCCAGTTCCGCCAGGCGCTCTCGACCTATCAGCAGCATCGCGATCTGATCGCCATCGGCGCCTACCAGCGCGGCAGCGATCCGCGCGTGGACCAGGCGATCGCGCTCTGGCCGCGCATGCAGCGCTTCCTGCAGCAGGACATGCGCGAGCGGGTCGACCTCGCGGCGAGTCTCGCGGCCCTCACTGACACTCTGTCCGAGCCCAATAAATGAAAAAGACCGAGCGGATAGGCCTGGTGCGTCGCGTCGTCGACGACATCGAACGACGCAAGGCGGAAGCGCTGGCGGCCTGTGAGAAGAACGTCCGCGCCGCGCAGGCGAAGCTCGACGAGCTCGAGGCCTATCGCGCCGCCTACGTGCGCGATTTCACGCGCCGCGCCGAGGTGGGCGTGAGTGGCGCCGGCGCGCGCGAATATCAGGTGTTCCTGAGCCGGCTGGACGAGGCGCTGCGGCAGCAGACGCAGATCCTGACGCAGGCCCGGCTGCAGCGCACCGCGGAGCTCGAGAGCTGGCGCAATGCGGCCCGGCGGGCGAACGCGGTCGGCAACCTCGCGAGCCACTGGCAGGCCGAGGAGCGGCTCGCCGCGGAGAAGATCGAGCAGAAGGAAACCGACGAGCATTCGCAGCAACTGTGGTCCCGCAGGACCATCGCCCGTGGCAGCTGACGCGATGCTCACCCTGTCTTCGCTGCCCGCGGCCGTGGGATCGGGATCCTCCGCGCCTGCTGCCGCCGCCGCGCCAAATCCCGCGAGCCCCCAGGCGCCCTCATCGCCGCCCGGGCCGGGCCCCGGTGGCGCGGATTCCAGCTCCACGCGAGCCGACTCGTCGCCGTCAGGGAACGGCAAGCCCGGCGCCGGTGGCTCGCCCGCCTCAGGGTCCGGAGCAGCCAAGCCGGCGGCCAACCCATCCAACGGCTCCGCCAGGAGCGGATCCTCCAATGGATCCTCGAACGGATCCTCCAAATCCCGTCCGGCCAACGGTACCTCCGGTTCCGGCCGGCGGACCGCCCGCTCGGGGACGCAAGGGCAAGCGGCCTCCAACACATCGAAGACAACCTCCGCGCAATCTTCCACAGCCGCGAGCGCGGAAGCGGCAGCCGAGACCAGCGACTTCTCCACGGCTCTCGCCCAGTCACTCGCCGCGGCACCGGCGGCCCCCGAAACAAATGCTGTCGCGACGGCCGACAGCACGACGGCGGCCAAATCCCCTGCATCGGACGACGAGCCGGACAGGCCCGCCGCGAAGGAATCCGCGGCCGACCCGGCAGCGAGCGCGCTCGCATTCCTCGAGCAGGCGCTTGCCGGCGCGCTCGTCGCGATACCTCCATCGCCCGCCACGCCGGGCACGACCGGTTCCTCCGGCGGCGCCTCTTCGTCCGAGGGTAGTACGATCAGCGCCGACGGGAACGGCGCCGGCGGGAGCAGCGCGGCTGCACTCGGCGCGCTCATTACACAGAGTCTGACCGCAGACCCGGGAACCGACCCGACCTCCGCGTCCGGCAACGGATCGTCCACACCTGCCGCTGCGCCGGCGACGGCCACCGCCGCCGCCGCCGCGCTCACGGCAGCCGCGCACCTTCCCCCGACATCGCAGGTCGGATCGCAGCGGGGGGGCATCGACTCCTCCAATATGGCGCTCGCATCCCAGGTCGGCACCAGCGCCTGGACGGATGAGCTCGGCACCAAACTCACCTGGATGGCGCACCAGGGAATCGAGTCGGCGTCCCTGCAGCTCTCCCCGGAGCATCTCGGGCCGCTGCAGGTCAACATCTCCGTTCACGACGGCCAGGCGAGTGTGTGGTTCGGCGCAGCGCAGCCGGACACACGCGCCGCCCTGCAGCAGTCGCTGCCGCAGCTCCGTCAGCTGTTCGCCAACCAGGGACTCACGCTCGCCGATGCCGGCGTATCGCGGGAGTCGCCCCGCGGCCAGGACCGCCAGAGCTCCGCGCGAGCGGGCGCACCGGCGGCGGCGATTGCGGCCGTCACTCTCGAGAGCGGCGGCAGCCCAACGGGCGCCGGTGGTCTGGGCCTGATAGACACCTACGCCTGAGTCGTCAATAAACCGTCGCATCCCTCCGACTGCGACGCGCCTCACACTCCCGGATCTGCAACCAAACTCTTATTCTTCAGGCACTTAGGCATGTTTCAACGCCCGTGGCATGGGCGTTGCACCTGCGGGAGGCAAGCAACAGGCGCCTTCGCGCCACTCGCAGGAGACGAAGACAGATGGCCGACGCACCCGCTCTCGCACCGGCGCAAGGGCCGGCCGCCGCCGATACGTCCGCGCCGGGGAAGCGCCGCGCTCCCAAGATGGTGATCATCATCGGAGGCGCGGTGCTCGTGGCCGCACTCCTCGGCGCCGCGTTGTTCCTGACGCATGCCTTCGGGCACTCGAAGGCTCATGCCGCGGCCGCCGCCAAGAAGCCCGTCGCCCCGCCGCTCTTCCTGGCGCTCGACCCGCCGTTCGTCGTCAATTTCCAGGCCGACCAGCTCGTGCGCTTCCTGCAGGTCTCGATCGAGGTGATGTCGCGCGATCAGAAGACCCTGGATCTGCTGAAGACCAACGATCCGGTGGTGCGCAACGATCTTCTCATCCTGCTGGCCAACCAGAAGTATTCCGTGATCGCCACGCCCGATGGCAAGGAGCAGCTGCGCACCGCGGCGCTCGCCGCCATGCGCAAGGACCTCGCGCAGGCGGGCGGCGATCCCAAGCTGCTCGAGGCCGTCTATTTCACCAGCTTCGTGATGCAGTAGGGCCGCGCGACAGTCATGAGCCAAGAGAAGATTCTCGATCAGGCAGAGATCGACGCACTGATCCACGGCGTCGATACCGGCGCGGTGAGCACCGAGGCGCCGCCGGCGGCACCCGGCGAGGTGCGCGGCTACGACTTCAACAACCAGCTGCGGATCGTACGCGGGCGGATGCCCACGCTGGAGATGATCAACGACCGGTTCGCCCGTCTGAACCGGGTCAGTCTCTACAATCTTCTGCGCCGCTCGCCGGAGATCTCGGTCGGCACCGTCGAGATCAAGAAATTCAGCGAGTACATCCATACGCTGCACGTGCCGACGAGCCTCAACCTCGTCAAGGTCAACCCGTTCCGCGGCACGGCGCTGGTGGTGCTCGATCCCAAGCTGGTGTTCGCGGTGGTCGACAACTTCTTCGGCGGCACCGGCCGGCACGCCAAGATCGAGGGCCGCGAGTTCACCGCCACCGAGCAGCGCATCATTCACATCGTATTGCGCGGCGTCTTCGCGGACCTGCGTGAGGCGTGGTCGCACGTCGCTTCCATCGAGCTGGAATATCTGAACTCGGAGATCAACCCGCACTTCGCCAACATCGTCTCCCCGTCGGAGATCGTGGTCGTCACCAGCTTCCACATCGAGCTCGACGGCGCCGGCGGCAACCTCCACGTGACCATGCCCTACTCGATGATCGAGCCGCTGCGCGAGATCCTCGATGCGGGCGTCGCCAGCGACCGTGTGGAGAAGGACGAGCGCTGGATGATGTGCCTGCGCGAGGAGATGGAGGATGCCGAAGTCGAGGTCACGACGATCCTCGGACGCTCCTCGGTCACGTTGGCGGAGCTCCTGAACCTGAAGGCCGGCGACGTGCTGCCCTGCGACTTCAACGGCAGGGTGACGCTGGTCGCCGAGGACGTGCCGATCTTTCGCGGCAACCTCGGTGTCTCGCGAGGACGCCAGGCGATCAAGGTCCAGGAGCGCACCCGGCGCGTCAAGACCAGTGCCGAATCGCCTGCTGCAGGCAAGTAACGAGAGCAATTGAGGTCCCCCATGTCCGCAAATACTGCCGAAGCACGCCCCGCCGAGCTCCAGGAGCTCACCGAGGAGGGTGCGCCGGGAGCCAACGGTGACGTCAACCTCGAGGTCATCCTCGATGTCCCGGTCACACTGTCGATGGAGGTTGGACGCACCCGCATTCCGATCCGCAACCTCCTGCAGCTCAACCAGGGCTCGGTGGTCGAGCTCGAGCGTGCCGCCGGCGAGCCGCTGGATGTCTTCGTCAACGGCACGTTGGTCGCTCACGGTGAGGTCGTCGTCGTCAACGAACGCTTTGGCATCCGCCTGACCGACGTCATCAGCCCCGCAGAGCGCCTGCGCAAGCTCAAATGAATCATCTCTTCGCCGCTCCGCACGCCGCCCCCACCGCGGCGCCCGTCGGCGCAGGCGGACTCGCTTCCGTCACCTTCGCCCTGCTCGCGGTGCTCGCCGCGATATTCGCAGTGGCGTGGCTGGCGCGTCGCGTGCGCGGCATCGGGAGTCGTGTCGGCAACGCCATCGACGTGCTGGCGGAAGTTCCCCTCGGTCCCAAGGAGCGCGCCGTCCTCCTCAAAGTCGGCACGGAGCAGGTACTCGTCGGCGTCGCCCCTGGCCGCGTCAGTGCCCTGCACGTACTCCGCGAGCCCGTGCAGGTCACGAAGGCCGCGACGGCGACCGCTCCGGCCGCAGTCTCATTCGGCGCGCTGCTGAAGCGGGGCTTCGGCAAGTGAAGCCGCCGCGCAAACTGTTGCCCTGCGCGCTGGCGCTGCTGCCGGCCGTCGCCGCCGCGGCGCCCGGCATCCCTGCGTTCAGCGTTCAGACCGGCGCCGCCGGCGGTCAAACGTACACGCTGACGCTGCAGGTGCTCGCCCTGTTGACGGCGCTGTCGCTGCTGCCGGCGATCCTGCTCATGATGACGGCGTTCACCCGCATCATGATCGTGCTCAGCATCCTGCGCCAGGCGCTCGGCGCCGGCCAGACGCCGCCCAATCAGGTCCTGCTCGGACTGGCGCTCTTCCTCACGTTCTTCGTGATGTCGCCCGTCATCAACAACATCAACCAGGTCGCCTACCAGCCCTACTCCGCCGGCACGATCGACGGGCCGACCGCGCTCTCGCGGGCGGAGGTGCCGCTGAAGGAATTCATGCTGCGCCAGACGCGCGAGAACGACATCGCCACTTTCGTGCACATCGCGGGCGGCAAGGGCTATGCGACCCCGCTCGACGTGCCGTTCAGCGTGCTGGTGCCGTCGTTCGTCACCAGCGAGCTGAAGACCGCCTTCCTCATCGGATTCCTGCTCTACATCCCGTTCGTGATCATCGACCTGGTGGTGGCGAGCGTGCTCATGTCCATGGGCATGATGATGGTCTCGCCGGTGCTCATCTCGCTGCCCTTCAAGCTGATGCTGTTCGTGCTGGTGGACGGCTGGACGCTGGTCATGGGCACCCTCGCGCAGAGCTTCTATCACTGAGCGGCAACCCATCATGACACCCGATACCATCATGGCCATCGGCGGCCGCGCCCTGGAGATGGCGCTCGCGCTGGCCGCTCCCCTGCTGCTCGCGGCGCTGATCACCGGCGTCATCGTGGGCGCCTTCCAGGCCGCGACCTCGATCAACGAAATGACGCTGTCCTTCATCCCGAAGCTGCTTGCGATCTCCCTGACGCTTGCCATCACCGGCCCGTGGATGCTGAAGACACTCGTCGGATACACGCACGAGCTCATCGTGAGCATCCCGGGACTGATCAACTGAGGCCGCCCCGGACGCCATGATCACCGTGACCGCAAATCAACTGAACGGCTGGCTCCTCGAGCTCTTCTGGCCGTTCGTGCGCATCGGCTCCTGCTTCATGCTGGCGCCGGCATTCGGCACCTCTTCAGTGCCCATGCGCGTGCGGATCATCCTTGCCGGCGCCGTGACGCTCCTCGTCGCGCCGCTCGTGTCGATTCCAGACGTGACACCCCTCTCCGCGACGGGCGTCGTGATCACCATCCAACAGATCGTCATCGGCGCGGCGCTCGGCTTCTCGCTGCAGATTCTCTTCGACGCCGTGTCCCTGGGCGGCGAGATGCTGGGCAACAGCATGGGACTGTCTCTTTCCTTCAACCTCGATCCGCAGACCGGCGCGAGCACGCC
>Ga0335072_10002109_pt1 | contig 31343 bp, 28 predicted proteins | sample Lox_Sample_21_FD_206725 | JGI IMG/M metagenome (GOLD analysis project Ga0335072, IMG submission 206725) | Soil microbial communities from Loxahatchee National Wildlife Refuge, Florida, United States - Lox_Sample_2.1 | ecosystem: Environmental > Terrestrial > Soil > Wetlands | place: USA...
GGAAGGAAGTGAAAAGGTGCTGGGAGTCGAGCATCCAGACACACTAACCAGCGTCAATAATCTGGCCTTGGTGCTTAGATACCAGGGGAAGTACGAGACGGCAGAGGAGATGCATCGGCGAGCACTGGAAGGAAGAGAGAAGGTGCTGGGAGTCGAGCATCCACACACACTGGCCAGCGTCAATAATCTGGCAGGGGTGCTTGGATACCAAGGGAAGTACGAGACGGCGGAGGAGATGCATCGGCGAGCACTGGAAGGAAGCGAAAAGGCGCTGGGAGTCGAGCATCCAGACACACTGGCCAGCGTCAACAATCTGGCAGAGGTGCTTCGATACCATGGGAAGTACGAGACGGCAGAGGAGATGCATCGGCGAGCACTGGAAGGAAGAGAGAAGGTACTGGGAGTCGAGCATCCACACACACTGGCCAGCGTCAATAATCTGGCAGAGGTGCTTGGATACCAGGGGAAGTACGAGACGGCGGAGGAGCTGCTTCGGCGAGCGCTGGAAGGAAGTGAAAAGGCGCTGGGAGTCGAGCATCCAGATACACTGGCCACTGTTTATTGCCTTGCCCATTCTCTCAATCAAAGACGGTACAACACCGCATCTTTGCTCTATCAAAGGGCTGCTGCAGGATATCAAAAGATGCTTGGACCATATCATCCTACCACCCTAGCATGCTCTACGCATTACTCGTCAATGCTTGATGAAATGAACAGAAGAGGGCCAGGATCTAGGTTGACTTGACCCAGATATCAATCCCCTAAATAATGTCAGAACTCTGATGCGTCAACAGTCTATCTGTAGGGAACCTCCTGATCCGACGCAAAGGGATCACGGATCACCAAGGAAAGCGCTTCATCGTATTGTGGTGGGGCCAGTTGGTCATTAGCCCCTTATAGACACAGGAACTGTCTTTTGGCATCTATCAGAGATAGCAGGGACACGTAACACAGATAGACAACAAGTAAGCAGATGATACAGTGTGTCTCTGGGGCTTCGCCATTCTCTCGCTGTCACTTTCTCCTCTGTCCCATAGCTAGCCTTTTGGGATACCTATTCGTCCACAGAATATGCTATACATTGGTGACGTAAAGCTGGACATCTTAGAGAGAGGGTATTCCGAAAACCATGATCAACAGTCGATGACGACGCGGTCTCCAACCCTGAGCCATGTCGACTTCTCCGACGTCCAACGTACACCCCTCTTTCCGGTCGCCACATTTGCTTGATCATGCGCTTGTGCTCCTTCTGCTAAGCACAGGTGGACGCCGAACCATACTTTTCCATCTCTTCTCCTAGTTTTCGCCAGTGTGGAAAAGGGCTCCTGGCGCTTCTGTGCGCTCTTTTGGTCTATGCAAACCATTTGACATCTTTGGCACGGTCCCATAACTTCAAAGGTATTGTTCTCTTCGCCAATGTGTAGGCTTTGCCATGACTCCTCTATGTACGGTGACTCGGACATGTTGGCTGCTCCGTCCTCAGCGACGACGATGTTGCCACGAAAAGAGTCTGCAGAGACTGCCTGACCTATGGAACTGGCTGCTTTGATATCCTCGTTGAGGCGGTTGACGCTGGACCGGGAGACTAGGAGGATTGGGCTTTCATTAGAGAGCAAGATCGACTTGCCCACCTGATTGTTGATGCTGCTTGCTAGTGAACCAGGATTATGGCCCGCCGCATCGCGACCACGAGGCCGACGTAGTCGTCCAATTCTGTTGCGTGGGCTTGGAGGACACCTTGCCAACGTGCACGGCACACCCAAGGCATTTGTGAAGAATTCAGCGACCTGAGGTGAATCGTATACTTGAACCACCACATTGTCACCGCAAACGCTTGACGTCCTGCTTGTGACAACGTCACAGACGTTGATGGGGCTTTGCTGGCTTACGTCTTCGTCGAGACTAATATGCAGCGTTGTGGTCGACCCATCGTCACTCAAGAACAAGATGTGCAGCGTACCTGCATTGAGATCAACGCTAGGACGCAGTAAAGCCATACGGGGATATCGTTTCTGACTCAAGGCAGATCCTGTTCCTTGGTGCACGAGACACCATTCTCGATCGAAATCGAGGCCAGACTCTTTGACTTTCCACTTGGTGTCTGGTGGTATGCGATAAGCTGCGCAGCTTTTGATTGGATAGATGGAGAGACTCTCGATGAAAAAGCCGCTATGCAGAACAGGCGGTTGGGAGGAAGGTACGGTCTTCTGCGGTATTGTTGTATCGACGTAGAATTCCTGGACGAAAGCAATAAACGCTTCAACATCACTCAAGCTACTCATAGCCCCAAAGCTGATCCTCAACGCCCCAACCGGCTTGCCATTTATTATGTCATGGTTGTCACCACATCGCTGACCGGATGCAAAGTTCTGCCGCATCTCCTCTGGTGAGAGGTCTAGATGTCGTGCAATGCCGCCCGGGTTACACAGGCCGCCAGTGCGTAGCTGAATGTTTTTCACGATGGTCATTTTCTCGACCTCAGACGTGCCCACCCAGCGGCCTCTGCTGTCAAGTAGGTTGAAGGCAATGATTGGTCCTCGACTACCCGATGCACTGCCGTCCGGAATGTCGACTCCGTAGAAGTTGCAAACCACGGTACCGTTAGCATGTCGCAGGTTAGAAAGAGCATCGTAAGCTTTGCGAGCCAGAAAGGTGGTATGTCGCGAAATATTGCTCATGGAACCGTAAAGCTGAGTATGAGTCGATAAAGCAGAGTTCAATGCAAGGATGCTGTGAAACGGAGCCGTGCCGTCCTCTAAACTACTGTGAAGAGATGAAGCCTTTTTGCTATGCCATTGCTCCCCAGCAGTAATCACCATATCCACAGTACCGCCACCGAAATACCGGCGCCTGCGCAGGACGTCTGCAGACTCCTTTCGAACGATTAAAGCGCCAAGATCAGGGAAGCCAAAGATCTTGTAGAAGCTCAATGCCGTAAAATCAGGAGCGTTACTAACATTGCTCAAATCCAATGGACATGTAGATACCAGACCGGCAGCGTCGTAAAGAGTGTACATGCGACTGGAAGAGGAAGCAGTGACGTCCCGGATTTGTCCACACCATGCTAGAGGCGGTCTGTGACCGGTCATGTTCGATTGAGCAGGATATGCAAATAGGCCCAAGTCTTGCCCACCACAACGACTATTTATGGTGGTATTGGAAATCCACTCGTTGACTTCTGCATCGTCACGGAAGCACCGACTACCGCGGTCTGCAAGTTCGCGTATTCCAACGAGGCTGGTGTGGGCGTCCGCATGATAGCCGTACCAGAAGCCTGGATCAGTGTCTCTGAAGGCATCTGCAACGAGCTTTATCGCGGCCGTAGCGTTGGCAACGAAGACGACGTCATAGTCATCTGGACTCGCGTTGAAGAAGCGAAGGACTTGCAATCTTGTATCATCGATGAGCCGAGAAGAGAGCTGGGAAGAGGCGGAAGCAGAGTGCGGATTGCCCAGTAGGTTTGAGGTCATGCTCTTGGAGAAAGCTTCGATAAGGGACTTGGCATAAAGGGTTGTCCCAGCATGGTCAAGATAGGTCGTGTCTGACGATGGTCAGATGCATGCGGCTGCGAAGATAGCAAGGATGAGGAAAGTACCTTGGATAGTTGGATACTCTGTTCGCCGGATGTCGTCAATATTTGATATGTAGCCTGTGATAGGATCGATTTGAGCCATTGCCTGAGGGCAAGCACGGCCAAGCTTCTCAGATCCATATAATTTCGCAGTCATGGCGGCCAAAGGTGCTCCGAATGTGATTTGAGGGATAGGAGTAATGGTAGGTCTATTCCCATTGCACTACTGGGGGGCCGCGCAGTTGTTATGACAGGAAATGGGCAGATAGACGGAATACGTCTTAACGGGGGCGATTTGCAATTCGTCTTGTGCAGAAAAAAGGACAAATTCAAGGCAGCATCAGTATTGCTATGAGGGAATGCATTTTCGTAGGTACGATTTGGAAAGAGGAGGCGACCGCCTTTTCAGATGGCTGGAATGGAATGCTCAGTTTTGTCGGTCGTCTCCGTCCGCATTTTCGCCTCCAAGCTTATCAGCTCCGAAGTGTCTGGGCCTTCCACCCAATGGGGAAGCTTGCCTAAGCTCCATCGCGGCTCGAGCCCGTTAATGAGAAAATTGGTCCCAGTTACTCAACAATTCTACTGCTCGACGCCAAAATCGAGGGGAGTCATGCTGCTATTTTCTTTCCACAAAGGTCGCTTCATCGCCTATACTCCGTCTGGTCATGATGGGGAAGTATTCTCTCGCTTTTGTTCACGAGTCCAGCTAGGCGTCACGTATAAGAATGGCTGTGCAAACGGATCTCTTGCACGCGCCACGAGCGCCATAAGCTCCAACGAGCGTGGTCACGGCTGAAAGCCATGCCTTAAGGAGAGTTGGGCCATTCCCGTGCAATCTACGCAGCTGCGTAGTTCTCGCCAGGCACCTCTGCACCACTGGCTCACATATGGGCTGGAACTTAACTTGAAGAACAAGTGATATGTGTCTCTCCATGTCGTGGAGGACGACACCTCTACGCTAGCCTTATGCCTCCAGGATTCCCACGGTGTCGAATCGCACGGTTGCTTCGGGATGGCTGGCTTTGGCTTCCGCGTTGGTGATTTCTTCACAGTTGGTGTACTCGCAAGCTAGGTAAGATCTCAAGTGTTACAGCGAACGCTAATTGTACTGTCAACATACCGGCTTCGTCGAGGGCCCCAATTTGGCGTATAACCGCTCTATTGCAGACTGAGAGGTCTTCCCTGCTGTCACTAACGCGCAGCTAGGTATATTTTTGCTGCAAAACGTCCGTACTCGAATTCAAGGACCTGTCTCGCTAGAAAGCCACCGCCTCCTGCGAAATTTCTTGCGAAATGGCGTAGGGACAATCGCCCTGCAGCCCCGTATAAGTTACCTGGAGTGTTCATATCAAAGTTGGTGACCTGGCTGGTGACCCTTCCGTATCCAAATGCCGTACGTCGTCCAGTTCGCTACTCCAAGGCACATGCTCCTTCTGACTTCCTTTGCTAGGTGAAGAAACCTTGCAGTTCGTTGGCTGCCCTTCAAGCACGGTAAAATTCACCATTGAACCTCATCCTCCTGTGGAGCTATCGGCTACCCCTTCGGCCGTTACAGACATCTGCCAACTCATGATGTCTATCAACGAAGCGCCTCGTCCAGAAGGGATTTAGGAATGTTGCCAAGAGGAAGAATACCATTGCTTTCGACTTCTTGGTGCCCTTGGAAGACGAGCTTGTGATGCCGACTGGTAAACCTTAAGCCCTGAGGCGGCCGGCGACAACATCCTCCCGGTGACCTATCGAGCCAAGGAAGTCTAGGATTCAAATCAGAAAACGCTCCAAATCTCGAGATGCAGTCTCGTTGGGTGTACGACACTATCTTGACATGAGTACTTGCACAACCTCGTGGGCCGCTCCTAAAGGATCACAACATTTATTGCTCGACCGCGGGCTAACTCTTGTCTAGGTACGACAAGTATGGCATGCTACGCATCTCACAAACACGGGCTAGGCGGCGCCTAAGGCACGATAGATAACTGTTCTAGTGACGTGCGGGAGGGTCTAATGATTGGCCGCTAACACGAGTGTGAATCGAGACATCCATGTCAACAGGCTGATGCGGCTCTCGCTGCCAAATGGGCATGTCACGGGAAAGAAGTGTGACGGTCACAGCAATTGTGCCTTGATCGGTTACACTGGAAGGGCAAGACAGTATGTACATAGCACATGCTATGCGAACAGCATGAAAGTTCTAACTCTTGGTCGCGAGATCCAATTCGAGTTTACATGATTAGAGCTTCTTCGCTATCAGTCTAGAGCGCTATCCAAAATGCTTGAATAACCATCCAGAAATGCTTGCTCCATCCTGTTCCAGACATGATCGTGAAGCCCTTTCCAACAAAGGTTCAATACAAGAAACAACCAAAAAAGGGAGATTCGTCATCTTTTCGCTCAATGGCACTTTCTTCGCTCCTACTCCCTTCCTGTTCATGACTTCCCCTCAACCCAGACCGCCTTCGATCATTTTAGACATAATAATTCCTCTGGCTGCTGCTGCGCCTCCTCGACCCAGAATGTCCGCGTCTGCTGCTGTGGCGGCTCCTGCGTACCACCTTTTCCCTCACCACGACCTCGTCTCTGTGATGCCGGTGCAGGAACAGCGCGAATATGAACGTGATGAAGAAGAAGATGGTGTTCATGATGCCAAACGCCCACGACGCCTTGAGCATCGCGCAGTTCTTGTTGATGTTGACCGCCCACCGCAAACTGTTGCTGACGCCGAAATAGCCAAAGGGGCCGAGGCTGATGTAGATGGACGAGAAGGTGAAGTTTGAGCAGTCGGCCTTGCCGATGTTGCGTAGCTCGTAGTCGGCGGCGATGAAGGCGCCGACGAAGCAGAGGTCCACGAAGGCGACGAAGAGGGCGGAGCGGCGGGTCGAGCCGAGGCGGATCAGCGTCATGATGGCCCAGGCGCAGGCGAGGATGGAGACGATGAAGAGGACGAGGATGTAGGATGGCGTGAGGAGGTTTAGCGAGTTGTACCCCGAGACGAACCATGACTGTGGGTGGACGGAATGGGTTAGCGAAGGGTGTTTGTTTCACTGGAGCGGGAAAGAAGTCCTTTCATACCAGCATGCCAATGACGGGGATGAGGGTGATGATCTCGGCGAGCCGCCAGAAGGAAAAGAGGAGACCGCCCAGCATTTTGGCGATGGAATTTGTGTCAAGCTATGTGCCAATGCGAATTGGAGGTTGTCGATGATAAGACTATAATCTCCTGGCTTTGGCTGCAGTGCCTTTCTTATGTCAATGCGATGGTGGGAACGTGTTGGAAGGAAGGCTGCGGGCTACGTGGTCCCCAAGTTGGCGAGTGCAGATGGTAGGGTCAGGCGAGGGCGAAGTGGATGATAATCGGCGGATTCGCAGCGACAGAGAGTCGTCTATGAGGAGAGAGACATGAAGCTTCGGCGTTGAGCAGACGATGAATGATGATGTTGCGCCGCGAATCTTATTTTCCCACGAGGTTTAAGATGCGGGTAGCTTTGGGAGAGGCTGGGGTGTAGCTTTATCGCATTATGGCGGGGCTGGTTCGCTGGCAATCGGCACCCTAACTAAGCTCGTTTTAGCGTCTCAGCGTCACCATGCATAGAATAGTCTGTGCCAAGCTCCCAAGTTCATGGTTTCCTCCAAAAAAAATTAAGTTTTTGGGATGGGGTCCCTCTCCGCCACCATATCGTCGTGTGCAAAAGTCCGTCGGAAACCACGTGATCAGACCCCCCGGGTCCCTCTCAATTCCACGCTGCGCAGCCAGAGCACCAACTTTGTATGACAACAGTACCATCTTATGGATCCAGTTATCCTCACTGTCTTTAAACCTTATTGGCGTCGATTTTATGGCCCTAGATCTTAGATATTTCAGCTTGGCGCGTTGCACGGGTCGAAACCTACCCTACCAGCTGGGTCTTAACTGGAAATTTTTTGGCTAATAGGGAACCACCGGCAGTCGGAGCTTGGATTAAGGCCTATAAGGCCTACAAGGCGCCTAAATGATAGGGCGTCTTAATCTCTAAACTTTAGATAGTGGATGCCCGGGAAGGTGCCCTATCCAGGCCTTAGCCTCTAAATTTTAGGGGTCGAGGTATCGGTGATTGCGAGCGCACTTCAGCACACTCAAAAGCCAGCGAAGTTTAGAGATTTCGTAGTTTAAGGGATATTACTCTTATAGAGGGAGAGCAAAGAGCTATAATCTACGCGCATGGTATGAGTAATTGGGCTCACAGGCAAGAAACCACAATCAATAACATTGATGAGGGTGGTTTCCGACGGACTTTTGCACACGACGATAAAAGCTCTAGAAATCTGCAGCGACCTCGCTTGGCACTCACCCATCCGACGCCGCTCTACCAGCACCTACTCCCGACCGCGGGCGAGCGCAAGGTGAGCGAAGGTGAGTCGATAGGGTAAGCCGACGGGGTTGGGGGTTACTTCGCATGTCACGGAATCCTCGCGTTTGATGACTATTACTGGACTTCGTTGAGCGTCCATAATGGGTGCCCTCCCACAGCGGCCATGGGGGGTGAGAGAAGGGGGGCAGGAAGTGCCTCTCGGTCCTCAAGGTCCTATGTCGTCTCTCAATGGTATCACTTCAGTGAGTCCCAGAGGATATGCCATCGCCAATGGACCACCACCTGGCCTCAGCATGCCACCTGGACTGGGCATGCCTATGGGTGCTCATCAGAGTTGACCACTGCAGGCGCCGTCATAAGCCTTCAGCTCGTATGGCCTTGGGGGCCTTGGGAGCCAGTGTAGCAGGAAGAAACCAACCAACCAATTGATCAAAGGTACAGTATGATTTAGCGAGGAAGCGCGGGGCTGAGCATGCCCCCCCGCACTTGAGACTCAGAGACTCCTGTCTGTTTCGAATTCGTGGCATCCATGCTCAGCGGAAGGAGATACGTGCATGAGGCACACGGTGCACCCCCGTAAAACTATCATTTGTATTTTATAGTACTTGTATCTGCATCACTTCCATTCTGTTACTAGCCGAGCTTGACTCTTCTTTTCTCGTCTCCTTTCGACTTCCCTTCCATTCTCTCTCTACCCAGCACCCTCTAACCTGGAGTGCGCAAACGGCGTAAAGCTTTACAGCAATACCACCTTAGCTCCTCGAGTGCTGTACAGAACGAGCGACTCCGCATCTACCTAGCGACAAGTCAGGCTGATCAAAGGAAGACCTCAACTCGAGTACCAAATAGAACAACTCATCACCCTTCACTAGCAACGACCTCGAAATGGGAGTTGAATCAGAATCAGACCCCTTTCCTGCTCGTAACGCCACATCTGAACAGATCCGCAACTTCTTTGCACAATTCCTGTTGACGAAAATGGTCTCCATCGACGAGGCCACAGCTTCGGAAATCGCCAATCGCTGGCCTCCCGAAGCTACCGGTATTCAATTTTGGACATTCAGCCTCCAAACTTATCGCGATATCTTTGGCAAGGCGTATGGCATGCTTCTTTGGAGCCATGTCCACAGTGTCACCGAAAATGACAAAGAGGTTTTTTTGCAGGCCATGAAGGAGCCAAATGCAATCGAGAAAAGTAAGTGCTGTCGTTTCGTTTTCATGTATCCTGCAGTCTGCAGGATGTTCTCGCGTTGAGTCCACGCCTGCTCTCTATTGACACTCGCGAATAACAGATATCTTCGTGTGCTTCTTTCTACTTATGGCACTTTTCGCAGGATGGATCGCAACCTACCAGTCTTCCCTCTTCTCTTCTGCTGCCTTGTCATGCGCCATCTTCTCGGCGTTTGCGTGTTGGCTATGGTTTTACCTTGGAGTTCCATCGCGAAGAGAACGTGCAGAAATGGAGGATGTACGCAAGGCGATGAAGCGATGAATGTGCTACTCGCACGTACGATCACCCACACGGCGAGTTACGGGTCGAATGTTCAGAGACATAGACACGCCCGTGAGGTACACGCTCCATGAGGTGTACGCCCGTGAGGTACACGCCTATGAGGTGCACGCCCATGAAATTAGTCGCAGGGGTCTCTGCGACCGGTTTGAAGCGGTCATGCAGCGTAATATGGCTGTGTTGTTTACTATGAAGAGGCTTGTGATCCAAGTTGCCACCTACAGGGTGCAAATGACCCAATCGTGACTCTTGAGCAGCGCAAAATGGTTATCGGATCTAGCTAACTAGTTTCGCGTTTTGTCGCTACGACAAAGATGGTGTTACCCTGGGTTCTTCTAGCGGATTGCTACGTATGGCCTAGTGGAGGTACATTTTGATGAACGAGTTCTCGTGAGAGAATATGGGTAGTTCGCTAGCGCAAGGCTGGTATGTTTCAAGCGGAATTTGCCTTGCTCTAATAGCTTAGACCCTTCAGCAATTGAGGCATCATGCAACCAGATGGACAAATCGTCAGGCACCCACGAGGCAATGATTGATGATAGGCTATCCTATACTATCTTCACAACATCCACTGACCTTGCCGTCGCTTCCTCAGTGTCGCAGGGTTATTTACTCCAGGGCGCCTCTCGCCAATCGGCTGTCTTTGTCCTACATTCAATTACCTATCCTTTGAAAAGCTAAAGTCGCCAACCTGGTCATGACTTGCGAAGAATACGTCCCCCTCCCCCCCACATGTAGGTAACTAAGCGATTCGACGAAGTCGGAAGCCGTACACTTTGTGGGATTTTGGCTTGGCTGCGCGCCCGATCCGTTCGCGGCCATGATACCTAGTACCTAGGCCAATCTAATTAATCCACACAATTGCCCCCCGAAAGCCTCGTCATCCATTATGGCTTTCGCGTAACTTGCGTCTGGTAGTGTGGAACTGCCTCCTACTGAACTCGAGACGAAAAGCAATTTATAATCCTTTGAGTAGCACTAACACGTCTCGAGCTTGTCCCTCGCGTGGAGTTGGCACTACATCGTGATTCAGTTGTGCTTGGGTGCGATCGATGGACGATAACGCCAATTATGAGGACCAACAACCATTTCTGACAAGCCAGTAGAACAAGGAGTGAACGAGACTTGCTCTAGAGTAGACAAAGGCCGTGTCATTATTGTAACAGAGCTAGAAAGCTATCTAGCGGTCCTTGGCAGCTTCTCATCAACCCTTCCCAAGATGCCATCTCCCGAACGCCAACGCTCATAGTTTAGCTAAGGAATCTTGTTCATTAGATCAATAGTAGTAGTCGCATACAGTGGCCCCGCCTCGTCTAAAATTCCAAGCTATAAATCTTTGGTTCGAGTAGCATTTTGTGATGGAAAGCTGCTCACATGGGGATATCGAAACGCAGGTTGTGTATAAAAAGGCAGGTCATGAAGTCGTCTCATTCGTGATCTGGTCTTGCTCCTCGAAGATGTCTGGTGGCTTGGTCGGAAGCTCCTTCCGTTTCGTCTTATCTTCAGCCGAGTCTTCGGCTACACTAGCCATCTCCTCTGCAGTGGTCTCGGAATTCCTATCAGAGATTGGACTCTACAACAATCTCGTTAGCCACGAAAATAGGAATGTTGACAATATGCACCTTCAAGCTCGGTGAAGCGAGCCCGCGATCTGTGGCAAGCTTATGAGCGGCCTCCCTTTTCCGCTCAACCTCCAATTCTTGCTCTGCGCAAGCTTGCTCCTCCTCTTTGTTGAGATCCACGATAGTCGGAGCTTCGACCTGCTCCACTACTGCTGGTTCGGTGGGCTCAGCGCTCTTCTTCGAGCTCGATCTGCGGCTTTTGGTGGACTTGGATGATACCGTTCTTGTCGATGCGCGTGATGGCCCAGGTCTTTTGCTAGATGCTCTCCCGCTATTCTGATCCTCGGATCCTGTATTTGTTGTCCGTTTTGCGAGCATCATGGCAAACTCATCATCCAAAGGTACAGCATCGGCCTCTTCATCGCTCGGTATCAGGTCACCTCTCGAGCTGAGGGAGTTGATAGTTGACCTTGACCCTGACGTTCCACTCCGTTTCCTCCTATGCTTAGCCTTTTTCCCAGCCCCATCATCTTCATCGCTCGCTTCGATGAGTGGATCTGTCTCGTTTTCCTGTTTCCTGGCGCGGCCTGGGTTCTCTTGTAGGTCTGCAGCAGAGGGCTTGTACCGTAGGTTCTTGTTGCCAATCTTCCAGGGTAATCGCTCCAAAAATCCAAGATATGATGACCCGGGGATAACTGTAGGGTCTGGCTCCACATCACTTGGTATAGTACCGGACTTCCGCCTGTTTCTTGAACCATAACTCATCGCTCTTTGTCTCTTCGGTTGTGATATTTGCGACCCTGCCAACACTCTATCCAAATCATCGTTCCCCCAGCCCAACAAGCTCTGCCCAGTATCGTCATCATCATCCCAGTCATCGTAGAAGTCGAAGTTCAGCTCGGCTCGACCTCTTAATCGTTCGCGCTTCCGGCGCAATTGCTCCTCCCTCCCAGGAAAACAGGGCGCTGTACATTCGTCGATGCAATGTTTGAAGCCTTTAATACACGGGTCGATGTAAAGTTGGGTGAATGTGTAGATATTCTCTTGCGCGGCCTCGTTGGCCGATTCGAGATTGCGTGAGATGGATTGAAGGGTCTGACGAAGTTCGGGATTCATGTTGACAGGCAAAAGAAGTCCAACGGCATTGGTTGGGGACGGCTTAAGGGGGGTAGAAGTGGCAGTAACAGCAATCCAATAAGCTTTTGACTCGACAACAAGAGCAAAGCAAGTTCCATTATCGTTTGCGACAGAAGCGCAGCCGCTGCGGCTGTGTCAGGGAGCCGAATCCATGTTCAGATCACCAGCAACTTGAGATGAACTGTATCCCACGTGACTTGACGTCAGTTGCTTGGCAAGATTTGGCCGACGTGAGACAGCTCGAGGCAAGTCCATGAGCGTCAGGCCCTACGTATCATGGTTTACTACATTCGGTTCTTGAAACCGCCAGTGGTATCTGATCTGGACAAGAAATCGTATCTTGTGACATCAGTAATAACCATTACGACAGATCTGGGAGATATCTCCCTTTGGTCAAATGTCGAGCTTGTTGCCCGACTTGTCGATGTCGATAATGCAGGCGAAGTTGTTGCGACGACAAAATGTCCTTGGCAAGCTGGGAAAAGAACCGTGAATGTTTTTTTCACCTGTGATAAAGGCCAGCGGAATCATGATGTCCGAGTACACGTCACCACCCTAAACACTGCCAGCTCTTGGGCATCCTCCGAGCTACCAGAGATCTTGGACATATGGAGTGCACCATTCAAAGAGAATGTCACTGGTCGAAGTGCTCCTGTGGTAGAGCGCCAATTTCGTCTTTCTGCTGACGTCTGTGTACGAATATGGGAAGAAACGGGGAACAGCATTGCTCGACATATATGGTAGGCAAGGTTGCTTTTGGAGATTTTCGGCTAATAAAGTGGCCCAGGGACGCGGCAGTTGGTTGTCTTCAGTGCTTTCAAGCTATTGCCCTGAAAACAAAGAATTCAGACTTCTCCGGAATGCCATGTTTGCAAGCACTGCTCGGCGTGAAGAGGAAATCTCTGTTAAACGTGCTTGAACTTGGGGCGGGCTGTGGTATTGCGGGCATTGCGCTCGCGCAGACGATACCCAATAGTTCAGTCTACCTCACAGATCTACCGGAAGCACAAGACATGCTGCAGAAGAACGTGGACATCGCAAAGCCAGCGCAAGGCTCTTCGCTCCGACTTGGACTATTGGAATGGGGCTCTGAGATCACCAATGAGACGCTGCCAAACCGAATCGACCTGGTCTTGATTTCTGATTGCACATACAATGCGGATAATTGCTCTGCCCTCGTCCAGACTCTAGTCGGCCTCGCACAACATTCCAAAGGCTTGAAAATACTACTGGCCATGAAACGACGACATGATGCGGAAGCTGCCTTTGAGTACATGATGAACCGCAATGGATTCCACGAACTTGAGTGCACCAAATTGGCTGTTCCCCATCGAGAGTCCGACGCAGACTCGATAAGACCGGTGGTTGAAATTTACCTTTACGAACGCAGCGAAGGAGCAGAAACCTGAACTAAACCAAACATTGGTAGTCTGTACCTGGACATTGTAGCCCGAGGTTCGCCACTTCGGTGCGGCTCATGGCTCTCCGTGACGGCGAGAAATTACCGCAGAAAAGTGAGGCTCGGAACACTCCCCCTGCTTAGAGACAGCGCTAGACGCGGGACTGCCCCACCGTTGCGGCAAATTCACCAAAAAAAAAAGTCAACAGCTGGGCCCCACCAAGGGGCACATTCTTCGAAACCCATCCACGTCACTCCAAACCGCCAGTATTGCCTCTCTTATATTCTGCTCATTGTGCATCGTGTGGCCTTTTCTGCACCTTCATGCTATCCCACAAACATATCAACCTACTCTTCCCAGCTTTGACCACTGCCTTCACCTGCCAGTCATAACGGCTCCCACAGCCTGCGCAAACGATAGTCTCCACGTTGTATTCAATCGCCGCCATCCTCATATACTTAACGACCTCCCACCACCTAGTGGACTCTAAATTAGCGACTAAGCTTTTGTGCTTTGAATCCTTCTTAGAAGACTTTACTTCAACTCAAGTCCTTCAGCTGCCGCATAGGACACCACTCGAGGTTCTTCCTCTCCAGGAGGAAGGGTCGCCGAGGAAAGGTCCAATACTGGTTGGATTGGAGTCATTGAGACCTCCCTAACACAAAGATACCTTTGAGCACCCCCCCTTCAACTGCACGTTTGCAGATCTATGGCACCAGCTGCCATTGCGATTGAAGAAATATACAATTCCAATATCTATACAGATAGCAATATTGTTTCCGTTGACGATGGCGGAGAACAAAACACATATGGGGCTTTAGCCTCGAAAGACATCATTCATGATGCTATGATGAAAAAGATCGCTAAGATCGATGTGGACACCTGCCAGCCAGGAGAGGAAGACGCTTTCTTCGTGGCGGATATGGGTGAAATCTACCGCCAACATATCAGGTGGAAGATGAACCTCGGCGGAATCAAGCCATTCTACGGTGTGTACGTGTCATGGCTTGATCTGGGCTGCCGCTGATGATTACTAGCTGTCAAATGCAATCCCGACCTCGAAGTTCTTCGCCTCATGGCAAATCTCGGCACCGGATTCGACTGTGCTTCGCAGGCCGAGATTGAGCTTGTCTTGAACATGGGTGTCGATCCCTGTCGCATCATCTACGCTCAGCCTTGCAAGACGAAGTCATACATCCGTTACGCTGCCAAGAATGGAGTTAAGCTCATGACTTTTGACAATGCTGATGAGCTGTACAAGATCAAAGCCGCCTTCCCAGGAGCCGAGCTGGTGCTGCGAATCATGACTGACGATTCAGCCAGCCTGTGCCGGCTAAGCGCCAAATTTGGTGCCAGCCTCGGCAACACAGAAAAGCTTCTCGGCCTGGCCAAAACACTTGATCTCAACGTTGTTGGCGTCAGTTTCCATGTCGGATCTGGCGCAAGTGATCCAGAGTCATTCATAAAGGCTGTGCAAGATGCACGAACTGTCTTTGACCAAGCCACAGCCAATGGCTTTGAGCTCAAGCTTCTCGACGTCGGTGGCGGCTTCGAAGACGGCACCTTTGAGCTTTTCGCTAGTGTGTTGAAGGCGGCTCTGGAAGAATACTTCCCGCCTCACATTCGTGTCATCGGCGAGCCTGGCCGATACTACGTCGCAAACGCATTTACTCTCGCAGCTAATGTGATTGCACGACGCGATGTTTGGGATGAGCTCACCGGCGAGCAAGCATACATGCTCTACCTCAATGATGGAGCATATGGCAATTTCTCCAACATCATATTTGATCATCAACACCCTTCCGCACAAGTTCTCCACTCAGCAGCGGGCATCCAACAGTCAACAATCTACTCCATCTGGGGCCCAACTTGTGACGGCATCGATCTAATAACCGAGCGTTGTAGCTTGCCTGGCTTACTGGACGTCGGCGACTGGCTCTTCTTCAAGAACATGGGAGCTTACACAAAGTGCTCGGCTACACGGTTCAACGGCTTCACCGACAAGCACGAAGTGATTTACACTTCTAGCGAGCCAGGAGCGTCGGCATTGCTCGGGTGGTGAGCTCGGTTGGATGCGCTGTGCGAGGTGAAGGAACAGTTGCGAGGGGAAGTTTGTTTGCAAATGACGAGGGGTGGAGCAAGCGTCTGCGGGATGATCACTTCTTCCCGATACAGAGACGTGTCTGAAAGACTGCTAATAGATGACAAACTCTCGACATTCTTTTGATACTTTAGACTTGAGCAGGCACATCTAAATAAAACTATGTGGCCTCGAATTTCTTCAACGCTAACGTTTGTTGCGTTCAGAATGCTAGCTTTTGTCCTTCCCGTGTTAGCATTGGCACACTCCAAGTAACAACTACGATATGTTGCACACACATGTTCCACGAGCCTCATGGCTAGTGTTCCAAAAGGTCGGAGGTCACCGCCGTAATTGTCCAAGACTACACGTGGCTTTCAGGGTAGACACACTGAGGCATCCCCTGGCACGCCTCGAACTGAGCTGCATGGCAAGAATCTCTACACTGCCAAAGAGCCTGGCAGTCACCTAACCTCCAATGACTATCTAGCGATGTAACAAACCGCAATGCAAGAGAGTTTGAGGACCGACGGAGGTGTAATGAAGATGTAGAAAGAGCAAGACTCGGCCGCATTTAAGGAACGGGGTGGTCTGGGTCTCCTGCGGCTTTCCCTCGAGGGTTGGTCTGTGGCCTGCAATCCGGCTTGCAAAGGAATGCCACCCTGTTGTGGTATTAAGAATGCGGAAGGGCTGGGGCGTAGCAAAAGGCGAGAGAGGAAAGAGCAAGGGAGAAACATAAGGGAAATTCTGGAACCAAAGCAATAAAAGATCGTTTTCGCCTATGAGAACGCCTGCAAAAGGGAAATAAAGTATGCCTCGTCATACATATCAGAAATTCAAAGTCCTGGGGATACAAGTTCTTCAACGTGTCCTTATTTTCCCAATCCAATGTATGAGATTTGCCAAGTGCTAGGAGATACAAAGCGACACTGATAGATAGTAGACTATATAGATGCGAGGGTCCTAACGAATGATGGCCATGAAAGATGCCACCAAAGACTCCCAACTCTGTTTTTTGCATTCATTACAACTGCCATGCCAACCCACCGACTAAACCTGCGATCCCGACTATTGTACCGACTACGTCAAAGCTGTTGCGTCCAGCGGCGCTGTGGCTTTGCATCGCGATCGGTGGCGAAATGCCAGAGCCCGTTGAGCCGCCCATGCCCAAGCCGGCGCTGGGAGACATGGGCGGAGTGAAGGTGCTGTTACTACCGGCTCCTTGTGGCGCGTACTCGGCGGCATTGGAGGAGCCGAGGGAGGCAGCGCCGTTAGGGGAGCTGGCGCCGGAGTTGGCACCCGCGGCAGCGTAGGCGGACGCTTGTTCGTTCAAGCCGGGGCCTGAACCAGGAGAACCGTAATTTGATTCTGCATTCGCACCAGCGGCAGCATAGGCGGATGCTTCGGCACTCGACCCTGATCCTGGTCCTGGTGCGCCAGCTACAGCGTAAGCCGTGGCTGCGGCATATGCACCTGCGGTAACGACGGGAGTGATGATTGTAGCGACTGGCGAGTTCTCTCCACATACGGTGCAAGTGTGGACAGCTGTGGTGTAGCCGGCTGGCACGTACCCGGGAGCATGAGTTTCCTCGCTGCATGGGCAGGCTTCAGTGATGGTGGTCGTCATTGTCGTCAACCAGCCAGCTTCATCAGTGGCAGTTGGGCAGACGTTGATCAACTCTGTCACCCAAATAGTGCTCGATCCAGCGCCTGGAGCGTTTGTTGGAAACAAAGTGCAATATGGGCCTGGGCATGTCATCGTCGGAGCAGTAATGGGGGCCACGGTAGTCGGGCAAATCGAATAGGTCTCGTAGACAACGCCTGTATCACTCGGGTTGATAATGACCGTACTAGAGCCGAGGATGGATGAACCCGATTGTGCGACAGCACCAATGGCAAAAAGAGCCGGCGTCACGAGCTTGTTTGCTCGTTTCATTGTAAGGAGTAATCTGGACGGATTTCGAATTTGGCAGATTAAAGGGGAGCAGAGGGATGCCTTGCACGCTGAACCAGAAAACCAAGAATAAAAGGAGTGACTGGAAGCAGAAACCGTAATTCAAGACAAGCGAGTGACTTGAGCAGAGCTGAAAGACGAAAAAGGGGCTGGATATGAGATGAGACAAATACCTTAAGTAAAGTCGAGGACAAAGCTCAGATCATGGAAGCCTGTGTTGGAATGTTGGATTTCCTGCGCGACCACAACAAACAAATTCGTTTGGAATGGCTGGTATGAAGAGGATGCAGGCGCCGCCAACCAAGAGTGAGCATATGGAATGTGCGACAGATTGTTCAGTTCAGCCTTGGACGCTGACTGGACGAATCAAACTCCTTCACCTGGGTCCTTCTAGGCCATGTTGAGTGGGCGATAGCTGTTCTCGAAGAACTGCGGTTGGATGATCTCTGCAAAGCTCATGGCACTTCCCTACAAGAAGTTGGCATGCATTATTTGACCTGGATGACAAGCCGATCATCATTTCGTGCTCTTCGTTTCTTCTCCTATGGGGAGGCACAGAACACACTATTACGTGGTTTCGCTTCTCTACACGTCGATACGAATTGTATCCTATCTTCGACATTCCTCCCTCATCGCCCTCACTTAAGAGGACCCGAGAACGAAAGAGAAACTTCCTTTAAGGATGAGTTGATCTCCAGAGCCACTGAGCTCGTGAAAGCTCATGGCAACACATCGCCGTGGTGTATGGCGAACGATGGTCGTGGCTGGCTCTGTTTACTTTTTGATGAAGAGGAGGAAAAATTGTTGGCGCGTTGCGCACAAAGATATTGTCGAAAATTTAGTCACGTGCCGGCTAGGTTGTTATGGGACTAGCAAGCAACTCTGCCATCCGCATTGCTCGACATTTCACATTAAATGCACCGTTGACATTCTAAGCTCTGACGAAGTGTCGAGCCTTTCACTCCAGAGCTGGACGGCAGAAAAGGTGTTGTTCTGGGTAGGATATCATTCTCAGCAGCTGCAGGATTCTGCACTTTGAGCAGGAATCGCTTGCCCAATTGGAAGACGGCCGGTGGAAAGTCCAATATGGCACCATCGCCGAGTTCTGTTTGAACTTGAACTGGTCCCTTCGGATCTGTCGTGTTTGAAATGCTCTGGTGGAAGCTAACTTGAAAGGCTGAGTGCTTCGAAATAATGTTCAAGTATATTTCCACTTGCGAACTTTGTCGTCGTCTGTATCTGAAGGTAGCCCAGTGAGGTTTAGGAAGCGCGCATCGACCAAATCTTCCGCCACAATGTGAGCGTATATCATGCCGAGTAATATCTCTCGGCTACCCAGGCGTACGACTTGCTAAAGATTCTATGTCTTGGCATCAGTGGTCTGCGTGCTCCACGATACGCCATGCCTTTATTTTGAGCAACAATCATGGTTTGTCTCTTCCTACCTTGGTTGTTATGGCAGCATGTGACTCATGCACACAGCAATTTCCCAACTCTGACCGAAGCCGTTCTTCTCCGACGCAAGGAACTTGCTCTCATGCCCGTGAATTCAGTTTATTCAATTCAAACAGCTGCTGTCTTCAATCATATTCATCAAACAACTCAACCATTAGTCCTATCTGCATCATGGGTGCAGGAAGGAATAAATACAATCTCACTATCCCTATGCCATGCCCTATGACGAGAAAGCAATACCAAGCTGTGGAGCGAGAGCGAGAGCGAGAGCGAGATGCAGCAGCAGAGCTCTTCTTGCAGCGCAGCTTTGACGACGACGCAGCAAGAGCCCTGGAGCAAAAGGGGAAGGACAAATTGGTGCAATTAGACCTCAAAGGACAGGTACTGAATATCTACGTCTTCCCACGCAAAGTCCTCACCTCCGAGCCTTCAATCCTTTACGACCAGGTACCCTCTCGGCTCTATCACCATGGTCCGAAACATCCGATATCGAAAATGTCCGTGGAAATCTTGTCAACGATATTTCATCAACTGCCGCTTTTCGACCGCGCCAACCTCGCACGCTGCAGCAAGCGCTTAGCAAAAATCGCAGTAGAGAACAAGATCCTCGAACTCAAATTCAAGGACCGCGACCGGTTGAGCGACCGTAAAGGCTTCTTTGCAGACCCTTCCAATTTTCCTCTGCTGTGGTCGTCGGTATCGCCAGAGTTCTGGGGCACAATGCTTGGGACGTGGCGGTTAGAGGCGCAGACCGAGATTGAGAGACAAGGCGGGACCTACACGCAGGGCATTCATGAAGCTATCGATTGGTGGTTCATCAGTAAGATGGACGCGAATGATGAGCGCATAGAGTGGCATGGATATTGATGGCGTTCGGGGGGGCTTGCAGTTACGGATGACTAAGGAACTCGACGTGCTTGTGGACGACATAAAATCGGGTCTGGGGAGTTGGGCGAGTGGGGGCAGGCCTTTCCTTGCCAGGGATGACTGACCTCATTCACGCGCTTGACACTGTATTCATGTGACATTCCTCTATCATGTCGTCAGTGTACAATGATCTGTTAGGCTCTCCTCTCCTAGCAGGGCTTCGGCGCAAACATAACATGCCCATTCCTCAAAGTCCGCTCGTGGGGAGCCCAGCCGCCTTTGCCATGGAATGTTTGACCACAATAGTTCATACATATGAACAGTTTCGGCTCAACGCGGTACTTGCCTTCATCTTGTTGCTCATAGACGGATCATCCGTGGGGGCTGTTGGGCTCGACGCCACTAACTGGCTCCAATTGCTGTCAACGGGAAGCTCTTCAATCGACCGAATCCAATAATATGGTTCCTGAGCCCGTCTCAACATTCGCAGAACAGCCAGGTCCACGCTGCTCCAATTGCGTCAGCCGACCACTTTGGTCGGCAAACATCATCATCATCATCACTACTGTTTTGCTTCAAGCTTCTTAGAGTTGGAATTTGCATCTGAACAGGCACACCCGCCGTACCCTCCTCGGCGCCATCGAGACCCTTCTGCTGGTACTCCAGAGATGGTGATTTGCGCTCGCCAAAATTTGGTGGAACGGGAAATGGCGTTGGAGGAGCGGGAAGACTCAGAATACTACCACGAAGACGAGCTTATGCCTCGACATTCAACCACTACAATAGCGCGTCTGATCTTCCCACAATTCTAGTGCTATGGTGTCGTTCACGTTAAGCAGAGTGAAATCTAGTTTAGTTCCAACTGTCCAAGTCGTGATACTTTGTTGAACAAAACAACATTGCCCTGAGATGGCCAGAAGATCTGATCAATCGCCCTCATCCTCCACATTTTCCATCTTTTCCACCTTCACGACCTTCGTCTCTTCCCCCTCGCCGTAGTCATGCACCTCTGCCTTATTTTTGGCCATGTTCACTTTCACCCCTCTCGGCCGCTGCCTCTCCCACCCAGTCCTAAAGACCTTGCCCATCTCAAACCTTGGGAAGAAATGCGCTTCCGTATTAATCACAACTTTGTCCAACGGGAACTCATCCTCGGGCCCAAACAGCAACCAGAAATACTTTAGGGTCTCCGCAAGCCAGAAACTCTCCATATTATCACGATGTGTTGGCGGGATCTTGTTTGCATTATCGAGGCTCGTATACGCATACGCAACATTCTTCTCGTGGTGCTCGCCGAATTGGTGCACGACTTTTGTGTGTGTGATGAAGGACTGGAACATCTCCCAGCCCCACTCGCGGTAGATGGAATCGCCCGTAATGCGGTACAGGTAGAAGAGGCTTTCGACGGTCTCGGGGCGCTGTAGATTGTGCACGTCATTGGAGTGAATTTCATAGTCTTGACGCCATTCATTCTCTGAAGGATCATCAACGGAGTGTGACACAGGTGCGCCTGGTCCTGCTGTCCATGGGCGGGGTGGGTCATCGATTTTGAAGTACGCTATTTCCGGCGCCAGACCGGTCGCTGTAGCTTTATACATGCCCCAGCACGTTTTCATGAGCTCTTTCGCGAGGTGGAGGTCTTCATCCTGTTTGGAGGTCCAGTCACTGCCCAGCCGGGTCTTGGCTTCAGTCACGCTCTGTCCGCCGGTGACCGAAAGAGCAATCGTGCCAGGCATGAAGCAGACCAAGTGGTCCATCTTGGGTGTGAGTGGCTTGTTAAGGCCCTGGGGGCGTTCTCCGAGGATAGTAAGGGAGGCGTGCTTGGAATACGTCAGAAGATGCTTCTTGATGCCTTCGAGAGCTTCATTCCACATCTCCAGGTAGACAGGTTCGGAGCTGGATGTTTGTAGGTATTGCTTGATGAGGTATTCATAGTAGCTGTCGCCCCGAGAACCTAGACGAATGTTCTCGCCACGGAATTGACCCGTATTGGCGTCGATGAAAATTGGCAGCAGGCCATCCTCTCGGTGCTGTTCGTCAATGACTTGAATGACTTTCTCGACCTTCTCCCAGAAATGAGGTTCGCCTGTCAACTTGGAGAGGTACTTAAACTCGAGTTGCAATGTTGCAGCTTCGGCCGTAGAAGACGCACCGCCGTCTCCTTTGGACGGTATGCCCTCTGACGTGTTGAGATTGATGCTGGCGAATGGGATGCCTGATTTGGACTCAAAGGCCCCCATGATGCGCTCAGCTAGATCAGTAGCCTTCTCAATGTACAGGTCTTCTCCTGGTTGGTTGGGATCGTCGTCTTTTAGAGGAGCAAGTTGCGGAAACGTCGTAGAGAGATAGTGGGCAGATAGTAGTCCACCAAGCATTCGAATTGTGGTCTCAAAGGTATTAACATCATGGTTGGCATTGTAGTTCAGGGATGTCGAGATCCATTCCCGCGCATGCTTGACCCTCGACGTGAGATTCATCATTATCATTGTGTCCAGCGCATCGACAATGATCCATCCCATACCGCCCGAGACCATATTCCTGCCTTTCTTAGCCACTGGATGGTACTCGTCCATACCCCAGGCATATTTCTCGTATCCATCCCAGCTTAGGGTGAAAGCCTCCTTGACCCTCTCTTGTCTCTCTTCCCAGTCTACCACGGATCCATCTGTGGGACTTCCCTGCAGCCAGGACCACACGCTGCTGCCCTTCTGAGTTGTGGTCTCTCTGGCATTCTGGGAGCGCCCTAGGTATCCTATCCACCACAGAAATGTTATGATGGCCAAGATTGCAAGCCCATATGTCCGTTTCTTCTGTAAGATTCTGCGCCTTCTTCGTGGGGGATAGTGAGGTTTGTCTTTGTACATCGGGAGTTGTTGGCCTTCCGTCAAATATTCATTAACCTTGGAGCCGATATTGCCCTTCGCGTGACCGTTCGCATGCCCACTACCTTTTGACGCCCTCCAGTGGCCATCTTCGTATGGACGTTGCGCGCTCGAAAATGAAGGATTATTGCTAGGGACCTGAAAGGACATGCTCAACGTTGAGAATGTGTTCAGCGACAAGGGGGCATCTTTGGAGAGAAGTGGCGTGTTTGCGATCACAACGAGTGTCGCTACAAATACTTCTAAGGCAATGTGGTATAGAGTTGCGGAAGACTGGGCCAAACAACGATGACGGTCGTGGTAAATTCGTTTGAGAAGTATCAGTTCGCCCCCATCGGGTCACCGCGCCTGCGCGTTATATGGAGAGAGTTGTCTTTCTTGGCGCTGCTATGGGATTGCAAAACCAGGGTTGGGCTGCACGCTTCTCTATTGAATGGAGTCAATACTTCATCAAAGTGGCTTAAGAAGTTTGGTTTTACTCATCATGCTTTGCAAGAGGGTATCTAAATCAACGCTCATAATGCAGCTATCGTGACCCAAAATAATGACTATGCACACTCCTTTCAATGTTCGGACCGTACATTCCGCACACAATACTCCTCTATCAACCTTTGTAGATCTGCGAGCTTATAAGGTTTCGTCATGAAGCCTTCCATTCCAGTCATAGTTGCTTTAGAAATCGCCTCGTCCGTAACATCAGCACTGACCGCCAAGACGGTGGGTACTGGGAATGAAGGCTGGTTTGGCCTGACGTCCTCACCATTTTCAAACATCTTCAGAATATGTTCGGTGGCTTCGTATCCGTCCATTTCAGGCATCCAGAGATCCATTAGAATGACATCCACGGGCTTAAATCTGTCCTTGGCACATCGTTCCTGTTGGGCTCCCTTGGCCTTTGCTGACAAAACTTGATTTGACTGGCACACCTCGCGCATGATGCGAACCGCCTCTTTCCCATCAAATGCTTCATACACGGTCTTGTAGCCAAGCTTTCCCAGCATATTGACTAGCAGTTTCCGGTTGATCTTGTTGTCTTCGGCGACGAGGAACGTTAGTGGGTGTTTTTCAGCAAGTTTGCGGTCGAATGTATCCTTATTGTGCGACTGGGACTTTGCAATCTTTGATGTTGACGACGACATCCTGCGCGGAGATGACGAAGGAGGATTCTCGAACATGCCAGGAGTTGCCACGGGATTGCTGTTGTCCCTCGAGGGTGAAGTAGGCTGCAAGGGAGAGCCTCTACTTTTCGAGTGACTGGGTTTAGAATGATACGAGGTAGGTCTCGAGATATTGTCCAGGCCGGATCGGTACGAAAACCCACCAGAAGGCGTCGGGGTCCGGTTCGAAGGAGTGGATGGTCTACTTGCCTCTCCAATGTCGATGGGGATCTTGATCTCGAACTCAGAACCTTTGTGATCCCCTGAGGTGTTGGACCGAATGAGGGTAAGGTCTCCTCCAACGCGACGAGCAATGCCTTTGGCGACCATCAGACCGAGGCCAAGCCCTTCCTTTGTTCGCGTCAGAGAGGCGTCCTCTCGTGAGAAGGGCTTGAAGAGCTCGGGCAGGAAACCCTCCGGTATCCCAGTGCCGGTATCAACAACATTAACAAGAACAAACCGGCCATTCTGAGCTGGTTGTGCCGTGAGCGTGACATTGCCATTTTCAGTAAATTTGATGGCATTGAGGAAGACACAGGATATTAGCTTTGCAAGATCCCGCTCGTCCATTGAAAGACTTTCGGGCACGTCAGGGTGGACACTCCACTCAATGTTGATTTGCGATGCATGTCCACTGGACGACCTTGTCCGCACTTCGATCTTCTCACCAAGAGCCGTCGGCTCCGCAATTGCGGAATCAGGCCGGCCACCAACCCGGAGTGATTCATGGATGACAAGCGGGATGAGTTCTCTGATCCTACTCTGCCGCAGTCCTGGCGTTGGAGAAGCGTCAACATCAATGGATTCTCTAAGGGACGGTCGTCGCCCATTCTGTTGCTCATCGGGACTCAAGCGAGACCTTTCAGCCTGCATTTTGGAAGTCGAGCGAAGCATCGCTTCACTTTCCTGAATGACGGACTTGAGCTCCTCGCTTCTGGGTGACAGTTCTTCCCGTTGAGGAGACGCTCTGATGTTGCGCACTTTGGTGGAATTCCCGTAGTTCCAACCGACCGGACTACTCCGCCTCCGCTTGTAGGGATTTACAGGTATGTTGCTTCCCTCAATCAAAATACCTGGGCGGTTCTCGAAAACTGCCGTGGACGAAAGCGATGCAGCTGGTGAGTCGCTCTCTTGTTGAGGTGTACTAGGAATTTGCATATTTAAAGCGTAGGCGTGGACAACATTGTCAGCCGCCTCAACTGCTCGTCTCGAACTGTCTGCGGGCCGAAGTCAGCGAACGAATGTGCTACAGGCACTGAAGCCATACCTTGTACGACTTCAATGTTCTCTTTGAGAGCCTGAAACACGTTTCGTACTTTCGAGTTTGGTTGTCCTTCAATAGCTTCCTGGACTGTTGCGTGCATGACGTCGAGCATACCGACAACGCCCTGCATTGGAGTCCTCAACTCATGAGACAGGCTGCGCGCATAGGGCTTGAGGGACTGTGAGGCAGTAATAGCGTCTGTTGGGATGACTTGGGCCACTTTTAACTTGGTCCCATGAGGCGCTCTGACGAAACTCCGGCCGTCCAAGAGACGCTCGAGGATAAGGTCCTCTAGAGAATGCAGGATCAACTCGAGATAGCCCCAGGACACATTCCTGCGGTTGAGTCCTTCTTGCGACCACATCATCCCGAAATGTGCGAAGCATTTGCCTTGAGAAAACAGTGGGACTCCAAGATATGCTTCAGTGGGAAAGGGGAAGGCGTTGGGATTGTTGGTGATGAAACTGCTCAGCTTTTCAGGGATAAGAAAGACCTTGTCGTGGCGCATGTGCGCGCACGGTGCGCCCCAAGCCAGGTACTTGTAGTCTCTGTGCAAGCCCTGGATAGCTTGTCCGTCATTGTAATAGAATGCGACGCCGAGGAGACATGACCCTGGCTCGCCAATGGGAGGCATTTCGACCGCAGAGTCATGATCGTCGACCAGGATTCTCTTCGCAACGAAAGCATACTGAGAGTGGCATATCTCTGTCATGCCTTCCATCAACCTCCTCCAGAATGTTTCGGTATCCGCTTCTTTCAACTCGGCCTTCAACTGGACCAATTTTTCGGCCGCATTGTTCTCTGGCACAGGGAAGTGCCGGGAGATGCTGTCAGCGAAGCCACTTTCACCATAATGAGAGGCAAGGCCAGGGTTCGGAGTGGAAAGACAAAGGGATTTGCGCTCTATGATGGGAGATGTCGAGGACGCCCGACCGAGGGTCATGTTGCTAGAGCCCTGGCCAGACCGGCTCTAAATTGTGTCGGTCTATGTAGGACTTGCCAGTCCACGCCACCCAAGGACGCAAGGCCCGCTCACAGACGCATTCGATCCATGTCCTCCCCCTTCACTTTCTGAGAGTACAATCACGGCCGATTTTTCCCAAAATCCGGGGTGTTGTAGGCGAAAGGAGATGTGCGACGAGAAAAGTCTGGGCTCGGCGTAGCTGTAGAAGTCGCAGGTGGAGCGGGCCGTGACGATCACCAGTCTCGGATTTCACTTGAGAGTAATGCCCTGGTGGTGGAGGTTCGACGAAGGGACAGGACGTGCGCGAGAGTATGGTTGTGAGAATTTTTTGCTGAAGTTGGGAAAAGTAAGCTTCAAGGCAGGGGAGGAAAGTTCGTGAGATTGGGACCGAGCTTCGAGCGGTGGGGACTGACGTTACATTCTAACGGGCAATACACGATCTCGTCGCGATACAGTTTTTGCAGACGGCCCCGGATCAGAAATTTGGGGCGGTCTGGAGGGAGTAGAGCTTGGTAATTACGAGTACAGGGGTCTTGAGAGATGATGCAAGATTGGCCGGGATTGTCAAGCACGTCGACGACAGTGGCTCGAGCATCCCTGAGAGGCCGAGCAGGCCAAGGCAGTCTTTTCGTGTTCAACGGCGTCCCCTGTCGGGCAACCTCTCACGTCTGCAGGATCTCCCACTTGCGCGATTTAGGCAGCTGACAGTGGAACCCTTGGGGCGGTCGAGACCGCAATAGACCGGCGCCACCCTCACGCATCTCACCGGAAAGGCGCCTTAGGGCCGCTTTGAGCCAGCTCGCTCCACTTTATCCTGCCAAGCGCCCTCCGAGCGAGCAACCCCCCCACTTCACCACTCCTCCAATCTCTGTTCTGCGTGGTTAAGCTTCCTTTGCCCTGGCATGCGCGATGACGATCGTTCAGTCTGGAGCCAGCCACGCCCCTCCCTCCAGGTAAATCACCTGCTCCCCCGGAGCGGGACGTTCGTCGAGGGGTGTTTAGACTCAGCACACAATTGGGCAGCAGTAAGTCCGGCAATCTAATCCGATCTAGATCCTAACGCTTTGCCATTTGTAGTCTTTGCCCTTTGCCTACAAACTGTCTACACGAAACCTTGTCCTAGAACCTGCGGGCAACGGACAACGGCAACAACCCGGACTTGCAACAAGCACTCCACCAAACTCTGGCCTTCTTTCTTTGTAGGACCACATCCTTCCTACAACAAACCCAGTATTTCAATTCTGTGGCCACGGCAGCGAACTTGAGCGCTATCATTTCTTTAGCCAGCCAGCTGTGGTGTGGAAAAAGCGTGCTGTTCAGCACAAGCAAAGAGAGGACCTTGCGTTAACATAGGCCGGATGATTGTGTTTTGCTTCCATAGGTAGTAGTTTAGAGACAAATGCAAACAACAGGATAGATCAGTTCAGATGAAGTCGAGAGCCACACCTGTGCTCCAAGCCAATATGAAACATCCGCCGTCTCCACGCTCCACAATGCAGGAAGCAATCGTGCTCGTAGTGACGATAGCTAGTCCACCCTAGCAACAGCCACAAACCGTACTTCATGGCCACTAAATGTCCAGGGTATCGGAAAAAACTATCCCGAACGCGTTCGACTTCGAAACAGACTACCTCCGGCTTCGGCCGAGGACTCCGCCAGTTTCACCACCAAAATCACTACTGTCTACTCTTACCCCCGAACGGGTCGAGTAATGGTTCACAGGCGAGATGCTAGCGAACGCACAACAAAGAGACTTGTTAATGCTGCAAGCGTACTTGACACAAGGAACCGAATTTAGAAAAAGCTGAAGTTACAATTTTCTAACTAGACCAAGCGCTATGGTATCCTCAACGTCTGTTTGCTGCGCAAGCAAGACCTTGATGATGATGAATGCAAACTACCTAGGACAGATAGATATAACGGTCCGCTGAATTAACTAGCCTTTAAAACCCGACAAAAATTCGAACAAGCTGTCCTAGTTAACCTGTGAATTAGGCGATCCGCTTTAGCGGCCCTGTGGCCGCCTCACCACCGCGTCGACGCGTCCGGCATGCTTCACCAGGTAACAAAGACACACTCGCCCTCCGCTGCTTTTCCAATAACTCTCTCCCTCCTTTCATTTTCCCTTCGCTCTTCACCTTCCTGCATCGCCCCCTCGTGCCTCAGGCCGCGCCCAGCACCGAAATGCTTCTTTCCAATTAGGGACGGGACAATCTTTACAGGAACGTTCCGCGACAATGATATAATGTACGATGGGATGATCAAGGCGTTCGACAGGGCAATAACCTCTTTGAGAAAGGAGAACAGGCAAATGCATAGGTGAGGCGAGGCGAGGACTGGAAATCTGAATTATAAGGCGCATTGTTTTTGCCACAAAGAGTTTGGGTAGCTGTGCGATACAATGACAAAATCTGGGAGATAAGGAAATGGAAACACGAGAAAACTTCTCGTATAATCGACGCATCGACTACCATAAACGTGACCTCACATATATAGGTCAATTCCCTTAAGGCCTTTACATCAAAGTTGAGATCGCTTATCGGCATCCAAGAGGCTCTAACAATCTCTTCGTTTCGCGACAATGTACAGCACAAGCGCCCCATCAGAAAGCATAAATGCAGCCTGATGTCTCCGCTATCTCTTCGCACTCCAAACTCTCCCACTCGCCTCACCGGGCGCGCACTGTTCAATAATTCAGCAATCCAGCTGGCGCCACTGACAGGAAGTGGCGAGAATCTCTGTATCGACACCAAAGATTTTTAAAGCTTCTGGTTGTGGGCGACTCGACCGTCAGGCTGCTGATCACCCTTAGAGCGTGCTCCGTGTGGTGAAAAGCTGCCGAAAAGACTGCCCAACGACCAAGGTGCTGCTCGAAGCCAAAGCAGCAGCTCTGCATCTAGAACGGTACCAGAGCTCACTATCTAAACTATCTACAAAAGAGAGAGGGTGAGGCGGGGAAAAGAAAGCGCAGGCAATCGGATTGGCTAGCTAATCAGATCGACAGAAAAGTGATGGACAGACAGGTGATAGACAGACAGATGGGTCGAAACAAGGCCGATGAGCGCTAGTACCCAAGCAGACCGTGCAGCGTCCTAAATAGTGGCCTTTAGGACACTACGACGATGACTGAAACCCATGTGCGACGGTGTTCTGACGCGCTAGGTCCTCGCAAACCCTTCATATGAGTACATCCTACAGGCGTGCATCTCTTACGGGCGTGTGCGACTGGTGAGCGCGCGGGTGTTGATTTTCGGAAATTTTTGGTTTGTCCAGGCCGGCATACCACTGTGTTGGGTGCCATGCGGTGGTGAAATAGGGCTCGAAGCCGCTGCAAACGCCGCTGCCACTCGGCAAAGTGCAAGTTACCAAGACGCTACGATTGACTGGCTTGTGAGGCCCAATAGTCTGGCACGTGACCTCTCACCGTTTTTGGTTCCGGCAACTCAACTTCTGCCCTCTCTTCTCCCAACCCCCTTATATATGCTGCTAGGGTGGAGGCCATCCACGTCGTGCTGTTATCAGAAAATGTAACTCTTGACGAGGGAGGAGGATTGAAAGGGGGCCCGTAGGGACACCCAGGACCAGAAATAGACCAGCACGTTTGCGACTTGACCTTTCAATGCAGGTGTCACAAGCTATCTTGACCGCCTACCGTTTCGGGATAGTTTTGCCGTTCGTCGATGCGGAGGACTTTTGCAAAACCCCACAAATTGCCCGCGGAACATAACGCGTCTCCCACCTTTCCCACCTGCATGGAGCTTTTGCTTTGCGCTGTGATTGGCAGACGTCTTCGCTCCCTGAAGGCGAGGCTGCGCCTGACCTCCAAGATAGATTTCTATCCAACAACCCTCCATTATTCTTGAATTCGAGAAGAATAAAGACGAAACCTCCCGTCCCCAATATACCAATATCTTTATCGACATGGAGCAGGTTGGCAATTCCTCGGTCGCCTCGCGGCTCAAGCCAGTTCAACCGCAGTCTGCCCAGGACTGGGAGGTCCGACGACCGATTATTGAAGAGCTCTACTGGACGGACGGCAGGAAACTCCCTGAAGTCATGGGTGCTATGAAAACCATGTACAACTTCTCAGCAACGTATTCCATCCCCACATCCTGTGACGGAATAGGGTTATTGACAGCAGACACAGAAAGAAGCAGTACAAGGACCAGTTCAAGCGTTGGAACTTCGAGAAGAATATCAAGACCGACGAGATGAAAGCCATCATCCGTATACGAAAGAGGCGGCGGGATGATGAGGGTAAAGATACCCAGTTCAGGCTCAGAGAACGACCTGTTCCACAAGAGAAGATCGACCGCTTCGTGAAAAGGCAAAAGACTCCAACGGCACAAGTGACCTCTCCGGGCCCCAGCTCTTCAGGTGAGCTCGTCAGATCAGATCAAACTCTTAAGCATGTGCTGACTTTGTTCCTTGATAGCTCCAACGCCGTCAGACATCAGTTATTATACGCCCCCGGAACAGGGTACTCCAACTCCGCCAGGACTTGGCGCTCCAGTACCTCCTCCTGTACCAGAGCAGCATTCTCTGCGTAGTCCCGGGGCAGTGGATGCGGTAGTTCTTGACTATCCTCTGAATTTGGTCGAGCCTAGGACACCACAGCTAGTATTTAACGTTGTTTCATCCCTGAGTAACAACTTCGCTCCGCAGCTCGCTGAGAATGTCGCCTCTATTCCCTCTCCGCCGCACCAGCCTCGACAGAAAGTAGTCCAGAAGAAGGGAAAATGTTTAAGATGCTCATTATTGGGTCTCGAGGTTCGTTCCCAGCCTAGTTTTCTCAACCAAATGCTAATTCCTGAAGTGCCCTGCCGATAATAGATGTACCACTTGCCAGCAGTTAGTCTTCGCCGTCCAGAGTCAGACATTACGGTTCTTTGGATGTGTCAGAACGCGACTTCATGAAGTCAACATCTTCGAGGCTTGTAAGTTATCCGTTGAGCTAAGAAAGGCGACGACTAAGAGGATATGGCAGACATTCCTCCACCTGAACAGCGCGGCCTGATACTTGAGAAGGCCGAAGTCTTGGCGTCGACCAAGATTATCCTCGACTTCGCATCACAGATCACATGGGACTTGGAGGCTCTCGTTAATGATGTTGTCGATTGGCTCAATGATGTAAGTGTCTTTAACACAAGCAAGGTCGGAACTCTGTCGTCCGATCAATTCCTAGAACTCGTCA
>Ga0335072_10002110_pt1 | contig 31320 bp, 28 predicted proteins | sample Lox_Sample_21_FD_206725 | JGI IMG/M metagenome (GOLD analysis project Ga0335072, IMG submission 206725) | Soil microbial communities from Loxahatchee National Wildlife Refuge, Florida, United States - Lox_Sample_2.1 | ecosystem: Environmental > Terrestrial > Soil > Wetlands | place: USA...
CTCAATGGAATCAACCGGTTAGAAATGTGCCGGGACAAAATGTGGCGGCGCGGGCCGGCTGAGGTGTTTTAACGCAATTCAATTGAGTCCACGTGGAGATCGTCCCCTTGCACGGCTCCTCGAATGATGGCCGTCACAGGCTTGGTTTCCACATCCGGATCGGTCGCGCGCAGGTTGTGTATGTAATCCGTCCACGCCCGGATTGCCTTGCGATTTCCAACTGCGTCCAGCTTCAACATCCGCCCGGAAATTTGCAGGCTGAAGGTTCCGGTCTGCGCCGTGGGATTGCAGTCCGCGTATCGGTTGATCTCCTGGCGCGTTTCCGCACAATGCAGATCGAAGAGTTGGCCGGTCCAAAGATCGGCCGTCGAAGAGGCCAAGGCGAAGGTAATGAGCAGCAACGACGGACGCATGTAGAAAGCGCCTCGTTGGTTGGATGGTTGCTGCCGGCCGGGCGTTTCCAGAAATGGTGTGCAAGCGTCCGGTGGAATGCGAGGTGCCACGCTCTTTCCCGTATGCGACATGCCCACTGTCTACTCATCCCCTTCGTGCTGACCTCGCTGTGGGCCCAGGACCAATCCGCTACTCCTCCCGCGACTACACCAAGCCAACCGGCTGCCCAGCAAGCCGCCGGCAGTCAAGAGAAAGACAAGTCCGCCGACCGCTCCAAAACCAAAGGGACGCAGAAGAAGACCTCGAACGACCGGCTCTTTTTCGCGCTTCCCAACTTCCTGACTTTAGAAAATGGCAGCAATGCCCCGCCATTAACGGCGGCAGAGAAATTTAAAGTCACGGCGCGCGACACCTTCGATCCGGTCGAATTCGCCTGGTATGGATTACAGGCCGGCATCAGCCAAGCCAGAGATCACGCCAACTATCTTTACGGTCAAGGGATGCGGGGGTTCGGCGAGCGTTTCGGGGTGGTGTTCGGCGACGGGACAATCGAGAACTTCTTCACCAAAGCCATTTTTCCCTCCGTCCTGCACCAGGACCCGCGCTACTTCCAGAAGGGAAAAGGCGGATTCTGGCGGCGCGCTTCTTATGCCGTGAGCCGGGTATTCATTACCCGTTCCGACTCCGGTCAGACGGAGGTCAATTTCTCGGAGTTGATCGGCAGCGCAACAGCGGCTGGCATCAGTGCTTACACTTACCATCCGCACTCCGACCGCAACGTGGGTGGCGTAATCGACACGTGGGGCACGCAGGTTGGGTTCGATGCGCTCAGTTATACGCTTAAGGAATTCTGGCCGGACCTCCGGCGCAAGATGTCGCATACGCCGCCCGCGAATACCGCCAGATAACAAAGACGAAAGAAGCGGACCGGCAACCCTTCGGCCACCGGTCCGCCCGGGATTTTCAGGTCCTCCAGGCCCGCTACTTACCGCCAATGACGGTGATAGTAGTGGTAATGGCCGTGACCCCATCCCCCACCGTATACATAACCGTAGGGGTAACCGTAATACGGGCCATAATAAGGATACGGGTAGGCAGGGTAAGCAGGCCCAACGCCTATACCGATACCGAAATGGACCCTTGCGTCAGCGGGGGTCGGACTGAAGAGCGCCATCATGCCTGCCAATGCTACCGCAGGAATTCCGAGTTTTCGAAAGAGCGACTTCATATTTCCACCTCCACTAGATTGGATGCGGACCTCGCGCGGGCATGGCGTAAATGTTGGTAACGGATCGGGGTATTCTGGCGTACAGTCGGACGGCCCACCCATTACCGGATCTTCCCGTCAAGAAATTGAGCTTGACCTGTCTAAAACTTACGGGTTGACACTGGATTCAGGACGATGCCGATGACGGTCACGAAGCTGGCGCGTGCCTGCAATTTATCCCGCAGCACGCTGCTGTATTACGAATCGATCGGTCTACTTCCCCGGCCCCGCCGTACGGCCGGGAACTATCGGGCGTACTCGCCGAAAGACGCCGACCGGTTGCGCCAGATCTGCGTTTACCGCGACGCCGGCGTTCCCCTATCCGGCATCCGCCGTCTGCTCGATGGCCCGCGCGACGATGCGGCATCGGTGCTGCGGCGGCGGTTGGTGGAACTCGGCGGCGAAGTCGAACGCCTGCGGGGCCAGCAGCGCAGCATCGCCCGTTTACTGGCAAGCGCACAAAAACTAAGGAGCATTCCCATGGTGACGAAAGATAAATGGGTGGCCATCATGCAAGCCGCCGGATTCAGTGAAGACGATATGCACCGCTGGCACGCCGAATTCGAAAAAGGCGCGCCCGCCGAACATCAGGAATTCCTCGAATTCCTCCACATCCCGCCAGATGAGCTGAAACGCATCCGCGCCTGGAGCCGCGGGGAGACCACGAGCAAAGCATGACGCCGGAGCGCAAAATCGCGATTGCGGAGTACGATCCGCGATGGCCGGAGCTGTTCCGGCGCGAAGCGGACCGGATTCAGGCGGCATTGGAAGACCGGGCACTGCTGGTCGAGCACACCGGCTCGACCGCGGTGCCGGGCCTCGCCGCCAAGCCGGTCATCGATATCACTCTGGCGGTGGCCGATTCCGGCGAAGAAGCCGCGTACGCACCGGCGCTTACGGGTGCCGGCTACGTGTTGCGTATCCGCGAGCCGGCATGGCACCAACACCGCATGTTCAAAGGGCCGGATACCGAGGTGAACCTGCATGTGTTTTCCGAAGGCTGCCCGGAAATCAGGCGCATTTTGCGCTTTCGCGATTGGCTGCGAAGTCATCCTTCCGACCGCGATCTGTACGCCCGCACCAAGCGCTCGCTCGCCCAACAGCCGTGGAAATCGGTCGACGAATATGCCATCGCCAAGACCGCGGTGATCGAGGAGATTCTGGCCAGAGCGCGCAACCCCTTATACTCGTAGCATGCTCGCTGAGGGAGCCGCACCGGCGCCCGCAATCCTGGTCCACGGCCTGCGGAAATACTACGGAGCCAAGGCCGCAGTCGACGGCGTCGATCTCGAGGTGCCGCGCGGTTCCTTCTTCGGATTTCTAGGGCCCAACGGAGCGGGCAAATCGACCACTATCCGCATTCTTACCGGCTTGATTCCCTACGATGGCGGCTCGGTCGAGCTACTGGGCTATCGGCTTCCGGAGCAGGACCTCGAAATCAAGCGCCGCATCGGCCTGGTTCCCGATGAATCGCTGCTTTTCGACCGCCTCACCGGCTTGGAATTTCTGGAATTCGTCGGCCGTATGTATGGCCTTACGCGTCCGGTCGCCATGGAGCGGGCTCACGGACTCATGGACTTGTTCCAGCTCCAGGCCGACCGCAAAATCATCGCCGAATACTCCAAGGGCATGCGCAAACGCGTCGCCATGGCCGCGTCGCTGATTCACCATCCCGAGCTTTTTCTCATGGACGAGCCGTTCGAGGGAGTGGATGCCGTGGGCGCGCGCATGATGAAGGATATTCTGATCGACCAAGTGCGCCGGGGCGCGACCATTTTTCTCACGTCGCACGTGCTCGAAGTGGTGGAGCGGCTGTGCGACCGCGTAGCGATCATCAATGACGGCAAGATTGCGGTCTGCCGGTCGATGGCGGAGTTGCGGGCGGGCGGCGAATCGCTGGAAGACGCGTTTGTTCGCATCGTGGGTGCGGAACACCGCATGGAGCGGCTGGACTGGTTATGATCGCGGCGATTCTGCGCGCGCAATTTCTGAGCATGCGGCCGGGGTCGAGCCGCGGCTTTGCATGGGGCGTGGTGAGCGCGGTCTTCTGGTACGGTTTCTGGCTGTTCGTTGCGTTTGTCGCCGGAGTTTTCGCCGCGCATGCCCCCGCCGATCTGTTGCGCTCCTCGCTCCCGCTGGGATTCCTGGGCGTTTGCCTTTACTGGCAGGCCATGCCGGTGCTTTCGGCTAGCATGGGGTCGTCGCTCGACCTGCGCAAGCTGCTGGTCTACCCCGCGCCCCATGAGAAGCTCTTCCAAATCGAGCTGCTGCTGCGCGTCGCCAACGCCATCGAGATGATCCTGGTGCTTGCCGGCGCGGTCGTGGGATTGCTGTGCAATGCGTCGGCTGGCGGACGGGCTATCTGGATCTCGCTCTCCGGCGCGACGCTGGTATTCACGCTGTTCAATGTCTTTCTGGCTTCTGGCGTGCGCAGTCTGCTGGAGCGGCTGCTCTCCCGCCGGAAAGTGCGCGAGCTGGTAGCGCTGGTGCTCGCGCTGATGTGGGTGGTGCCGCGCTTCCTGATGATGACCGGCGCGAAACCTTCCTGGATTACGCGGGCGAGTGTTGCCATGCGCTCGTTCGGATGGCCCTGGAGCGCCGCGGCTCACGCTGCCATTCCTTTCGGCGAACCGGCGGGTACGACCGCGCTGGCGTGGCTTTCGCTGTGCCTGTGGGTGGGGCTGGCCGCCTGGTTCGGGCGCACGCAGTTCGAGCGCCATCTCCGTTACGACTCGCTGGCCGCGCAAGCCACGCCGATGAGGTCGGTTTCGCGCCGCACGCGGCTCTGGAGCGAGCGTTTCTATCGCTTGCCGGCGCTCTTGTGGAGCGATCCGCTGGCCGCGATTGTGGAAAAGGAACTCCGCACCTTGATGCGGTCGCCCCGTTTCCGTCTGGTGTTCGTGATGGGGTTCACGTTCGGGCTGATGTTCTGGCTGCCGATGGTGCTGCGGCGAAACGCATCGCAATCAGGCTTTCTGGCCCGGAATTTTCTGGTGATCGTGTGCGTTTATGCCATGACGCTCATCGGCCAGGTGACCTATTGGAACTGCTTCGGCATCGACCGCTCGGCAGCCATCTTCTATTTCGCCGCCCCGCAGCCCATTTCGCGAACCCTGCTCGGCAAGAACATCGCCTGCCTGTTTTTTCTTTACTTGGAAGCCGCCGTGCTTACCGTGCTTACGTTCGCGGTACGCGTGAATTTCTCTCTTGGGCAGGCCGCCGAGACATTTGTGGTGATCGGGATTTGCGCTGCTTACGTAATGGCGCTGGGAAATATCAGCTCGGTGCATTACCCCCGCGCGCTGACTCCCGAGCGGGTCTCGCAGTCGGGAGGCGGCAATCGCGCGCAGGCGATGGTGGCGATGTTCTACCCGGTGGTCCTGCTGCCGGTCGGATTGGCCTACATTGCGCGCTATGCTCTCGAGAGCGAAGTGGCTTTCGCAGTGGTGTTGGCGATAGCCGCCCTAATCGCGGTTATTTTTTATTGGGTCGCCATGGATTCCGCGGTGAAAACCGCGGCGGTGCGCCGGCAGTTCATACTGGAAGAGCTGTCGCGGGGCGATGGGCCGGTGGGGTCGTAGTTTTATGGCGCGTCCGGCAATCCGTAAAGCGCGCGGGCGTTGTCGCGCAGTACCATTCTCGCCAGTTCCGATGCCCGGGCGCGCGAGATCTCGCCCGCGCGCATCATTTCCGTCAGCGTGATGGCGAGCGCCTGCCGGTTCCGGTTTGCGGCAATCACTCCCGATTCTTCCCAGCCCATTTCCGGGCTGTAAGGATAGGCGTCAGTCGCAAACATCACCTTCTCCGGGACCAACTCGAGCCACTCCCGAATCCACCCGGCCATAGTCTGCGGGCTGGCGAGGAATGCCTGCGCCGAAAAATCGAGGTAGGCGTTGGGTTTGGTGAGCAGGGCGCCGATTTCGCGCGTGAACGGCCAGCCGCCGTGGAGCATCACGAATTTCGTCTGCCGCAGTTCCGGCGCATTCAACACCGATTCGAGCAGCAGCGGATTCACGCCGGCAACATCGAAATACCCACCGGCGCCGGCATTGGTGTGGATGTGGACCGCCATCCCCAGCCGCCCGCACTCGGCGGCGATGTAGCGGAACAGGAAATCCTGGAGCGGCTTGTATTCCGCTTCCGAGGGAGCGCCCTTGCCGGCGAATTGGGTGTAAATGCGATCGGCGGCCGCGCGATTGACCTGGTCGAACTCCAGCGAGCGCAGATATGCCGACTCGAATTTTTCGGCCACCGCACCGCCGGCGCGCTGCCGCTCGAGAGTCGGAGTTACGACGAGCCTTAAGTAGTCGGCCAGAGAAAACGGGGGAGCCTGGAGGCCGACAGCGTCCAGATATTTGCGCCGAAGAATATCTTCCAAGGCAAAGAACGATTTGCGATCGGAGTTGGCGGCGGCCAGCCGCGAGTTGTCGAGCGGGAAAATAAGCGCATCGGCATACGGCACCCAGCGAAAACGCGGCGGCTGAATGCTGGGCCCCATGGAGACACGATTGGCGAGCATCACGGCCACGCCCATTTCGTCGAGCACCCAGGCGGGATACTGCTCACCCTTTTCGTGTTGGACGCGCTGTTTCAGCGCCTGCGCTGGCGCGAGACGACCGCCGTTGAGGTCCGGGCCATTGAATCCGTAGAGAGCATGCCAGGCGTCGAGTACTCCCGGCGCGCCGGGACGAAGGCCGATGGGATCCGACTGCGGTTCCATGTTGTCCACCGGCAGGGCATCGAAATCGCGGTCGGGCTGCTCGCCGGCAGCGGTCACTCGTACCGGGTGAGCATGGTTGTCGATGGCGCGGATGCCCGCGATCTCGGCGGCCAAACCGGCGTCGGCGAGCGGAAGCGGCGCTCGCGAGCAGGCCGCCAGCGTGAGCAAAGCTGCCCCAAGGGGCGCGAGGCATCGGAATCTCATGCGATCCTCAGTCCCTCGATAATACGCCATAACCCTGTACATGTCCGCTTCCGCCGATTTCCTGCTCACGTATGCCGGCTAAACTGCAAGGCGAGTCTGCTTCTCCTAAAGGCTGCCCGGCGAACCGACGCCTGAAGAGTTGACTCGCGACTTCCAGACCGCCGACCACAGCATCGTGGAACGCTGGCCCATATTTAGGCCGGCGACCGCATCTGGCTGGCGAGGCTCGGCCGCGGGCCCGCCGGGCCCTTCATCACCGATGAGCGCCCGTTCTCTTATACCGACTGGAAAGGCGGACACAGCCGGTCTGGCAGGTGGTGAAACACGTGGTCAATCACGGGACGCATCATCGCGGCCAGGTTTGCGGCTTTCTGCGCAGTTTAGGTCACACGCCGCCCGCTACGGACCTGCACTTCTATTACCGCCAGACGTAATGCAACGCAAAAACATTGGTATGATCTGAAATTCATGCGTCTTCTCTTGGGGTCGTTCATTCTAATGGGTGCCATAGCCTACGCGCAGGATCGTTCGCAAGCCCGGTCCATGGTGATCACCGACCGTGGGATTGTCGCCACCAGCCAGACGCTGGCATCGCAGGCGGGTGCGCAAGTCCTGGCGCGCGGCGGATCGGCCATGGACGCCGCCATAGCGGCCAACGCGGCTCTGGGGGTGGTCGAGCCGGAGAGCAACGGCATCGGTGGCGACCTGTTCGCGATTTATTGGGACGCCAAGACGGGGAAGCTGACGGCGATCAACGCCAGCGGGTGGGCGCCGACCGGGCTCACCATCGACTTTCTGAAATCGCAGGGAATTACGTCGATGCCGCAGAAGGGCATTCATTCGGTGACCGTGCCCGGCTGCGTGGATGGATGGGCCAAGCTGCACCAGCGCTTCGGCAAGCTCCCGTGGGCCGAGTTGTTCCAACCGGCGATCTACTTCGCCGTTCACGGTTATCCGGTGACGGAGATGATCGGCAACGCGTGGAAGTCGGAGGAAGAGAAACTCGGAAAGGACGAGAACGCTCGCCGCATTTTTCTGCGCGACGGGCACGCCCCGAAGATCGGCGAGATGTTTCGCGATCCCGAAATGGCGGCGGCGCTGAAGCTGATCGCGACGCAAGGTCCGTCGGCGTTCTATAAGGGCGCCATCGCGCAGGCCATTTTGAAAACCAGCCAGCGGCTGGGAGGCAAGATGACCGCCGCCGACCTGGCTGAATTTCAGTCGGAATGGGTGGAGCCGGTCTCCACCGAGTATCACGGTTGGAAGGTTTACGAACTGCCGCCCAACGGCCAGGGAGTCGCGGCGCTCGAAATGTTGAATCTCTTCTCGCAGTTCCCCATGGCGGACTATCCGCCGCGTGGGGCGGGCGAGCTGCACACGCAGATCGAGGCACAGAAGCTGGCCTATGCCGATTTGCGCAAATATGTGGCCGATCCGCGTTTCAGCAAAATTCCCGTGGAGGGTTTGATTTCCATGGAGTACGCGCGCGAGCGCGCCAAGCTCATCGACCTCGGCCGAGCCAACTGCGAGGCGCCCGCCGGCATACCGCCGGCCATCCACGGCGAGACCATCTACATGTCGGTAGTGGATCGCGACGGCAACATCGTTTCGCTGATTCAGAGCCTCTACGACCATTTCGGATCGGCCGTGGTGGTGGATGGCTACGGCTTCGCGCTGCAAAATCGCGGCGGGCTCTTTCTGCTCGACCCCGCGCACCCGGACGCGCTGGCGCCGCGCAAGCGCCCGTTCCACACCATCATCCCGGCGTTCATGGAAAAGGACGACGTGCACATCGGATTCGGCATCATGGGCGGATTGAACCAGGCGCAGGCGCACGCGCAGTTCGTTTCCAATATCGTGGACCACGGGATGAACATTCAGATGGCGCTGGAAGCGCCGCGTTTCACCAAGAAGACGTTCGGAGGGTGCGACGTGGAGATCGAGAATCGCATTCCGCCGGAAGTTCGCGAGGCGCTCACGGCGCGCGGCCATCAATTGAAAGTCATGGGCGATTTTTCAAGCGATATGGGGGGCGGGCAGGTGGTGGTCCACAACAGCTCGACCGGAGTGAACTGGGGCGCGTCGGATCCGCGCAAGGATGGCGCCGCGGTGCCGGAGCCCGCGCCGTATTTTTCGCCGGCGAAGAAGTAGCCTTACTCGCTGCGCAGCGTGGTAATGGGGTCCTGACCGATGGCGCGCCGCGCGGGGAAGTACGCCGCGATTAGCGCCACCAGCACGACCAGCAGAGAACCGGACGCCATGGTGAGTGGATCGTGCGGCGTGACTCCGTAGAGCAGACTTTTCAGATACCGCGTGAGTAGCAGTCCACCCGCAATCCCGATCGCCGATCCGCAGATCGCCAGCCATAGCCCGCGGCGCATCACCAGACTGACGATCGCGAAGCGGCGCGCCCCCAGCGCCAGGCGGATGCCGATCTCGTGCGAGCGCCGCTCCACGGAGTAGACCAGCACGCTATAAACTCCCATCGCCGCGAGCGTGATGGCGACCCCGGCGAACAACGCGAGCAGGCGCATGACGAATACCTGCGAGGCGACCAGCGAAGCCATCTTGTCGCGCATGGTTTCGATATTCGCCGGCGGCAGGTCTTTATCGGAAGCGGCGATCCGGGCTCGCAGCCAGGGGATGAGTTGGCGAGGGTCGGAGGCTGTACGAATCGTCAGGTTCTGCACGCTGCCATTGTCGAACTGCGCCGCGGAGACGAAGATCTCGGGACGAGGTTCGCTAGCCAGACCGTTCTGTTTCAGATCTCCAACCACACCCACGATCTCGCGCCAATCGATCAGACCGTCCACTTTGATGCGCGCACCGATGGCGCCTCCCTTTGGGAAGAAACGGCGGCGCAAGGTCTCGTTGATCGCCACGACAGGCGGGCGACTGCCGCCATCGCTGGAGTCGACCGCCCGGCCCTCCAGAAGCGGAATTCTCAATGTACGGAAATAGTCACCGGCGATAGGGTTCACCACAACATGCGTGTCACTCGCATTCCCAGCCGGGTGCCCCTGGATTTGCAGCTCGCCGCCCATCATGAAACCGCCATAAGGCAGGCAACCCACTGCGCCCATGGAGTTCGCGTTCGCCCCGACTCTCTCGATGAGGCCGTCCCAGAACTCCTGGCGGAGTTGCGCGGTGGGATATTTCCAATAAGGGAGCGAGATCTGCGCGGTGACCACGTTGTCCGGTTGGAAACCGGGCGGGATCGACGTCAGTCCGGCAAAGGTGCGCAGCAGCAGTCCGGCGCCCGCCAGCAGAATCAGGGCGAACGCGGTCTCCGCAACGATGAGCAGGTTCTCCATGCGGCGATGCCCGCGGCTGCCGGTAGTGGATCGTGCCGTCTGTTTGAGCGCGGCTTCCGGATCGATGCCGGACACGCCTCGCAGGGGCGCAAGGCCGAAAAGAATGCCGCTCGCGAGCGCCAACGCCAGGTTGAAGGCCAGTACCGCGCCACTGATGTGGGCGTTGGCAATATGCGGGACATCCGCCGGTGAAATGGCGCGCAGCAATGCCACGCCTCCGAATGCCAACGCCAGACCGCCCGCTCCGCCCGCGCCGGCCAGCAGAACACCTTCGGTGAGCAACTGCCGCGCCACGCGGGCGCGGCCGGCGCCGAGAGCGATCCGCACCGCCATCTCTCTCTGCCGAGCGATGGCGCGCGCGAGCAGCAGATTGGAGATATTCACACAAACGATCAGCAGCACCAGCGCCACAGCTCCCGAAAGCACCAACAGGGCCGGGCGCACGTTGCCAATCAGCCGATCGTGCAAGGGAAGGATGGCAGCGTCCGCCCCGGAGCGGAGATTCGGCGGGAAAGAGGAAGCGATGCGCCGGTCGATCACGGCCAGTTCACCGGTCGCGCGCTTGAGGGTCACGTTCGGCTTGAGACGCGCGATGACGTTGTAAAAGTAGATGGCGTGGTTGGGTTCGGGCGGGCCCGGTTCGCGGAGCGCGATCAGCACGTCGGCGCCGGTGTTCTCGGGAAACTCGAATTCGCGCCGCAGGACTCCTCCGACGGTGTACAGCTTACCGTCCAGAATCATGCTTCGTGAAAGGATGCCGGGATCGCCGCCGAAGCGCCTCTGCCATAAACCGTAGCTGATCAACGCAACGCGTCCGCCGCGCGGCTCGGCATCGGCAGCCGAGAAATCGTGTCCCATCAGCGGAGTCAGCTGCAAGGCACGCAGGAATCCGGGAGTCACGGCATCGGCGTGCAGTTGTTCGGGATCGCCCATTCCCGTCAGCGTGAAGCGCCGGCCGCCGTAAGCGGCAATGCCGTCCCATATACCCGCCTGATCGCGCCACGCGGCGTACTGGAAATCGGCGACCACTGTCCCCATCATGGCGTCTTTCGAAGCGTTGAACGGAACCACGAGCCGTTCGGCATGCGGATACGGCAGAGGGTGCATCAGCACCGCGTACACCAAGCTGAAAATCGAGGTATTGGCGCCGATTCCGAGCGAGGCGGTGAGAACTGCCACCGTGGCGAACGCAGGACTGCGGCCGAAGGAGCGCGCTCCGTAGCGCAGGTCTTTGGCGAGCGCGTCCAGCCATGCGAATCTCCAAGCTTCGCGCGTGGCCTCGCGAATCAACGTGGTATTTCCGAGCGCACGGCGCGCCGCATTGCGGGCCTCCGGCGCATAAGTATAGTTCTCGCGCTGCTCCTCCGCCTCCAACTCCAGGTGGGCACTGAGTTCGCGCTCGAGCTCCTGCTCCCGCTGCCGGCGTCTCCAAAACATGGTAGAGATTCTACCTCCCATTCCGACCACAGGGTAGACGAACCACCTTCAGGATAGTTAGCAAGGATATATGGTAGATATCGAGAGTGGCCCAATTCCTCCTGCTGGCTCTGGCCTGGTTCTTTCAGCCAGCCCAAACGCCGGCGACCCCCTCGTTTAAGGCATTCTCGTACGACAGCGCGGTATTGGGCGGGGCACGCACATACCGTGTGATGGCGCCGCTCAATTACGGGCGATCGCATGACCGGTATCCGGTGGTGTACTGGCTGCACGGCGTCGAGCCCGTGCCCGAAGCCCAGGAAGCCAAGCTCGCCGCGTACGTCGCCTCACATAATCTGATTGTGGTGGATGGCGGGCCGGAAGAAGCCGGCGGGCAGGGGCCGTATTATTTTCCCGAACTAGTGGAACAGATCGACGGCACTACGCGAACCATCCCCGACCGCGGCCATCGCGCGCTGGTAGGAGTGGGAAAAGGCGGATTTGTAGCGCTCTTTTTGGCCGGAAAATATCCCGACCTGGTGGGCAGCGTTTCCAGTTTCGAAGGGACGACGGAAGCAATGGTCGGGCCGGAGAACTTCCCGGTGGATTGCAGCCTCGACGAACTCTACGGCAATTACGATGGCGTGCGCATTCGCCTCGCGCACAGTTCCGCCGATTCGCTGGCGTTCTATCACCGGCGCCTGGATTCCATCTGGAGCCAGACCCGATCGTCATTCGAGAGCAACACATTCCTCGCCGGACAAGACCTTGCCGAGATCGGCCGCACGCTCGATTTTCACATGGGCGCTTTCGCGCTGCCACTGCCCAAGCCCGCTGTTTTCGGCCACGCCGACGCGTCGCCGAATTTCACCGTGTGGGGATGGGAAGTGGTGTCGGACCGCAAGCAACCGGGCTTGACGGTGCTGGAAAACGTCACCAACACCGGGTTTCGGTCGGCAGTGCGGCAATATTTGCCGTCGGGCGCAATTATTCCGGAAGTCCACCTTTCGATCGGATCGCCGGCGATCTATCCTCCGGGCATTGTGCTCACGGTTACCTATATCCATCTGATCGATGGCAAAATGCACCGCAAGGACCAGCGCGTGGATGCGCACGGGCGGTTGAATTTCGAGCTCACCGGCGATGCCTGGGAGGTGGGCGTCTCCAACGGCCCGCTGCTGGCGGTGACGGGGTACAGCGTTGCCGACGCCAATTGGGCCACCGCCGGCCAGCCGGTGAATTTGAAGGTACATTTCGCCAACAAGGGCGGTGCCAGGACCCCGACATCGCTTCTTCGCTGGGAGAGTCCTAACCCGGGCGTGAAATTTGCCACTCCCGAAGGGAGGCTGTACTTTCTGGCGCCGGGCGAATCGGCCAGTTTGCCGGTGACGTTCACGGTGAGCGATCAGGAGCGCGCCATAGTGCGGCTGATTGCGGTCTTCGGCCCGAGCCGCATGGCGGTGGATGTGCCGCTGTTTCCTCCAGCCGGGGCATCCAAGGATTTTGAGATTGCCGATGGCCGGCCGGTCACGGTTTTTCAGCACGCCACGCAAAAGGAAAGCGTGCGGTACGGCGAAGGGAACGGAGACGGCCACGCGGCGCCGGGAGAAACCTTCGCGGTCCTGATTCCCGATGGCGGCGCGCTGCGTGCGGCGGAGATCTTCACCAACGATACCTGCGTCGAGAACACCACGCGCGGGCTGGATTCCTGGAACGATTACGATCACTCCCGCGCGTCGGCCAAATACTCGCTCCCGTCCATCCATATGGATTGCGATCCGGGCATTCCGATCCGCATGCTGGCGCGCATCCTGATTCCCGACGGCGCGGAAACGCACTACAAGTACTTGTCCGTGGAGTTTCCGGTGTGGTACCGGAACGAGGTCAAGATCCGCTGATCAGTTTTTGCGCAACGGGGGGCTCGCCGTGTCTTTTCTGCGGGCCGAAGCCGGTCCTGTGCCGATTCTCAGTACGGTAACGCGCACACGCTTGGTCCCGAACCGTTTGGCGTCGGCGGTGGATGGCATGTAGATGTCGATATGCATGCCTTTCACGTCAGCGCCGGTATCCGTAACGAGGTAAGTTCCGTTGAAGCCGGGTACTCCGGTGACGCGGATGCGCGACCCAAGCGGCAGAATTCTGGGGTCCGCGGCGACCGTCCCATCGTGCGCTTCCGTTCCCGCCGCGGTGGGTTCGGGCGCGCGGGAGAACGCCGTCGCTTCCATGAACAGTACCTTAGGGCTCGCCGCGCGAGTGGCGGACTGCGCGGAAACGTAAATGAGGGCGGACAAAGCGAGGACGAGGGCGTACTTCGACATGCCGGTCTCCCGAAAGCGCCATTACAATTCACGCGCCGTTGTGATGGATCTCCGGTCTTTGCGGTGACGCCGCCTGGTGACCGCCGTCCCCGACCATGTGGCGTCGATCGCGCAGATCTTGCTGTCGATCATGTCGTAGGAGCGCACCATTTCGCGGATGGAGGTAAGCGTCAGATCGCAAGGGATCGAAGATGCGCGCTTCGGCCAGCAGATCCAGAGGGTTTTACCGGGAGTAATTTGCGCGGACAGGCGCGGCAGGGCGCGTTCCAGTGCGGCACCCGATTTCACAAAGTACAGCGCGAGCTCCGCCGCGGCCATCTTTTTTGCAATCTGCACGCCCTTGGGAAGCGGGCCGAGAATCTGGCGAATGTTCTCGGGAGCGTCGAAGATGGCCAACACGGAGTTTTCCGCGATACGCAGCTTTTTCGCCAGCGGCGTGCCGGCGACGTCGGGAGCGGCGCCCTCGGCGGGGGCGCGCGCGATGGTGCGGAGGATCACCGGCGCGACATTGGGCCAGGTAGCGAACGCGGCGCCGGGCAGGACTTCGCGAACGCGCGCAGCTTTTTCGGGATCGCCCTTCAGAAACACCAGCGGGATGTTGCGCGTGCCTTTCTGTTCACGCAGCAGGACGCCCATGGTGCGGCCGTAGGAGGGAAGTTCGGTGAGGTCGATGAGGATGGCGTCGGGCGGATTGGCGCGAATTTCGCGAAATGCCCGGGGTCCGAGAGCGGGATAGGCGGAGGCCTCGAGGCCTTCGGCGGAAAGGCGCGCCGCGCGTTCGGCGGCCATCGCGGGCTTGCGATGGATCACCAGAACTCGCGGCACAGCGGTTATCCGCGAACCGCGCTCGCGGGAGTGAGCCGGCTGCGGATCTGGTTCATCACGTCGGACGCCAGGAACGGCTTGCGCAGCACAGGAAAATTATGCTCCTCGCAAAGCGCTTCCTCTTCCGGCGGCAGAATCGTGCCGGTCATCACGATCACCAGCATTTGCGGCACTGCCTGGAGGAACTCGACGCCAAGCTCCACGCCGTTGCCATCGGGCAGCATGTAATCGAGCAGGGCGGCGTTGGGCTTGTGGAGGAGCGCCAGGCGCTTGGCTTCGGTGGCGGATTCGGCGGTCAGCAAGGTCCAACCGGCATCGGCCATCAGCCGCTCCAGGAAATGAAGCAGGTCGCGGTTATCATCCACCAGCATCACGGTGGGATGCGCGGGCGCCGGCGCCGCGGCGGACTCCAGCGCGCGGATATTCAGCTTTTCGGGTGGATCGGCGACGTCGACGCGCACGCGCGCGCCGGGATTCACCTGGTTGGTGGCCACCAGGGTGGCAAGCGGCTGAGTGAGAAAGCGATGGATGGTGCGATTCAACTCGCGGGCACCGTATTCGGCGCTGGTGCCTTTCTGGAGCAGGAACTGGCGGGCCTCAAACGGCACTTCGAGCATAAACGACCGGTTGCCCAGGCGCGTATTGACGTGATTCTGGAGGTCGGTGATGTGGTGATCGAGGATTGCCGACAGAGCTTCGGGAGTCAGCGGCTGATAAGTAATAATGCAGTCGATGCGGTTGACGAATTCCGGCGAAAAGCGCTTGCGAACGGCTACCAGCCCGATGTTCTGGAGCTTGCCGGTGAGATCGGTGCGCTCGTTCACTCCCTGCCCCGACTGGAAACCGAAATCGGGATTGATTTCGCGCAACATTTCCCGCGCGCCCAAATTGCTGGTGAGGAATACCAGGCTCTTTTCGAAATTGACCGACGAGTTATCGCCCAGGCGCAGCACGCCTTTATCCAGGACGCCGAGAAGCAAACGCGTCATGGAGGGCGCGGCTTTTTCGATTTCGTCGAAAAGCACCAGCGACAGGTTGCATTTTTCGCTGGTGACGGCGTTCAGTTTCTGCTGTGTCAGCATGGGCTGGGTTTCCCGATGGCCCAGATATCCGGGAGGCGCGCCAATCAGCTTGGCGACCTCGTGCTCCATCTGGAACTCGCCGCAGTCCACTTTGAGGACATTTTTTTCACTACCGTGCAACACTTCGGCGAGCGCCTCCACGGTCTTGGTTTTACCCGTGCCGGTCGGTCCCAATAACAGGAACACGCCTACCGGCCGGCCTTCCGGCGCCAGACCCGCTTGAAACATCTGAATGTAAGGAACAATGACGCGGGTGGCGTTGGGTTGGCCTACTACTCGCTGAGACAAGATAGTCGTGAGATCTTCCACAGGATCCGCGGAAGCTTTCTTGGCCCGATTGGAGGAATTCTTTGGCTTTTCCATCCCGTACTCTGCTCTAATTATACCGGCCGACGGGTCCTTAGGACGGGTACGGCGGCGCATTCCGGGGTTGTTCGGCTCTTTCATGAAGCGCCCCTTCTACTAACAAAAGACAGCAGCTTAGCCGCGTGAACCGGTGCTGGTAAAAAAGTTCCGCGAGAAGTGAACGGCAAAGCCGATATTCCCTGATTATCACAACAGGAAGCTCGCTGGGGAAGTGAATTCTTTAACGTTGCAGTACCAAATCGCAAGATTCGGTGGATCGATCGGATTATCGATGACGGAACGTAATCCGGCCTTTGGTGAGATCGTAGGGGGAAAGTTCTAAGGTGACCTTGTCGCCCGCGAGAACGCGGATGCGATTGCGGCGGAGTCTGCCCGCGAGGTGGGCCAGCACAACCCGTTGGTGCTCCAATTGAACGCTAAACAGGCCGCTGGGAAACTTCTCTAAAACCGTTCCGGTAACTTCGATGCTGTCCTCTTTGCTCATAAACCTCCACTGCTCGGACGGCGGACCGGCCGGAGCGAATTCCGGCCGGCCCGCAAAACGCTTTAGGCCGCAGTGACGTTGGTCGCCTGCAGGCCCTTGGGCCCTTTCGTCACCTCAAATTCCACCTTGGCGCCTTCATCCAGGCTGCGGTAGCCCTGCGACTGAATCGCCGAGAAGTGCACGAAGACGTCTTCTCCGTTTTCTCGCTGAATAAATCCGTAGCCCTTGGCTGCGTTAAACCACTTCACTGTGCCTTTTTCTTTCATCTGCCTATATTCCTTCTCTACTGAAATGCACCCAACCTCGCCGCCCAACCCCCGAAAACAAGAAGAGGGGGATGCGGATGGACTCACGCAGCCCCCTCACAAATCTGTCACGAAGCGGAAAACAAGAGTCAAATGCCATACCATTATAGCAGGAGATTGGGACGGATTTTGAACACCAAATTCGAGTTCTTTCGGTTTCGATTCCATTTCAAGAGCCTGGAACCAGTCCACTTTCCGGAGGGCAAGAGCGGCAATGTCATCCGTGGCGCCCTGGGCCGGATCTTACGGGATACCGCATCTCCGGCGGCCTACGCGCGGCTGTTTGAGCCGGGAAACAAACTCGGGCGGACGCCGAGCGGGCTTGCCGATTGGCCCCGGCCTTTCATTTTGCGAGCCGGCGCACTCGATGGCCGCACCGTGGCGGAAGGCGACCGGTTTTGCTTCGACGTCCATATTTTCGATGTGCGCCCGGTAGTGCTCGCGTATTTCCACGAGGCGTTTGCCCATTTTGGCGGCCAAGGTATCGGGCCGGGACATGGGCGGGCAACCCTGGAGCATGCCGAGCAGATCGATTTGGAAGAGCGGGCGCGTCCCACCGGTGAACCGGCGCCGCTGTCGATCGATCTGGAACCCGGGGGAAAACCGGAGACGCATGTCCGGGTGCAATTCGTCAGCCCGACAGAGCTTAAGAGCGCCGGAACTTTGGCGCCGCGGCCGGAATTTGGGATCCTGTTCGCGCGTCTCCGCGATCGCGTGAGCACGCTTCGGGCGCTATACGGGTCCGGCCCGCTGGAAGTCGATTTTTGCGGGTTGGGGGAGCGCGCGGCGGCAATTCATATGTCCGGCTGCGAACTCCAATGGGAGAAAGTAGAGCGGAAATCGGGCCGGACGGGCCTGGTGCATCCGCTGGGAGGGTTTACCGGCTGGGCGGAATATAATGGTGAACTCGCGAAGTTTATTCCGTGGCTGCTGGCGGCGCGGTGGGTCGGAGTGGGGCGGCAGACGGTCTGGGGCAAGGGCGATGTCCGGGTGATATGAATGCGATTGGCCGCCCCAGGAATAGCCAAATGACTCGACGAGCGCAACCAGATGATTTGGAAGCCGTGGAGGCGATTCAAACCGCCTCGCCGGAGGCGGCGCGATGGCCGGCCGGCGACTATCTGGCTCACGAATTCACCATTGCGATTTACGACGGGGCGGTGGCCGGCTTCCTCGTCTGGCGATCTGTAGACGACGGCGAATGCGAAGTATTGAATCTGGCGATCGCGCCGGAATTCCGCCGCCGAGGCTTGGCTCGCGAACTCCTGAAACCTCTGCTGAATTTACGTAACACGCGAGTTTTCCTCGAGGTCCGGGAATCCAACCGGGGTGCGCGAATGTTCTACAAGTCCATGGGATTTCAGGAGGTTAGCATCCGACAAAAGTACTACGAAATGCCTTGTGAATCGGCTATTGTCATGAAGTTTCATTCATGTTAAGGTGCGAGTAGACGGCACTGCCGTCCATGCATTCAAGACGCGAGATTACCCACCGAGCCTGGTTCCGAACGACTCGGCGTGGCGACCTCACTGGGAGGATTTGCCAATGATGGAACGGAACGCGCAAGAGGACTTGAAAGCGCATCTGATAGCGACGAACGAGGAATACCGGCGGCTGTCTGGCCAGCACTCAGAATTTGCCAGAAAACTGGATGCCTTGGAGTCGCTTCCCCACCTGACTGATGAGGAGCAGTTGGAGGAAACCCGTCTGAAAAAACTGAAACTACGCTTAAAGGACCAGATGGAAGCGATCGTGGCCCAGAGCCGGGCTCACGTCGCTTAGTTATTGGATGCGCGCAGTCGCAATGGCGGTCGCCCGGTTGGCTTCGGCCAGCCGGGCTTTTTGATTTTAGTGGGTACAAATCCCGAGTCGGAACCAGTCCGAATTCCGATCACTGACGTTTTCGATTTGCATAGCGTGCCACCGCGCGATGTCCAAGCCGTGGTGGAGGAATATTTGCTGGAAGCGCGGGCGGCGGGATTTAGGGCCCTCCGCATCATTCACGGCCGGGGAATCGGCGTCCAGCGCGAGATTGTGCGGGCGGTGCTGGCGCGGACGCCATTTGTCGTATCGTATGGCGACGCGCCCGGCGAGGCTGGCGGCTGGGGCGCAACCGTCGTAACGCTGCGCTGAAACGGCGGCGCAATGTAAGAAAATTCACCGGCCAGTACCACTCCGGAGCCAGATAATTGCATTTTAGTCATTTCCGCTCAATAATATCGGGAGCGAATTGCCGACTCGGAGGAGCACCCGATGGTTCCAGGAAAATATCTGGCTTTCTGCCTGCCGCTGGTGATGGCGGCGGTAGTCCCTTTACACGCCCAGTTTGCGACCTACGGATGTCCCGCGGGCGATGACTCGGCGCAGATCAACGGATTCACCGCCGGAACGGCGGCGGACTCGCAGATTTGCCTTGTAGGTACGTTTCAGACCAGCGTGGTGTACCAGGTTACTCTCACCCGGACCGACACTAACGCTTCGCTAACGATCCAGGGGACTGCGTCCGGGAACCTGCTTTCGGTAACCGTGCCCGCCAGTTCCGGCTTTTATACATCCATGACCGGAACCCAACCGGTTCCCGTCAACATCAGTATTGACGCGCCGCAAGTGGGCGGTAATACCGCTCAGACCGGGACATTCCAGATCAATCCGCCGCTTGCCAACGGCGGTCCGGTGTTTGTGAGCGCCGTGAATATTCCCGTGACATGGACCTTGTTCACGGGCGGGACCGCACCCTATTCGGACGAGTACGTTCCTGGCAGCGTGCCCAACGGCATGGAGCAGTTCCCGGGCAGCACCAACTTTTGGTCGGGAACGCCATCGCAGACCGGCACATTCCAGTTCGGCACGATTCCCATCGACGCGTGGGGGAACGAAATCTCCAATCAGCTCGCAGCGTACATCGTCCCTACTCCGCTGATCACCAGCGTCACTCCGCCTTCGGCTCCGATTGGATCGAACACCCTCACCCTGACAATCACGGGGTCGGGCTTCGTCTCGCCAACGACTGTCCCCGTCGGCTCCGCGTCCATTCCCGAGCCGGGATCGACAATAATAGCGACAACGAGCAGCGGACCGATCACCCTGACTCCCACAAATATCGCGGCCAACCAACTGACTGTGGATCTGCCCTCCAGTGCGCTCTCCGGGGAAGGATTCGTTGCGTTGACGGTGAGCAACCTGGGGGTGACGACCTCACAGGCGTTCATCTTCTACGTGGAACCCGTCATCACGTCGCTGAGCACCACCGTCCGCACCGCGGGCGCGGCACCGTTTCCTTTGACCGTAACCGGAGCAGGCTTCGCGGCCGGCGCTCTCTTGCTGCTGAATGGAAACCAATTGGTGCCGAGTGCCCGAACGGGTACCAGCATGACCGTCACGGTTCCAACCTTAACGACACTCGGTCCGGTATCCATTGCGGTTCTGAACCCGGATGAAACCGTATCGAACACGGTGACTTTGACGGTGGTAGCGGCGCCGGTTCTTCTCTCCCTCAGTCCAAACTCGGCGACCGCCGGCGGACCGGGCTTCACGCTCACTGTCATGGGCGCGAATCTCCAGCAGGGGATGACACTGTTCTTCAACCACAACCCCATTGCTTCCACGGTCCTCCCGAGTCAGAACAATCAACTTATCGCCAGCATCGCGCCGATCGAAATACAGGCGGCCGGCTCGGCGCCGGTATGGGTGACCACCGCCGATGGCTACGTCAGCAACATTCTCTTTTTTACGATTAATCCCGCCGGGCCTCCGCCACTGCAGTTACTAACCACTTCGCCCCTGCCCTCGGGAGCGGTGAATTCTCCCTACAGTGCAACCTTTACAGCCAGCGGCGGGGCCGGCGGCAACATGTTCTCAATCACAGCGGGAACCTTGCCGACGGGGCTGCAACTGTCCCCTACAGGCGTTCTCAGCGGCACTCCGACGAATTACGGTTCGTTTCAATTTACGGTGGAGGTAACCGATTCCGCCGGCACTAGCGCCTTTCTGGGGTACGCGCTCAAAATCGCGCCCCTGCCGCTCACGCTCACCACCGGGCCGATTGCGAATGTCACCGTCAATACGCCCGTCAGCGTTCAGTTCGCGGGCTCTGGCGGCTTTCCGCCGTACACCTTTGTGGAATTCGGCGCGCTTCCGCCGGGAGTAACCATTACCGCTGCGGGACTGCTCAGTGGGACTCCGACGAAGACCGGGACCTATCCTTTCGTGGTGTTTATCGACGACTCCATGGGCACTTCGGTCAGCAAGAACTACAGTCTGAACGTCGCGCTTCCCGGATTGCTGATTACCACGCCTTCGCCGCTGCCGCCCGGGCAAATCAACGTGCCGTATACCACGCAATTATCGGCAACTGGCGGTGCGGGAGCCCCATATACATGGTCGGCTACAGGCCTGCCATCGGGCGTGACAATTGCCAATAACAGCGGATTGATCGCGGGAATTCCACGCGCGTCGGGGACGTTTATGGTCGCGGTCACTATCGGCGATTCAACCGGGACAACTGTCACGCAGAACTACACCTTGGTGATGGCGCCGGCCACCCTGCTCTTTTCGGGAGCGACCGTGGCGAACGGATCGGTAGGGATTGCCTATGAGTCGGTGGTATCGGTGACTGGCGGCCTCGGGCCGTACACTTACACGGCGACCGGCCTGCCGCCGGGACTGTCGCTGTCGCCAACCGGAACCCTGAGCGGCACTCCGACCACAGCCGGCCCTTTCACCATCATGGTGACAGCCACCGATGCCAGCGGCGCGACCGTTTCGGGATCTTATAAAGTTACCATCGCACCGCAATTGACGGTGACACCTTCATCGCTACCGAATGCGACTGCCGGCGTGGCGATTTCACCAGTCCAGTTGATGGCGACTGGCGGCACGCCGCCCTATCAATGGCAATCGGCGAATATTCCGGCGGGATTAAGTCTGTCGCTAAATGGGACGCTCTCGGGCACGCCGGCAGTCGGAGGAACCTTCTCATTTACGGTATACGTTGTGGATAGCAACGGCGTGCTGGCTAGCGGGACCGAACAACTGACTGTCGGGCTTCCGTCCCTCGCGTCGGGTTCGATCACCGGTTTGTCCTCTGCCGGCTCGGCGACCTCGCAGCAGTTCCTGAACGTTTCGCTTTCGACCGCGTATCCCGCTACCGTAACCGCGATTCTCACGCTGACCTTTACGCCCGCTTCGGGCGCGGACGACCCGATGGTGCGCTTTTCGAACGGCCAGCGGACCGCCCAGGTTGTGATTCCCGCGGGGAGTACTTCGGGAGTCGGCAACGTCGGAGTGCAGACGGGAACAGTAGCCGGCACAATCACCATTACGGCGCAGTTCCTGTCCGGGACCACCGATATCACGCCCACGCCGGCGCCGAGCGCCACCATCAACGTGCCGGCGGCAGGACCGGTCATAACAGCCGTGACGGCGCAGCGCACCGCTACCGGTTTCACGGTTTCGGTCACCGGTTTCGTCACCAATCGGGATGTGGAGTCGGCGATGTTCACCTTCACTCCGTCCGAGGGTTCGACGCTGGCAACGACGCAGTTGAGCCCGCCCGTCACATCGTTATTTACGACATACTACGGCGGGTCGAGTTCGGCGCAATTTGGCAGCGAATTCACGCTCACCCAACAGTTCACTACCGATAGCAGCTCCTCGACGGTGTTTTCGGTGAGCGTCACGCTGGGGAACCAGTTGGGCACATCGCCGGCGGCCTCGGCGGTATTACAATAGTGCGGCTACAATACCCGAAGAATGCTCTCTCTGAACCGCATGGCGATCGTGGTGATGGCCAAACGACCGTTCCTCGATTGGCTTCACGCTGTGGATCCGACCAGCTTCGGGCTCACACTTGACGATCTGAACCACGAACCGAATGTCTACCTTCTGCCGGAGGCAGGGAGCGATGACGAAGCTGTCCGGCAGGTCGGCCGGTTCTGCCCGCACATCGTGGAAGAGGAACTCGATGGCTGGTGGCGGGAGCGATCCGACTGGCCGGCGAAGCTGGACTTCGCGTTATTCGACGAGTGGTTCGAGTGGCGATGCCACTCGATGGTTCTGGATTTGGGGAAAGTTCCACTGGTTCGCGAGCAGGTTTAATCGGCGCCGCGCGGGCTCAATTCGACGCGTGCAGCGCCTGCATTACCATTTCGCGGGAGGCATCGGACACCACTAGCATATTTTGCGGGTAGCGCCGGTAACTTAGAATCTGGGAGTAGATAGGGCCTTCCAGGCTGTCGTTCAAAGCCAACCCCGCCATGTATTGCAGCCGCAGGTTGCCGTCGCGATTGATCTCGGCGCCTTCAAGCCACGGCATCAGGTCCTGGCGCTGACCGGCGTAGGTGGCGAGGACGTCGAGGACGGAGTTGAACCCGACATCTCGCATCGACTGAGCCACCCCGGCGTATTCCGGGCTCGTGAGGCGCCGCTCAATATCTTCGACGTCGATCTTCGGATCCTCCACCTGGCCGAGCACAGCCGTATCGTAGCCGACGCCGTTGTTGTCGTTGCCCCAAATGGAGCCGTTGGGGAAGGCGTCAAAAAACGTCGCTAATTCGCTCTTTACCGTGGGGGAATCGGTCTCGTAGAGCGGCACCCACTGGGTGACGATTCCGCCCGGGTTGAGGTGCCGCTTGACGAGGTCGAAATATTCCTTGGAATAGAGCGTGGCGCTCCCTTTCACCCACGGATGAATGGGGTCCGACGTGATGATGTCGAACTTCTCGTTGGTGGTGAGCACGAAGTGCCGGGCATCGTCATACACAATCTCAACCCGGGGGTCGTGCATCACGTTGTAATTCTCGCGGCTGAAATATTGCGTGGCAACGGGAGGAATCAGCGGCTCCATTTCGCAGATTACGATGCGTTGGATGCCGGGAAAGGGAACGAAGCTTCCCGCCGTAACGCCCGCGCCAAAGCCCACGATGAGGACCGAATGCACAGGGCCGTGATGGAACAGCGCGGGCAGGTCTCCCAGCATGCGCTGCAGGCGCATGTCGTACGGTTCGGTGGACGCTTCCACTTTTCCGCTCACATGGAACTGTATGGCTCCGTCGCTATTCCACTGCGTGATGGCGATGGAAGAGTTGATGCCCTCGCCGGTATAGAGAACCTTCGACGAGTTGGAATTGATCATGATGCGGCGGCCATAGGCGATCAGATTGCCAGGCACGCCGGAAACTTCGTGGGAGAACCATCCGGCGATGGCCAGGGCCGCGGCTAGCGCGACTGCGCCGGCCATGCTGCGCGCTTGTTGCACGACCGGCGCCAGCGCGAACAGCGCGCTTATCGCCGAAAGCACAATGAGCACTTGCTCGCATCCTTTGGTCCCAATCGCGGGGATGAGGATGAGGCTGAATGCCAGGGCGCCGAGAATCGCGCCGCCGGTATTGGCGGCATAGACTCCGCCGACCATGCGTCCTTGATCCTCGCCCCGGGCGGCGACGGCCGCCAGCGCGAACGGGAAACTTGCGCCCCAGAGCAGCGTTGCCGGCAGGATAGTCCACATCGTGCGCGCCAGATCCACTTGGAAGGTGAATGCGGGGCTGGTGGAAAGCAGTGGGTTGACGGGCCAGAACGGAAGGAAATCGGAAAGCATCCACGCAGTCCACGCGATTCCTCCCGCAAGCAGTAGCTGCGAGACTCCGATGGCCAACCGCGGGAGCAAACTGCCGCGCAGCAGCGCCGACGCGACCGCGCTGCCGATGCCGATGCCGACCAGGAACACTGCTAGAATAATCGAAAAAGTGTAAACTGTCGCGCCCAGCAGAAGTCCGAGGAGGCGCGTCCAAACCACTTCAGCGCCGAGCGCGGTGGCGCCGGAAATCGCGATGGTGACGTAGATTGGCCAGGGTCCCAGGGCGAGGACCGGGAGGGTATCGGGACCCCCGGCCGATGCCGCGGTTTTCTTCGACCAAGCGAACGCGGACAGGCCGACGACTCCATTGATGCCCGCAGCCACCAAGGTGGCCACGGTCAGATCGAACACGCGTAGCAGGTAAAAACCGGTCAGCAGACATCCCAAGACCGCGCCGGCGGTGTTGCCGCCATAAAGGATTCCGAGCCACGAGACGCCTTCCGGGGTGGATTCGACCCAACGAGCCGCGGCGGGCAGAGAAGCTCCCATCAGGATCGTGGGCGGCATCAGGCAGATCGCGCAGATGAGGGCGCGGAAAAGAATTGCCGGCATGCCGTGGCCGACCGCCTCCACGTAGGCGCGATCGAGTAGTGGAATCGCCGCCAGTGCCAGGATGCCGCAGGCGCCGATGCCCAGTTCGAGAAGCGCGTAGACACGCAGCGGGTGCATTCGGCGCGCGCGCGCCAGGCGGGGAAGTCCCACGCTGCCCACGCAAAGGCCTCCCATGAACGTAGCCAGCAAAACTCCGAGGGAGACCGCGGTAGACCCGATGACCAGCTGCAGGAGCTGATACCAGACAATTTCGTAGATAAGGGCGGAGCATCCGCTGGCTGCAAACAGCAGAAGCAAAACCGGCATCAAACTACGTCTGGCGCTGAATTTCTGTGGATCTTTCGCGGTCATTTTGGAGGGCCCTGGTTAAAAAAAGGTGAAAAGGCATGATACCGCAAGAGGAGAGGCCCTATTTTTTGTAGGAGAATCCCCCATGGCGGCGCGAACTGTAATATGATTTAGAATTCATAAGCATTTCGAAATCATTACAGGAGTCTCGGTTTGCCTGTTCGCCGTCTTTGTGCGTTGTTGTTTTGTTTGGCGGCCTGCACGTTACTTGCGGCCGCCGCCGCTCCGGATGACGATGACATCAGGAATCTTCCCGTTATCGATCGTTTGCTCATTCTCCAGCCGAGCCTGAATGTGATTGCATTCGACTCACCCAATCCCGGTTGCCGAGTTGCGGCGCTCCCGGATATCGACGATCCCGCCGCCGTCCGGCTGGAAACGGACGAAGGTCCCGACACCGAAGGGCTGCTTCCGGCGATGTCGGAAGCGCTGCAGAAGTTCCGCCGGCTGGTTACCTCCGCCGGTGGCACGTTCGACCTCAAATCGGCATACCGGCCGATGGCTTACCAGGAGCACTTACAGCAGGTCTGGTTCAAGTGGATGCGCGAATTGCGCTTCAACCGGCAGCCGGCCTGCCAGGCGCTGCGGGCGCAGGTGCAGGAAGAATTCACGCGCCACAAACTGATGCCGACGCAAATGCCCGTGACGGATTCCGACCACACGCGTGGCATGGCCTTCGATGCGGCCATTATGCTCCCGCGACTCATCCGCGTAGTGGCTGGGAGGAGACGCCGGGTGGGCCCGAGCGTTGACCGGTTGGCGCTGATGGCCGGGCTTAAGCGTCCGGATATCCGGCGCGATCCCGTGCACTACAAGCTGGTGATCGTAATTCCCGTCCACGCGCTGGTCAGTGAGTAGCGACCTTGCTGCGGTGGGACTGTCCCGGATTCTCGAACCCCCGGTATATCGACGGCGATCAGGTTCTACAGCCGTCCCGCGCCGCAGCCCTACGTTAAGATAGACATGGGCAGGAGTTTCGCCCTCAGCGGAAGCTTTCCATGGCCCAGTTCCCGCGATTTTTGCCGCTATTGCCGAACCTGACACTCCGCGGTTTGGTGGACATCCTCGTGGTGGCGTTCCTGGTTTACCAGGCCTTGATGGTCGTGCGCGGTACGCGCGCCGGCCATATCCTGGTCGGCATTTTCATTATGGTGTCGCTCTATGCCATCTCGGTGTGGGCTGGGTTGGAGGCTTTGCGGGCGGTGCTTTCGTTCATGGTACCGCTGGTGGGGCTGGCGATTGTGGTGCTGTTCCAATCGGAAATCAGGCGGACGCTGGCCAGGCTGGGACGAAAGCGCTGGCTGGGATTCGGCAGTGGATACCGTGCTCCCGAGGCCATTAACGAAATCCTCATGGCCGTTGAGGCTATGGCGCCGAAGCGGGTTGGCGCCCTGATCGTTCTGGAGCGCGACATCGGCCTGCGCACGTTTATCGAGAGCGGCGTGGCGCTCGATGCGCGCATCACCCGCGACCTGCTGCTCTCGATTTTCTCCCCGGGGCTGCCGCTGCACGATGGCGCGGTGATCATCCAGAAAGATCGCATTGCGGCGGCAGCCTGTTTCCTCCCCTTGACCACGACACCGGCGCTCGCGCGCGACCTGGGAACCCGCCACCGCGCGGCCATCGGTATCACAGAAGAGACCGATTGTCTTTCGCTGGTGGTTTCCGAAGAGACGGGCCGGATTTCGGTGGCAGCCTTCGGAGAACTGGTGCAGGGGCTGTCGCTCGCTGAAGCGCGCGAGCGCATCAATCGCCATTTCGAAGCGCTACATCCGGGATCGATTCGCGTGGAAGAGAGCACGGGCGATATTCCGCTGGCATCCGACGGATCGCACGGTGCCGAGGTCCGGCCGGCGGAGCGGGTGAAGCAGCCATGAAATGGGGAAAGATGTTGTTGGGTCTGGTGACCAGGAATCCCGGCTGGAAGCTGCTGTCGCTGGCGATTGCCGTCGTGGTCTGGGCGGTGGTAGCCAATGAGCCGGAACTTTCCACGTTTACCACGGCCGGAATCGAATACAAGAACCTGCCCGATAATCTCGAGATCAGCTCCGAGCCCGTCAGCACCGTCAAACTGGAACTCAGCGGGCCCTCGGGGCAACTGAGCAGCCTGGCGGACGGAGCGAGCCCGGAAGTGATTCTGGATATGACCGACGTGCGATCCGGAGAGCGCACCTTTCCCATCGGAAATGGAAACGTGAAGCTGGTACGCGGCGTCCACCTGGTGCGCGCTATCCCCGCGGAGGTCCGCCTGCGTTTTGAGCGGCACGCGGAACGAATGGTAAAAGTAGTTCCGCGTTTCCGAACCCGGGAAGGATATGATGTGGCGGCGTACACTGTGACTCCCGACTCGATCGAGATTGCCGGACCGGCGAGCCACGTCGCTCAGGTGGACACAGTCCAGACGGATGAAGTAAACATTCCGGCGCGCGCCGGCACATTCGACTATCCCGTGAACACCTATGTCGATGATCCCTACGTGCGCTTTCCGGACGTCTCCCGGGTGACCGTCTCAGCGACAATCAAGAAGAGATAGGACAATTCAAGCGTGGCAAAACAACTTTTCGGCACGGATGGCATTCGCGGTGTGGCGGGAGAGTACCCCCTGGACCCGGCGACGGTGTACGCATTCGGTGTGGCGTTAGGTCATGATGCGATTCGCGCGCGGCCCGACGCGGAGGTTCTGATCGGCACAGACACGCGCGAGTCGGGCCAATGGATCGCCGAGATGGCGGCGGGGGGTGTGAAAGCGGCCGGCGCCCGCGTGCGCTACGCGGGTGTGGTCACCACGCCGGGAGTGGCATATCTGACCCGCACCGGACCGTTCGTGGCGGGCGTGGTGATTTCCGCGTCTCACAACCCGTACCGGGACAATGGCCTTAAGGTCTTCGGCCATAACGGATTCAAGCTGCCGGACGAAGAAGAGGCGGCCATCGAGCGCGAAATTCTGCGGCTGCGGGAATCGGCTCTGGATCCGAAGCCGGCGCCTCTGGCCGCGGAAGACGAGTGGGCCGGCAAATACCTCGAGTTTCTGGTGTCGCTCGGCACCATGCGCCTGGGCGGAGTGAAGCTGGCGATGGATTGCGGCAACGGTGCCGCATACCGGTTGGGCCCGGAAGTATTTCGCAGGCTGGGCGCCGAAGTCATCGCGCTTTCGGCGGAGCCGAACGGGCGAAATATAAACCTGGAATGCGGCGCCCTTCATCCAGCGCGCCTGCAGACGGCGGTAGCTGCCGCGCACGCGGATTTCGGAGTGGCGTTCGATGGCGACGCCGACCGCGCCATCATGGTGTCCGCAAGCGGCAAAATCATCGACGGCGATTCGGTCATGCTGGTGCTGGCTCGCGCGATGAAAGCTTCGGGCCATCTCCAACAGGACGTCGTGGTATCCACCGTGATGTCCAATCTGGGGCTCGAGAAAGCGCTCGAAAGCGCTGGCATTCGAATGGTGCGGACGCCGGTGGGCGATAAATATGTATTGGAGGAAATGGTCCGGTTGGGCGCGTCCCTGGGCGGTGAACAATCGGGCCACGTGATCTTACGCGAGTTTGCCACCACCGGCGATGGCATTCTGACGGCGCTGCGCACCGTCGAGACGGCGCGCGCCGCCGGCGCGGGCTTAGACGAATTGACCGCGGATTTGCGGGTGTATCCGCAAAAACTGGTGAATGTGCGAGTGCGTGAGAAAAAATCTCTAAATGATGTTCCCGCCGTGGCGCGCGAGATTGCGCACGTGGAAACGGCATTCGCGGGTACCGGTCGCGTGCTGGTGCGTTTTTCCGGGACGGAGCCGCTGGCCCGCGTGATGGTCGAGGGCCTCGATGCGCAGCAGGTGGAAGATTTCAGCGCCCGCATCGCCGATGCCATCCGCCTGGCGATGGGCGCGTAGGATTCCCGGAAGCCCGGATTCCGCACACGTTAGGGGAATCCCCGATAAACTAGCAACTTTTCCGAGGGTCGTAACGTCATATTAATTGTCCAAGTTTGTTCCGTGGGCGTCTTTTGGATTTCCGCGGGACAGCCGGCGGGTGAAACCTCCGAGCACCCGCCGGCACTTCCAGATCCATCCAGAAGTCAAACCCGCTTTAAGACCAGCGCCGAGTTCTTGCTGCCGAATGCGATGCAGTTGGCGACGGCATTCTCGATGGCAACGCGCCGGCCGGGCGCGGGAATGTAATCAAGATCGCAATTGGGGTCCGGCTCCTCCAGGTTGATTGTGGGCGCCACCACGCCGTCACGCATGGCCAGAAGGGTTGCGGCTACGCCGGCTGCGCCGCATGCGCCCTGTGGATGTCCGATCAGGCTCTTCAGCGACGATCCGCACATTTTTTGCGCATGGCTGTTGAAGGCCAGTTTGACAGCGCGCGTTTCCACGCGGTCGTTGAGCTCGGTGGAAGTTCCGTGGTAGTTGATGTACTGAATCTCACTGGGCTCGGTTCCGGCCTCTTCCAATGCCATGCCGATAGCGCGCGCGGGCTCTTCGCCGCACTCTTCTAGGCGCACACGGTGATAAGCCTCACAAGTGGAGCCGTAGCCGGCAATTTCGCCGTAGATGTGAGCTCCTCGCTCCCGGGCGTGCTCCATTTCTTCCAGCACGAAAAACCATGCTCCTTCAGCAATCACGAAGCCATCGCGATCGCGGGAAAAAGGCCGCGATGCGCGCTGCGGCTCATCGTTCCAGCGGGTGCTCATGATGCGCATGAGCTGGAACCCGCGAATGATGAGCGGCGCGATGGGCGCATCCACGCCGCCGGCAATCATCGTAGCGAGGTGGCCCGACTGGATGGTACGGAATGCGTAGCCAATGGCATCGGTGGAGGAGGTGCAGCCCGTAGAGACGATGTGGCTCAATCCGCGGAAGCCGAATCGCATCGACACTTCGCTCGCGAGTGTCCCGATGGTGGAAGTAGGAATGGTATAAACGCTGCACTGTTTCGAATGGCCGGTGTAATAGAGGCGGTACTGCTCCTCGGAAAAATCCTGGGCGCCACCTCCGGAGCCGACGATGACACCGATGCCCCGCAATTCGTCGCGCGACAATCCGCTTGCGGCGATTCCAGCGTCCGCCAGAGCTTCGGCGACGGCGGCAACGGCCAACGGTGTCGCGCGGGAGACGTGCGGGCGATCTTTCACGTCCACGTATTGCTTTTCATCGAAGTCGTCCGGCACCTGGCCAGCGACGCGCACGGCGAATCCGCATGGATCGAAGCGCGTGATCGCGCGCACTCCGCTCTCGCCATTCACGGAGGCTTTCCAAAAGGCTTCCCGCCCGATACCGTTTGGGCTAATCGCACCAATCCCGGTTACCACTGTCCGAAGCATTGTTCGTATCACCCGATTTTTGCCTTTGACCTTACGTCAGTATAGGCTGAAGCTATGGATGCCGCCAGCGAACGCGAAGTCTCCAAATTGCGTCTGGCCACATTTCTAGCCGGTCTGGAAGGCGGGACGGTAGGCGTTTTGTGGATGGTGGCGTGGCTCGGCGTCAGCTCGCTGTGGCAGCAACGAAGCTTCTGGGCGGCCGAGAATCTGATGGCCACGGCGTTTGACCGCAATGCGAGCCTGGCGCCGGCGTTTACGTGGGCAACCTGCGGGGGATTGGCGCTTTACATCCTGATCTACAGTCTGCTCGGCGCGGCATTCTCTTCGTTGGTGCGCGACCGCGTACCGCAGACGCGCGTGATGCTGCTGGCGGTGATCGTCGCGCTGTGCTGGTATTACTTTTCATTTCAGTGGGCGTTCAAGCTGGTGCTGCCGCTGGTGGCGCTACTGCACGTGGAGCACGCCACGCTGGTGGGCCATTTGCTTTATGGGACAATGCTGGGGCGTTACCCGCTGTACGTGCATCGGCTGATGAACACCGCGCCGCCCGCGCCGGAGCCGGCTCCGGCAGAGGCGCCGTTGGTTGTGGCTCCCGCGGCGGTGGCGGAAGTTCCACAGTCGCAAGAGGGCTCCGCACCTGGTGACGCCGGCGCCTCATAGCCCATACAGCCACTCCTCTTGACGCTGGAGAAGGCGGAGCGCCTGTTCGATGGTGACTCGCTCGAATCTTACGCGATCCCGTGGCCGCAATTGTCCCAGCCGGCGGAAATCGGC
>Ga0335072_10002111_pt1 | contig 31302 bp, 24 predicted proteins | sample Lox_Sample_21_FD_206725 | JGI IMG/M metagenome (GOLD analysis project Ga0335072, IMG submission 206725) | Soil microbial communities from Loxahatchee National Wildlife Refuge, Florida, United States - Lox_Sample_2.1 | ecosystem: Environmental > Terrestrial > Soil > Wetlands | place: USA...
CAGTGCTTGGTTAGATAGTCGGCATAGCTGATCTTCTTGAGTTGCGCGACTTTCTGCTGGTGCGACAAGCCCGGCAGGTAATCGACCTTTTCTGTATAGACGCGCGCAATATCCTTGCGCACAGGATCAGACAGAGGAGCCTTGGCGAGAAATTCGGGCCACGGAGTGGTGTTCATGCCGGTCAGCAGGCAATCTCTGCCGAAAGTTTCTTTGTCGAAGAAGGCTGCGGTGCCCAAGTGAGAATAGAGTTTCTGATCGTACGCTTGGTAAAACCTTTCCGTGTCGATCCCTAATTCTTTCAGAAGGCCCCTGGCCTCGGCGCTGTACTCACCGGGACTCTCGATGGACTGTGTTCCGCCGTAACTGAGAAGCATGCGCCCGGCAACCTGAAACTCATTGCGTTTGGCATGACCGCCGAAATCGTCGTGATTGTCGAGAATGAGAATTTTGGCGTGGTTACCGGCTTTTTGGCGAAAACGGTAAGCGGCAGCCAGTCCACTGATGCCGCCACCAACAACGACGAGATCGTAGGTTTCGCCGGTTTGCGCAGGCTCGCCAAGGTCATGGGGATTTTCGCCATCGCGCATGCGATGGGCCATGGTGAAAGAGCCGTCGTGATTGCCGCGCATACCGAGCTTGGCCGGCGGATAGTAATCCGGGCTGTTTTGCGGTGAGGCTTGGTCAAAAACGCCGGCAGCCAAAAGTTGCTGCGCGGTCAAACTTCCTGTCAGTAGACTGGCGCCCGCCCCGACAGCGATGCCGTTGAGAAAATCGCGGCGAGAGATTTCCCGGTCCATGCCAAGTTCTTTGTCCTTTTCCCGTTGGCCCATTCTTTTCCCCTGGAATGCGCGAGGACGGTAGTATAGCAATGGAGAGTTAATCCTTACAGATTTTCAGCAAGCTTTGGGTAAGCATGCGGGTTTCGATTGTGGAAACGAGACTGCTACTCTTTGGCAGTGCGGTAAACCGAGACGCCCCCGAGGACACATGGAACCACCAACGAAGAAAGCGCATGGTGAGAAGGAGACCGGTCGACTGGAAGCGTTCAGCGATGGAGTATTCGCCATTGCCATCACGCTGCTGGTGTTGGACCTGAAGGCACCGGATGTGGCGGCCAGCGGAGCTTCGGCGCCGGAGCTGGCGAAAGCACTGCTGCGGCAGTGGCCGAGCTATGTGGGGCTGGTGACCAGCTTTTTCACGGTTTTGATCATGTGGGTGCATCACCATGCGATTCTACGGAACGTGCGTAAGACGGACGCCTGGCTGCATTTTGCAAACGGATGCCTTTTATTCGGCGTGACGTTCGTTCCCTACCCTACTTCGATTTTGGCTTCGTATTTCGAAACACCAGCGGCAAAGATGGCAGCCGCGTTTTATGCGGGCACTTTTGTGTTCATCGCGATTTGCTTTTACCTGTTCATCCGCGCGGCATTCCGCGAGCCGCTGCTGTCCCCGGATGCGTCCCAGGCGTTCATCAGCAAGACTTGTCACGACTATCTGTTTGGGCCGCCGGCGTATTTGCTGGCCACAGTGGCGGCATTTTTGGATGTGCGCTTGTCCCTGGCGATTTGCACCATTCTGTGGATTTTCTGGGCGACCACGATCACCAAGAACACAAGAGCCTGATGGCTTAGCTCACCCAAAGGAGGGAATGGCGCGGCCCGTTGTTCGAAGAGCAGTGCGGACTATTGGTAAGTGGCCACTAATTGGCCGTTTTCGATGTGCATGTCGGAAACGTCCGACGGTAGCTTGAGCTTCTCGCGGTTTTCCGGCGAGTCCATCAAGCGCTGAACCGCCGACTCCAACGTGGATTGCGGAATGGGAAGCGCGCCGATTTGTCCACTGACGGGGATGAACTTGAGATAGCCGTCTTGCGCGCCCAATTTTCCGACGAGATCGAGGGTCATATCCTTGCCATGGACGTTGAACACGACATAAGCATGGACCTGATCGCCTTCCATTTGCACCTTCACGTCCCGGACCGAGGAACGCACCTGATTGATATCGGCGTCCGACGGCGCACCCGGCGAGTCATTGACTTGAGACGCATCGGGCGCTGGGGTGGCGGTGGAACTGGAAGCTGCGGCGGCCGAATCATCTTTCTCCAGATTCAGGTGCGACTGTAAGTAGGAATTCAACTCACTTTCGTCGAGGCGCAGCGTCGCTTTCTGTCCTTCGGAAACCGATTGCTCGACTTGCTGCAATTTCTGTTCCGCGCTGGCGGCGGCCTGCGGCGAGGATTGCACGGACGGCGGGGAATTTTTGTGGAGGAGCAAGATCAGCGTGATGAGGGCCGCCAAATAGGTAGACCAACGAAGAAAGCGGAAGGCCCAGACCCAGGGGCTCACCGGCTTGGATGGAGGCGCAACCGGATTGGGCAGGTTGGCGTCGGTCATAAGCACCACCTTACAGGCTAGCCACACTCGCGGCTAGTCCCGCTACGTACAAACCCTAGCGCCAAGCAAAGGTTGCGGCAATGGAACTGCGGAGCTATGAGGCCAAATCGGCACCTGAAGCCATTGATGGCGCGTGGGATACTCAGTGGGGAAAGGGTGGGTGGAGCAAGTTGGAAGCTGAAGTGGGAGTCGTCGCGAGAGCAAAGACTGGAAGCCGCCTGCTGCCCGCGTACCTGGCGCTGGTGGTGGGGATCGTGTGTATCGCCTGGTCCGCAATTTTTGTGCGGTGGACGGATATTCCCGGGCCAGCCTCAGCCTTCTACCGCATGTTGATTCCGGCGCTGGTGCTCTTGCCCACTTTCCTGTTTGACCGGCAAGGGATGCAGTTGAACCGGCGGATGCTGGCGATCATTGCGCTGGGTGGGTTGTTTTTCGCGCTGGATTTGGCGCTGTACAACACTTCGATCCTGAAGACCAGCGCAGCGAACGCGACGCTGCTGGGAAACAACACGCCGATTGTCGTAGGCCTGCTGAGCTGGCTGGTGTTTCGCAAGCGGCCGGCCGCGGCTTTTTGGCTGGGGTTGGTGATGGCCCTGGCAGGCACGGTGGTGATCCTATGGTCTGATCTGGGGAAGCACATGCGATTCGGGATGGGCGATCTGATGGCGTTGGGGGCTGCAGGTTGCTTCGCGGTGTATTTGTTGGCAACCGAACGCGTGCGCACATCCACGAGCACGCTGGGATTCTTGCGACTGGCGATGATCTCGAGCACCGTGGCATTGTTTGTCATTAATTGGGTGATGGGCATTTCCCTGCGACTGCCGCATGGCCGAACGCTGTGGGCGGTCTTGGGACTGGGACTGGTTACACAACTTGGGGGTTATCTGGCGCTGACCTACGCGTTGGGTCACTTGCCTGCGACCATCACTTCCGTAAGCCTGCTGGCGCAAGGCCCGCTGACTGCTGCGATGGCGGCGATGCTGCTAGGTGAGCCGCTGAGTTGGGCGCAGATCTTTGGCGGAACCTTGGTGCTTTCCGGAGTAGGTTTGGCGCACCGGCAGAAACATCCGGAGGAAGAAGCAAATATTTAGAGCAAGTGAAGTAGGCGGTGGGAGACTCTATGCGAGCGCAAGAATCTCCACGTCATTGCCGGCCGGGTCTTTGACATAGACGGACCGGGTGCCATCACGGTGTCTTTGTGGAGTGCCGTAGGCGGCCGGGTCGCCCAGAACAGCAATATGCGGCGGATGCTGCTGGGGGACAACAAAGGCCAGGCTGACATTGGCAAACTGCACGATGGCCCAGGTGTCGTCCTGGTAGGCGACGCGGCAATCGAAATGGCGGGCGTACCAGTCCACGGTCTCTTTGACGTTGGTGACGGCGATTGCCACGTGATGCAAAGTGTCCAATTTCGGAGCTAGCTGAACTTCCGCCATGGAGAAACCCTCTTTCTAGTAGCGCGATGAAATGTGTTCGATGCCGAGGAATTCGCGCGTGTCACTGAATCAGTGTACGGGCGCGGGAGTGCAGGCGCAAAGTTGTTGTGCAGGAAGTGGCTTGCGTCGAGTGGAAAGCTGAGTAAAACTGAGGACGATTCTGTTCGCCCGCCCATCCGGAAATCCAACGAGGAATTGCCATGCGCTTACTAAGGTACTTGGTAGTCGTATTTTTGGCGTTGGTGTCGGTGCGCTGTATGGCGCAAGAGCCGGCCCAGCCGCAACAACCGCAGCCCCCCACTCAGCCGTTGACTACCACACCCGTGAATCCTGAGGCCAAGCCTGTGCCAAAAACGCGGCCCACCATTGGCGTGGCGCTGGAAGGCGGAGGAGCGTTGGGGGAGGCGCATATCGGAGTGCTGAAGTGGTTTGAGGAGCACCACATTCCCATTGACTACATTGCCGGGACCAGCATGGGTGGGCTGGTGAGCGGCCTCTATGCCACGGGAAATACTGCGGACCAAATCACCGAAGTTTTGAAAAGCGCAAACTGGGACCTGCTCCTCGGGGGACAGACACCCTATCAGGATCTGACTTTCCGGAGGAAAGAGGATGCGCGAGACATTCCGAGCACGATCACAATTGGGTTGAAGCATGGGCCATCGCTGCCACCGGGCTTGAACAGCGGCCAACAAGTCACGCTGCTGATTGACCGCGAAACGCTGCCGTACTCCACGGTTCATTCGTTCGACGACTTACCGATTCCCTTCCGCTGTGTTTCCACGGAATTAATTTCCGGCAAAGCCTACGTTTTCGAGAAGGGCTCGTTGTCGGAAGCGATGCGCGCCACCATGTCGATACCGGGCGTGTTTGCGCCGGTGCGGCGAGACAATCAGATCTTTGTGGATGGTGGATTGGTGGACAATCTGCCTACCGACGTCGTGCGCAAAATGGGAGCCGACTTAGTGATCGGAGTGCACCTGCAAATCGCTCCGGCATCGGCAAAGGAAATCCAATCGGCGTTCAGCATATTGGGGCGGTCCGTGGAATTAGTGATCGCCGAAACCGAGCTGCGGGGAATGGAAGGCGCGGACCTGGTGGTGAAGGCTAACGTCGAAAAATACGACACGATGGACTACCAAAAAGTGGACGAGCTTATCAAAGTTGGCTATGAGGCCGCGGAACAGAAAGCGCAATTTCTGAAGCAGTACGCGCTCGACGACAAAGCGTGGGCCGAATATCAGAAGGAGAAAGCGTCGCGGATTCGAACCACGATCGGAACGCCGCAGTTCATCAAGGTCGTGGGAGTGCAAGGCGAGTCGTTGGTCAACATCCAGAAATTCCTGTCGCCGCTCGTGGGGAAACCGCTGGACGAACCTTTGCTTCAGGAGTATCTGACGCGGCTGTCGGGAATCGGCATCTACGACAACCTGACCTACGACATTATTCACGAGGACGATAAGGACGGACTGCTGGTTCGCGTGCACGAGACAAGCTACGCGCCACCGATCCTTCGGCCCGGGGTGCTGATCGATGGCACACAGCCCGATAATGTCACCTTTACCACCGGTGGCCGACTCACCTTCATGGATGTGGCGGGATATCGATCCGAATGGCGCACCGATTTCCAGTTCGGCGAAACCTACGGCATCAGTTCCGACCTGTATCGGCCGTTCTTACCATTGGGCAAATGGTTTATGGATCCCTTCGTCAGCGGCACCGACAACACGTTTTTCATTTACCACAAGAGCAATCCGCGAGCCGATTATCGGATTACGCGTGTAAACGGAGGGCTGGACGTCGGGTACGCCATCAGCCGGTTCAGTGAAGTGCGGGTGGGATATGGCGTGGGTTACCTGAATGAATATCTGCGGTTGGGCACACCGGACTTTGCGTCGAATGACGGGCGAGTCGGAGGGCTGCGAGCCCGCTACGTTCTGGACCACACCAATGATCCAATCATCCCGACCAGGGGATACTTCGTCCAGTCGAATTTCAATTTCTACGACACTTATCCTGGCGCCACGGAAGCGTTTCCATCCGCGGTGGCCACGGTCCAATACTTCCAACCAGTGAAAAATGATTCCGTATTCCTCATCGGCTCGGGCGGTTCGACTTTCGGTTACAAGGGGACTGGCGACCCACAGTTTTTCCTGGGCGGAGTGGGTCGCTTGACCGCCTACGGACTCAATGAGTTGCTGGGGAACCAATACTTTGTAGGGCGGGTGGGCTACCTGCACCAAATCGCGACGTTGCCGACCTTTGTGGGAAAAGGTGTGTATCTGATTGGATATGGCGAGGTGGGCAAAATGTACGAGGACCCGTTTGGCGCTCCGCGGCTTTCCGGAGACGGTACCCTGGGGGTGATCGCAAATACCTTCCTGGGACCCATTTTGGTGGGCGGGGCCGCCGGAGACACCGGTCATTACAAATGGTTCTTCCAGTTAGGGCGCGTTTTCTAAACGTTCATCTGCGAGTAACAATTTGAAACTATAACAGTGGCTCCTGAGCCTCTTTTTGTAGGGATACTCGCGGCCCATTCCTGAAAGGATTACCATGGCCACAGCAAGCACGTCTGCGCCTGCGTCACAGGTACTCGCGGAAAAATTGAATAAGGGACCGGGGCGAATCGGCACGTTGATTTTCGGCCTGGTGTTAATCGCGGGACTGATTTTCATAGGCACCAGCATCGCCCACGATTTGGGGAATGTCGTTCTTGGGTCAGCATGGCCCTATGTTTTGTTGGGAATTGCTTTGCTGGTGGCGCTGGGATTTGAATTTGTAAACGGGTTTCACGACACCGCAAACGCCGTGGCCACGGTGATTTACACGCACTCGTTGGAGCCGAATCTGGCGGTGGTGTGGTCGGGCTTCTGGAACTTCCTGGGGGTAGTGACGTCGACGGGAGCGGTGGCTTTCGCGATCGTTTCGCTGTTGCCGGTGGAACTGATTCTGCAAGTGGGCAGCAGCGCCGGATTTGCCATGGTGTTCGCGTTGCTGATCGCGGCCATCATGTGGAACTTGGGCACGTGGTGGTTCGGGCTTCCGGCATCTAGCTCGCATACGTTGATCGGGTCGATTATTGGTGTGGGCATCGCGAACCAGCTGATGAATGCAAGAAGCGGAACGAGCGGAGTGGACTGGGCGCAAGCAGCGAACATTGGAAAGTCGCTGCTGCTGTCGCCGATTTTCGGGTTTATTCTGGCGGCATTGCTGTTTGTGACGGTCAAGGCCTTGATCAAGGATAAGGCTTTGTACGAAGCCCCCAAAGGCACGGAACCGCCACCGTTCTGGATTCGCGGCTTGTTGATTCTGACCTGCACGGGCGTGAGTTTTTTCCATGGGTCGAATGATGGACAAAAGGGTATGGGGTTGATCATGCTGATCCTGATCGGCACGGTGCCGACGACCTACGCGTTGAACCATGCGGTCACCGCGCGCCAGTCGCAGGATTTCGTTGCGGTGTCTCGACAGGCAGCGGACACCGTGGGCAAATACGTGGAAGCCTCGGCGGTGATCGGAGACCCGCGTGAAGAAGTGACCGACTACGTGCGGACTAAGGAATTCAAGCCCTCGACCATGTTGGCGCTGCGCACGATGATCGACGATATCGGCACAGAGCTTGCCCAGTTCAAAGAGCTGTCCAAAGTGCCGCAAACGCAGGTGCGCAACTTCCGTAACGACATGTATCTGGTGAGCGAGGCCTTGCGGCTGATGCAGAAGTCCGGCAAACCCGCGTTGGCGGCTGCGGACGTGGCGGTATTGAAGAATTACAAGAGCCATATCGACCATGCCACACGGTTCATTCCGCTGTGGGTGAAGGTAGCGGTGGCGCTGGCGCTGGGACTGGGCACCATGGTGGGCTGGAAGCGCATTGTGGTGACCGTGGGAGAGAAAATCGGGAAGAGCCATTTGACCTACGCGCAAGGAGCCGCAGCAGAAATTACGGCCATGGCGACGATCGGGGCGGCGGACGGACTTGGCTTACCGGTGAGTACAACCCACGTGTTGTCGTCGGGCGTAGCCGGAACGATGATGGCGAACAAGTCGGGCCTGCAGATGAGCACGGTACGTAACTTAGCATTGGCTTGGGTGCTGACACTGCCCGTGGCCATGATGCTGTCCGGGCTGCTGTTTTACGGCTTGCGGACGCTGGTGTTCAAGAGCTAGCGACCCTCCCTCGTAGCGATACCGCGAACCGGCGGAAATTACCCCGCAGGCTCGCCGCTCAATGCGGGAAATGGCGGTTTCGCGCTCTGAATTCGGCATTTCCGTTCTTTTTGATTTGTTACGCAATGGAAGTGTGGCAAGTTGTCGTGAGAAATTGGAGGATCACGCTCGTGCGCCAGCTTCAACATACAGGCCGATTCATAACGTCGCCGGAGTCCCTCAGTCGCGGCGGTGTGGCGTGGTTTTCGTCGTTCCGCTAATCAGTCTCGATTCCAGCCAACTCTAAGAAGCTTCTCCGGGAACAGGCGGCAGAGTCCGCATTGGCGCGCAAGAAACGCGGGCGCGCGAGCCTGCAGGTGTGTCTACATGCCCAGGCAAGAACCGAAGTGTCGAAGACACTTCGTTAGAAAGAACAGGACAAGGAAAGGTTATGGTCACCGTTAGGGTAAAAGGGGGCACTCTCGTCGGCAAAGAAACTTTGTGCCGAAACTGCACTCGCGGTCACATCATTAAAGGTTTTCGCGAGATGGAAGAAGAGGTATTTTGCCGAACCTTCTATATCGAGCGCGAAATCCGTTTTGCAGTGAGCGAGTGCACGTTCTACGAGGACAAGCGGATTGCCAGCAAAGCAGACATGGAAGAAATTGCCTGGTTTTTGACTACGCGGAAACCAGGCCGCAGTGTCGGGTTCGTCAGCGCAGCGAAGTTCCAGGAGCTGACGCGCGAAGGAACCGAGGTGCCTCCAGTAAACGATAAAATACCGACTGACACGGAATGACATGACCGGTAAGGGCATGCTTATCGTCCGTGAAGCTCTTCCTGACCTTCAGACACACGGACGACAACACCACTACTGTGACAAGACGTGAGATCGTGGATCGGATTGCATGTGAACTGGGGTTACGCCGTAACGTGGCACGATTACAATGAGTACGGTGGAATCGCATTTCCCTTCAGCACATACGGCAGGAGCAAACTGCCATTGGTGGAGGATGGGCACAACCGTGGAAGCAAGCTGGTCTGAGTCTTCGACGGTTTGCACCGACGTCAGCTCGCCCGCGCCGCTGATTCTGGCGGCCAGAATCAGCGTTGGCTGTGAATGGGACTTTGCAAAAAGCTGCGGCTCCACGGCAAGGACAGGTAAGGCGGCGCGCGGGCTGGTGTCGCCGGATGGCATCTGGTAGTGACGAATGGGCGATTGGTTGGGAAGCACACCGGGCGAGGCAAATTGAAATACGATTCCTATTCTGGTTTCTTTGGCATGGTCTTGGGAAGGCGAAGGCACAAAACTCCAAGTGTGCACCGCGCTCAGAACCTTATCGACAAAGGCCGTGGGGCCCGCGACGGTCTTGATGTCGGCTAACTGGCCAGTGGGGTCCACTCGAGCGTCCAGCACGACTTCCCCTCCTTCAAGTGCCAGGGGGGGATGGGTAGCAGAGATTAAAGAGAGAGGCAGGGGGTCCGTCGGGTCGGCGTTGGCTCCGGCTGCGGCTACAGGATTTTGCTCCTCGAGCGAATGCCAAGAAACGCCATTACGCTGTAATAAATCAATCGCGTAATGAATCAGGATTGCGGCCCCCACACCGCTATTGGGTTGATCGGTGGCAGCCGCCAAGGACGCCGCGTCCGGGCGCAGCCAACGCCCTTCCACCAGGCCGACGGCGGCTTGCGATCCCGGCAAAACGACGGGCGCACCACTGTCCCCCAGCAAAACCCCGTGATTGAAGAGCAGGAGCCGAGTATCCGCCGCGCCCTTGTCGAGTTGCGAGAATTCGTAGTCGATCACTTCTCCGCTCGGGCGATCTTCGTTGAAAGCGTCCCAGCTGTGAGGGTCTTTCAATCGAGACGGACGCAACGCGGCAGCCAGAACCGCTTGCGTCAGGGCAGGGCGACCGATCGCCAGGCGCAGGAAGCGCACTTGATACTTACCTTCAAAAGGATTTGGCGTAGCGCGCAGCAGCGCCACGTCGTGTTCGCGGTCCACGGCTACCACGTCGGCTTGCAACATGCGCGGCGGGGCCATGGGCAAGCGCAAAACGATGTAAGGCTGCACGTCCCCGAGTTGGCTCAGGACATGCGCGGCAGTAAGGAGGTACCCATCGCGGTTGATGAAAAACCCGTTGCCGTAGAACAGATAGTGGAAGCCACGCTCGGATGGTTCCTGGTCCAAAGGATATACGATGGGGCAAATGGCAAAAGATACGTCGGAGTCCTCGGGCGTTGGCCGAGATGGGGGATTGGTGGCTGGTGTAAGGGCGGTGAGAAAGCAGGCCAATAAGGCGACCGTGACCAGGCGCGGAGTGGCATGGAATGAGTGAGGCATGCCTGATCAGAATATCGCGGTCAGGAAACCACGCAATTGCCCTAATGGCCAGTGGACACAAGAAGCCAGGCATCCCAGCCCCTCTGAGCTGGAATTGTGCTCAATGTGGTCGTCTCAACTTCGTCCTGTGCCGCCGGGGGATGGTTGACGCGTAAGAGACAGGTTCCAGGTAGGAGGCTCCCTGGTGTTTCTGAATCAGCGCCCGCTGAGTTCAGCTGTTCTTCGCCAAGCGCTCCCACTTGACCTATTCATTCAATAAACCAGGAGCAATCGACAATTTGCTAGGCGTACTTCCTAAAACGTCAACAGCGCCCAACCCCAGAGAATCCAAATCGCGAGACAGCCAGCAAAACTAGCAAGCAAGAGCATCCGCCAACTATTCTTGGCCATGAGAACCTCCCCTCGTCGAGACGCCGAGCGTAGCATTTGATGTTCAGCGGAAGCTGGTGGTTCAAGGCAATATGGAGATACGCGGTGTTGCGGGACTTCGTCGAGCTAGAATCGGCCATCGCCACGCGCCAGTCAGAGAGCGGATTCGTTTACCACGCGTATCCCTCTTCTTTATATTGCAGGCACAACCCATTTGGCGATCTGGTAATCAGAAGATAAGCAGCGCGCAAGACAAGCAAGACAAAGGTCCTTGTCGAACGGAACGGCTCGATGAGAACTCTACTCCTTTTCCGAAGACTTAGGCTAGCCAACGGGTACACGCTCATCCATCAAGGAAGCCGCTTAAGGCGCCTGCCGAGGATCTTGGCGATGTGGTTCCTGATTCTTGGACTGTACAGCTGTGGCTATCCTTCACCCTCCTCGGGACCCGCGCCCGCCTTGTCCATCACCAAGGCACAGGATCTTGGGGTCATCCCCACAAACCCGATTATTCTCGGACGAGATGGCGGTTACAGCGCGCTATTCCAGGGTTACTCGGTGTGGCTGTACGGGGACACATTTATAGCCAAACCGAACACCGAAGACCAGACCTTGCTCAGCGATTCCTGGTCGTTTACAGCGGACCTCAACGCGCGATCGGGTATCAGCGGATTTCAGGAGCAACTGGATTCTGCCGGAGCGCCTACGATGATTTTGCCGCTGAGTCCGGTGGAAGAGGCATTCAACCAGGCGCACAACGTCAACGACTGCCAAGCGCAGCCTTGCGGCGCGCGTTGGGCGCTTTGGCCGTCGTCGATCGTCGTCAACCCCAGCGATGGAAGCGCTTTGATTTTTTATATGTTGGTCAGCGCGCGGCCCGGCAATTTTAACTTTCAAGGGATCGGCACCTCCGTCGCTACATGGCGAAACATGCAACAGCAGCCACAGCGACCCACGTTGAATCCGCCGATCGTAGCCGGTCATGCGGACTTGCTCTTCACCCAGAACCAACCCGGTTTCGGTTCCGCATCGTTCATCAGCAACGGAACGCTTTATGCCTATGGTTGTGCCTATAACAATGGATGCCAGTTGGGCAAAGTCGATCCATCCAGCGCGCAGGATCGCAGTGCTTGGAGTTTCTACGCCGGTAAGGGCAATTGGTCCACGGAAATTGGCGACGCCATCACCGTCTTCAACGATGCGAACATCCTCAGCATTTCGTGGAACGCTTATCTGCAATGCTACCTGGCGGTCTACAGCCCGCCGTTCTCACAAAACGTGGTAATGCGCACATCTCCGAATCCAGAGGGCCCGTGGTCCCGCGAGATCGTGGCTTTCGTTGCGCTGCAACCCAGCAGTGGCAACGTCTATGATGCGGTTGCGCACGCGGAATACAACGCAAACAACGGACAGACGATCTATGTAAGCTATTCGCGGGCCACACCGGCAGCCTTCTCGAGTGAAGTGAGGCTGGTCGCGGTGGAATTGAAATCCAGCAACGGCCCGCAATAACGGAATTGGTTTTCGTCCAAGTGAAGACTGAAGCGGTGTAGGGTCTGGAGAAAACTGTTGACTTTCGCTTTTTATTCGCCTAGAGTCGCGCTTGGTAGAGGAAACGGGAAACGGGTGGCTTTGGCTCCATTGCCTTCGGGCTCTCCCGAGTCAAACGCCACCCGTTAAAACTGGAACCAGATTCCCTTCCCTCCGAGGAGTTGCCATGCCAGCCTGTGTCGAATCTATAGCCCCTTCAGACGTTGCACAGCCCCCTAGCAAGGTTCTTGGTCCGGTGGACGTAGGACAATTGCCCGGAATGGATGCCGCGCTGGAGCGGGCACTCCGCCAACGTGGCGTGGTGCGGGTGGACCAGCTGCTCCGGCTGCCCAAACCGGTGTTGGTGGCGGCGTTTGGGGATGCCGTTGGGCGACAGCTCTGGGCGTCTGCGCGCGGGCTGGACGGGCAAAGGGCGACAACCGCTTGGAGTCAAATTCGGACGGCTCTTGGACGGTTCCGGGGATGGCTCACAAGCCCGTGTGAGTACTAACTAGCGTGGCCATTGGCACCACGGACACCGCGGGCGCGTGAGGTCTTGCGGGTGGGGCTGGCCGGACGCATACTTTCCCCATGAAAGGCGCTCCCCGTCGAATTATCCCCCTGGGTCTGCTGCTGTTGGCTAGCGCGGGTTGGTGTGCCCGGGCGGCACGCGCTGACGAGATTCGCTTGAAGGATGGCAAGAAACTGTACGGCGTGATCGTGGGCTACGAGGACAACATGTTCAAGGTGAAGACCGACTTTGGATATGTGCTGGTAGAAAAAGACAAGATCGCGTCGATTATTCCCGACTCACCTGCAGGGTCCACGTCCACAAAACCCGAGGCGAACGCAAAACCAAGTGAGAGCAGCGAGGTAAAGCCGGCGGTGGAGCCCACGCCAAAAGAAAAGGCCGCGGCCATGTTGACGAATTCCAACGTAAGGCCAGCAATCCCCGCCGTGAGCAAGACTACCACCGATGCGAAGGCGCCGGTGCTGAAAGCAACGGCCGCGTCACCGAAAGCAACATTGGTGACAACGAGCGCCCCGCCGCCTCCGCCAGCAGAAGCACCTCCGGCAAATAGCGAGGAAATCCAGGGCAATCTATACATCAACCATTCGTTCGCCTTCCGCATGTATAAGGCGCCAAGTTGGCAAATCATCGCTGGAGCGGGGCAGACGCTACCAAATGCCATCGTCGCGATGGGTACCTCGAATGAGTCCACACTGCTGGTGGTAGGCCACGAAAAATCGAAAGAGCCGCTGGAAGCGACGGCGCAAACGGTGGAAAAGCGCATGCACGATGTGTATGACAATTACCGCCTGATTTCGCAGCGTAAAACGGTGCTCGGGGGACAGCCGGCGATTGAATATCGATACCAGGGGATGGCCGACGACCATGATTGGTCGGGAACATTGTCGGTGGTGGCGCACAACGGCGAATACCTGACGGTGCTGGGAATGACGTTTGCCGATGACGACCTGATTCAGATTCAGGAGAACGTCATCAACCGGGCGATTGCCAGCCTGGATTTCAACGTAAAGTAAGCCCGAATTCCGACGCAGAAGAGAGATCCCTTCGGCTCAGGCTGCGGAAGGCCGTAGTCTGAGGGCCGGGACGATCAGTGCCTGGAGGAGCACAGGCAGGAGTGCCTGTACCACTGGGTGCAAGATCGAATCAGCTGACCGGGGACTCCTGCAGTTTGCGGCTCTCGCGGATCATGGTGATCAGCGACTGCACCGCGCGGGGCAAGCTGCGGTCACGGCGGTACACCAGCGCGAGTTCGCGGTAAAGGTCGACGCCTTCGACATTCAGCAGTTTCACCTCGCCGGTTTTGACCTGATCGCGGGCAAAGCTCTCGCTGATGATGGAAATGCCGACGTCGGCGGCCACAAAGGTTTTGATCATGCCGATGCTGGGCAGTTCCATGCTGACGCGCAGGCGCGAACGGTGTGGACGAAAGAGCTTGTCCAAGACCTGGCGGGTGTAGCCGGTTTTGGGGAAGATCAGCGGAGCGGCAGCGACTTCGTCGAGAGTGACGTGGCTGCGTTGCGCCAAAGGATTTTTGCTGCTGACAAAGAAGCGCAGGCGATCTTTGTTGATCACGTGCATCTTCAAGTTGGGCGATTTCACGGGCAAAGTAACGATGCCCAGGTCCAAGGAACCTTCTTCCAGGCGCTGAAGAATCTTGTGACTGAAATTGCGGTAAATGCTGATGTGCACGAGGGGATAGCGGCGCTGGAATTCCGCCAGAATGTCGGGCAACAAGTACAGACAAGTAGCCTCGTTGGCCCCGAAGGTCACCGGTCCTTGCACGACATTGCCGCGGTCGGCAACCACTTGCATGGATTCATCCCGCAAACGCAGCAGGCGTTCCGCAAATTCGAAGAGCACTTCGCCCGCCGGCGTCAATTCCACGGATTTGGCGGAGCGATCCAGCAACTTGGCGTGGTAAGCCTGCTCCAATTGACGAATTTGCGCGCTGACGGCAGATTGCGAGCGGAACACCTTTTGGCCCGCCTTCGAAAAGCTCTTGAGCTTAGCCACTTGCACAAAGGTAGTTAATTGATCGAAGTCCATAGCCCCAGCTTTCGGTTACGCGTAAGAGTATAACGGAAAAGATATAAGGAAAAAGTGAGTTCCGGAAGGGGTCAGGCATAGTGCGGGGCGGCGCTCTCGGAAAGGGGGAGAAAATTGGGAGCGTCGACAGCAACGGCGTCAAGCACCACACCTGGAACCGCTTTCCAGGCGGCCTGCACGGTACCTTGAAAATGGATGGGCTGAACACGCACAAGCGGCATATTGATGCGGCGCTGCAGCAGACGGCGGGCCAGCGGGCTGTCCGTTAGCGCCACATGACCTTCGAGCAGACGGCGCAGACTGGACTCTTCCACGGCGTCGACTTCGTGCGCTTGCACGAATTCCAGATTGAGGACGTGATCCAACTCGCTGCGGAGAATGTAGGCGAGGCCGCCAGTCATACCGGAGCCGAAATTCAGGCCAATGGGACCGAGCACCGCGACAATGCCACCGGTCATGTACTCGCAGCCATGTTGGCCGACGCCTTCGACCACGGCCACGGCACCGCTATTGCGCACGGCGAAGCGTTCCCCGGCTTGTCCCGCAACGAAGAGTTGGCCGGAAGTGGCGCCATAAAGAACGGTATTGCCGACCAACACATCTCCACGTTTGGAGGCGTTGTGACCGGCGCGAATGACGATGGTGCCGCCGGAAAGTCCCTTGCCCACATAATCGTTGGCTTCGCCGGAAAGCTTCAGGGTCAGCCCGGAACTCAGGAAGGCGCCGAAACTCTGTCCCGCGGTGCCGCGGAACTCGCGTGTGGCGGAGGGCAGGTCTAGGTGCTGGAGACGGTGGCTCATGCGTTCGCCGCTGAAGTGCGCGCCAATGCTGCGGTGAAAATTGTGAATGGTCGGCGAACCCGTGCCCGGCAGTTTGGTGTGCTCGAAGGACAGTTCGGTTTCCTCCACGACGCCATCCAGCACCGAGGTCTGCTGGGGCAGCACACGGCGCGGCTTAGACACGGGGATGACCAGCAAAGCATCAAGGCCGGAGTGGGTTTCGAGGCGATCGTACCAGCCACGAAGCTCGGTTAACGTGCGCACTCCGAGCTGCGAGAGCCCATTGCGTATTTCTTCGGCTAGCGAGCGGAAGTAAGTGACTACCATTTCCGGTTTGCCGTTAAAGCGCGTGCGCAGTGTCTCATCCTGCGTGGCGATGCCGACCGGGCAAGTGTTTAGGTGACACTGGCGCGCCATTACACAACCGATAGCTACCAGTGCGGCGGTTCCAAAACCAAATTCGTCCGCGCCTAGCGTGGCGGCAATCAGAATATCGCGCGAGAAGCGCAGGCCGCCGTCGACGCGCAGGTTGACCCGCGAGCGCAAGCCGGCGCGCAGCAAGGTTTCGTGGGTTTCGCGCAAACCGATCTCCCACGGCAAACCCGTATTCTTAATCGAAGTGAGCGGCGAAGAGCCCGTGCCGCCATTGTGACCACTGATGGTGATGACATCGGCGCCGGCTTTGGCAACGCCAGCGGCGATCACGCCGACGCCCGTACCGGAAACCAGTTTTACGCCGATGCGCGCTTTGGGATTCACCGCGCGCAAATCATGAATCAGTTGCGCCAAGTCTTCGATGCTGTAAATGTCGTGGTGCGGCGGCGGCGAAATCAGCGGCGTGCCGGGCGTAGCATGGCGAATTCGCGCAATGTATTCAGTCACTTTGCGAGCAGGAAGCTGACCGCCCTCACCGGGCTTGGAGCCCTGGGCCATCTTGATTTCCAGTTCCTCAGCGCGCACCAAATATTCGGCGGTGACGCCAAAGCGGCCGGAGGCCACCTGCTTCACTTTGTTGGAGGAGCCCGGGGTGTTGTAAAGCTCGGGATCTTCTCCGCCCTCGCCAGTATTACTGCGGCCGCCCAGTTGATTCATGGCTACCGAAAGTGTTTTGTGCGCCTCTGGGCTCAGCGAACCCAGAGACATGGCTTGGGTGCTGAAGCGCGCCAGGATGGACTCCAACGACTCGACTTCAGCGAGAGGCACAGGCTGCTCCGGAAGCATTTCGAGAAGATCGCGAAGGAAGGTAGGGCCGCCGTCGTTCTTGGCCAGCTGCTCGAAGGCGTTGTAGTTGCCTGGTTCGGGCTTGCGGACGTGCGCGTGCATACGACGCACCAATTCCGGCGAAGTGGCATGCAGCTCCGCACCTTTGCGGAAACGGTATAAGCCGTGATCGGCCAGATCCTCGGTGGCTGCACCGTAACCGGCGGCGTGCATCTGCAGGTAGTCTTTCAGCAGTGCATCCAAGGTTTTCGTGCCGGGATAACACGCAGCGTCCTCAAAGTACTCGCGACAAATGTCCTCGTCGAGGCCGAGCAACTCGAATAAGTGGCTGTTGCGATAGCTGGCCAGCGTGGAAATTCCCATGCGCGCCAGAACTTTGCGGAGACCCGCCAACATGCCCTTGCGGACCTTGTCGAAGGCTCCGGCGTCTTCAGACTCGGCAAATTCTTCCGCGAGATACGGAATCACCGCGCTGGCGCCAGCAGCCACAAGCATGGCGACATGATGCGTTTCAAAAACCTGGGCGCTCTCCACCACCAGCGGAATATCTGCGAGACCTTGCGCGAGCAAACTTTTCCAAGCACTGGCCGCGGCGAGGAGAGCGGGCAAAGCGGCGCGGTCCGGGCCGATGGAGCGGTCGGAAAGGAGGAGGAGCCTCGGGCGATCGCCGCTACTCAGAGGGGTAGTCTTGCACTGAGTGAGGCAACGGCGCGCACCCGAGACTCCCAGGGTGGAAGAGAACGTAAAGTCGATGGTGTGCACTGGCGCAAGTTCAGCGCAAAGTGAATCCAACTCGGCAGCGGTTAAGATGGGACTGGCGAGAAAGTGGCCATGCCCGAGCGGCACTTCCAGAGACATGACGTGCGACTCGCGCAACGGATCTATGGGGGGATTGGTCACCTGCGCGAACCGTTGCTTGCAGTAATCCCAAAGCGGCCGGTGAATCATCGACAAAAACGCCGGCGGCGCGTCATCACCCATACTCCAATCCGCTTCTTTGCCAGCGAGCAATGGACGGAAAAGAATCTTGTATTGATCGTCGGACCACCCCGCTGCGGCAGCTACGCGCTTGGGATGAGGAATCGCAGGGCGATCCACGGAAGTTTCGAGACGGAAAATGCTCGACCGAGTGATGGTTTTGCGCGGAATCTCGGCCGTAACGGACTTGAGCAGTTCGCGCCAGCGCAGCAAATTGCCGTTGTGCGGAGTAGCCAGCAGAATCTCGCCCGGGCCCAGGCGATGGCGCTCAGCGATGCGTGATTCTTCCAGGTCGAGCAGGCCCGTTTCCGAGCCGGCGATCACCAAACCATCGTGGGTCACGGTGTAGCGCATGGGACGCAAGCCGTTGCGGTCGAGTTTCACGCCCACGGAAAGGCCGTTACTAAAAACCAAGGCCGCGGGACCGTCCCACGGTTCGCCCTCGCGCGAAAGCGCTTCCAAGGCCGCGCGCACATCGGGCGAAAGAAACGGATCTTGCGCGAACGCCGGTGGAACCAGCGCAAGCATCGCCGCTTCCACGCTTTTGCCTTCCAGGAGCTTCAGCTCCAGCGCATTATCGAAGCTTGCCGAATCGCTGACATTCTCTTCGAGCAGCTGGAACCACTTCCCTACCCCAATGCGTTTGCGAACCTCTCGTTCCCGGGCGCGCAACCAACGGCGGTTACTGATGATCGTATTGATTTCGCCGTTATGCGCAACGTAGCGAAATGGCTGGGCCAGTTGCCAAGAGGGCTCGGTATTCGTGGAATAGCGCTGATGGAAGATCGCAAAGCGCGCGGCAAACTCAGAGCTCCGCAGGTCCTGGTAAAAACGCGGGAACTGCCACGGGGTGAGCAGACCTTTGTAGACGATGGTGCGCGAGGAAAGCGAGCAAATGTAGCATCGTTCCGGCAGCACCCGCTCGGCACGCTTGCGAAGCAAGGCAAGGCTACGCTCGAATTTTTCGGCAAAGCCCGGCACGGAATTGCGGGCACTGGAGGGCTCGATGAAGAATTGCCAGATTTCCGGCATGGTCTCCAACGCTCGCTGTCCGAGAGAATTGGAATTGGTAGGAACGCGGCGCCAACCGACCAGGCGAAGCTTGCTTCGTCCGATGGAATCCTCGATGGCGGTACGAGCATCGGCTACGCGGGTGGGAAGCGCGAAAAGCATGCCCACACCGAATAGTTCGTCCAGGCTGACGTGGTCTTCGGCCGCGCGGGCTCGAAAGAAATCGACTGGCAGGCTGGTGAGCAATCCGGCCCCGTCGCCACTGGCGCCGTCGGCATCCACCCCACCGCGGTGAGACAGGCGCTCCAGCGCTTGCAACGAATAGGTCAAGATTTCGTGGGTGGGTGGACCGCTCAACTGCGCGATGAAACCAGTACCGCAGGCGTCGCGGTCTGGATGGCCCCAGTTGGGATGCAGCGGCTTGGATGTCCGATTGGGGCGCCTGTACATATATTAGTGTAATAGTGTCCAACGGCCGGAATGTACAATGCAGAATTTTGCTGGCATGTATCGGTTTTGCGGGGGCACCGGCGAGGCTAAGTATGTTAAAACTTCGTGACTTCGCTAAAGTGAAATTTGCGCACTTTCATTGCGGGAACGACCATTTCGAAGGCTTCCTCAGCGGTAGCGCGGCGGGCCGGACCCAGCAGTTCCACGTTGCGAAGCATTTCCAACACGGATTGATTGAATCGAAAATTCTTGGCGGCCTGAGCGATTTTGCCCTTCTCGATGAGGAATAGGCCGTCGCGGGTCATCCCAGTCATGATCTTCTCGTAGGGGTCCACTTCACGGATGTACCAGAGGCGCGTGACCAGCAGTCCCCGGTCGGTCGAGGCAATCATCTCCTCGACGGAGGTCTTGCCGCCGGCTACCACCAGATTCATCGGCGCTTCTCCGTACTCGTTCGGTAGCGCGAAACCGTGGCCGGTGGGCTTTTTGTGAGCTTGTTTGGCGGACTGGCGAGAATAGACCAGGTTCTTCACCACGCCGCGATCGACCAGCAGCACCCGCTGCCGTGGTACGCCTTCTCCGTCGAACGGTGTCCCTAGCTGGTCGGGGTGATACACGTCATCGGTAATGGTGATGTTGTTGCCCAGCAGCTGCTTGCCTAGCCGGTTGGCGAAGCAGGAACGCTGGTCGGCTACCGCCGTGGCGGAAAAGTCGTAGAACAGAAAGCCGACAAGATCGAGGACCGCGGCGGGCTCGAGAATTACGGTGAACTTGCCGGGCGCCAGTTCCACGGGATTTTCGGCACGGGCCGCTTTGTCGGAGGCGACCTTGGTCAACTCCATCGGATCGAATTGGCGCACATCCCCGGCATTGCCCTTGGCCCAACTGGCCGCCGAGCCCTGTTGCATGGTGACGGAGAAAGTGCCGTGCGTCTGGCGGTAGGCGGCGGCCACCCCGCGAGAATTCAGGAGGACGGTTTGGCTCTGCCCGGTTGAGAAAATTCCCGCAGCCACTTGGCCACGCTTCTCCGCAAACTGGCAAGACGCTTTGACGGCACGCGCGCGCTCGTGCGCAGTGAGAGCAGCGGTGGAGGCATGGAAGTGGCGAACCGCACGATATTTTTGCTTGCCGGGCATCGCAAGCGATTGCGGATCTTTCGGTTGATGCGAGGCCAGGGAAAGGCAATCGTCGATGGCGGAGCGGAGAGCATCTTCGTCGACGCGATTGGTGGTGACGCGAGCGGTGCGGCCATCGCAGGCGGTGCGAATCGAAACGACCAAGCCATGCTCAGCAACGTGCTGGTGAATGGTGTTGTTCGCGAAACGAGTGAGCGCTTGAATCGTTTCGTCCAGGTGCACTTCCGTCTCTGGAACTCCCCGAGCTTTGGCCAAACGCAAAACGGTCGCGCCAATCTGCTGCAATTCGCGTTGGGAACGCAGGGCTGCCGCAGGGGCAGCGTGTTTGGGGGAAGATTTGGATTTCGGACTCATTCGTTTGAAAAAGCTGTACCGATTCTGACGTTGCGAAACCGTGCCGGGGACGCACCGTGCCCCGTGCCCATCACCTGCATGGGTTGCCCCTTGCCGCAATTGGGAGTACCCCACAGAACCCAATTCTCTGCGTTGCTGACGGCATCGCACGAATTCCAGAACTCCGTGGTGATCCCGCTGTAGCTGGGATTTTTCAGCATGCGGACTTTCTTGCCGCCTTTAATCTCCCAAGCGATTTCCGTGGAGAATTGGAACTGGTAGCGGCGATCGTCGATGGACCACGAGCGGTTGGTATCCATGAGGATTCCGGCGTCGGTATCGGCGATCAGATTGTCGAAGGTCCAAGAACCAGGCAGAATGCTCACGTTGGTCATGCGGATCATCGGCAGGCGGTTCCAACCCTCGGTGCGCATGGTGCCGCCGGAACGAGGCAAGCCGATCAGGTGAGCGGTTTCGCGGCTGGAGAGATAGCCACTGAATTCGCCGTCTTTGATGACATCGATACGTTGCGCGGGAACTCCCTCGTCATCGTAAGCAAAAGTGCCCAAGCCTGCGCCGTGAGCCGGCCGCGCATCAGCCACCACGTTGACGATGGGCGAAGCGTAGCGCAGGTTATGAAGTTTATCGAGAGTAAGAAAGCTAGTGCCGGCGAAATTGGCTTCCTGACCAAGAACGCGGTCGAGTTCGATGGGATGACCCACGGATTCGTGGATCTGCAAACCAAGCTGGCTGCCTCCGAGAATCAACGTGCCAACCTTCTCTGGACATTGCGGAGCGGAATGGAGCGCGACGGCTTCTTCGGCAACTCGCGGTGCATGCCGGAGCAACTCCATGGATTCGATCAATTCGTAGCCGCCGAGAACATGCTGGCCGCCAAAACTGTTGGGATACGAACGCTTCTGGATGGCGTCGCCTTGGAACACGGTGGCGACGATGCCACAGCCGGAAACGACACGCCGCTGATGAATCTTGGATCCGCTGCTGGAGGCGAACCAGCTGTCGATTTTTCGGAACTGCATATCAGTCTCGGACAGGGTTACGCCTTTGACCTTGCGCATCGCAGCGTCGGTGGCCAGCAGGAGGTCCAGTTGCGTCTCCAGGGGAATCTCAAAGGGATCTTTCAGGCAAGGGCCTTGCCAGCTATCGACGTAGCTATCTTCCGGGGCGAGCCGGACGTTTTCTTTTTTCGCTAAGGCGGACGAACGAGCGATGGCCACGGCTTGCGCAGCGCATTGCGCCACGCCTTCCCTCGTCAGCTGGTCGGTGGAAGCAAATCCCCACGCGCCATTAGCCACCACGCGAATGCCGAGGCCGATGGATTCGCTTTGCCCGAGTGTGCCGACGCGCCCGTTCTTGGTGGTCAGGTCACGCTGTCGGTGGTGCATCACCCGCACATCGGCATAGGTCGCACCGCGCAGGCGCGCCACGTCTAGGGAATGTCCGCAGTAGTCCCACATTTCGGGTGCACCAAAAAATTTGGGCGTCCCGGCGATCGAGACGCCCAATTAAGATAACACGCTCTCTAGCTGCCTTTTGTGAACTAGGTGCCTTCTTGCCAGGAAGCGAGATACTGTTCCTGCTCGGCGGTGAGCTTGTCCAGGCGATGGCCCATGGACTCGAGTTTCATGCGGGCGATCTCGCGGTCCAAGTGCTCCGGCACAACGTAAACCTGAGGCTTCAGGTCCTTGTGATTTTTCACTAAATATTCCGCGGCCAGCGACTGGTTTGCGAAGCTCATGTCCATCACCGAGGCGGGGTGGCCTTCCGCAGAGGCCAAGTTCACCAGGCGGCCCTCGGCGATGAGATAAATCTTGCGGCCATCCTTGAGGAGGAATTCGTCAACTAATGGACGTACTTCCTTTTTCCCGGAAGCCAGAGCTTCGAGCGCCGGAATCTCGATTTCCACGTTGAAGTGGCCAGAGTTGCAAACGATGGCGCCGCTCTTCATGGCTTCGAAATGTTCGCGGCGGATCACATTTTTGTTGCCGGTAACGGTGATGAAAACATCGCCTTCCTTGACGGCATCGGCCATGGGCATAACGCGGAAGCCATCCATCACGGCCTCGATGCCCTTCACCGGATCGATTTCGGTGATGATGACGTCGGCGCCCAAACCCTTGGCGCGCATGGCCGCGCCCCGGCCGCACCAGCCATAGCCGGCGATCACCAGCTTCAGCCCGGCGATCAACACGTTGGTGGCGCGAATCACGCCGTCGAGAGTGGATTGTCCCGTGCCGTAGCGATTGTCGAAAAAGTGCTTGGTCATCGCGTCGTTCACCGCGATGATCGGATACTTCAGCGTGCCGTCCTTGGACATGGCGCGGAGACGGATGACGCCAGTGGTGGTCTCCTCGGTTCCGGCGATCACGTTGGCGACCAGATCCTGGCGCTTGGTGAGCAGCATGGTGACCAGGTCGCAGCCATCATCCATGGTGAATTGGGGCTTGTGCTCGAGCGCGGCTTGCATGTGCTGGTAATAAGTGTTGTTGTCCTCGCCCTTGATGGCGTAGGTGGGGATGTTGTAGTCGCGATTCAGCGAAGCGGCCACTTCATCCTGAGTGGAGAGAGGATTGGAAGCGCAGAGAACAGCGTCGGCGCCGCCATCGCGAAGAGTGATCATCAGGTTGGCGGTTTCGCTGGTGACGTGGAGACAAGCGGAAACCCGCAATCCCTTCAACGGCTGTTCTTTGATGAAGCGCTTGCGAATTTGCTGCAGCACAGGCATCTGCTGAGCCGCCCATTCGATCTTGCGCTTGCCGGCATCGGCGAGGCTGATGTCCTTGACGTCGCCCTTCTTCAGTTCTGCTGTAGCCATTCTTGTGCTCCTCTTCTCTGGAAAAATCTACAACTTGTGACACATCGAATACTGGGACTCCGGGACAACCAGCGGGGAAAACTTGCGATTGGTAAGGCTGCCTTGCGACAGCTGCAGGGTGCAGCCCTCACCTCAACTCACGGTCTTAGCTACGCGCCGCCACTTCCGCGACCGCCGGCGAAGCTGCGGCCTTGCGCAGGGCATCGGCGCGATCGGTACGCTCCCAGGTGAAACCCGGTCCGGTCCGGCCAAAGTGACCATACGCCGCGGTAGGCTTGTAAACCGGCTTGCGCAGATCCAGGGTTTCGATGATGCCTTTCGGCGTGAGCGAGAAGTTTTCGCGCACCAGTTGGGTGATCTTTTCTTCCGGGATGGTCGCCGTGCCAAAGGAATCGACCATCACGGACACCGGCTCGGCCACACCGATGGCGTAGGCGAGTTGCACTTCCACGCGGGAAGCCAGGCCCGCGGCAACGATGTTCTTCGCTATGTAGCGCGCCATATAACAAGCGGAGCGGTCCACCTTGGAGGGATCCTTGCCGGAGAAAGCGCCGCCGCCATGGCGGCTGTAACCGCCGTAGGTGTCCACGATGATTTTGCGGCCGGTTAGCCCGGCATCGCCCATGGGTCCGCCGATGACGAAGCGCCCGGTGGGGTTGATGTGGAACTTGGTCTTGGAGTCGAGCATGTTGGCCGGGATGATGGGCTTGATGACGTGCTCGGTCACGGCTTTGCGCAGATCTTCGGTGGAAATGTCATCGCTGTGCTGGGTTGAAACCACCACACAATCCACGCGCACAGGCTGGCCATCGCGGTATTCGACAGTGACTTGGGATTTGCCGTCGGGACGAAGGAAGGGGAGTTTCTTGCTCTTGCGGACTTCAGAGAGGCGTTGCGTGAGGCGATGCGCCAACTGGATGGGCATGGGCATGAGTTCTTCGGTTTCATTGCAGGCGTAACCGAACATCAAGCCTTGATCGCCCGCGCCACCGGTATCCACACCCATGGCGATGTCCGGAGACTGGCGCTTGACCGTGCACATCACCGCGCAGGTGTTGGAATCGAAGCCGTAGCGGGCATCGTTATAGCCAACTTCGTTGACGGTCCTGCGGATCAACTCGTCATAATCAATGTGCGCGGTGGTGGTGATCTCTCCGGAAACGACGACCAGGCCGGTGGTCACCAGGGTTTCGCAAGCGACACGTCCCTTGGGATCGTGACGCATCACTTCATCGAGAACCGCATCCGAAATCTGGTCCGCAATCTTGTCCGGGTGGCCTTCGGTCACCGATTCGGATGTAAACAAGAAATTCCTCTTGGCTTCGCTCAAAACGTATCTCCTCTAGCATTCAACTTCGGGCAGGCGAACACGCACACACCCCAATGTCTGCCCATGGGAAGGCGGACCTTGTCTTTTTAGGCTAACATCCCGCTAGCGCGGAATCAACGCATTGATTTTGCGTGGGTTAGAGCTGCACTAAACGGCAAAAATCGCGCGTTGAACGGCGCAAAATGCCATCCATCTGGCTGCGGAAACTGCTGATTCGCTCTATCCCTTGACGCAAACCACTTGCCTGAGGGTGTGCACGATGTCGACAAGATCGCTCTGTGCCGCCATGACCGCATCAATGGATTTGTAGGCGGCGGGGGTCTCATCGATCACCGCGGCATCCTTGCGACATTCCACCCCTTCGGTCATGCGTTTGTGGTCCTCGACGGTGAAACGGCGCTTGGCCTCGCCCCGGGACATAGCCCGGCCCGCGCCATGACTGCAACTCATGAAGCTTTCCAGATTACCTTTGCCGCGCACGATGAAAGAACGCGCCCCCATGCTGCCGGGGATAATGCCGAGATCGCCTTCCTGCGCGCGCACCGCTCCTTTGCGGGTAACGAAAATGTTCTGGCCATAGTGACGCTCGCGGGACACATAATTGTGATGGCAATTGATCGCTTGCACTTGCGCGGCGAAGGGACGCACTTCGCCGGAATTGCGGACGGCTTCGACGATTTGCTCCATCATCAAGTCGCGATTGGCGCGCGCGAAATCCTGAGCCCATTCGACCGCCTCCACGTAGTCGTAGAAATGCTCGCTTCCCTCTTGCAGATAAGCCAGATCTTTGTCGGGTAAATTGCCGAGCAGCCGGCCCATGTCTTTCTTTGCGAGTTCAATGAAATACGTGCCCATACGATTGCCCACGCCACGCGAACCACTGTGCAACATAAACCAGACCATTTCCGACTCGTCCAGGCACACTTCAATGAAGTGATTTCCGGTGCCCAGCGTACCTAAATGATTGGAGTGATTGCCGCGATCCAATTTTGGATGCTTCTCGAGAATGGCGTCATAGCGGGCCTTCAGTTTCGCATCCCAGGCATTCAGATTGTGCTCGGGGATGATGCGCCATGCCCCGGCATCGCCTTTGCCACCGCCGTGCGTGCGCCCGTGCGGCACAGCTTCTTCAATAGCGGTGCGAATCGCATGCAGATTATCGGGCAGATCGCGGGCGTTTAGATCAGTTTGCACGGCCATCATGCCACAGCCGATGTCCACGCCAACCGCCGCGGGAATGATGGCGCCTTTGGTGGGAATGACGCTGCCGACGGTCGCGCCAATGCCCCAATGCACATCGGGCATGGCGGCAACCCACTTAAACACGAAAGACAGCTGGGCAACGTTAAGGAGCTGCTTGCGCGCGGCGTCTTCCAGCGGCACACCATGAACCCAAGCCTTGACCGGCAGGCCCTTGTCGGACTTAAGGGTCTGATAGCTCACGCCCTTAAGTATGGCGCGGTCGCGTGCCGACAAACAGGGCCAATTCCCGCCATTTCCAGTGGCAGTCCACATCTTCGAAGCCGATTTCGCGCAGCCACCTCAGTTGGATGTGGAGATCCAGTAGCTTGTTCGAGGGATCTTCCTTGTCGGGCAGGATATCCAGCTTCTCCAGGAATTGATGGTGCAAGTGTTGTGTAGGTGAGGCAACGTGTTCCAGGTTGCAGAAAACACCACCGGGAATCAGCCGGGCATAAATCTCCTGATACAACGCGCGCTTCCGTTCATGAAGCACGTGGTGAATGGCAAAAGAGGAGACCACCGCGGAGAATATGCCGAGGTCCGGAAGAGGTTCGGAAAGATCGTGCGCAACTACGGTGACTTTCGCGTCGGCCGCGAATCTGGCACGCAAGGTTTCCAGCATGGTTGGGGAAAAATCCAGGGCCACAAATTCGGCTTCGGGACACGCCAGCTTGACGAGTTCCAGCAGTCTGCCTCCGCCGCTCCCAATATCCAGAATGCGATTGGACGTGGGAGGCAGAAACTCCAAAAGAGTTCGCTCGCCCTCCACGCGATGGGGAATGGAATCGGCACGCCCCAAGTAGTCCAAGGCGTGTTCGGCAGACGACCAGAGATTGACGTTGGGTATGGATGACATGCGAGCAGTTTGCCCAGGGCGAAGCAGCGAGCGCAAATCGGTAATTTTTATTGCGAGGCTCTACGGCGGTTTATAATAGCTGGCAACTTGATAAGCACAGCTTATGCGGTATCGTCCATCTCGTCGCTCTGAATATTCAGCTTTCCTTTGCAGGGAACAGGTTAAGGAATAAGCGAAGGCTTGAGCCGGCCGTGAAGACGATAAACCGAGAAGTCAGCGCGGTCGACAGTGAACACTTTGCGGATCCCCTCTCTCTCGGCAACCCGGACGATCGCAGCATCTGCCAGATCCATGGGGCGATCCTTGTACTTACGCATCAACTCTCGCATGCGCGGAACATCCGCTTCACCTAAGGGCAGGAGCAGCACCGCGCCTCTACCGATCATCTCCCATAGGGCCTCTTGACCGGCCGGGGTGCGAGCGAGCAGGTAAAATGCTTCCGTTAAAGCGGGCCATACCGTACCGAGTGGCTCCCGAATCTGCCGGACAGCGGCAACGCAGCTTCGATGATGCTGGTCATCCGCATCCACTAACGCGATCAGTGGCCCAGCATCGACTAAGATCAAGGTTTCGCTCTCTTTTCCTGAACCATCCTGGCGAACTTTCGTCCCGCGTTTTCCGAGCGTTTCGGATCTTGACCATGGACCGTCCCAATCAAGTCCTTCAATGCTTCATAAGGCGGCATATCGGATTCATGGAGTTCGCTCCAAGACTTGAGCGCTCGCCGGATCACCTCAGACTTCGAGATCCTACGCCGTTCCGCAATTCGAGCGATTCGGCGGCGCGTTTCCCCATCCAAGCGAAGAGTGACCGGCGCATCCATGGGCTCTTTACCTCTCTTGGGATTGTAATACACGTTGTATTACATTGTAAAATCGCATCTGACTGCATTAATCCAAGCTTCGGCGTGAGTTTATGTCTGCTACAACGTCGTGAAATAGTTTTTATCCGGCGTCGTCGGTATCGTCGGTCTGAATGACCAACTTTCCTTTGGTCTTTTTGGCCATCAAATAGGAACGGATGAACGGATCGAGATCGCCGTCCAAAACGCGGTCGACATCCCCGACGGAAAACTTGGTGCGGTGATCCTTAATCAAGCGGTAGGGCTGCATGATGTAGGAGCGAATCTGACTGCCGAAGGAAATGTCCATCTTGGTCTCGTCCAGCCGGTCCGTTTCATCCCGGCGTTTCTGCATTTCCAGGTCGTAGAGCTTGGAGCGCAACATCTTCATGGCCATTTCACGGTTTTTGTGCTGGCTGCGTTCCATCTGGCAAGCCACCACGATCCCGGTGGGAATATGGGTAATGCGCACGGCGGTTTCGACCTTGTTGACGTTTTGCCCGCCCTTACCGCCGGAACGGAAGGTGTCCAGCTTCAGGTCGTCGGGCTTGATATTCACTTCAATGCGGTCGTCGATTTCGGGGATCACGAACACAGAGGCAAACGAGGTGTGGCGGCGAGCGGCCTGATCGAAGGGCGAGATGCGCACAAGCCGATGCACACCGGTTTCGCCCGCAAGCAGGCCATAAGCATTCTCGCCACTGAATTGGATCGTGGCATTCTTGATGCCCGCTTCTTCCCCCGGGGTTTCATCGAGAACGTCGGCGCCAAAGCCTTTGCGCTCGGCCCAACGCAAGTACATGCGCAGCAGGATGGAAGCCCAATCCTGGGATTCCGTGCCCCCCGCGCCCGGCTTGATAGTCATGATGGCGTTCAGGTGATCGTTTTCGCCAGAGAGAAGCGTTTGTGTTTCCATCTCGCCGAGGTAATTATCGGCGGCGGTTAGCTCGCGGCTCAAATCCTTGAGCAGGTCTTCTTTTTGCGCAGCGTTAGTTTCGCCTTTGGCCAGCTCGATGTAGGTTTCGAGGTCGCCGGTGAGTGCGGCCAGCTTCTCGTCAGCGGCCAGATTGGCCTCGGCGCGCTTACGATCGCGCAGCACAAGCTGTGCTTGTTCCTGATTGTTCCAGAAATTGGGGTCGGCGGTGCGCTGGTCGAGGGATTTTAGCTGTGCGCGATTGTGCTCAACGTCAAAGATAGCTCCGCACGAGGTCGATGCGCTGCTTCATGCCTTCATACTGATGCTCAAGATCTTCCAGGATCATGTGGATGGTACGGACCCGCGCTTAACGGGCTGGCTTGTCCTTTCGAAAAGTAATCCCTATAAGAATAGCGGAAACCAACACGCACATCCAAGCGAACCAATCGTTGAAGCGCACATAAAGGGTGCGATCGGTGCGGAAGTCGTAGGGCAAGTCAGCGGAGCCGCGTTGGTCGCGGTGCAGCACGCGGGTTACGTTGCCGTAGGGATCGACGGCAGCGCTGATGCCGCTGTTGGTGTCGCGAAGCAGCCAGCGTCGATTTTCCACGGCGCGCACACGAGCCATACGCAAATGCTGCTCGGCGGCAGCGGAAGTGCCAAACCAGCCGTCGTTGGAAATATTGATCAGCAGCTGCGCGCCGCGATCGGTGAACTCGCGAATTTCGCCCGGGTAAATGGCTTCATAGCAGATGAAAACCGAGAATTTGTGGCCATTCGGAAAGGTTCCCACGGTGCGTTCCGTGCCTTTGTGAAAGCCGCCCACTTCTTCAGACACGCTGCTGACCACCTGGTGAATAAAGGGAAATGGTTCGTACTCGCCGAAGGGTACAAGGTGGATCTTGTCGTAAGAGAACGTGCGTTGTCCGTAGGCGTTCAGCATGGCCGCACTGTTGTAGGGCACCAGGGTTGTACGTGGGCTGCCGTGAATGATTTCCGTGGAAGGCTTCCACTCAATCACGCCGACAATTACCGGATTGTGGAATTCGTTAGCCAGGTTCGAGATGTACGGCACAAAATGGGCGTCTTCAAACGAAAAAGGCGCGGGCGCTTCCGGCCAGATCAGCAGGTCTGGCGCGATGCCGTTCGGTGAAGGACGCAAACTGAGGTTTTCCAACTGGGCCATGTCGGCTTTGTGTTCCGGGTACCAATCGCCCACATACTGCTCATTTTCCGGAAAGTTCGGCTGCACCACTCGCGCCCAATGATGGGCTTGCGCTTTGGGAACAAAGTGTGGGCCGATGGCCATGACCAGCAAAAGAACAGCCAAGACAGCCGCGAAGATCCCGAATCTTCGCTGGCGTTCTGATGCAGCTCCGCAATCCACCCAAAGCAGCAGCGAGTTAAACGCTGCCGCCAGGAAGGACAGCCCGTAAACTCCCGTGATGGTGGTCAGTTGCACCAGGGCGGCGTTTTCCGCGGGTGCATAGCCCAACAGGCCCCAAGGGAAACTGATTTCCGGCAAGTACGTGCGGAACACTTCGGTGGAAATCCAAAGAAAGGGTGCGCCCGCCAAGGCGAGCGAATAGCTGCGCAGGGACAAGCGCTGCACCGACCAAGCATACAAGCCAATCGAAGCTCCCCAGACCGAAGCGATCAGGAGCAGCACGCCCCAACCTGCGGCAGCGGACATGCCGCCATGCACGGAGAGGGTGTCGGCGATCCAAGGCACGCAAGTAACTACGAAAATCAGGCCATGCAAGAACCCGCAGAAGAAAGCCACCCGTGCGCGAGCACCCAGAATGCTGGCCAGCAGGATCGCAAGACAAAACCAGGAATAAATGCTGGGGAAAGAGCCGTGATAGGAAAGGGAAAGCACCGCCCCGCTGAACGCCGCCAGAATAAAGCGAACCAGGGATGGCGTTTGCTGCAGACGATGCGGCCGCAAATAGGAATACCAGGCCGAAGATGGCATTAGTGTTTTACGTAGAACGCCTTGAAGCCCTCGCCCTCCAGGCCTTTCTTTGCGGCGTCAGCGCTTTTTTGGTCCTTAAATGGGCCAACCTGCACGCGGTAATACTTGTCTTTCTGCGGCGTTTGCACAAAGGCCGCGTAATGCTTTTTCTGCAAGCTGCTGGCAATCCCCAGAGCGTCATCCTGCTTCAACAACGCGGCGACTTGAATCACGTAGGCGCCGCTGGGAATCAACGGAACATTCGCGGTGCTCTTGCTTGATTTAGACGCCGCGTGAGTCGCAACGGGTTGCGGCTGCGATTTGCTTTTGGCAACCGCAGGTTTGGCCGTGGGTTCCGGATTGCGCGACGGTGGCGGCGGTTCCAGGTGCGGATCTGCCTTGGCCGGGCTACTGCTTGCGGGAAAGTTCCAAGCCGGCGAGGAAGAAGCAGTGGATGGATCCGCATCGGACGGAGCCGAATCATCGAGCGCTTTCGAATCGGCCTCTTTTTTAGGGGCAGGATCGGCTTTGGGCATGTATAACGGTTCGGTCTTGCCAAAGGCGCTACTGGCGGCGCGCACCTGGCCATCATACTGATTGCGGCCCATGACGTATCC
>Ga0335072_10002112_pt1 | contig 31301 bp, 30 predicted proteins | sample Lox_Sample_21_FD_206725 | JGI IMG/M metagenome (GOLD analysis project Ga0335072, IMG submission 206725) | Soil microbial communities from Loxahatchee National Wildlife Refuge, Florida, United States - Lox_Sample_2.1 | ecosystem: Environmental > Terrestrial > Soil > Wetlands | place: USA...
GCTGCAGCAGGCCGATACGCTCGAGATCATCCGGCTCGCGCACAAGCACGGCAAATGCAGCGTCGTCGGCGGCCCGGATGCAACGTCGAGTCCGCATATCTACTCGGAATCCGATTTCCGGGTGCTAGGCGAAGCCGAGGGCGTCATCGACCAATTCATCGCCGCCTGGGAAGCAGGCGAGCGGTCCGGCGCGTTCACGGCGGAGAAATTCGCCATCGACGTCACCAAGACGCCGATCCCGCGTTTCGATCTTCTGAAATTCGATCACTACCTTTACATCGGCGTGCAATATTCGCGCGGCTGTCCCTTCACCTGCGAGTTCTGCGACATCATCGAACTCTACGGCCGTTCGCCGCGCGCCAAGGCGCACGACCAGATGCTCGCCGAACTCGACCGGCTCTACGAGCTCGGCTATCGCGGCCATGTCGATTTCGTCGACGACAATCTGATCGGCAACAAGAAGGCGGTGAAGGCCTTCCTGCCCCACCTCGCAAAATGGGTGAAGGACAAGGACTATCCCTTCGAATTCTCGACCGAAGCCTCGATCAATCTTTCCGACGACGCCGAGCTGATGGGCCTGATGCGGGATGCGAATTTCTTCGCCGTCTTTGTCGGCATCGAGAGCCCGGATCCCGAAACGCTGCGGCAGATGCGCAAGAAGCAGAACACGCGCCGCAACATCGCCGAGAGCATTCACAAGGTCTATTCCTACGGGATGTTCGTGAATGCCGGCTTCATTCTCGGCTTCGACAGCGAAAGCGTGTCGGTCGCCGACGCCATGGTCGAGCTGATCGAAGATGCGGCGATCCCGCTCTGCATTGTCGGGCTGCTCTATGCACTGCCCGGCACGCAACTCACGCGCCGCCTGGAGAAGGAAGGCCGGCTGCACGCCAACCACGACGTCTTCAGTCCGGGCGACCAATGCACCCACGGCATCAACTTCGACCCGGTGCGGCCGATGCGCGCCATTCTTCTGGACTATAAGAGCATCCTCGAGCGCGTTTTCGACCCGGTGGTCTATGCCAAGCGGCTGGATCGCCTGATCGCCATGCTCGATCGCTCGGGCCGGCCGAACAAGCTGCCGCAAGGCGACCTGCGCGCCTCGTTCAGCTCGCTCGAAAAAGTGCACCGGATCATGAAAGATCTGCCGGAGCGCGACGTGTTCTGGAAGGTCTTTACCGACTGCGTCAAGAACAACCCGTCGGTGGTGAGTTCGGTTCTGCTGCTGATGGCGGTGTTTCTCCACCTGCGTCCCTATTCGCAGCAGATCATCAGGACCATCGACGAGCGGCTGACCGGGATCGGCGTCAACGACCTCGTGCCGGCGGTCGCGGCGGAGTAGCCTTCAGCGCAGCCGTGGTCACAGCGGCGCCAGCGCCTCGCGCAGCGGCGCGCTCGAGATCGCCATCAAGCCGCTGAACGGCTGGCTCAGCTCAAGAATAAGAAACAGTGCGCATGACGCCGACAGTGCAAACAGCGCCAGGAAGGCGAACACCGTCGGATTCAATTCCGAGAACAGGCTGAAGCTTGCGAAGATGATCACCAGCCAAAAGACCAGGATGGCGAGAAACGGCGCCGGGATAAGATTGCCGGCTTCGGTAAACAGCAACAGCCGCGTCTGCGCGAAATCGGTGCTGGCCTGAACCGCGCGCGACTGGATCGAGCGCTGCACGTCATTCTTCGGCGTCAGCGCCTGGATATCGAGATAGACCTTATCCGCCGCCGCGTTGGGCACGAACGGGGCGGTGTCGTTGAATCGCTTCTCGCGCCAGATCCGATCGATAACGGGCCCGATCGCGGAGCGAATCTCCCGGCGGATGGGCGTGGCTTCCGGGCCATAGAGCGCCAAGAGGTTGTCGATGAGGATGAGATCGGCGGTAATCTGCTTGACCTGCCCGCTCTGCGTATCGAACGAGCCTTTCGCGGCCGCAATCAACAGTCCAAGCACCAGCGCCGCGATGGTCGCGATCAGACCGGCGCCAAGCCGCACGACGTCCTGCGCGTCCTTGCTCAGGTGATGTTTCGGCAGCGTCTGGCGCAGCAATACGCCGAGAAAAATCCCGCCAAGCGTCAGCACGAAAATGAGACACGACAGCGCGAGCGGGCTGAGTTCGAGCGGGTTCATAGCCTTACTTGGCCTATCCGGTGAAGGTTGAGTCCAGTCCCAGTCACTTCGCGGGGCAGCGCTGGTAAGGCTTGAGATTTTCAAACGAGGTGCCGATCAATACGTGATCGGCGCCGTCCAGCCGCATGATCATGTTGACGACGTGTCCTGCCGGCTGAACCCGGTCCCCCGCCGCGCAGAGTGCGCGCACGGAATAATTCGGTCCCTTTGCGCCGGCCGTTTCGACGATCACGACCACGGCGCAATTGCCGTCGGGACCGCCGTAGCCGAAGGCCGCGATCGTGAAATTGGACTTGTCGCCCTTGGCGCAGTTGTCGGCGCTCTGCGCCCAGGATCCGACGAGCGGTCCGGGAAACGTCGTGTGCCTGATCTCGTCGGCGGCCGCGGGATCAACCGCCAGCAGCGAGACCACCGAAATCAACCCCGCAAAGCGTACCATTGCGAACCTCCAATTGCATCGATTCAAGACGGACGTCTACCGGCTGCCTCGCACCCGGCGCGGCTCGAAGAACAGGCGCGCTAGGGTGCGTTCGCCGACCACCTCGCCGAGCGCGCGGACCACAAAGAATGGAATCAGAATCAGCAGCATGACAATGGCTGTCGCGATGAGCTGATCGCGCGTGCCGCCGCCGATCTCGCTCAGCGAATCGGCAAGCGCGCGGCCGTGCAGATAGCCGACGGCGATCTCCTCAAGGACGTTGAGCACGATCAGAAGGAGCAGGAAGACGAGCGATTTGTGCAGCACCGGATAAACCAGCGGCTGCGCCTTGAACCGCTCGCCGAGATGGAAAGCGTGCCCGATCGATACGAATTTGGCGCAAATCAGGGCCTTGATCGCGGCGAAGCCGAACGGCGCAAAAGCGATGCCGTGCGCCTCCAGGATGGCGAATTTCAAATAGGCGAGCGCGGTGAAGCAGATCCAAAGGTAGGCTGCGACTACGGCGAACTCGCGCAATTCAGCCGCCACTCGCTCTTTCGCCGTCGGCTTTGCTGCGTTGCTCTTGTCCATGTGCCCCTCCAGAGGCAGCGTCGACGCGCTCGGCCCGAGCCGTTACGCTTCCGATCCTTTCCACGGCCCGCTCGACCGGCCGCGCCAGTGCAAATCCGAGCACCGAGACCATGATGTTGAAGGCCAAGTGCGCCCAGGCGACAGCCATTCCCGGATCGGCGATCATCGACACGATAAAGCGGGAAACCGGGCTGAGGAACGGCAAAATGACCAGGACCGCGAGCGCGTTGAAGATCGCATTGGCGATGGCCGCACGCCGGGCATTCGCCTTCATGCCGGCGCTCGCGATCAGCGCGGTCGCCGTGCCGCCGAGATTGGTGCCGACGACGATCGGCACCACCGCGGCGGGTTCGAGCAGGCCCTGATTGGCGAACAGCACGCCCAGCCCGACGACGATGGCGCTGACCTGAATGACGGCGGTGACCGAGATGCCGACCAGGAGGCCGAGCCACGGCGACGCCGCCAGCGCGACGATGGCTTGAATGGCCGGATGCTCGCGCAGCGGCCTGATCGCATAGCCGACCAGATCGAGCGCGAACAGGATCAGGCCGAAATAGAAGATGCTGCGCCCGATCACGGCATAGCGGCGGGAGAACGTCAGGATCATGCCGAGGATCACGAAGACGGCGCCGACGCCGGACACCTTGAACGACACCAGCCACGCCGTCACCGTGGTGCCGACATTGGCGCCGAGCAGGATCGGAAAGCTGCCCTTCAGCGTGATCGCGCCGGCGTCGACCAGGGTCACCGCGAAGGCCTGAACGGCACTGCTCGACTGGATCAGCGCGGTCGCGAACAGGCCGATGAAATAAGCCTTGAGCGGAGAAGCGGTCACGCGCGCCATCACCGCGCGCAATCGCTCGCCGCCGCGCTCCTGGATTTCGTGGCTGAGGGACTGCAGCCCGTAGGCAAACAGCGCCAGCGCCGCCATTGCGGAAATGACGAGGTCGTACGTCGTCATGAACGTGCCCTGCCCGGTTCACCGAACGATCGGCATTCACGCGACGGGAGGCGTGCGCCGGAGACGGTCTCAATATTTCTCGACAACGAATTTCCGCCCCTTCAGCGAGGCCTGGTCGTCATATTTCTTCTTGGTCAGCCGCTTGGGCAGCCTCACCTCGTGCGGCCGGCTTTTCTTGTACGGGATGCGCGACAGGATATGTGAAATGCAATTGAGCCGGCCGCGCTGCTTGTCGTCGGTGCGCACGATGTACCACGGCGCATGTTTGGTATCCGTGGCGGCGAGCATCTCGTCGCGCGCCCGCGAATAGTCGTACCAGTGCCGGTACGACTCCAGATCCATCGGGCTCAGCTTCCATTGCCGCATCGGATCGTGGATCCGGGCGAGGAAGCGCCGCTCCTGCTCCTTCTGGCCGACTTCGAGCCAGATCTTGATCAGGATGACGCCCCCCGAGACGACGTAATGCTCGAATTCGGGGCATAGCTGCAGAAAGCGATCGTGCTGGTCCTCATCGACAAAGCCCATCACATATTCGACGCCGGCGCGATTGTACCAGCTGCGGTCGAAGATCACGATTTCGCCGCCGGCGGGCAGCTGGGCGACATAGCGCTGCAGATAAAGCTGGCTCTTCTCGCGGTCGCTCGGCGCCGGCAGCGCGACGACACGGAAGACGCGCGGGCTGACACGCTCGGTCAATGCCTTGATGGTGCCGCCTTTGCCCGCGGCGTCGCGCCCCTCGAAGACGACGACAATCTTGGCGCCGGTTCGCTTGACCCAGTCCTGCAGGTGACACAGTTCGACCTGGAGCTTGCGCAGCGCCTTGACATAGGCCTTGCGCTTGAGCTTGCCGGCGTCCTTTTCGTGAAGCGCCGCTGCTGGCTTTCCGGCGCCTCTTGGCTTTCGGCTCCCGCCTGCCTTTTGCATCGCTTTTGCCTTTCGCGCCTCACCCTGCTTGTGTAGCGAGCTTTCCTTCACCGCCAAGCTTTCCTTCAGCACCATGGCGAACCTCCTGCGTATGCTCGTGCGGCCGCCTGCTGCGGCGTCAATCTTCGGACTCGCGATGGAACCGATCGAGAAAATGCGACCAGCGCTGCGGCCAGAAGGCGACGACGAAAACGACCAGCACCACCAGCAGCAAGGACACCATGGCCTGATAGATTCCGAAGCGTGGGGTATCCTCGGCGATAAACAGGCCGACAATGCCGCCCGCCGCAATCAGCACCAGACGCACCGCCCAGCTCAGCATCTCGTCTCAGCTCCCGAAAATGACCTTGCGAAACCGCCTCATGGCGAAAGCGAAATAGACCGCGCCGATGATCAGCATGGCGAGCAATGGCCGCCAGACCAGCGTGATGTCGGCGCCGCGGAACAGCACCGCCTGCGCGAAGGCGACGAAATGCGGTGTCGGGCTGATCGTGCGCATCACATATTGCAGCCAGACCGGCATGCTCTCCATCGGCGTCGAGCCGCCGGACAGCAATTGCGTGGCGGCGAGGATCGGCATGGCCAGGAGCCCGAACTGGCCCATGGTCGTCGACAGCGTGCCGAGCAGGATGCCGAGCGCCGCCACCACAAGCGCATAGAGCGCGGCGCCCAACAGAAACAGCAGCAGCGAACCGGCGATCGGCGCGCCGATCCACCAATGCACCACGAGTTCGAGCGACAACATCGCGGCGACGAGAATGACCAGGCCGTTGGCGAACATTTTCGACAGCATGATCTCGGCCGGCACCACCGGCATGACCAGCAGATGCTCGACGGTGCCCTGCTCGCGCTCGCGGATCAGCGCCGCGCCGGTCAGGATCACCGTGAGCAGCGTGATCTGGTTGATCACCTGCGTCATCGCCGAGAACCAGGATGTCTTCAGGTTCGGATTGAACCGCGCCCGCACCACGAGATTGATCGGCAGGCTCTGCGGCCCCGATCCTTGGCGGCCGTGGATGAAATTGCGCACCTCGTTGGAGATCGCGGTGCGCAGGTAATTGGCGCCGTTGCCGGCCTGCGCCACCGCCGTGGCATCGACGTTGATCTGCAGCCCGGTCCTGCGCTGCGCAAGGATGTCGGCCTGGAAATTGGGCGGGATCTCGACCACGAACAGCAGCTCGCCGCGGTCCATCTTGCTGTCGATGTCGGTGGCGCGGATCTGCACCGGCGGCTGGAATGTCGGGCCGACGAGACCCTCGGCGATCTGCCGCGACAACGGCGAGCCGTCCTCGTCGACGATGCCGACCGACAGATTGGTCGCCTCGGTCACGGCGCCGGTCGCGACCGTATTGACCGAAATGCTGAACGCATAGATCACCAGGATCAGCATGATCGGGTCGGAACGGATGCTGCGCAATTCCTTGATGACCAGGCGGAACGTGTTGACGACATGGTCGCGCCAGGTCATCGGCCGCTCTTCGGCCAATGTGTAGCGAGCGCCGGCCTGCGTCGTGGTGGAGGTCGTGCCGGACATGTCACGTCTCCTGCTTGCGAAGGAACAGCAGCGACAGGATGAGATAGGCGGCGGCGATCAGCACGATGGCGAGCACACTGGGCCACAACTGGGCCATGCCGAGCGCCTTGGCGAAGACGCCCACCGTGATCGGCTGATACCAGGCCGAGGGGAAGCTCAAGCCGAGTATCTTGGCCGTGCCCGACAGCGAGGAAACCGGCGCGAACAGGCCGGAAAAATTCACCGCCGGCACGATGGAGAGAATCGCGGTGGCGAACACCGCGGCGACCTGGGTGCGCGTGAACGACGAGATCAATTGGCCGAAGCCGGTCGTCGACACGACGTAGACGATGGTGCCGATGAGCAGCGTCAGGAACGGCCCCTTGATCGGCACCTGAAACAAAAAGATCGCCATCAGGAACAGAAAGACGAAATTCAGCATGGCGACGGCGATGTAAGGGAGCTGCTTGCCGATCAGGAACTCGAACTTGGTGATCGGCGTGGAGCGGAAATTGGCGATCGAGCCGGTCTCCTTCTCGCGCACCACGGCGATCGCCGACATGATGGCCGGGATCAGGCACAGCATCAGCATGAACACGCTCGGCACCATGGCGTTGACGCTGAGGAAGGCCTGGTTGTAGCGAAAGCGCGTCTCGATATTGTCGTCGGTCCACATCGTGGTGCCGCCGGCGCGCATGACCTGGCGCGCCAGGTTGTCGCCTTCCCTGCGCACGACGCCGTTGACGTAATTGCGCGCGGTCTCGCCGCGGAAGGTCATGGCACCGTCGACCGAGGCGTCGACTTCGGGCTGCGCGCCGCGCAACAGATCGCGGCCGAAGCCCGACGGAACTTCCACGACGATCTGCGTATTGCCGGAGCGCAGGCGCTGATCGGCATCGGCCGCCGACCTGATCGGCGGCTGTACCGAGAAATAGCGCGAGCCGTTGAAACCATCGATCAGCTGCCGGCTTTGCGGCGTGTCGTCCTGATCGTAGGCGGCCATCTCCAGGTTTTCGATATCGAAGGAGATGCCGTAGCCGAAGGCCAGCATCAAAAGGACGGGGCCGAGCACGGCGAAAGAAAGCCGGATCGGGTCGCGCAGCAGTTCGACGGCCTCGCGCCGGGCATAGGCCCAAAGCCGCGCGAAGTCGAAATGCTTGGGCAGCCGCACCGGCTCGGCTTCGCCGGTCTCCGTGCTCGGCGGCGGCGGCTCGACTTTCTTGGTGCGATCGATGCCGGCGGCGTCGGCGAGATAGCCGACGAAGGTGTCTTCGAGCGAGTCGCTGCCCCGTTCCTTGACCAGATCGAGCGGCGCGCCGACGGCAAGCACCTTGCCGGCATGCATCAGCGAGATGCGGTCGCAGCGCTCCGCCTCGTTCATGAAATGGGTAGAGAGAAAGATGGTGACGCCCTCGTCACGCGACAGGTCGATCAGCGTATGCCAGAACGCGTCGCGCGCGATCGGATCGACGCCCGAAGTCGGCTCGTCGAGAATGAGGATCGCCGGCTCGTGCAGCACCGCGACCGCAAGCTGCAGCCGCTGCTTGATGCCGAGCGGCAGGCTCTCCGGCTTGGCGTCTACGACCGCTTCGAGGTCGTAGCGGTGCAGCAACTCCTTGATGCGCGGCTCGATCTTGCCCGGCGGCAAGTGATAGAGCCGCGCATGCAGATCGAGATTCTGCCGCACCGTCAATTCGCCGTAGAGCGAGAAGGCCTGCGTCATGTAGCCGACATTGCGGCGCATCTCCATGTCGTTCGAGCCCATGGGACGGCCGAACAATTTGGCCCAGCCTTCGGACGCCGGCAGGAAGCCGGTCAGCATTTTCATCGTCGTCGACTTGCCGCAGCCGTTGGAGCCGAGGAAACCGAAGATCTCGCCGGGCGCGATGCGGAAATTCACGTGATCGACGGCGACGAAATTGCCGAAGCGCCGGGTCAGGCCCTCGGCCTCGATCGCCGGCACTTCGTCGGGCGCGGCATGGCGCGGCCGCACCACCACCTTCCGGTGCTGCGCGCGCTTCTCCTCCGGCAGCAGGGCGATGAAAGCCTCTTCGAGGGTGGGCTCGCCGACCTTGTCGAGCATCTCCCGCAGCTTGCCGTGGGCGATGATCTTGCCGTCGTCCATGGCCATCAGCCAGTCGAAGCGCTCCGCCTCGTCCATATAGGCGGTGGCCACGATCACGCTCATCTGCGGGCGCCGCGCCCGGATGGTGTTGATGAGATCCCAGAACTGGCCGCGCGACAGCGGATCGACGCCGGTGGTCGGCTCGTCGAGGATGAGCAGATCGGGATCGTTGATCAGGGCGCAGCACAGGCTCAGCTTCTGCTTCATGCCGCCGGAGAGCTTTCCCGCCGGCCGGTCCTCGAACGGATCGAGCCCGGTCGCGGTCAGAAGCTCGGTGATGCGGGCGCGGCGCTCGGTGGCCGACTGGCCGAACAGGCGGCCGAAGAAGTCGATATTCTCGAACACGCTGAGCGTCGGATAGAGATTGCGGCCGAGACCCTGCGGCATATAAGCGATGCGGCCGCGCATTTCGCGCAGATGGCTCTTATCGGCCACATCCGCATCGAACACGATGACCTTGCCGCTCTGGATCGTGCGCACGCCGGAGATCAGCGCCAGCAGCGTCGACTTGCCGACGCCGTCGGGGCCGATCACGCCGACCATGATGCGCGACGGAATCTCGATCGTCACATTGTCGAGCGCGATCCGCTCGCCATAGCGGTGCGAGACGTTCTCAATCCGTGCGATGCCGGTCATTGCGGCAGCTTGACTTGAAGATCGTCCGGCCAGGGCGTGGCTTTAGCCGTGCGGACGAAACCCAAGCCGCGCACGCCAGTCTTCACGCGGGAGGCAAATTCCTTGAGAACGTTCACATCGATGTTGAGCTTGACGCGGAACATCAGTTTCTCCCGCTCATCCGCGGTTTCCACCGTCTTCGGCGTGAACTGCGCGTCGGCGGCGACGAACGTCACCGTCGCCGGAATGACGTATTGCGGAACCGGATCGAGGACGATGCGGGCTTCGCCGCCGATTTCGAGCCTGCCGGCGACCGGAGCCGGGAAGAACGCCGTCATGTAGACGTCGTGCAGGTCGAGAACGGTGAAGACCTTGCCGCCGGCGGCGATCACTTCGCCGTTGCGCGCCAGCTGGAATTGAATGCGCCCGGTCCGAGGCGACACCAGCGTCATGTCTTTCAGCACGGCTTCGTTGCGCTCGACCTCGGCCTGCGCGCTTCGGATCGCGGCATCGGCCTGATCGCGCTGTGCCGTGGCGCCGTCGAGGCTCGCCTGCGAGGCTTCGAAGTTGCGCTGGCGCTGGTCGAAGGTCTGCTGGGTGATGATCTTCTGTCCGACCAGTTCCTTGCCGCGCTCGAAATCGGACTTCGCCGCGGCGAGGACGGCGCTGCGCTCGGTGATCAGCGCCTCGGCATTGGTCCTGGCGTGCTGGGCGCGCTCGAGTTCGGATTGGGCGGCGCGGAGCCGCGCTTCCTGCTCAGGCGACGACACGCGGCCCAGCACCTGGCCTTCGGTGACGGGATTGCCTTCGACGACCGTGATGTCGGCCAGACGTCCGGGATATTTGGCGGCGACATCGACCTGGGTCGCCTCGATCCGGCCATTGGTCCTGGCGATCCCCTCCGGCAGCCTCTGGCCGCGCAGCCGCGCGATGAAATTGCGGACCCGCGATGCCTGCGCCGGCCGAGCCTGGAGCGCAGCGACGGTGGAATGATGATAGGCCTGAGGCAGCGGCAAAGCGCCGGTTACGAGTATGAAGGCTACGAGGGCACCGACCAGCAAGCGCACTGACATTGCAAGTCTCCTCTTTCAGGCAGTCTCCTTCCCACTTCCCTTTTGTGGAAAAGACTAGCCGAGCGCTCAACCCAAGACCAGGGCGTCGGCCTCGGCCTTGACCAGGATCAATTGCGTAAAATCGCGACCGCAAGAATAAGCGGCGAGCTCCGGCAAAGCCGAAACACCGGTCAGAGCCTTGACCGTGGCGGCCCTCGGCCTTTAACCAGAGCACGTCAGGCCGCCATGCATCCCATCCAACGCGGGCACAACAAAAATGACGGACACCTGTAATCGGCAGCTGCGCGATATTCTCAACCGCCGTGAGACGACGCTCCTGCCCGGCGCCGCCAATGCGCTGGCCGCGCGCATCATGGAGGATATCGGCTTCAAGGCGGTCTATGTTTCCGGCGCCGGCGTCACCAATACTTATCTCGGCGTGCCGGATATCGGCCTGATCTCGGTGACCGAGCTGGCCGACAATGTCGCCGCCATGCGTGAAGCGGTGTCGCTGCCGCTGATCGTCGACGCCGATACCGGCTTCGGCAATGCCATCAATGTCGCGCGCACGGTCAAGACGCTGGAGCGCGCCGGCGCCAATGGCATCCAGCTCGAGGATCAGGATTTTCCCAAACGCTGCGGCCATTTTTCCGGCAAGCACGTCATTCCGCGCGCCGAGATGGTGCAGAAGATCCATGCCGCCGCCGACGCCCGCAATGATGCCGATCTCGTCATCATGGCGCGCACCGATGCCATCGCGGTGAACGGCTTCGAGGACGCGATAGAACGTGCGCAAGCCTATATTGAAGCCGGCGCCGACATGACGTTCGTCGAGGCGCCGCGCGACCAAGCGCAGATGCGCGAGATACCACGGCGCCTGAAAGTGCCGCAGCTCGTCAATATCGTTCACGGCGGGCTGACCCCGATGATCGCGTTCGAGGACCTGGCGAAGATGGGCTTCGTCATGGTGCTGTACGCCAATGCGGCGCTGCAGGCCGCGGTGGCCGGCATGCAGAAAGTGCTCGGCCATCTGCATGCGCGCGGAACGCTCGACGGCGTGACGCCGTTCCTCGCCGATTTCGAGGAGCGGCAGCGGCTGGTGTCGAAGCCGCATTACGACGCGCTGGAAAAGAAATATTCGACCGAATGATCCACCCGTGCCGGAAGTGCCGTAGCAATGTCCGCATCTGCAGCCAGATCAAACAACAATCCGCACACGCGCGCCATCGCGCAATTCGTCTCCGGACTGCGCTATGAGGACATTCCCGAGGATGTCATCGCGCGCATCAAGCTCCTGATCCTGGATTCGCTCGGCTGCGCGCTTTACGGCACGGCGCTGCAATGGAGCGAGATCCTGCGGGCAACGCTGTCAAAGCTCGATGCGACCAAAGCCTGCCGGGTCTGGGGCACGCCGGAAAAACTATCGGCGCCGCATGCCGCACTGGTCAACGGCACGCTTATTCAGAGCTTCGAGCTCGACGACGTGCACCGTCAGGGCGTGCTGCATGTCGGCGCGGTGACCTTGCCGCCGCTGCTTGCCGTCACCGAGCTGCGTCCGGAGCTCAGCGGCCGCGATTTCCTGCGCGCCGCGGTCGCCGGCTACGAGATCGGGCCGCGCGTCGGCAAGTGCATGGGCCCACAACATATCGGCCAGGGCTGGCATTCCGGCGCCACGGTCGGGGTGTTCTCCGCGGCGGCCGGCGCGGCGGCTGCGTTGGGGCTCTCGGCCGCGCAGACCGTGCACGCGCTCGGCATTGCCGGCACGCAATCCGCGGGCCTGATGGCGGCGCAATACGGCGCCATGGTCAAGCGCATGCATGCCGGGCGCTCGGCGCAAAGCGGGCTCTATGGCGCGCTCCTGGCCGAACACGGCTTCACCGGCATTGTCGACGTTTTTGAATCGCCCTATGGCGGCTTCTGCTCGACCTTTTCGCGCTCCACCGACCGCTTCAATCTCGACGAATTGTCGTGGGAACTCGGCCGGCAATGGGAGACCAAGCGCATCTCGCTGAAGTTCTATTCCTGCGTCGGCAGCAACCACACCACGCTCGACGCCATCCGGTCGATGCAGGCCGAGACGCCGTTCGGCCCGGATGACATCGACTCGATCGTGGTGCACGGCTCGCACGTCACCGCCGAACATGTCGGCTGGCGCTACGAGCCGCAGGGGCTGACCTCGGCGCAGCTCAACCTGCCCTTCTGCGTCGCCACCCTTCTCCTCGAAGGCGATGTCTTTGTCGATCAGTTCAGCGACGATGTGGTCGCCGACAAACGGCGGATCGCGCTGTCGCGGAAAGTCTCGGTGGTGCACGATCCTGCGATCACCGAGCGCGGCGCGAATTACCGGCACATGGTGCGGGTCGAGGCTAATCTGAGAAACGGCAAGCATCTCGAACGCACGGTCGAAGCGCCGCGCGGCAGCGAAAAGAGCTTCGCCTCGGAGGCCGACATCGTCGAGAAATTCAAGAAGCTCGCGACCCACACCGTGAGCGAAGCCAAAGCCGATGCCATCGTCAATCTCCTGCTCGGCGCGGAGAAGCTGAAGCGGGCTGAGGAGATCGCCGAGGGGCTGGCGGTCTGAGCCTCAAACCAACTAAAATCGGAAGGCGACCAAGGACGCAAGACACCGGGAACGCGATACCAAAGGGAGGAAGCGATGGATGTTCCGCGCAGAGCGCTTCTGCACGCGTCGGCCGGCGCGGCCGCGGCATTTGTCATGCGTCCGCGCTTCGCACGCGCCGAGAACTACCCGATCCGCCCGGTGCACATCACCGTCGGCTTTCCCCCCGGGACGTCGTCCGACATCACCGCGCGGCTGATCGGCCAGTGGCTCTCGGAGCGACAAGGCCAGCAATTCATCGTCGACAACCGGCCGGGCGCCGGCACCAACATCGCCGCCGAATCGGTGGCGCATGCGGCGCCGGACGGCTATTCCTTGCTCTGGGTCACCCAGTCGAACGCGATCAACCAGACGCTCTACCGATCGCTCAATTTCGACTTCAGCCGCGACATCCGCCCTGTCGCCGGCATCATCCGCGTCCCGGCAGTGATGCTCGTGACGCCGTCGCTGCCGCCCAAGACCGTTCCCGAATTCATCGCCTATGCCAAGGCCAATCCCGGCAAGATCAATCTCTGCTCGCCCGGCATCGGCAGCGCCAATCATATCTTCGGCGAGCTGTTCGAGATGATGACCGGGACCAAGCTTGTCCACGTGCCCTATCGCGACGCCTGGTTTGCCGATCTGTTCAGCGGACAGACGCAGGTCACGTTCAATCCGATGCCGGCGTCGCTCGGCTTTATCAAGGGCGGCAAGGTGCGTGCGCTGGCGGTGACCTCGGCGACACGGCAGGAGGTATTGCCCGACGTGCCGACCATCGCGGAAACCGTGCCGGGTTATGAGGCGACGGCATGGTTCGGCATCGGCGTGCCAAAAGATACGCCGCCCGACATCGTCGCTGAGCTCAATCAAGCGATCAATGCCTGCCTTGCCGAGCCGAGCAACGGGGCACGGCTCAAGGATCTCGGCGGCGAGGAGATGTCCGGCTCGCCCGGCCAATTTAACGATTTCGTCACCGCCGAAATTGCGAAATGGGCGCGCGTAGTCGCATTCGCCGGAGTTAAGTCGGAGTGATCGGCAAAGCCGGCGTCACATTCCGCCGCGCCTGCCCGAACATCGCGGCCCTGCGCCCTGGCGGAACACCTTCCCGGCATGCGCGTTCTTAACCAGAACCTTATCTGGATGCCGTGCGACTAAGGCAAAGACTTACGATCGATCAACCAATGCTCCGACAAGGCGGCCCCAACGGGTATCCGCCGGCGCGGAGCACGGTCATAATTGTGGGTAACGAGACTTTTGCCATCAGGAGGCGTTTCGATGAAGCTCAGACTATTCGCCGCGACTGCTCTGCTCGCCTGTGCCGGCACCGGCCTAGCAGCGACCGACGCGTCGGCGCAAGACATCGTCAATCTGTCAGGCGAGTACACCTGCGTGCAGGGCTGTATGGGCAACTCGCCCGGTCCGGCCTATGTGACGCAGAACGGCTGGACCATGAACCTCGTCAATGAAGTCGGCCAGCCGACCCGCGCCTGGATCGATCGACCGGGCCACATCTGGACGGACAGCTGGCAGGAAGGTGCGACCTACTCGCCAAACGGCACGACCATCACTTTCGACAGCGGCACGGTCTGGCAGATCGGCTTCGTGCCGCCGCCGCCTCCGCCGCCGCCGGTGGTGATAATCCACAGGCACGTCGTCCGCCATCACGTCCATCACTACGCCCCGATCAACGGGTCGTAGTCCGCCGATGCCTATCTGCCCTCTCCGGCAACCCCGGAGAGGGAGCCTGTCACAATCTCTTGATTCCGGCCTGATCGATGATCTGTTTGAACGTGTCCATTTCCTTCGTGAGGCGTGCCCAGCACGCTTGGCCGCCCTTGGGGCGCGCCAGGAAGCCGTTCTGAAACATCTTGTCCTTCATCTCTTTCGAGTTGAGGACCTTCAGCGTCTCGGTTTCCAGCCATTTGACATTCTCGGGCGGCGTCTTTGCCGGCGCGAGCAGCATGGCGTCGGTGGCGAAGACGAAATCTGGATAGCCGGATTCGATCATGGTCGGCACATCCGGCAGATCGGGCCAGCGCTCCTCTGAGCAGACCGCGAGCCCGCGCAGCGAGCCGGATTTGATGTGCCCGACGGAAGGCGCCACCGAGCCGGAGCAAATTTGCACCGTGCCGGCAAGGAGCGCCGCAACCGCGTCGCCGCCGCCCTTGAACACGACCTCTTCGAGGTTCGGCAATTTCTCTTTCACCTTGAGCAGCGCCATCTGCAATTGCGGCGTGGTTCCGATCGGCGGCACCGAAGCATTGAACTTCTCCGGGCTCGAGCGGGCGAGCCCGATGAAATCCTTCATCATCTTCGCCGGCAGATCAGGTTTGATCAGGAAAATATTGGGCGAGCCGCCGATATCGCTGACCGCGACGAAATCCTTCATCGGATCGTAGGGCAGCGACTTGTAAAGCCCGGGATTGACCGAGAATGCCGTAGTGCCGAGCAGGAACGTATAGCCGTCCGGATCGGCATGGGCGACATATTCCATCCCGAGATTGCCGCCGGCGCCGCCGCGGTTCTCGATGATGAAGGTCTTGCCGGTCGATTGCTGCAGCGCGGCCGCGACCAGGCGACCGACGATGTCGGAGGGACCGCCCGGCGTATTGGCGACCACGAATTTGATCGGACGGTCCGGATAATCGGCATAGGCCGAGCGGACGCGAAGCACGGCCGGCGCAGTCACGCCGGCGACGACGGTTGCAGCAGTGGCCGCGGCAGCCTTGATGACGGAGCGCCGCGACGGCGCGCCTGTTGAGGACGATTTGGGCATTTCCCCCTCACCTGTTCAGACATTCGTTACGGCGGGATGCTGCGCAGCGAAACGTCGCGATGGCAAGAGGCAATCGCTCGGCCCGCATGGCCGGCGCTTGCCTTATTGTCGCAAGCTTTATTCGCCGGTCTTGACCTTGGTCCACAGCCGGTTGATCAGCCGCTGCGTCTTCGCGTCGTGAGCGATGATCGTGTAGAGCTTCGCCATGGTCTTGGCGTCCGGGTAAACGGTCTTGTCGTCGCGGATCGCCTTGTCGATCAGATCGGTCGGCGTATCGCCATTGGCGTAAGACACGTAGTTCGTATTCTTCGCCGCGACGTCGGGCCGGATCAGATAATTGATCAGTTCATGCGCCTCTTCCGGATGCGGCGCGTCTTTCGGGATGGCGAGCGTATCGAACCAAAGCTGCGCGCCTTCCTTCGGGATCGAATAGCCGATCTCGATGCCGCTTTTGGCCTGCGCCGCGCGGGCCTGCGCTTGTTTGATGTCGCCGGAAAAGCCGACCACGAAGCAAATCTCGCCGGTGGCGAGCGCGTTCAGATATTCCGAGGAATGGAATTTGCGGACATAGGGCCTGATCTTGAGCAGAAGGTCGGTGACCTTCTGCAGATCGGCCGGATCGCTGGTGTTGGGATCGAGGCCCAGATAGTGCAGGCCCGCCGACATGATGTCGTCGGATGAATCGAGAAGATGGATGCCGCAGTCCTTGAACTTCGCAATCTTGTCCGGATTGAAGACGTCGTCCCACGAATCGATGACCGCGTCGGGCCCAAGGATCTCCCTCACATTCTTGACGTTGTAGCCGATGCCGGTGGTGCCCCACATATAGTCGGCGGCGTATTGATTGCCCGGATCGTAGAAGGCGAGCCGGCTGGTGATCTCCGGCCACAGCGCCGGCATGTTGGTCAGTTTCGACTTGTCGAGCTTCTGAAAAATGCCGGCGCCGATCTGGCGGGCGAGAAAATAGGCGCTCGGCACGACCACGTCGTAGCCGGACGATCCCGCGAGCAGCTTCGCTTCCAGCGTGTCGTTGGAATCGAAGGTGTCGTAGCGGACCTTGATGCCGGTTTCCTTGGTGAAGGCGTCAAGGATCGTCGGATCCTGGTAGTCCGACCAATTGTAGTAGTTGACGACGCGCTCTTTCGGCTGAGCCGGCGGCGCGAGCACGACGCCGATGGCGCAGCAGAGAGCGGCAATGAACGGAAGTCTGCGCACGGATTTCAAGTCTCGGTCGGCAGGCCCGCGGCCTTCCAGGCGAGAATGCCGCCTGCAAGATGCGCGCCATAGGCATAGCCATGCTGTTGCGCGGCCAGCGAGGCGGTGACCGAACGGCGCCCGGAGCGGCAGGCGAAGACCACTTCCTTGCCTTGCGGATCGGGAATGGCGCCCGGGTCGAAGTCCGATAGCGGCACGATCACCGCGTCGGGGAAACGCTCGACCGCCGTCTCGTTGGGCTCGCGCACGTCGACCAGCAGCATGCGGCCCTCGCGCAAGCCGGCGGAAACCTCCTCCGGCGTCAGATCGCGGACGCTGAAATCTTGCTCCGACATCGCCGGCCTCTCCTCGCGCGTGGTATTGACGACCGCTTATATCGCGAGGCTTGGGCCGGCGTAAGGGCTGGTGTGCGATCCAACTCGATCTAAGGGGGCAACAGCTCGGTTCGGTATTTCGGCGCCAGAGCTTTAACCTTGGCGATGAATGCCGCTTCGGCCGCCGCATCGAGCGGAGGTGGCGGCGTTGTCCGCGTCGCGACAGGAACGCCGACTTCCCTGAAAAACTCCTCCTGCCCGGCCGGCGAGCATAGACACAACAGCCGCGCCGGTTGCCGGCTCTTGTTCTGGAATTGGTGAGGCGCGTTCGCCGGAATATTGATCGTTTCGCCGGCGCGAATAATCGTCTTTTTTCCGCGGAAAGTAGCCTCGATTTCGCCTTCCAGGACGGAGAACATCTCTTCGAAATCATGACGATGCGGCGGCGGACCGCCGCCAGGCGGAATGTGCATGTCGACGAGACAATATCGGCCGGCCGTGTCTTTGCCGGCCACGAGGATCGTGTAGGTGTCTCCCACCAAGCCGATATGCGGCAGGTTCGGATCGTCTGACCGCGCCAGCGTCAAATTCCTTTCGGGGTCGTCGGCCGAGATCGTCATCGTAGCTCCTTCCGCACTGGAGGTTCCAAGGATCGAGCAAACCGATGATCGGCCGCGAATGAGTTCGCATCGTGTTCGGTGCGGCGCATTTGCGAGTGCGCGCTTAACTCACCATTCTAAATCGTGACCTGGGTGCCGACCTCGACAACGCGGTCGGTCGGGATCTGGAAATAGTCGGTGGCGTCGTTGGCGGAGCGCGCCAGCGAGATGAACAGCCGGTCCTGCCACAGCGGCATGCCCGGCCGCGGCGCCGGCCGCAGCGTGCGGCGCGACAAAAAGAACGACGTCGACATGATGTCGAAATGCCAGCCGAGCTTGCGCGCGATGGCGAGCGCCTTGGGCACGTTCGGCGATTCCATGTAGCCGAAACGGAGCAGTACGCGCATGAAGGTTGAGCCGACCGGCTCGATGCGCACCCGCTTGTCGGGATCGACGCGCGGCGTATGGGTGGTCTCGACGGAGAGGATGACGTTCTTCTCGTGCAGCACCTTGTAGTGCTTGAGGCTGTGCATCAGCGCGGTCGGCGCGCTTTTCGGATCGCTGGTCAGGAACACCGCGGTGCCGGGCACGCGCTGCGGCGGCTTTTTCTCAAGGATGCGGACGAGATCGTCGAGCGGCGTTTCGAGCCGGCGCGTCTTGGCGAACAGGATGCGGGTGCCGCGCCGCCACGTATACATCACGAGCATCACCAGTCCGCCGAGCGCCAGCGGCACCCAGCCGCCTTGCAGGACTTTGAGCATATTGGCCGACAGGAAGGTCAGGTCGATCAAAAGGAACGGCGCGATCAGCCCCGCCGCGGCGAGCGGCGACCAGCGCCACATCCGCCAGATCACGATAAAGGCCATCATGCAGGTGACGACCATGGTGCCGGTGACGGCGATGCCGTAGGCGGAGGCAAGCGCGCTCGACGAGCGGAACAGCGCCACCAGCAGCAGCACGCCGATCAAAAGCAGCGAATTCACCCGTGGCATGAAAATCTGGCCGACGGTCTGCGCTGAGGTGTGGCGCACCTCGAAGCGCGGCAACAGGCCGAGCTGGATCGCCTGACTGGTCAGCGAATAGGCCCCGGTGATGACGGCTTGGCTCGCGATCACCGTGGCGATGGTGGCGAGGATGACCATCCAGAGCCGCGCCCATTCCGGATAAAGAATGAAGAACGGATTCGCGAGCGATTTCGGCTCGGCGAACACCAAGGCGCCCTGCCCCAGATAGTTCGCCGCCAGCGACGGCAAGACCAGTGCGAGCCAGGCGACCTGGATCGGGCCGCGGCCGAAATGGCCGAGATCGGCATAGAGCGCTTCCGCGCCGGTCACCGCAAGAAAGACCGCGCCGAGCGTAAACAGCCCGATCATGCCGTGATGGAAGAGAAAGTTCAGGCCGTAGAACGGATTGAGCGCCCACAGGATCTCCGGATCGCGCGCGATCCAGACGAGTCCCGGCAGCGCAATGGCGACAAACCAGATCGCCATGATCGGACCGAACAGCGCCGCGACCTTGGCGGTACCGAACGACTGTGCCGCGAACAGCACGAGCAGAATGATGACGGTCAGCGGCACCACATATTCGTGAAACGCCGGCGTCGCGACGTCGATACCTTCGACCGCGGACAGCACCGACAGCGCCGGCGTGATCACGGCGTCGCCATAGAACAAGGCGGCGCTGACGATGCCAAGGAGAGCGACGACGGTCGCCGCCTGCGACATGCGGCCGACCGCGCGCGAGGCAAGCGCCATCAAAGTGAGCGTGCCGCCTTCGCCGTTGTTGTCGGCGCGCAGCAGGATCACCACGTATTTCAACGTCACGATCACGAACAACGCCCACAGGATCAGCGACACCACACCGAGCACCATCAGGCGGTCGATGGCGCTCTGGCCCTGGCTCGAGGCGGCGAGCACGGCTTCGCGCAGCGCATAAAGCGGGCTCGTGCCGATGTCGCCATAGACGACACCGATGCTGCCCAGCGTGAGCGCCCAGAACCCGGCGTGAGAACGCGCTTCGCCGCTGCCGTCTGCCGGCAAATCGCTCCTCGCCGGAGCGGTCGCGCTGTCTGTCATGAATGCTGAAACAGGACCTTGCCTGCTCCTATCGGACATCCGGAGAGGGATGCAGGGCCGCGCCTATACACCGTTCGCGCTGCGGAGTCATGAGCAACCCCTGGGCGAACCACGGAACTTGGTGAAGGCCCCGGCGGCCTCCGGGGCAGAGCTGGAACTCGCGGCCGGCGAATTTAGCTATGCCGGATCAAATGCTTAGGCCGGCATCCCCGGTCAGGGAGTCAGGTCCGGCGGCACCGGCGGCGGCTCGTGCATAAGCGTAATGGTCACGCGCCGATTGGCGGCGATATAGGGGTCGTCCGGGAACAGCGGATCGGTATCGGCCTTGCCGGCAACCATGTAGATGTTGTTCGATGGCAGCCCCTGCTCTTCCAGGATCTGGCGCACCGCGTTGGCGCGGTCGGCGGACAGGTTCCAGGGCCCGTAATCGGCCGAGGCGGGCGTCTGCGAGGCCGAGGTGTGGCCGGTGATCGAAATCCGGTACGGCAGCACCTTCAGCGGCCCGGCGATCTTCTCGATGATGCGGCGGGTGCGCTCGTAAGGCTCCTTGGAGCCTTCCGGAAACATCGAGCGGCCTTCCTGGTCGACAATGTCGATGTTGAGGCCGTCCTTGGTCTCTTCGAACATGATGTGCTTGGAGGCCTCGGCCAGTTCCGGCATGTCCTGCAAGGCCTGGCGCAGCGAGGCGGCCGCGAGCGCGAAGGCTTGGTCCTGCTGAAACTTCGAGCCGTAACGCTGATTGCGGTCATTCTGATCGGGCGTCGGCGTCGCGGAGGCGTCTTCGGGCTGGATGTGGGCGGCGTTCTTGAGCTTCGGCCGGGTCGGCAAGCCGTCGACCTCGATGATGCCGGAATAGCGCACATTGGTCTGCACGCCGAAAGCGTCGCGCATCGAGCCGGCGACGATTTGCAGTTTCTGCTGATCCTGATTGGAAAACGCCACCAGCATGACGAAGAAGCTGACGAGCAGGCCCATCAGGTCGGCGAAGGTGACGAACCAGCCGTGGCCGCCGCCATGTGCTTCCTTACGCCGCGCCATGATCAGGCCGGAACAGGCTCAGGCTCGGCCTCGCCGCGATGCTTCTCCGGCAGATAGGCGATCAGCATTTCGCGCACCAGCGTCGGGCTCTTGGATTCCCGGATCATCAGCACGCCGTCGATGATCAGCGTGCGGTTGATCTCCTCGTCGACGAGTTTCAGGTGCAGCTTGTCGGCGATCGGCAGACAGATGATGTTGGCGACCACGGCGCCATAGAGCGTGGCGAGCAGCGCGGTCGCCATGAACGGGCCGAGTTTCGACGGATCGGTCATGTTGGCGAACATCTGCACCATGCCGATCAGCGTGCCGATCATGCCGAAGGCCGGGGCGCAGTCGCCGACGGCGCGGTAGATCTTCTGGCCCTCGTCGAGATGGCTCAGGAAATTGTCGCGGTCGCGCTCGAGATTGTCACGGATGAACTCGGCGTCGTAACCGTCAGCAACGAAGCGGATGCCCTTGGCGAGATAGGGATCCTCGACCTCGACCTTTTCCAGTCCGATCGGTCCCTGCTTGCGCGCGATCTCGGCAAGGCCCGCGATCTCGTCCACCAATTCGCGCTGCGTGATGCGGCGCATGGTGAAGACGAATTTCATGCCGAGCGGCAGGCCGTGAAAAATCGACGACAGCGGAAAGCGGATCAGGGTCGCCGCAAACGAACCGCCGAAAATGATGATGACGGCGTGGTCGCTGACAAACATGCCCAGGCCACCGCCCATGAGCATGAGGGTAATGACCACGGTCGCGCCGGCGAGCAAGCCGAGGCCCGTTGCAATATCCATGGAACGCACCCAACCCGCACGGCGAAACCCGTTCTGGGGCCGCCTAAGAGCCGCGCCGGACACGGCGCCACGACCCGCGCCAAGACCCACGCTATGGCCCAATAGGTAAGGTCATTGCGCTTAAAGGACGGTTACCGCAGGAACCTTTCGCAGCGTCGGAGAGCCGCGGATTGGCTTGTGCTCGGCCAAGGTAAACGGCCTGCAAAAGGGGGATGACCGGCGGCGGAAAAACCAGCTAGATAGCCCATCAAACCGGCAACATTGCCGATGAATCCGGCGCGGCGAACGCCTGGACGCAGCAGGGAGACGGACTATGCGCGAGATCGGCCATTTTATCGGCGGCAAGGCGGCGAAGGGCGCGTCGGGGCGTTTCGGCGACGTCTTCAATCCCAATACCGGCGAGGTGCAGGCCAAGGTCGCGCTGGCCGCCAAATCAGAGGTCGAGCAGGCGATCGCCAATGCGCAGGCCGCCTTCCCGGCCTGGGCCGCCACCAATCCGCAGCGGCGTGCGCGCGTGATGTTCAAATTCCTGGAATTGATCCAGAGCGAATATGACGATCTGGCGCGGCTGTTGTCCTCCGAGCACGGCAAGACCTTCGCCGACGCCAAGGGCGACATTCAGCGCGGGCTCGAAGTGGCCGAATTCGCCTGCGGCATCCCGCATCTGCTCAAGGGCGAATATACCGAGAGCGCCGGCCCCGGCATCGACCTCTATTCGATGCGCCAGCCGCTCGGCGTCGTCGCCGGCATCACGCCGTTCAATTTCCCGGCCATGATCCCGCTATGGAAGTGCGCGCCGGCGATCGCCTGCGGCAATTCGTTTATCTTGAAGCCGTCCGAGCGCGATCCTTCGGTGCCGATGCGCATCGCCGAACTGTTCATCAAGGCGGGACTGCCGCCGGGCGTGCTCAATGTCGTCAACGGCGACAAGGAAGCGGTCGATACGCTGCTCACCGATCCGCGGGTCCACGCGGTCGGCTTTGTCGGCTCGTCGGCGATCGCCGAATACATCTATGCGACCGGCACCGCGCACGGCAAACGCGTGCAATGTTTCGGCGGCGCCAAGAACCACATGATCGTGATGCCCGACGCCGACATGGATCAGGCGGTCGATGCGCTGATCGGCGCCGGCTATGGCTCGGCCGGCGAGCGCTGCATGGCGGTCTCGGTCGCCGTGCCGGTCGGCAAGAGCACGGCGGATACGCTCATTCAAAAACTCATTCCGCGTGTCGAGGGTCTCAAGATCGGCCCCTCGACCGATCCGCAAGCCGACTATGGTCCGATGGTGACGCGCGAACTCCTCAACAAAGTGCGCGGCTATGTCGACACCGGCGTCAAGGAAGGCGCCAAGCTCGTCGTTGACGGCCGGAATTTCAAGCTGCAGGGTTACGAGAACGGCAATTTCATCGGCGGCTGTCTGTTCGACGACGTCAAGCCCGACATGAAGATCTACAAGGAAGAGATTTTCGGCCCGGTGCTTTCGGTGGTCCGCGCCGATGACTATGAAGAGGCGGTGCGGCTGCCGTCCGAGCACGACTACGGCAACGGCGTCGCCATCTTTACCCGCGACGGCGACACCGCGCGCGATTTCACCAATCGCGTCCAGGTCGGCATGGTCGGCGTCAATTTCGCCATTCCGGTGCCGCTGTCCTATTACACGTTCGGCGGCTGGAAGCGCTCGGGCTTCGGCGACCTCAATCAGCACGGCCCGGACTCGATCCGCTTCTACACCAAGACCAAGACCGTGACTGCGCGTTGGCCCTCGGGCACCAAGGAAGGCGCGCAATTCGTCATTCCGACGATGCGCTGATGACGCAACAAGGACCGGGCTGAAGGTCTCCAGAGCAGATTGTGTCAGCAGTCCGAAGGCCGCCGCTCATAGGAGCAATGCACAATTAGGGGTGCGGCCTTACTTCCGATTCAGCGCGTCTTTATTTATGACGCGCACAACGATCCACCCTTCATGAGCCGCGCTGCGGCGCGCCGCGAACTTTACCTTCGCGGCGGACGAAAGGAATTTTTGCTGTGACCGAGGCGGCGTTAGACCGGCGCGCAACTGGCGGCACGATGAACGCGTCCGCGATTCTGTGGGCGATCACCTTTTGCCATTTTCTCAACGATCTTTCGACATCGCTGCTGCCGGCCATTTATCCCGTGCTCAAGAGCGGGCTCGATCTCAGCTTCGGGCAAATCGGTCTGCTCACGCTGGTCTACCAAGGCGTCGCCTCGATGCTGCAACCGGTTGTCGGCCTGTTCACCGACCGGCGGCCGCAAGCCTATTCGCTGCCGTTCGGCATGGCCTGCACGCTGTTCGGGCTGACGATCGTCGCGTTCGCGCCGGCATTTCTGGTGGTGCTCGCCGGCGGCGGGCTGATCGGCATCGGGTCGGCGATCTTCCATCCGGAATCGTCGCGGATCGCGCGTCTGGCATCCAAGGGCGCGCACGGCTTCGCGCAATCGCTGTTTCAGGTCGGCGGCAATTTCGGCAATTCGATCGCTCCGCTCGCGGCGGCGTTCTTCGTCCTGCCGCATGGCCGCGACAGCCTCGCCTGGTTTGCGCTGGTCGCGCTCGCCGGCATATTCATTTTGGCGGCGATCGGACGCTGGTATCAGAATTCCGGGCACAGCAAAAAACCGGCGAGACATTCGCCGATGCTGGCGGACGGCTTGTCGGCAAGCCATGTGCGGCGCGCCATCGTCGTCCTGATCGCGCTGATCTTCTCGAAATTCTTTTATCTGTCGAGCATCACCAGCTATTACATCTTTTATCTGATGCATCGCTTCGACATGACAACACAAAGGGCACAGCTGTGCCTGTTCGTTTTCCTCGCGGCATCTGCGGCCGGCACGTTCATCGGCGGTCCGGTCGGCGATCGCTTCGGGCGCAAAAACGTGATCTGGGGCTCGATCCTCGGCGTGCTGCCGTTCACCTTGGTGCTGCCTTATGTGGGACTGACCGCGACCATCGTGCTGAGCATCGTGATCGGTCTCATCATCTCCTCGGCGTTCTCCGCGATCGTCGTCTACGCCCAGGAACTGATGCCGGGCCGCGTCGGCATGGTCGCGGGACTGTTCTTCGGACTGGCGTTCGGCATGGCGGGCACCGGCGCCGCCGTGCTCGGCCAGCTTATCGATTATACGAGCATCGATTTTGTCTACCACGTCTGCTCGTTCCTGCCGCTGATCGGCCTGCTCACCGCGTTTCTGCCGAACGTCAGGGTGGCCAAGACGGCGCATGCCTGAGGCCGCGACGGCGCGATCGACTGCATCGCGCTGTCGGCTCACGCAGCTTTCAGCTCACGCACCTGTGGTTCGTGGCGTCGCCGCCTGAATTGAAGCGGCACTGGCAGCGCGGCGGGCGCTCGAGCATCGAGACGGTGACCGTAGTGATGCGGTCCTTGCGCACTTCGATCTGGCACAACGGCACGGTGGTGCTGCCATAGCCGTCGGCGCGGAGCGTCAGTGTGCCGACGCTCTGGCGCAATAACGCCGTGCCGTTCTTGAGCGGCGCGAGCTTGATCGCGTCGAAATAAAGCTGCGCTTGGGTGATCGGCGCAACCGGCACGGCGTTGATCTGCACATAGCCGATGTCGCCTGACGGCTTCCAGGCCACAATCGCCGCAACGACGATCGTCGCGCTCGCAAGAATGCCGACGACGCGGCCGATGATCGTGCGCTTCTTCGCGCTGCCGCCGGGCGCCGGTGTCCCGGATGTCGCGTCACCGGGCGTCAATTCAGGCGCCAATCACGCGCCAGGCGGCTTGATGCCGCCGACCAGCTTGTTGAGCTGCGACGACGCATTGCGGATGTCCTGCGTCAGCCCGCGGATGACGTCGAGCGCCTTCTCGGCCTGCCTGATCTCGACCAGTTCGCCGATGAAATCCTCGTTCGACTGCAGGGTCTGCAACAAGCCGGCGAATTGGTTGCGGGCGTCCTGCAATTCCCTGGTGGCATCCTCGGTCTGCGCCTGCAGCCGCTGCCACTGGTTGAGCAGATATTGCCGCTCTTCCGGCTTGAAGCGGCCGTCCTGCGCCAAGGCGCGAAGCTTGTCGCGAATATGGGTGAGCGCTTTCGCGCCGAGCTGCGCAATCGGCCCGTTGTCGGCGACGGCGGACAGGAGCGTACTGACGTCTTGCCGCAAGCTGTCGATCTCGGCGCGCGCCTTATCGATGTCGGTTGCGGCGTCGATCGTCGAGGCGCCGTCTTGGATCTTCTTGGTCAGCTCGGGGACGCTCTTCTGAAAGTCCTCGAGCTGCTGCGAGAACGCGTCGACCGGCGAGACCGGCGTGCCGGCGGTGATCTTGCCGCCCGGCTCGCCATTCGCATCGTCGGCGCGCGCCCCACCGGCGAGCGCAAAAGCGGCGACCGCAAGCACCGCCATGAGCCGGGCCGCAAGATACGGCGCGCGCTCGGCGCGAAGGATGAATGACGATTTCATGGTGATGTGCCTCCCGCGACACAGCCTTCGCGGATTTCGCGCAGCAATATTGGCGCAAGTGGGGCATCATGTGGGGCACGACACGAGGGAACGGCTTGAATGCCGCGGCACCGCCGCCATCGAGGGCTTGCGGCGATGCGGCAATTGGCCCTTGCTGTATTTTCGATTTACCTTCTAGTGCGAATTCGGCTTTGCGCGTTTGGGCGATCTCCATGGTCGGGATGAAACGGCTGCAGTCTGGTGCCGGCGGAGCGGGAGCCGCGCTGTATCTCGTCCTGCTTGTGCTCGGGCTTAATGCCTGCACCAGCACCAGCAGTCTCAACAATCCGCCCGGGCAGGCGGCCGCGCCGCCGCCCGTTCCGCCGCCGCCGGTGCTCACACCGCCGCCGGTCGACCTTGCCGGCAAGTGGCGGCTGTCGGTCGCAGGTTCCAGCGCCTGCACCATGACTTTCGGCGGCTCGACCGGCGCCTCCGACGGCTCGATTGCACCGGCCGGCGGGTGCCCTCTCAATTTCTTCACCAGCCGCAAATGGAGCTATGAGAACGACAAGCTCGTCATCCGCAATCACAAGAGCGACGTGCTGGTGCAGCTCTCTTTCGCCAACGGCCATTTCGAGGGCCAGACCGCCGGCGGCGGCGCGGTGACCTTGGCACGCTAGAGGCATGATCCGGAAAAGCGGGAACCGGTCTTTGGAAAAGATCGCGCCCGGAACCTTGCCCGTTTCGTTGACCTTTGTTCGTTGACCTTTGTTCGTTGACCCTGGTTCGTCGACCTCGTGCGGAACTTCGGCGTGCGCGCCTCGCTAGAAAGGAATATCGAGAGATTTCGGCGCTGGCGGCGCGTGCACCGGTGCCGCGGGCGGCGCTGCGGTCGCGGCTGGCGCGGCAGCCGGTAGCGGAGCATGTGCTGCAGCTGGCGGCGGCAGTGGCGGCGCGATTGTCGCCGTTGCGGCGGGCTTTGCCGCGGGCGCGACCGTAACGGCCGGCGGTGCGGGAGCAGCGGCTGCAGGCGGCGCCGGCGCCACGGCAGCGGCCGGTTTCGCGACAGGCCCGATGGACGCTGTTGACGGCGGCACCGGCGCTTGCAGCGCCGGTCCCGTCGGTGGGACCGGTTTTGCAATTGCTGTAGGTGCGGGCACGGGCTTAGGCGCGAGGTTGGGCGCGAGGTTGGGCGCGGGGTTGGGCCCGGCTTGCGGCGCCTGCGTCACGGCCTCTTGTTGCGATGCCGGCTGCGGCGGCGGTTGCGGCGGCTGCGGCTCGGGCTCCTTGGCGTATTTCTGCATCAGCATATGCGCCGAGGCCAGGAGCCTGCCGCCATCGGTCTTCTGCTCCTTCATGTCCTTGAGCCACTTTCCCACGACCGGTTCGGTGAGCTTGCGCCAATGCGCGACCGCCTCCGGCAGCAGCGTAATGATGGAATCGCTGCCGCGCACGGCGCTGTCGGCAACGCTTGCGGCCTCGATGTCCCACATCGCGCCGGCCATGGCGGCTGCGGCGTGTCCGGAATTGCTCTCGACAACGGCTTTCAGATCGCGCGACAGGCGGTCATAGGCGGCGCTGTTCATGGCCAGGATGAACGTCGTCGAGCTCGGCGATGTATCGTAGAACTCGGTGTGCATCTTCAGCGCATCATTGAGCCGATAGCCAGGCATCAGATGCCAGGGATCGAGACAGCCATCGATGACGTGTGCGCCGAGAGCGGCTTGCAGCTGCCCCGGCGGCATCGGCACCGGTTGCGCGCCGAGCAGTTGCATCGCCTCGCCGGCCCAGCGCGTCTGCACATGGATTTTCAAATCTTTGATGTCTTCGACGGTGCGGATCGGCTGATTGGCGTGCATCACCCCGCGATCGCTGCAGGAGAAGCAGAGCGGGCGGACCTCGCGGAACTCGTCCTTCAGATTGACCGCGGCAAAATCAGCCAATGCCAGGGAACTGACCAGCGCGCGGCGCGACGGCACGAAGGGCAGATCGAACATCTCGATCTTCGGAAACCGTCCCGGCGTCAGCGCCGGCGTGGTCCATACGATGTCGACTTCGCCGTCGCGCGCCTGATCGAACAGACGCGCCGGCGCGCCGCCGAGCTGCATCGAGGGAAAAATGTCGATGCGAATGCGGCCGCCGGAATCCGCCTGCACCTTGCGTGCCCAGGGCACGATGAAGCGGTCATGCGCGCTCGACACCGACGACATGAAGTGGTGCAGCTTGAGCACGACCGGCGGCGCGTCGGCACGCGCGAAGCGCGCCAGAGCGGGAGCAGCGATGACGGCCGCCGCTGAGCCGAACAAGGTGCGCCGGGCAATCCGCATCACATCCCTCCCCCGCCGGCCCGTATTGCCTTCCCGGCCCTCCTATGCCCGCCTGCTTTTCGACGGGGGCATCAAAGGCGGGTCAGTTGCGGCGCGATGGACGATCGCCGTCGTCGCGATTGTCGTTGTTACCCGAGCGGATCATATTGACCACGACGCCCGGCGTTTGCGCCGCTGCGATATCCGCCTGCGCCTGGGCGGAACGCCGCTCGTAATTGCGGTAGGACAGATAGCCGAACGGCAGGCCGGCGAGATAAGCGAGCGTTCCCGCCGTGAGCACCACCCACGGATAGGCGATCAGAAGCGCGATGCTCAGCACCACGACAACGATCAGCGGTCCGACCATTTCCGGCGGCACCCGCGTGCCAACGCGCTTGCCGGAGAAAACCGGCAGCCGCGACACCATCAGCCAGGCGATGACCAGGGTGTAGACCAGCGTCAGCCAGGTGAGAAAGAGCGAATGCGGCACGCCGAGGAACACCGCATAGATCGGCAGCATCACCGTGATCGCGCCGGCCGGCGCCGGAATGCCGACGAAGAAATTCGCCGTCCAGGCCGGCCGGTCCGGATCGTCGATCATCACGTTAAAGCGCGCCAGGCGCAGGCTGCCGCAAATGGCGAACACCATGGCGGCGATCCAGCCGGCGGATTTCAGATTATGCAGATCCCAGAAATAGAGGATCAGCGCCGGCGCGACGCCGAAATTGACAAAGTCGGACAGGCTGTCGAGTTCCGCGCCGAAGCGCGAGGTGCCTTTGAGGAAACGCGCGAGGCGGCCGTCGAGACCGTCGAGCACCGCGGCGAAAACGATGGCCGCGACCGCCAGCACGTAGCGGTCCTCGAATGCCATGCGGATCGCGGTCAGCCCGGCGCATAGCGCCAGCAGCGTCACCATGTTGGGCGCCAGCGTACGTACCGGAATACGGCGGAACCGGCGCCGCCGCCGCCGATCGCCGAAGGTTTTGGGCAAGATGGCCAAGTTCATTACCTCGCTTTGGCGCAATATAGCGCGTTTGCGCGCGCCTCGCCATGCGGGCCGCCTGCGTCGTTAACGCGCTTTCAGGCAATGTTTCAGTTTGAACGTCCGCTCACGACCCCGGCTGATCGTCAACTGATCGTCGGCTGATCGTTGCCGGCAGCTCGATCGCTGGCGCCGATCGAACGAATGACCCGCGCCGGGTTTCCTCCGACAAGGGTATTGGCAGGAACGTCCTTGGTGACGACCGAAGCCGCAGCCACAACCGCGTTTTCGCCCACCGTCACGCCGCCGATAATCGTCGCGCCGGCGGCGATCCAGACGTTTCTCTCAATCACGATGGGCTTTCCGATCGTGGCGGCGCGGCGCTGCGAAGGTTCAAGGGGATGGCCCGCCGTGAGGATGCTCACGTTCGGCCCGATCATCACATCGTCCGCGATGTCGAGGCCGCCAAGGTCATAGAACGTGCAGTTCTGATTGACGAAGACATTACGCCCGACGCAGATTTCGTCCCCGCCGGCAGTATAGAACGGCGGGATCAGCAAAAAGCTTTCGTCCACTTTTTTGCCGATGAGCTGGCCGAACAAGGCGCGAATTTCGTCGGCATCGTTGAAGGTCAAACGGTTAAGCGCGGCCGTGATCGCCATCGCCCGTTTGACGTTTGCCAACATGGCCGCCGATTCCGGCGTCCTCCGGTAAATGATCCTGGTGCCGTCTTCATTCGACATTCGTTTTTCCTCGGCCGGCAGTTGAGTATGCGTGCGGTTCGGCGCACGACGGCGGCACCTGGACTCGCCACGTGCAGCCACCACCCGATCCGAAATTCAAACTGAAACGCTATCCGCCTTCACGCCACGCGGAATGTGCGGCCCGGATCGGACAACGCGAGATCGGCGATCACGGTTTCGCCGGCGATCGCGGTCTGGCCCTCAGCGACAAGCGCCCGCGTGCCGTCGGGCAGATAGACGTCGACGCGGGAGCCGAAGCGGATCATGCCGATGCGCTGGCCGGCGGCGACCGCCTCGCCCTGGCGCGCGAACGGCACGATGCGCCGCGCGACGAGCCCGGCGATCTGGATGGCGGCGATGCGCCGTCCATTCGTCATGGTGATGACGAAAGCATTGCGCTCGTTGTCCTCGCTCGCCTTGTCGAGATCGGCGCTCAGGAATTTTCCCGCGTGATAGACGATGCGCTCGATGCGGCCGCTGACCGGGCTGCGATTCACATGGCAATCGAACACGCTCATGAAAATGGAGACGCGCGGCAGCGGCCGGTCGCCGAGCCCGAGCTCCTTGGGCGGCACCGCATTGGCGATCCGGCTGACGCGGCCGTCGGCCGGCGCCACGATGATGCCGTCGCGCACCGGCGTGACGCGCGGCGGGTCGCGGAAGAAATAAGCGCACCAGACCGTCGCCAAAGTGGCGAGCCAGCCGAGCGGCGGCCACAGCCAGAGCAGAACGATGCTGGCAAAGGCAAAGCCGCCGACGAAGGGATAGCCCTCCGGATGGATTGGCGCGAGCTGCTTGCGGATCGAGTCGATGACGGACATGCGGCCTTATAACAATATTTGCAGGCGGTTTGTCGATAGCTCGCCGTTGCCGGGAGCGGAGCGACGAAACAATCCAGACTTCGCGGCCGCGCCGGATTGCTTCGCTTCGCTCGCAATGACGATGAGGATCTACTCCGCCGCATCCGCGGCGGGCAGCAGGTCGGCGCCGTCGCCGTCCGGCAATTGCGGCGGATTGCGGTTGGGCGCGCTGGAATCATCTTCGGTCTCGGCAAGGATTTCCCGCGCCATCTGCGCCTCGCGCTGGCGATTCCACATGCCGGCATAGAGCCCGCCTGTGGCGAGCAGAACGCGA
>Ga0335072_10002113_pt1 | contig 31293 bp, 34 predicted proteins | sample Lox_Sample_21_FD_206725 | JGI IMG/M metagenome (GOLD analysis project Ga0335072, IMG submission 206725) | Soil microbial communities from Loxahatchee National Wildlife Refuge, Florida, United States - Lox_Sample_2.1 | ecosystem: Environmental > Terrestrial > Soil > Wetlands | place: USA...
GCTCGTGGGATGCACGCCCGTGAGGTACAAATAAATCATAAGCGTCCCCATGCGATTTGTCGAGATCCGAGTTTGCAAAATACGAGTTTTTGCGCTAAGAGTTTAAAGGTCCCTATTCGCCGCCGTACCCAAACGTTACGTCATATTTGAAGCAAGCAGCTCATGGAATTCAATATCCAATGGAGCGCACAACGCGGACGCTGAGACTTGACCTCTTCTTCAAACATCATATTCTTGTGCCTTAAACCCAACAATGTCTTCTGTGACCACCAAAGCAACTATTGCCTCCTTCGGCGGCAAGCTACTTAAGCTTAGCCACAGTGCGCAAACGACGGGCTGCGACATGGCCTTCAACCTGTACCTGCCTCCTCAAGCCGCAGCCAACTCTCAACACAAGGTTCCATTGTTCATATGGCTTTCCGGGCTAACGTGCACACCGGACAACTGTACCGAGAAAGGCTTCTTCCAACACGGCGCCAGCAAACATGGTATCGCGATCCTCTATCCAGATACGAGCCCACGTTAGTATTAGCCTTGACTATGTCAGATTTCGGAAGCTGACGACACTCAGGAGGCGTGGGCATCAAAGGCGAAGACAACTCGTACGATTTCGGCTCCGGCGCAGGCTTCTACATTGATGCCACCGCTTCTCCTTGGTCGAGCAATTACAAGATGTACACATATATCACGTCCGAATTACCCAAGACCGTCTTCTCCGCATTCCCGCAGATCGACTCAAACCGCGTCAGCATCAGTGGACACAGCATGGGTGGGCACGGTGCCTTGTCCCTATATCTGAAGAATCCGGGCATGTATAAAAGCTGCAGCGCATTTGCACCGATTGCAAACCCGCTGAAGGCTCCTTGGGGCGAAAAGGCATTCAAAGGATATTTTGGGGAAAATGATTGGGAGGAAAAGGGCGCAGAGCATGATTCAACGGAGTTAATCAAGAAGTGGAAAGGCGGACCGCTGGATATACTGATTGATGTCGTATGTCAACTCCGCCATAACGTTGGCATATTGTAACGGCTGACCATTCAAAGGGGACTGGAGACAACTTTTACAAGCAAGGACAGCTTCTGCCAGAAAATTTCGCCAGCGCAGCCAAGGAAGCTGGCGTCGACTCGGGCATCAGCATTAGGTTCCAACCCGATTATGACCACAGCTACTTCACTATGGCAAGCTTCGCTGACGATCATATGGATCATGCTGCAAAACACCTACTCAAATAGTAGGTAGTATTTGTGTATTGGTTGCTGAGATGCTGACTTCGCTAGAAGCGAAACTAGAAAGGACCAGAAATTGTGATTTCAGCGCTACCATTGCAGCCTTTGCACAAGCAGTAGGCCGCCATTTAATCAGTAGTCGCATAAAGCTTTTGTGCAAGCACCCATCCTCCCTCCTTTCACAACTCGAATTGCTATGTAATGGAACTATTTCTGCTTCCTTTCTGTTTCCCCCCTTTTGGCGTCTTTCTCTTTCCTTCCTTGCCGAGACAGTTCCCCCCGTAACCTGGCAATAATTTGCAGAAGCTATTTCAATCTCCAGTATTGGTTCACTGTCGGAGCATTTGGTAGGTTTACCGACATTGTGGTCTTCACAAAAAAAGGGCTTAGCAACCCCTCGCGATGTTGGAACTTGATGACATCGAAATCTTAGGTGTGCCACTGAGTAAGAGGTCGAGATCAATATGGAAGCCAAGGACTAGTTATCTACGCCTAGCAGTTGAGGAACCTCAAGGTGTGTTGATATGGACGGCGAAGAGATGACCAATGTAACAGAACAACAGTGAGGACGATACTGAACATATGTAGACACTATCTTCATTGTAAATATCACAATATTCTGAGGACTTCCGGCAAAACATCTTCTGCAGCTAGACTTGCACGTACAACTACTTGGCCATCGGTTGCATCTTCATAGTCTCCCAGCAAAGCCACCTCATTTCTTACACCTCCAAGGTTGAGCACGCCAATCGGCATGCCTCGGTCGTGGGCCCTTTTCACCAGACGGAAAGCGGAATAGGTAGCGAGGCTGCTACCAACAACCAAAATCCTTCCGGCCTCATCGATCGCCTCTTCTGCTTGCACCTTCACATCTGCTGGTATCGACTCGCCGAACATGACAACGTTCGGCTTCAGAATGCCGGCGTCCGACGTTGGTGACCATGCGCCGTCCGCATCCACCTCTACCCGCCCCTTTGACCCATCTGCCAGAATCGGCGCTCTTTTCAAGCAAGTAGGGCATGCAGGATATCTGAATGTTGTATATGGCGCGCCAGGCACATCGGCGTCTCCATCAGGATTTGTTCTATATCCCCTCTGTCTTCTCTCATCTGGGTTCTCTGTTTCCAATGCTCCACTTTCCAAAAGCTCTTTCAGAAAAGTTGCCCATGCTGGATTCAGCTTCGACAGCCAGCTCTGGAATTCGTCTCGCGGCATCAGTTGTCGGCAGTTGAGGCAAACGAGGGAGCGTAGGAAGCCATGTAATTCAACGGTAGGCAGGTTCGGGTGGGCGGTTGGGTGGAATGAGTCCACGTTTTGTGTGATCACACTCCTGACCAGTCCTCTTTTTCCAAGCTCTCCAACAGCATAATGTGCTGCATTCGGTTTCGACTTGTGTAAGCTCGTCCAACCTAAAAAGCTTCTTGCCCAGTATCTCTTCCTTGCTTCGTGGCTAGCCACGAATTCATGGAAGTAGATTGGTCGGTAGCTTTTGTTTTGTGTATAAGTTCCATTCTTGCCTCTGTAATCGGCGAGACCAGATGCTACCGAAATGCCCGCACCCGTGAGCAGCACAGTTTGATGGCTGTGGACATTGTCAACGCCCCGCAGGCTCGTTGATGGCGGAGCAGAGAGAAACTGGGCTATGGCCGTAGCAGCGGCAGAAACAGTTGTTGCAGCTTTTGGTATGGTGATCGCAGGTGGTAATGGCCCCGTGTAGGGTATTCGCATTAAGGGTTTGGACATAAGCAGAACATCGTGGAGATCCAATTACGGTTCAAAGAGTACAGCTATTGTCTAGGCACCTGTTGGAGAGGCGGCAGAAAACGACGTCACTGGGGGCAGTTTTTGGCGTCCTTTCCACCGCACCCCAAACCCGTGGGCCTCACCGCTTTAGGCGCTTACGCCAAGCTAAAGCAGGGCCAGCCTCCGCTGCCGGAAACGAATGGATTTTGACAGCATAAATTTCCTGCTTGTCTTATGATACCTCTCAAAAGATAGCCACGACTCCTCGAGCATCATTGATCATGATAAGAAGCTCTCTGGCATGAAATTGGCTATCATTCTCAAACTGTGCCATGTATTGTGGAGAGATAAGGGTAAACCGGAAAAAGGCCAGCTGTACAAGTTGACGCAAGCACAACAAGCAAATGGGAGCGCGAGAGCGCGTCCAGGGCTCAATCGAGTGAGTAAGAAGGAGTTGTATGTCTATGTATGCCTGCCACATAGGGTTTGCCGTTCTCGGTCCAGATATTGGCGGCAAATGTACATACCCGTAACCAGAGGATGTGAAGTTCGGCACCATAGGAAGCAACATCAGGGTCTGGAAGGCTGTCAGCCGGAATAGGAGTAGTACAGCCCTTCGCCCTTTGGGGGTTTGCCGTACATTCTGGATGTACGGTAAAGTCTGCCTTGGCGCTAGTGTGATTGTCGCCTACACCAACGATGCCTATCTCAGAGATGCCTATTCAGGCTTCCCACTGGTGCCAGTGCCACCTCTAACGAGACCACTTTCAGGTTCCAGAGGGTGCCAGATCAATCGAAGTAGTTGATTCCTGCTTCAAAGAGATCTCATCGACGTCAGTCTACAGATTACCTTGCAGGACAGCCTTCAGCGCAATGCCTAGCTTCGGAGGGGGCTTGAGAAGATACGTTGCTTGTTTTTGGTCAAAATCGGGATAAATCATAGGTCACTGACGTCTTACGGAACAGCGTTCCAATTCATAGAAACCGTTTCATTGAAATTTGCGGGGGTAGGTGCAGGGGGCCATTCAGGGGTAGATAGTAACTGAGATCGCGTCCTTCGACGTTCGTCATTACGTGCAGTGATAGCAATAGATTCAATGTCTAGCCGACCGACTCTTTCCTCGTCATCTTTTGCAGGAGCTCAGCTCTACCATGCGGCCGCCTGTTATTCCTCCTCCTGAGATCCGTTATAAGGATCGCGATTGGATCCTCATTGAGCACCCTGCTAACCGTAAGAAGGGCATTCGACGTTCGAAGGCCTGGGATGATAGTAACTCAGATTCGATGCCATGGATAGCTACAGGCAGGCAGGCAGGCTAGTGCATCAACACCTCCATACTCTACCGGATTGCCCTAATTAGCCAATCCGAGCAGGTTTCATAGAAACGGTTTCAATGGCACTAACAGTGTCGGATTTGCAGTTTCAGAAATAGTTGGTAAAAGTCGGTCTCACTGAATCGGAACGCCGTTACGCTAAGCCCAGGAACCGGGTCTTGGCTTCACTAGCAGCTGCCTCGCCAAATGCAAAGAAAAACGATAGTGCATTGATTACTGCAGAGCATGGCGCTACCAACTGATCCTATCAGCTACATTGATACAGTGGCTTCCCCTTTCCTCATCAGCCTCAAAAACGACGAACCGAAATTGCTAAAAGAGGGTGACGGGTTCATTTCAGAGAACGAATCAAAAGCCGACGCGCGGAAACCAAGGATTCTCCTCCTCGACCATACCCAGCCCCTGTGATGCCCAACACCTGCTTCGTAAGCGCCCTCGCCACCTTGTCACTGCAGGACAGCGGAAGAAAGGGAATACTTTGCAATGTCAAGCATCTACAGGACACAAGCGTTCTGGAGGTTGGAGGAATGAACCGTTAGCACCGTCTGCTGAAAGAGTCGCGCGATAACAAGGGTAGCTATTGGGGCACTCACGACGTTGATAAAATTTTGGTTTCCATTGTTGGAGCAGCAACCTGTGACTTGCAGGGCAGTGCAACCGAGAACGTCCACCACTGGTTCACATTAGCATGCCCTCAAAGACGTATATCTTGTATGCATCAGGGTTCGCCTTACCGCAATTAACGCCGACAAAATCGAGTATCGAATCGCAGCACACTGGTGTCTGGCTGTTGCTGCATGTTGGATTGCGCTTTTCCAGGTCGACGGGGCTAGCTGATGCGGCAAATACGAATGCAAGGATAGCGAGGATATTCTTAGCGAGCATCTTGAATTTATGTTGGACTGTCGAGGCTTTGGGGCTGAGTTAAGATTTGGGTTTGTCAGTTGGTTGGTGTCGCAGGAGATGTGTGAGTAGAAGCTGCTGATCGAAGACGTTGAGGCAGAGATTGTTGAAAGTCGTGAAGTCCTGAAGGGTGAGAAAGAAGGGTGAGAAAGAAGGACGGAGGAGGATTATATAGACGTCTGGAGGGCACGGAGAGCGAAGTGATGGACGACATCATCCGTAGCTACCCGCTCGACATGCTCACCATCTGTGATCGCAATCACACCGCCATGAGAGGGATGAGAGGTCGACGCACAATGACGTTGAGGAGAAAGCCACAAAGGCCAGCATTGCTTATTGTGCGTTCCATAACAGCAGAGATACTAGGGGAAATTATGGAGAAAACGACACCAACTTGAAGATCAGCGCTGTAGTACCTTTCCTTGGTAGGAAGCACTAACGTTAAGGAGAAAGCCACATTGCTCATTGTGCGTTCCAGGCAAACATACGAAGAGAAAACGATAAAGGAGACGAAGTCAACTTCAAGATCGGCACTGCAATGCCTCTCTTTGGCGGGAATGAGATGAAACTGGGAACGAAGTATCGTGGAGTCGGCGAGGAACGGAAAACTGTGGGAGAAGACGAAGTCAACTTGAAGATCAGCAATGCAATATCTCCTTTTGCGAATGTCCCAAACATCTCAAGGCTTCTTGTCAATCCCATTCCGGACTCGAGTCTCCGGCCCCAGCGGCGATGCGGCGACTAGCAAAGCAGATCCTTTCATCACCCTTCGAACGTTCAAGGAACAAATCCCTCTAGGATTTTCTAGGAAAGTTACCACAACATGCGTTTGCGCGAGCGATTCTCCATATCGTCCTCTTCCTCTTGCTTGAAGTCTACATCAGCTTTAACTACGGTGCAATCGAGATTTGTGAAAAGGTGAGGTCAGCTCAAGTTGAGAGTTGCCCTAAGAATCCATGTCTGGATGGCTTTCTGTCCTTCTTCCTCTCGCTTGAAGTTGACACGAATGTTAGCTGCGGTGCAGCGGGAGGTCTGTGCAACGGAGAATGCCGGGCCAAGTTGATATTTGCCCTAGAATCCATGTCTGTATCACTGACGTCAACTTGCAGTTGACCGGAAAATGCCGTTCACGCACTTGTAACCCATGCGCTCGAGCCTCCAGGCACCATCCTCTCTGACCAATATGCAAATGCTGTGTGAAGCGACACATGGATGGGGGTGACTGTGGACAGATCTGTCATCTTTGTGCACAGTCCGGGGTTTTTGGAGCAGATTGTGAGGTGGATGTGCACGGGGATTGCGAAATTGGGAAGAATATGATTAGTATAGAAGAGGAGGAAATCAGGGAGGGGATGGAACTAATGTTTACAGATGGGATAAGCGCGGCTAGGTCTGCGGGATTGGATAGAAGGGCAGTCAGCGTATGGCAAGGCCGCGGTTGACTCCGCTAGATTACATACAAGGGTATGCGGCGTGTGACAAGGACGCGGTTGGCTCCGCAGCATCGGAATGCGAATATAACAGGCTCGATTTTTGCTTTGCGAGACGCATGGTGACAATGTCCACCCAATCTCTTCCCTCAAGGATATTGGTATTGTTTCATTGCTTCATTGTCACCATTTTCGGTGCATTGCATGTGCTAGGAAGGAGGGATGGTCTAATTCGCAAATTGCATCGAGACTGGGGGGATGTAGGAGCGGACTGGGGTTGAGGAGCAGTCTGGGGTTGAGGAAACAGACTTGGCCTTAAGAAAGTGTACCATGCAATCCGTGGCCCAGACACTATCTCTGCACATACGAAACGGCCTTTTCAGTGGCTAGTGGCTTTCCAACTAGGACTGACAGCACGCATGAACTGGTAACCTGAAGACAATTCCATGTCAACCCCCCGTTTTCACCTGTCCCACCATCTCTTACCTCAACTTAGCGTTGCTAGGATGTTGCCTACATTAGGCGACTGAGATCATACAACGGAAGAAACGACGATCACTTTCCCTTCTGGAGCTCTGAATCGGTACGTTAGTCCGGAAAGAGCAACTTCAGGGAGCTAGAAACTTGCTGTGGGCACCAACGGCTAATTTTTGTAAGTTTGGCCTAACTTGAAGGGGCTTGGGTACCTCCGGAAGTGGCTGTTGTTGAAGGGAAACGCATAAAAATCCTTAAGGCTCGACCCCCCGGCTTAGGCGTGAACTTTGCAAAACTTACCCCTGGCACCACAGTAAGCGGGGATACCCCGGAAGGGTCGCTCTCAGCGGTTATTCGCGGGGAGGGCCACATCCTTAGAGGTCTTTTCACGGACACGAAAGTGGAAGTCCTTAGGTCCCAGGATCTGGTCGGGCTTCCTTTTATCCCTACCAAACCTTTCAATGGTGATGGCCTTCCCTAATCCGGTGTGTCATGTCAGGAATTCGTCAGGAAAAGCTGACTAAATCTGTGATGAGATTTCTTGATATGGGGTCCCGGAATAGGGTTAGTTGGGCTCTGTGGAGGACCAGAGCATGGCATTTACAGAGCGGTGACAAAATAAAGGAGAGGGTACAACGCAGTGAGGGTCGTGGGCGAGGGGGGAATGGGACCTTTAGAGTCGCAAAGCGGCGAGAGAGGCGCAATGCCTGATCGGGCGGGCTAAACCGGAAGAGGCAGCGCACGGCAACGAATTCGTGCATATCAGAGTCGTGCATCTCGTAGGCGCGCAATTCATAGGCGTACATCTCGCAGGGTATATTTCTCATAAGTGTGCATCTCATGAACGTGCATCTTATAGACGGGCATCTCATAGACGTGTATTTCACAGACGTGCATCTTCTATAGGCGTGTATCTCATAGGCGTGCATCTCCCATAAGCCTGTGATCACGTTCTCTGTGTTGTGAGGAGGCCGCGCTTCGGTTATAGGTAACAGTCGATACATGTCAGCTAGGTATGCAAGAAGGTGGTGGTGGCGGCGATGGAACCCTCTGTATCACATAAGGTAGTGGTGTGGTGATGGCGTTTCGCAGGCAGAACCAGGTACGTGAGCTAAAGGACACCTGGAGGATGGAACCTTTTGTATCTATAAGTATCAGCTCGCTACTCAGGTAGATAGACAACAAGATGGTTGCTTCCGACCTATGCACATACATACCTATCTGCTGCGCGCAATACCCTGAAAGCGAATCGGGATTTGTGTTTGGGACGTGCCCATGGCACTACCAGAGCATCAGCTGGTATGGTGTGAAGCTCGAGGAGAGTTTGATTAATGCTCGCAGACTGGGAGGGTGTTCAAGACAAGCTGTTCTCTTGCGGGCAGTGGCACTGAGAAGTCCACTGGTTAGTTGCCCAGAAAATCCGAACTGGTAGTCCAACAATCAAGCGATCATGCCTGGTGCTGGTTCCGCTGACATCTCAGACTTGAAGAAGATGACAGACACCACACTAGGACTGACCGAGAAAGCTGCAGAGTATCTGCCACCAAGAAACCTTATCGGAGGGCTCCATGTTTACAACACCAGCCAGTCGACTTTGTGGGAATGGTGGACGGGTATGTTACCAATCCTAGCGCGGTATGGTCCAGAAGCGATGAAATTGTCGATTTTGACTGAGTTGATCCTTGTTCGATCTGCTTGAAAAGGAGTCAGCGACAATTTTCAGGTCCATAGCACACCTCAACAGCATAATTATCACCACGGCAGGGTGGCAAAAAGATCTTGACCCAATCTCTCAGATCAACGGTGGGGAACTTTTGACCTGCCTTACTACCCAAGTACAATGGGAGAGACTAGCGGAAATCACCCGAAATCAACAAATGGTGCAGAAAATCAGGACAAGCGTTATGCATTTCCAGCCTCCGTATGAGGTTCAGGTAGACTTAAGTCCGTCAGCATCGTTGATACATATGTGTGGCGCATCGTGATTTGATTTCTCCTTGACGCGACACTCACATGAGCGTTCCCGTACTTGGCCGGCGCCCAAAGCCCACGGAAATAAATTAATTCCGTAGCTTTCTGGCTATCAAGCACAAAGAAATTCATTTGCAGAATGTCCTGATCCAGCAAGCTCAGCCGGAAAGCGAGTACAGCGTCTCACTGTGATCTAGGAGCTTAAAGGATCTTGCAACTATCGTAATAGGAATCATGTCATTCGCGGTCGTTTAATGGATCGGCGGACTTGCTTGAGCGCGATTTATCTTCTGATTGCCGATATATGCTTTCCATTTTGAAGGGCATTTACTAGAAGTGCAGGCCTTAATGATGACCACTCCTATCTCAACAGAACTGCGTGATGAAGATCACCCCGAGTTCGACGATGAAAGTGCGTGGCCAAGGCGATTACTCCATGTTCCAACCATGACTTCATACAAGTGGCAACCAGGCAACAAATACGGCCGATATAAAGAGCCACCGTATCATGCACTGTCATACACGTGGGGCCGTTGGGAGCTGAAGGACGATCACCAAAAGCCCCATGTCACTGCCTTGAAGATCCGTGGCGTAAGCTGGCGTATCCCTCGCATCGACCCCGACCATTTCAGCACCACTGCATTCGAGCACGCCATTAAAGCGTCAGTCAAGGTTCCAAAACCTATTTGGAGTCAGCATAGATGGGAGCGGCTCAAGAGGAGACTAGCTTCCAACAAATGCAATTTTCTCTGGCTCGATGTCGCCTGCATTGACCAGCGGGGTACGCCTGAGGCGAAGAAGGAAATTGGTCGGCAGGCTCGAATCTTCCGAAACGCAAGGTATGCGTATGTCTGGCTAAGTCAGCAAAAGCAAACTATTTTGTCGCAATTAGCGCGCAACCTGACCAGAGCCACCGAAAGGACATGGGAGAGTGATCCTTCTGATGCCGGCGCCTCTACACAGCGGACTGTAGATTGGCCTCAGCTATCCCTAGAGAGCATCGACATACTTGTGAAAGATCCATGGCTTAGCAGTCTTTGGTGTCTTCAGGAAGCTTTTCTCTGCCCTGAGGCATTGCTGCTCTCAAGGGAAGGTCAAGTGGTCGAAGAAGAGACCTCGCTAATTCTCCGACTAAACTACATCTTCGCTCGAGTTGGGTCGATTTACAATTATGCTGAAGAGATCGTAGCGTCTAAGAAAGCTCTTGGCCCTCAATTGAAACCGCTGATGATGTTGATCGAACAAACAGGTCTCGCCGCATTGTGGACACAAAACCCAATGACACTGCTGACCATCGCACGGTTTAGAAAGACGACACGAGACGTCGACCGCGTGTATGGCATTATGCAGGTGTTCGGCGATGAATTCAAAGTAGGAGAGGCAAAAGCCAATGGCATAACAGCAAGTACATCCCAGAGTTACAGCTTGGCAGAGCTCGAAGACGAGTTCGGTGCTCTCTTACTAGAACACTGCCCTGTTCTGAGTCAGATGCATGTCCATATTGAAAATCCCCCCTTGGGCACTGGTTGGCGCATCTGCACAGCCTCCGCCATACCCCCTTTCGCAGCACACCCAGAAAGCTACAATAAGACTGGCAGCTTACTTTTTGGCGATCCAGAGACGGTCTGTACTCTTTCAACACGCAATGTAGCCGGGAAGCTCTGGGGTCACTTGGCGGGGAGAGCTTGCGCATTTACTACCTTACAAAGGTCATGGGAGCGTCAATTCTCTCGAGGTAATGATGAAATCTGGGCCTTGAGACGGCCGTTGTCCATCGCATTGGACCGAGTGGCTGTCCTGGATGAAGTGCCAAACTTCCATTCCGAAACTATTGGAATCTATGAAGCGCAACAAAGGCTTGCGGATTGGCTTTCCAAAAACATAGGCGGAGGGCGACTGATGATGTTCTTAATGGCACAAGAAGTCTTCGGCGAATGGGTTATGGAAGGAGATGATGAGCCATTCTCTGACAGATTTGTGGGAATGATCATCCTGGAACAAGTCCATCAAGGAATGCATTACTGGCATCGCTTGGGAATTTGCAGATGGACGAGCTACTGCGTGAAGACTTCCGGACCAGATGAGGGGGACAGAGATATACTGTTGGGACACGGGGATGAATGGCAACACATCGAGGGACTATTTGGGTGATTGAGGATCGGAGATTATCATAGACTGCTAGTTCACTATGTATTGGCGAAGCGGGGTTTTGGGTCAGTCGCACTTCCAGTCTTGCTGTATGTTTGTTGTGCTTCTATCTCTGTTGTCCTTGTAGCATACTAACCTCTCGGGCGAGTGAGTATTCTCGGTTTCAGGTTTCGTCTCTAAATGAACCGTTAGCCCACGACTAGACACATGCCCAAACGGAGCTATCTCTTCTCCATGTCAAGCCTCCGCGGCAAAACCATAGGAGCCATCCAAAAGTCATGAACTAAACCTTTTGCAAGGCTCTTCATGCGCCAGATCAATAGGACACACAGCTTTTCAGCGTACCGCTCGACCCGTAAATGCCGATGCTGATGCCGTTTGAAATGTCGTTCCAGATAGAGACCTTTTAAAGCACTTGGTCGTCTAGATTGAATTTCAACACCAGTAGCATCAAGATGGATGCTTTGGACTGAAAAATCACCCAGAAGTCCAGGTAGGGAAGACGCGTTTCCCCAGAACTAGAGCAAAGGGTTGAATCGTGACGACTTGTCTTCATATCTTACTTCGCTATTTCGAAATGTGATTTGACAATGATTTCCCGACCAGTGCAACACTGTGCTCTTTTGGGAAGCTGGGTGTACACCAGCAGTACCTATCCGTGCCGAGGATGACGTGCGGTTCGACGAGGGGGTCTTCGTTGGGGCTGACTCCGCGTCGGGACCGCCAGACGGCGCGAACATTGTCGTACTTGACGGGGAGGACTTGGCCAGTAACGGTGATGATGCCCGTTTTAACGGCGCCGAAGGTGTTCTCAGTCGCGGCCATGGTCTTTCTGACGCGCGGCGGTGGCTCGACCTCGGACTAGCCGCTGCGTCGGACGAATTGGTTCCCAGCACGTTCGATGTAGTTGACCGGGCCGGTGATGGAGGCCTAGGACTAGGGCGCCGCAAAGGTGTATTCTGAGAGGCCCACATTTCTTCTCTTCTCATTCTCAGCATTGGAATGCCCCAGCTGGCTGTGGTTAGGGCCTGTGTCTGGATCCTTCTTCCGAAGTCATGTCATCTTGCTCCTCACTCATCTCTGACCTCCCTATCCTGACTGGTGGTTCGTTGAAACTGAGAGTAGCGTCAGGGTTGTCATTCATCTTCTTGAGCAGTTTGCTGGCGCTCGGGTTTCTAACCTTGTCCAGAGCAGTACACCTCGCGAGCAGACGCAGGATCTTGTCTTTGGATTCTTTTTGTCTTCATTTTCCACTATATTATCCACATCGATGGAAAGAGCATAATGGAACGGCAAATAGGTTGCTAAGATCGCGAGCGTGGACATCAGCTCCAGCCTTCTCGACTAGTGATGTGGTTGTCGCTGCATGATTTCCGATGATTGCAAGATATAAGGGCGTTCTGTAATCTGAGTCTTGGGCGTTCACATCGAAGCCAGCCTCGATCAGGGGTAAGAGGATATCGTCAACATCATTCATTGCCATATAGTGAAGTAAGGTCCGACAAGTCACGCCATCCTTTTCGATGATCCTTTGGCGAGTTTTAACTCGCCCCGAAGACGGCCGGCGATTCTTTGTCACTGACATGTTGTGGTAGAAGGTCGTTAGGGTTCCAACTTGAGTCGTGTGAATCATCTAAGCTCTTGAACCTTGAACAGATGTCGCTGTAAGATCCGAGGAATTGACCATGTATCTAGAAGGTGCATCCAAGCGCATGCGAAAATTCAAAGAGATAAATGAGGCTATGGGCTCGTAATTCGACTTGCCGAGCTTTTCCGGTCAGCTTGTGGTTCAATGATGGTCTATCCTCCATTTATCTCCCGCGCAGGCTCGGCTGGTAACGTATTAGCATGCTTCGAATGGCGCAACTTCTTGGTGTCGTTCTCAGAGGTACCGCAAAATCTCGGTCAGAGAACGTGGTGGTAACTTTGTATGACACTAAATAGGTCGCCCATTGCTGATAGAGAGATAGCTTGATAGGCACAGGTTTGGCGCGGATCACATTCCAAAGGCTTGTTCCGACCAGTACATCAACATTCTCATTCATTAACAGTACAGCCCCGGAATAGAAACCCATCTAGCAGGGGTGAGCGTACGCGTGAGATGCGTGGCGCTCACCATGCCCTCACCCGTGTCGCTCCCCCCTTCACCCTGCTCGCGAGGTGCAAGTGTTAAAGCGGCATGGTGTGGATGGAGGGTGAAAAGTGAACTCCGGGGCAGGTTTTAGTTCTGCTTGAATGCCAAGCTCTGGCGTGTGCAAGTTGAAAAGACTCGGCAAATCCTCGAGGTGCAAATAGAAAAAAAATTGCACACTGCAGATAAATGCAGAGATGTTTGGTTCTGTTCTTCAGGCGTTGAGTTTCCGTTCCAATCTTCGGCTGATATGGAACGCGAAAGGTCAAGTCTGTTAATACACCAACGACAGCGTGTCTTTTGCGCGTCAACTCCATGCCGCTGACGCACCGCCCCCTTTGCGGCATACGGGTGCCTCGAGCCATATCTACACGATCCTTGCACATACATTCAGCTCGACCATCCACGATACCTTCACCGTTCAAGTGTCATGCTCAGGTGCTGAATAGTCTAAAACTACAAACTGCGGCGCCTTTCCCCTTCTACCTCTACCCTGCAGTCCTCCGACCGGTGAACCCGCCGTCGGTCAACATGTCAATTACACAAACCCGCACACATGCAGGGCATTCACGCAGCGGGCCCTCTGACAATAGTTACCTCATATCTGCAAACAAGAAAGATGCAGGCGTGCGCATTACTCGCATTGGGTTATTCGTGAACCTGGCAATGGCAATAGGGAAAGGAATAGGAGGCTACGTCTTTCATTCGCAAGCCTTAGTCGCCGATGCCTTCCACTCTCTCACGGATCTCGTCTCGGATTTCATGACTCTAGCAACAGTGTCATGGTCCTTGAAGCCACCCACCGAACGATTTCCTTATGGATACGGTAAAGTCGAGAGTCTTGGTGCGTTGGGAGTCAGCGGACTCTTGCTCTTTGGCGGCATTGGTATGGGTCTGAATGCCATGGATGCGATATACGTTCAGTTCTTCGCAGAAGCAATGGCTGATGGCCACTCGCATGGTCTGTTCTCTTTCTTGGGACATGAACATAGCCATGGTGCTTCATTGCCCGACCTTAACGCGGCATGGCTGGCTGGTGGTTCCATTGTGGTAAAAGAATGGCTGTATAGAGCTAGTAAGTCCTCCTTCTCAGGATGCCCCACATCGTGTCCTAATTCCTGTCGTTTGCAGCCATGAAAATCGCCAAAGAACGCAAATCTTCCGTCCTCGCTTCGAATGCCGTCCACCATCGAATAGATTCCCTAACCAGTATTGTCGCGCTCTTGACCATTGGCGGAGCACACATTTTCACCGACGCATCCTGGCTCGACCCCGTGGGTGGTCTGATCATATCCGGCATGGTAATAAAAGCTGGATGGAATAATACCTTGACTTCGTTGCTGGAGCTGGGCGACATTAGTATTGATGATCAAGTCAAGAAGGCAGTTCAAAGAGCAGCAAACAAGGCTATCAAAGGCGACGAGATGAGTGGTGTGACCGGCATTCCCGGCGGGGATGTTGTAGAGGTTAAAGAACTCCAGGGCATCAAATCTGGCCAGAACTACCTGGTAGATATCGAACTTGCTGTTCCAGGCAGCTGGTCTGTGGACCAGATTCGTGAGATTGAGGAAGCCGTTAGAGCAAGAGTAGGATCAAAAGTTCGCGGTGTTCGCAGAGTCAAAGTCAGGTTCATATCCTTGGGAAATGGTGCAGAAGACTTTGCAGATGAATTTATTGGAGCCGATATCAGTCCAAGGAGCAGTCCAGAGCCGGAAGACGAGCATGATCACCAGTTCCATCACCATGCGAATGGGACGAAGAAGGGGAATTGAGTCAGAGCTGCAGTATTTTACAGTACCAACCTTTCGGGACCAAGCCTGGAGCATCGCTTTTGCCCAACACAGATCTCCGTCGGGAATTGACTATATTCTGAAGTTGCAAAAAGCCTTGAACATGGAAGATCCACCAAACGAGCTCCCGGTGGATGCAAGGCTCAGCCATGCATGCCAAGCACGAGTTGACTGCCGACCAATTGTCTGACAGGCATTCAACAATTTCAGGCACTCAGTGTCGGGAAGCCGTGCCGTGTCATTTGAGAGGGAAGGGAAGCTGGTTAACAGAAGACACTTCAACTTGGTGAGATGGAATTAACCGTCTTTTATCCGGAAAGAACCGTGCGGGGACTATTTTACATCACCCAAATCTAGACCCTTGTTGAGCATGTGTCGTATCTGTTAACAGAAACTTTTGTGGATGTTCCAAATACCATTCCCTGACCCTCTTACTTCCCATATACCACTCCGTTCTTTGCACAAGCGCCAGCTAAGAGTAGTTGCAGCACTCCTCCCAGGTCCCTTTACAGCCTGATAATTCCCTGTTTCTTGGCATTTCCCAATGGAGCCGCTTTACCTTGGCTTCGATCTTTCAACGCAGCAGCTGAAAGGTCTCGCGGTGACCTCACAACTCAAAGTAGTCTATGAAACGAAGTTTGATTTCGATGCCGACTCTTCCGGTTTCAACGTCAAGAAGGGTGTCCTTACTAATGAAGCCGAACATGAGGTCTTTGCTCCCGTGGCTATGTGGCTTCAAGCCCTCGACATTGTGCTAGGAAAGTTGAAAGAAAGCGGTCTAGACTTTAGTCGTGTCAAAGGAATCAGTGGGGCAGGTCAGCAGCATGGAAGCGTATACTGGAATATGGACTCAGAGGCAGTTCTGTCATCTCTCGACGGTTCTAGAACTCTACAGCAACAGTTAGTTGGAGCTCTCGCTCATCCTTACAGTCCAAATTGGCAGGATGCAAGCACTCAGAAGGAATGTGACCAATTCGACGTAGCGCTGGGAAGCGAAAATGCGCTTGCTCAAGTCACAGGCAGCAAGGCTCATCATGTACGTCCAGTGTCGGTGATTTATCTGCAGCAAGCTGACGTGAATTCAGCGGTTTACGGGCCCCCAGATTTTACGTTTCCAACGCAAATATCCAGATGCATACGAAAAGACCTCCCGGATCTCACTCGTTTCGTCCTTCTTGGCTTCTGTATTCTTGGGAAAGATTGCTCCTTTCGACATCTCTGATGTTTGCGGCATGAACTTGTGGGACATTAAGGCCGGTGAGTGGCACGAGAAACTGCTTGCTCTCGCCGCAGGTCATTTCGGCGCAGAAGATCTAAAGAGGAAACTCGGACAAGTATCAGAGGATGGCGGCCTCCACCTCGGTAAAGTATCCAACTACTATGTTCAACGATATGGCTTCGACGCTGCTTGCACCGTGGTTGCATTTACTGGCGACAACCCATCTACCATCATTGCTCTTCCTCTTCGATCTCTGGACGCAATGGTCTCCTTGGGCACTTCTACTACATTTCTAATGTCGACTCCGGAATACAAGCCCGACCCGGCAACCCATTTCTTCAACCATCCTACTACACCTGGACAATACATGTTTATGCTATGCTACAAAAACGGCGGGCTCGCTCGAGAAAAGGTACGAGATGCAATCAATGCTAAGACCAGTTCAGTCAAAGACCAGACTTCGTGGGCCGCCTTCGACGAGCTCTTACTGAACACGCCGCCACTAGCACAGCGGAATGACTCGAAACATATGAAAATGGGCCTTTACTTTCCACGGCCGGAAATCATTCCCAATCTACCAGTTGGCGAGTGGCATTTCAACTACTACCCTGAGACGAAAATGCTTGAAGAGTCAGACGCAGACACCCGGAAACTAGAAGACGATGCCCGAATTATAGTGGAAAGTCAGATGCTGTCGCTTCGTTTGCGATCAAGGGACCTCGTCAACAGTCCTGCTAAGGACCTTCCGCCACAGCCTCGTCGAGTCTACTTAGTAGGTGGTGGATCGAGAAATAAGGCAATTGCGGAACTTGCAGGACAGATACTCGGAGGCAGCGAGGGAGTGTTCAAACTCGACGTTGGCGAGAATGCCTGTGCCTTAGGGGGTGCTTACAAAGCAGCATGGGCAATCGAGAGAAAGGATGGTGAGACCTTCGAAGACCTGATCGGCAAAAGATGGAGGGAAGACGAGTTTGTGGAGAAGATCGCGGAGGGCTATCAGAAAGGACTGTTCGAGAAATATGGAGAGGCAGTGGCCGGCTTCAAAGACATGGAGTTAGAGCTTCTAAAGCGACATAGTAATTAGATTAACGCGTTCGATGGGGGCACACGACCTGACCCCTTCTGACGAGTGCCAAGCCTTTACCTGGGGCGTTTTCCGCTCCGAACCCCCGGGCCCTCTGACGACAAAATTGATAATTGTTCACTAACAGAACCTGACCGCCTGCGATCTTCTCCTCGGCAAGTTTGTGGAAACTTCGAAGCCCCAACTACGGAAGCCAACAATGAAGTAGTGGCCAGAAGCACCAGCTTCCATCTTACCCAAATGTGTCGGTGACTAACAACCAAATCCTTCCCGGAGCTTCAACTTTCTTCTGGGAAGGACCTATGTTCGCTTGGTAGAATATTGTGGTGGCTCATGAATACAGGCATCACATGATGGAGGAGCAGGCATGACTCGTCCGGCTCTATCATCACCGTACCAAGCTAACGTGCCTGCTTGATCAGATTGTTTCTGCCGTACAAATTGCCTTCGACCAAAACCCTGCTACCGACCCGAACCTCAAAAGGCGCGCATTCGACTACGTCAACCAGCTGAGGACAGAACCTTCAGCATGGCAACCCTGCCTGAACATCTTTACGAAGATCCCACGGTACCATGACGTCGTACGGTTTTTTGCCCTCGAAATCGTCAACAAGGCGGTGGAAGGCGGGACCCTTGACGAACAGGCCACGAATACGGTGAAAGAGCAACTGATGACATATCTCGACAGGAGCTACAAGACTGCTAAAGGATTGAGTCACCGCGACGAAAACTCCCTTGAGAACAAAATTGCCCAGACAATCACTTTCCTGTTCTCGACTCGTTATCCCAGTGGATGGGAAAGTATTTTCGACGACCTCCTGAGTCTTACAAGCGACGGTCAATCTGGTCGGTATGATCGTGCCGAAGGAACAGTCTTCTACCTACGAGTGGTCAACTCCATACATGACGAGATAGGTGACCAGTCGTTGGCCAGAACTGGCCCAGAACAAGACCGAGCAAACTTGCTGAAGGATCTGATCAGACAAAGAGATGTGCAGAAGATTGCTCAGTCGTGGCACGATATTCTCAGCCACTGGGGAGAAAACAACGACGTGATTGCCGAGCTCACCCTCAAAGCCATCGGCAAGTGGGTCAGCTGGATCGATATCTCATTAGTGGTGAATCAGCGAATGCTAGAGTTACTGTTCCAGCAACTTGCAAGAGCTCAAAAGCTGACTCTGAGGCCACATGAAGAAAAAGCCCGGGACGCTGCCATCGACGCTTTCACGGAGATCACGGCCAAAAAGATGAAAATGTCGGACAAGCTTGAAATGATCAGTTTCCTCGATTTAGACCGCGTCGTCACGCAGCTCATTGCTTGTCCTCCACTGAGTGAACGACGAGGCAGCTCTCAATATGACACTGATCTAGCAGAGACCGTGGCTAAACTGGTCAACATCACCGTGCTGGAAATTGTTCGCGCCCTTGACACCGAGTCCGGGAATCTGCGGATGTGGCAGAGAGCAGAGGCCATGCTCCAGGCGTTCTTGCCTCATGTACTCCGTTTCTTCGCCGATGAGTATGATGAGGTTTGCTCGACGGTCATTCCGTCCCTCAACGATGTCCTTTCTTTCTTGCGCAAATCTGCAAAGGATGGGCCGGTGTCTCCACAACGAGCAGTCATGCTTCTTCCAATCCTAAGAGCCGTCTTCGCCAAAATGCGATATGACGAGACTGCCTCATGGGGAGAAGACGATGATGAGGAAGACGAGGCAGAATTCCAAGACTTGCGGAAACGTCTGGATGTCTTGCAGCAGAGTATCGCCGGTGCAGACGAACAACTGTATAGCGATGCAGTGACTGGTCTGGTAGAGCAGACCTTTGACGATCTACGAGCCCAGGGAGCACAAGTCAATTGGCGTGATTTGGAGTTGGCATTACACGAGATGTTCCTTTTCGGCGATCTTGCCGTAAAGACTGGTGGTCTATATCAAAAGAACAAACCTAACTCGCCCGCTGCTGAGAAGTTGGTGCAAATGATGTTGAAAATGATGGCATCCGGTAAGTTCTCCCAAAAGCCTTTGAATGTTTGCATCTTAACGAACCATTCGTCCTAGACATAGCGTCATTCGATCATCCAGCGACGCAGCTTCACTACATGAACATCTGTGTTCGGTACAGCTCGTTCTTTGAGAAGCATACTCAGTACATTACCACTGTGCTGGAAAATTTCCTCAAGCTTGTCCACCATCCAATTATGAAGGTCAAGACCAAATCCTGGTATCTGTTCCAGCGATACGTTCGGCTCCTGCGCACGCATGTCGGTCCATTGGCAGAGACTGTCATCCAAAACTTGAGCGATCTACTCACAATCAAGGCTGAGGCACCCGCCGAGACTGACGGAGATGACATGTCATCCGAAGACCTTGACTCTTCTGCTGACACCATTTTCACCAGCCAACTGTACCTCTTTGAGGCTGTTGGGTCAATCTGCGGGGCAAATTCTGTTCCGATAGATAAGCAGATCCAACTCTGTCAATCCGTCATGCTACCCATTTTCTCTGATATGGAGCAGACGCTCCCTGCGGCCAATTCTTCTGATGAGCGTGCAGTTCTACAAATTCATCATGATATCATGGCATTAGGCACCCTTGCTCGTGGCTTCTCCGATTGGGCTTCTATAAGCACTTTGTCGAACAATCCTCCTGCGCCGGAAGTCCGGGCAGTCTTTGGTCGCGTCGCGGAGGCTACGCTCGTTGCGCTTGAATCTCTTAAGACCTCTTTCATCATTCGGACCGCAGCACGGTTTGCTTTCTCCCGTCTGATTGGTGTCCTTGGATCTCAGATTCTGCCTCAACTGCCACGTTGGATTGATGGCTTGCTAACCCAGAGCTCCACAAACGATGAAGTTGCTCTCTTCCTTCGCCTCCTAGACCAGGTCATTTTCGCATTCAAAGGTGACATTTACGGATTCCTTGATAGTTTGTTCACTGGCCTTCTTCGACGCGTCTTCTCTGGTCTCAACAATCAAGCGACCGGCACTGACGACGAGATCCAACTTGCGGAACTCAAACGGGAGTACCTCAACTTTCTCTTGGTGATATTGAACAACGATCTTGGGTCTATTATTGTCAGCGGCACCAACCAGCCCTTTTTCGATACGGTGGTTGAGACCATTGAGCATTTCACAAAAGATGAAGAAGATTATCCGACTGCAAAAATGGCCTTTCAAGTTCTGGTGAAGATGTGCTCTACCTGGGGTGGACCGGACGTGATTTCCACGGCGGGACGTACGAATAGCAATACGCCAGTGCCACAGCCAGCATTACCCGGTCTTGATCGCTTCATGATCACCAGATTCTCTCCATTGTGCTGGGCTCTTCCCGCCACCGAATCTTTTAATGCCCAAGATGCTCAGGCCAGACTGGTATTGGGTGAAGCAGCAAACTTGCAAAAGATCATATACTCCAAAACCGGTCAGGAATATCTGTCATGGCTAAGAGATAATGAATTAAGGAGCATGGGCATGAATGACGACATGATCAATGAATATTTGAGCAAGATGACTGGTCTGGACACTAAAGCATTCAGGGCGTACTTTCAAGCGTTCGTGAGTGAAGCAGGAGGTGGATGACGAGGCTCCGGGCACAATTCTGCGGCAGTCGCACTGCGAGGGGTTGATGCCGGTTAATTTCATTCGTCACCTAATGGCTTTGAGCGGTACGGCGATTGCATGTGATACCACCTCCTTTACATTGGTGCATTTGCAGGCGAATTAATGGCAATACCCTCCTACACGGAGAACTATGATCTTTCTATTCTAGCTCTGGGGTGAATGTCGTCTGTTGAACCTATTGTCCTTGTGAAACATCCGCCCTCCACCTTGTTGCGGAACAAGAGATTGATCAACCTACAGGTGTTCACAGATCGTACTGGCAACAATTTCAAAGCTGAATTGTTGCGAGCGCTCCCGCAAAATTAACGAGAGTCTCTATGCTGCTTACGAATAGGTTAGAACTATCTTCACGAATAGATTACACCTTATTCGCAAAAACTTTAGCTCATTCTCATGAATAGATCACACTTCTTTCGTTTGAGGATAAGGACGTTGATGGACACGGGGTATAACGAAAAACGACAAGCCCGGATCCAATTGGCTGCAACGCTAATTTTCGTTTAGCATCTGCCGTTGCCTGTTCTTCATGTTCATGATCTCGGCAACAGTCTATTGAGTGCACATATTCCCAGGCAACAGCAGAGCCCTGAGAGGTCTTTCTTCGGCACTGGACTAGTTGGACTTGCATTCTCCTTTCTCTCTAGATTCGGCCTTACTTTCTCCAGCCCTTTGTTGCCCGCCAAACACAAACTCACAACCTCCTCAGTCTGCTCCACTTGTGTTAGCGCTCTATGCATTTCGTTACATCTTCATCTATGTTCAGCGCCGTCCCACCCTTATTCTTCATGACCGGCTATTGAGCCTATAAGCGTAGCTCAGACAAGCTGCAAATAATATGTCCCAGTTTGTGCTATCAAGCCCACAACTTCCACCACGTGAATCACTCGCTCCAAGGCTAGGTGAAAATGTACATCCACAGAATCAATCAGCCCTCTTCAATGCAATACCAGCCGAGGTTCGCAATCGGATATTCTCTATTGCATTGACCGCTTACGACGACAAAAGCAAGAGGTATCAACCTCGGAATTGGTTCTACCGGCCCGACTGGCACTTTCACCGAAAAATATCTACCACTGTGCTCAGGACCTGTAAACGCATATACTTAGAGAGCCACCTGTTGCCCCTTGCACTCAATTCTCACACGTTCTGGGTTAGGGCTGACCGAGGACCTCCTTCTCACTACTTCGCCAGCGCCTACAAAACGTCACATCTCTCTGACTATGACAGCTTTCTCGGAAGCTGGCGTTCCTGCGAGAACTTCCGAGCCTTCTTCAACAACCTTACAGCCGAGCAAAGAGGCGCAGTCGGCGAACTACACTTCTTCTTCCAGCAGTCCGAGCTTGAACGCGTCAGGTTCTCGCCTCCACTAGACCCCGACTCATGTCGACCAATCGCTGCGAAAAGGCTCAAGGTTACGATGCGCCACCAAGACTGGCACTGGTGGGATTACAATGAGAAGCTTGGCCTCTGTCCGTGGAGGAGAGGTAGAACAGAGTGGAACCAGATGGATACACCGATGCCTCGAACAAGAATGGAGTGGGTGTCTTCTCAAGGATGGGGAGCTCAGCTACAATACATTCAAGGCCTAGAAGAGTTTGAGCTGGAGCTGGAGACTTTGATCCAGAAAAGGGAGCAGATGGACGGCATCGTGGAAAGAGCCAAAGGGTGGATCTTTCCATTAAAGGAAGATAAGTTTCTAAGGTGGGACCATGGAGCTGGCATCAAAGAGAGCCGTTGGGAAGAGGACGACGTGGAGCTTCGTGAGGATGTGTATTCGCCAAACGAGGCCATCGCTTCGAGTGCGGATGGCGCCCTCCCTTTAAGTGCTGAGAATGTGGCACTGCCCGACGCTTCTGCAAGCGCGCCAGGAAACGTGAGGAATGAGACTGCAAGCCAGAGTGGTATCGTTGCCCAAGGAAATGGCCAAGCTGGTTCAACATCCGGACAAGCTCCATTTCCGGTTGCGAAGCGGCAGTACTATGTCATCTCAATGGTGTGGAAGGCGCGCGCGAATGAGAGAACAGAACTTCAGTCAGATTCGGGAATGGCCGTGAAGTGGACTCCTACGGCGAGGTAGACTCTGGCAGTCACGAATCGTGTGCAGAAAGAGAAGTTTTGGCAATGGGGCCGATAAATGGAATCTCAGATAGCACGACGTGCTCCTTGGGAAATATCTGTGTGTATTGCTTAGACCGAGGTCTTGATCCACAGCTCTTGGAAAATTCATGGGTCGATGGCTTTGACAAGATAGGATCTCTTGTGCCTGTGAAGTACTGGTTTGGCGGGCTGTAAGCTGATCGCCCATCAAATTGCAGCGCACATGTCGATGGAGATTTCCCATGTCCTCCAGGACCTGGCCCGCACTACAAAAAGAACGCAGATCGTGCCAAACGCCACCAGAGGAGTCGGCACAAGGCTGTGGCTCTGCCAACAATCTACTCCGGCGTTTGCAAACTCTTCCGCAGCAGTATAACGAGATTCGATGGCTTTCTTTTCGTTGAATCTATTTGGTCTAGGTCTAGGTCTAGCTCCTGTCCATTACGACTTCGCAGCAACCCAATCATTCATCTACCTATTATCTCGCCTTCTAATCCATGTAGTCCCCTTTTCCAACGAAAGTAAAATGCAGTGTCAATGCCATGCGAGGAAGAAAAAGGCTTTTGAAGCTGCATCGTCCGCTCACAACTTAGCTTGGAGTGGTTGCTCGCTCGTAGAAGGAGTGATGCGTTTGCCGACCTCATCAAACTCGATCTTCTTTTCCGTAATCAACGACTCTTGCAAAGCACAACCAATCCTGACTGCGTTCACAGCTCCCTCCAATCTCATAGGGGGCTCCGTATCATCCAAACAACTAGCCGTAAATTCATTCGCTTCTGTGATGAACGCCTCCCTGAATCGTCCGTAGTAGTGCGGCGGAATCTCCCTCCTGATACCAGACGGCTCGTATATCTTGACGAGATTGGATTGAGGCTCGGTATTAATGGATAGTTTACCCTCTGTGCCAGTGATCTCTGTGCTGTCTTCTTGTCCCGCCGCCATCATTCTGCTACAAAATAGCTGCGCAATCTTCCCGTTGTGGAACTCGACAATCCCCAGTGCGTTGTCGCGATCGTTGTACTTCCTCAACTCCGGACTGATAGCTGTGATACCTACCGCACTGACCGACTTGATGATTGAGTCTTCGCCAAAAAACCACAGTGCAAGGTCGATATCATGGATGCTGCAATCCACAAATATGCCACCCGAGAACTGCGCGTACGCCACAAAGAACCCGCTCGGATCCAACTTATCGCAAGTCTGGCTCCGAAACACCGTCGGCTCTCCAATCAGGCCTGTTTTCATCTTCTTGTATGCCTCCCGGTATGACTCGTCGAAGCGCCGCGAGAAGCCGCACATAACTTTTTGACTGGGATACGTCCGCTGAGATGTCCTGTAGGCTGTGCAGACCGCTTGAGAGATCTCGACATTGGTGCTCAATGGTTTCTCACACAACACATGCAGGCCGAGTTCGATGGCCTTGATGGCCTGCTCGGCATGCACAATGGTTGCACTGGCAATGACCACTGCTTGCAAGCCATTCTTGATCTCTTCCCGCAACATCTCGTCATAATCCAGGTACGTCCGCACGCCCTCGAGCGTTCGATTGGCCCAGGCGACCTCCTTTTGGTCAGGAGTCGACGCCGCAATCAGTTCGGCGCGCGGGGTGAGGTTGTGGAAGTGTAGAGCGTGGCGGGCGCCCATGCGGCCGAGGCCGGCTATGGCGACTTTGAGTTTGGGCGATGGCATAGTTAGGCGTGGCGTGGAGGCAGGGAGGGGGGAAAGAGAGACGGTTTGCAGAGATATGTTGAGCGAGGTCTTATGAGGCCGTAAAAAGGTTGCACGAGGTGGGACGTTCAATTATGAATTGGGCCACACGACAAGGATCGAAGGTCGTGAAGACTGGCCACTGCTCCCGTTTCTTTTGCTGTATCACCGAACCTAGAGAAAAAAGGGAAGATTTATGAGCGGTTTATATCTACAGAGGCGACAGCTAGACTCCATCCACACGCGCACGACAAAAGTGATTTTCTTCATGCGATGTAGCCGGAAATTTCGAGCTCTCGCTTTCGTACCTGCCAAGGCCTTTGAAGTGGACATGACCGGGGGCCCACCCATTACGTATTTGCTGTAGTATGCCCTAATCAATCGCCGACAGTTGCCCCGCCCTTTTTCGCCGGGTAATTCCCTTATTAGGGGTTTGCCGGTCCTAAATTGGCAGATGAGAGACTCTCATCCCGCGGCAGCTCTTGGCCTTTTATTTTTGGGAGTCACCAGCGGAAAATCCGCAGTTCTCGTCTCGACCGGTGCCTAAGCTCCCGCCGCTTTGCTCATCCTTCCCTGAGCACTCAGTGAGCCTCGCTGTCGCTCCTCCCTTTCCACTCCCCGTCGTCCTATCAATTTTAGACGATGGGACCCGTTTTGGGGTCGCTTCTCATACCCCGCCTCCAATATCAGCCGGCTGGGACCCAATCTGGCTTCCCCATGAATCCTGCACTGAGATTTTGCAGCGGAACGGCTAGTTTCGAACACCAGGTGCGGAGGCCAAAACCGAGGAATCTATCATTCTGGTTTTGGCGCGGAATGGTCCCCACATACCGGGGGGTAATAGGGCCCCAAGTACCAAGTTCATGAGCATGCATCTCATGAATAGGTGTCTAATAGGCGTGTATCTCACGGGCGTGCATCCGATGCATGCGTCTCATAGGCATTCGTCTCAGGGATATATGCTTCATTGGTACACCTTATGGGGCGTGTACCTCATGGGCATGGATCTTACAGGCGTGCATCTTACGGTCGTACATCTCACGAGCATGCATCTCATAGGTGGTGTGTCTCGTAGGTGTGCATCTCATAGATGTGCATCTCATGAGCGTGCATCCCATGGGCGTGTATCTTATGGGCATATATCTCACGGCCGTACATCTCACGGACATGTATCTCATAGGTGTCTATCTCATAGACAATCGTCTCAGGGGCATATACTTCATGACATGCACCTCATTGGTAGGTGAACATCACGGGCGTGTACCTCATAGGTATATACCTCATGGGCATGCAACAACAGGCTTCAGGGAGTGCTCAGGAGGCCAAGGGGCAGACACAGGCGTTGACACAGGCGCTGGCGCAGTCAATGACACCCGCAAGAGTGGCAGAGCCCGCAAGCCCAAACGGTATAATTGAGGTGCAAACGGCACCTTGGAATAGTCAGAATAGCGCAGTCAGTCACTCTCGTGACAGTCATTCATGTCAACTGCAAGTGCTCAATCCCCGAGTAGCTACCCTGCATCTCCCCTCTTTTTGCCCCCTTGGTACCCCGCACGGAGGCTGCATTGGTAGCCTTTTTGGGGGCAAATGGGGGTAAATATATATAAGGATAAGCTTTCGACCAACTCAAGTATATGGGGCCTGTGGCGCAACGGTAGCGCGTTGTAAGTTCCTCGCTGCTCTTTGGTCGCCCCTTACTAAATGGACATAGCGACTCCAGATCGAAAGGTTGCCATTTCAAATTTGGTCGGGCTCAATTTTTGAACGGCCTGTTTTCCGTCCTATTTTTACTAGCACTCCTAAAAAGGCGTGCGGCCAGCTTTTTGGCATTACCTTCATCCTTTCGCAACTAGGTGACTGAAGTTTTTGAGATCCCTTGCTTGATCTATGTCTATCCAGCACAGTAATGGTCCAGGAAACACCCTTGTCTTCTTCACATCCACGATCTGGCGTCCAGTCTCCCGCCTTGTGGCTGAAGCCAACTAAAAAGCCATACCTGGTTCCCCAGGGGATCCGTGATTAGTCGGGGGAGCGTGGTTTACTGTTGTTGTCGCAGCATTGGCAGGATGGCGGGATTCTCCATTGCGGCGTGTTAGAGTTGAAGGTGTTTTGGATAATGAACGAAGCAGATAGAAACAGATTTCGAATCTTTAAACGATGTGGCCGAATCACCGCAGGGAGAGCTTTAGAGAGCAGCCAGACGCCGTACGTTAGTGGGAGCTGCAAGTTGAAACTCTATAGGCAACTTTAGCCAGGTTACTGGGGGCTATCTCAGACTCCCTCCCCAAAGCTCAGTGAAGCTCACTCAAGGCCCACCTGAGGCTCACCTGAGGCTCAGGATAAAGGTGGCGCTGCCCACCCTCTAGGACAAAATCAGATCTGGCCGAACAGAACATCATTGTGACTAATCTAGGTAGCCACAACAAGTTCCGCTCCCTGAGCCTCGCCGTCGACCTCCACCCGCACCCACCCGTCCATCAACTTTAGACGATGGGACCCGTCTTGGGCTCTGGGTTCCTCCTTTGCGCACCTCCCTTCTAATATCACCTGAGGTCCAAATTGGGCTCTTCGAGATACACTCGCTGGGGACTATACCGCCTCCGAGCCGGCCAACTAGCGATGGAGGGGTAAGATATGGGGTGGTGAAGGATTGCAAAGATTTGAAGCGCAATCAGAACTTGCTCTGGAATCTTATAGCTCCCGAAAAGCTCTCGACTCTCGAAATGTAATGCTCTCAGTACTCCAGAACCCGTTAACGTCAAACAGTCGAGACCAAAGCCGCGCCTAATCATCCCAAAACCCCTTCCCGCCATATTGGTTTCCAATGAGCGCCTTTCCGTCCTTGTCAACCTCCACACCGTCGTACTTGTGAGATGCCCCTCTTGCCTCCCCTCTCCAGTCACTACTAAATACGTCCCCAGTCTGAGCCTTCCCTTTGATCACAACGTTCAAGTACTGATGACCAGTGAGGGCTTCTTTTGCAGCGGCCTGCAACAGGCTGTCTACATCCTGAGCAGCACTTTCGACCAACCCAAGAGCTTGTTTGTCCTGGATTTCTGCTGTCTCTTGTTTGACGAGTCCGAGTTGCGATTGAGGTGCAGGGAAAAGATCTTCGATGTTGTCGATAAGCGAGGTGATGTTTTGAATTAGCTCTTTGAGTTCCGACCGATGATAAAGAGCCCAGCTTGCGGTCTTCAAGACGCTGCTGCCCTTCTGTCGCCTGATTGCCAGCTTTTTCATCTTGTTGCTCAGTGCCATGGCCGCAGGATCCATATCATCGGTCGAGAGTGTAGAGAGGTCGTCCCCGGGCTTTGCACTCAGCTTATACTTCTTTGAAATCTTTTCCGTGTCTGCGAAGAGTTGGAGAATATGGTGCAAAGTATCTTTTGCTGCTTGAATTTCCGCTGGAGTTGCGTCTGGCCTGCCCAGATTAGGATCGTCGTAGATGTTGACAGCTTGTCCCCAACGCGTCAGACGGAGTCTGGTGCAGTTGAGGGCTAGGACATCTGTCTGAAAGTCTCGTCCGAAGTGACGCCCGAGTTGCACATACCCGAAGCAGTCAACGCAGGCGGTGAAGGCGGCAGCGATACCGACGGCCCCAGCGGCAATGCCAAAAGGCTCTGCCATGTTGTAGGTTGACCTGGTATACTGTAAGAAGTCTCCGAGAGAGAAGGGTATTTTGAAGCGCGAAGATCAATGAACATGTCTGGATATGTTGCACTTCTTTATCGTCGTTTTCGAAAACTCCAAGTGATGGGCGGTATTTTCAACCACCACTTCAACGTACCGATTGCAACGTTTTACACGCTTTTTTGGCTTGCAGAATACTGGTATAGTACCCAAACATCAAATTCCACGCCTTCAGGCTGTCCCCGTCCTAGGCGGTGCATATTAAGTGGTGGGTGACAGAATCGCTAATCACTTGGAGTTTTGAAAGCGACAATACTTTGGGGTCCGGCTCGACTAGACAATCCCGCACCTGCAGCCTTACGAACTCTAACTCCACCACTTTCTTCCTGGCCAATACGCAGAACATATAGAAGCCAGATGGCACATCTTTCAGATGGCAGGCCACGAAAGAGAAGTTCCGAGTCAGGGCGGGCTTAACTTCCAGGGCGTCCACGTCTATGGTAAAGCTCAACTCGGGAACACGTACTATTTCGGTGCGCTTAAGCCAGACATTGCAGAAAGACCAAACACTGACAGGTAATTTAGGACCAGACAACCCTCTCAATCATTTGCCGTACGCTGTTGATGCCCCTTTCGATTCGTACCACAGGCAACATGAACCCACCTGCCTCGAAAAGACTCGTGTCGACGTTCTTCGGCAGATATTTGACTGGGCTGATGGACAGGATGAGCGATGTATCTTCTGGCTAAATGGCTTGGCCGGCACGGGAAAGTCAACGATTGCGCGCACCGTTGCCTGCGAATACTCTGAGCGGAAGCATCTTGGAGCAAGCTTCTTCTTCTCAAGAGGTGGTGGAGATGTCAGTCATGCTGGTAAGTTCTTTACAAGTATTGCTGTGCAGCTAGCGAACAACGCACCACCTCTCCAGCGCTACATTTGCGATGCGATTAGAGAGCGTAGCGATATTGCAAGCAAGTCTCTCCGCGACCAGTGGCGCCAGCTCGTCCTCGGTCCGCTGTCGAAGCTCAGCGACGACTCACGTCCATCCTCGTACGTTCTTGTAGTTGATGCCCTTGATGAATGTGACGATGACGACAACGTCCGGGTCATTCTGCAGCTCCTGGCTGAAGCTCGATCATTGAAGACGGTCCGGATACGAATCTTCATGACGAGTAGACGCGAGGTTCCAATCCGACACGGCTTCTGTGACATACCAGAGGCTGAACATGAGGACTTTGTGCTTCACAATATACCGCCGGTGATTGTTGACCAAGATATCTCTATTTTCTTGGAATACAATCTCACAGTCATCAGACAGGAATATTACCTTGCTGCTGATTGGCCGGGAAAGCAGGACATCAGACGTTTGGTCAAGAATGCCAATGGCCTGTTCATATGGGCTGCAACCGCCTGCCGGTTTATTCGCGAAGGTAGAAAATTTGCTGCAGGTCGACTGTCTATAATCCTCAACGACGATTCCTCTACGGCCGACTTCTCTAAAAACGACTCCTCTACGGACGACTCTTCCACGGACGACTCTACGATGGCGCCGGAAGAGCAACTGAACAAAATTTACATCGCAGTTCTCAAAAATGCTGTCAGCAAGTATAAAAGACCTGAAAGAAAGAAATTCAATAAGCTGCTGATGGAAACTGCTGGAGCGATCATTCTCTTATTCTCTCCGCTTTCTGTCTTCTCATTAGCCGCCTTGCTTCATGTTCATGGAGACGACATCATCCAAACGCTAGATGATCTGCATTCTATCCTAGACATTCCAGAAGACCGGGCTCGACTAATTCGTCTGCATCATCCTTCATTTCGCGACTTCCTACTCAGCAAGGAAAGGTGCGGTGATCCAAAATTCTGGGTAGACGAGAAGCAAGCGCATCGGACGTTAGCCAACAACTGTATACAGCTTCTGTCAGAAAAGCTACGGAGAGATATCTGTGGCCTATCTTCTCCAGGTGCACTTGCTACAGAGGTTCAGCAGGAGAGGATCAAGCAGTGTCTACCTGCGGAGCTTCAATATGCCTGCCTGTATTGGGTGCAGCATATTCAAAAGAGCCACACTCAACTCCAAGATGATGGGGAAGTGCATGTATTTTTGCAGAAGCACTTCCTTCACTGGCTTGAGGCCCTTAGCTTATTGCGGAAGATTTCTGACGGTATCCTTGCGCTAATCTCTTTGGATTCTATAAATGCAGTAAGTTAGGTATAACCGTATACCTCGTAGAATTGGAACTAATAAAGCAAGGATAATAAAGGACCTCGACTGCAAGCACTTGTCCATGATGCAAAACGATTTGCGTTGTATAACAGATCAGTGATTGAAGAGGCACCTATCCAAATATATCACTCCGCTCTCATCTTCGCACCGAAAATGAGTATCATTCGACAACATTTCTCAGATCAGATCCCAAAGTGGATCTCTAGGTTGCCAGAGGTCCCAAGTAATTGGAACGCCCTGCAGCAAACGCTTGAGGGCCACTCTGACTCGGTCTGGGCGGTGGCATTCTCCTCGGACGGCAAGCTGGTGGCGTCCGGCTCTGGCGATCGCACAGTCAGGCTCTGGGATACGGCCACGGGGGCCTTGCAGCAGACGCTCGAGGGCCACTCCGGTGCAGTTGGGGCGGTGGCATTCTCCTCGGACGGCAAGCTGGTGGCGTCCGGCGATGGCGATGGCACAGTCAAGCTCTGGGATACGGCCACGGGGGCCTTGCAACAGACGCTCGAGGGCCACTCAGACTGGGTCTGGGTGGTGGCATTCTCCTCGGACGGCAAGCTGGTG
>Ga0335072_10002114_pt1 | contig 31293 bp, 26 predicted proteins | sample Lox_Sample_21_FD_206725 | JGI IMG/M metagenome (GOLD analysis project Ga0335072, IMG submission 206725) | Soil microbial communities from Loxahatchee National Wildlife Refuge, Florida, United States - Lox_Sample_2.1 | ecosystem: Environmental > Terrestrial > Soil > Wetlands | place: USA...
GGTTCTTCTCTCACACCGTTCCCGGCATGACCGTGACCGGCGGCGGCTTCGTCCATGTCACCGCCAGCGACAACCGGCAGGCGATCATCCGGCTGTCGGACGATCCGCTGACCATCCATGACACGCGCTGGGCGACGTTGCGCGGACTGGTGGACCTGATGGGTGCTGCCCTGGATGACGCCCCCGACTTCCACGGCCGCGGCCTGTTCCTCTACGGCGGACATGACGAGCTGATACCCAGGCGCGCCAATGCCGCGATCTGGCGCGCGCTGCCGCCAAACGCCCGCGAGGCGTACTACCCCGCCGGCTACCACCTGATGCTGCGCGACCACGAACGGATCACGCCGACCGAGGATATCCTGTCCTGGATCATGCATCCGGATGCGCCGCTGCCGTCGGGCGCGGACCATGCCGCCAAGGTGTGGCTGGCAGAGCAGAAATGATCTCTTGCGCGTAACCGGGAGAGGTTTCTCAGCCGACCGGACCGCCGGCCTTCTTCCAGGCACCGAAGCCGCCCTCGATATGGGCGACATTCTCCAGCCCCATGTCCTGTGCGGTCCTGGCCGCCAGCGCCGAGCGCCAGCCACCGGCACAGAAGAACACGAAGCGCTTGTCCTCGGCGAAGATCGGCTTGTGATAGGGGCTTTCGGGATCGATCCAGAATTCCAGCATGCCGCGGGTGCAATGGAACGCGCCGGGCATCCGGCCCTCCCGCTCCAGCTCGCGCGGATCCCGCAGATCGACGAACACCACGCCGCCGTCGCCATGCAGGGCGACGGCGTCCTGCGCCGCAAGCGTGGCGATCTCGGCCTCGGCCTCGGCGAGGAGCTGTTTGTAGCCCTTCTTCATGTGCAGCATCGGGCATTCTCCCGCTGTGGGGCGATCAGTGTACGACGGCGGCGCATCCTGGGTGGCGAGGCGATGGTCCGCTGCCAAGGCCGATCATCACGGCGCCGGGCTTTTTTGCCGCAAGGAAAGGCATCATGCAAAGGCGTTTCGCAGATGTCAGTTCCGCGGCATCCGGCTGCGTGCGGACGCAGCGTGGTGCGCATGGCCGCGCGCGCTTTCCGATGCGCCGTGTTCCGGCAGCGCCGCGGCAACCTGGCCTGCCCGCCGGACCCGCGTCATCACGGTGCTCGCCAGGGTGCTTGCCAGGGTGCTTGCCATGCCGGTTTGCCGTGCGTGCGCGGCCCACGCCGCCACACGGGCAGCCTCCCGGCGAGCGAAGTTGATACCCGGTTCGTCGAACCAGTGCGCTGCCAGCGTCGCCGACGCCAGGACCGCAGCCAGGAACATCGGCAGGCCCAATACCGTTGCGGCGTTGTATCCCACCAGCGGCGTCAGCCGCAGCACCAGCCAGGCGATGACGCCACACAGAATAGGCACGTGCAGCAGATAGATCATGAACGAGATGCGTCCCAGCTTCCTGCCGATCCAGCCACGCAGCAGCGCCTGGACGGCCGGCAGGATCAGCACCGCCGCGACCAACAGCACCGCGCCGATACGATGGAGCTGCAGGATCGGATTCGCGCTGGTCACGCCGCCGACCCATGTCGTGAGCATCCAATACGGCGTCCACGTGGGCGCGTAATAGGGAGCGCCGCCGAGCAGGAGTGCCAGAAGCAGCAATGGAAAACCAACTAGCCAGGCGAGAATTTTCGGCAGCCTGCGATCGGGACACATCCGCCACAATTCGAACAGTACCGCGCCGGCGGCGAAATTCATGTAGTCCGTGTTCCAGGTCAGCAGGGTGGCGATACAGGCAGCCGGCAGACGCCAGCCCGGACGCGTCGCGAGATAGGCCGCGAACAAACCGAGCGATCCCCATAGCTCGATCGGCATTGTCCAGAGCACGACATTCCACAGGTGATTGTCGCGCAGGTACTCGTCGAACAAGGACTGGAACACCACAAGACGCAGGTCGTTCGCCTGCCACAACGTCCACGTGTAGCTTGTTGCCAGCCAGCCGGAGTGGTTCTGCGCCGCCAGTTGCCGCTCCGGATGGAAGCCGGTCAGCAGCCACAGCCAGATCAGCAGCGAAGTGGCGAGGATGGGCAGGCTGAGGCGCAACCAACGGCGCAAGGCCAGCTCGCCCCACGACCGGGGGCGCGCCGTGACGCTCGCCGCCAGCACGAAACCGCTCAGCGCGAAGAATATCGCCACGGCGAATTCCGGCTGGAAGAACACCGTCAGTGGGGTGCGGGCGATCGTCAGCGCCGCCGCGAAATGTGGTCTGCCGGTATTCAGCAAGGTGCCGCGATACATCGACGGCTGCATGGCCAGGACGTAATGCGACAACACGACCACCAGTGACGCGATGCCGCGGACGCCGTCCAAATGGATGAAGCGGGCGTTTGGAGCACCGGGAGTGGCCGTTGTCGCAGGCTGACCAGGATCGGCAGGCTCAGGCGTGATCGACCTGCTGTTTGGCTCTGTCTGCCAATCGCTCACGAGTCAGCGTCCTTGCCACGACGAACCGGGTTGTCCTGCGCAAAAGCGATACACAACGACCCGCCGGGATACCAGCAGCCGCGACATCGTCCAAGGCGGTGAGGACCGGGGCCGGCCGGGGCTCATCCGGCCCGGCGCGCCGATTGTTTCCGCGTGGCGGGGGCGGCCGTCAGTGCACCGACCACGGCCGTGGCCAGTATGTTGAGCAGCAGGGCCACGATGCCGACATTGAGGTCACGCAGGGCTTCAGGCAACGAGGGGAACAAATTCGCCATCGTGCTGTGTGTCAGCACCGTGTAGGCGACGGTGGCGATCCCCACCAGTATGCCGGACATGGCAGCGGCGGCGCTGAGCCGGTTGTTGGGCAGCAGGCTCATCAGCAGCGAGGGGAGAAGCTGCGTGACGAAGCTGTACCCCATCAACAGCAAAGCAACGATCGTCGTGCCGCCGCGCAGTGTGAAATAGACCGCCACCAGCGCCACAACCGGAACCAGACACTTCGCCACATCGGACACGCGCCGCGGGTCCGCGCTGGGATGGGCCGCGCGATAGATGTTGTTCGCGAGCAATGTCGCCGCCGTCATCATGATCATTGATCCGGGCACCAGCGCGGTCAGCACCCCGGCCGCGCCGATCACCCCGACGAACCATGGCGCGAACGTACTAATAGAGAGGCGGAACAACGACAGGTCGATGTTCGGTCCGGTGAGGCCGGGCACCTTCAGCACCGCGGCAAAGCCGACGAAGAACACGAATGCCAGGATGAGCTGGTACAGCGGCAGTACAATCGCATTCCGGCGGAATACCGATTCGCTGCGCGCCGTGAACACCGAGCCGAAGCTGTGCGGCCACATGAAGAAGCCGAGCGCCGTGAGCAGTACCGTCGAATCGAACCAGGACACGCTTTCGCCGTGGGCGGGCAGCGCCAGGAAGCCAGGCTTCGCCTGGTCGATGGCGGTGAACATGGCGGCGTATCCGCCATACAGGTGAAACGGCAGGTAGATGCCGAGGAAGATCGCCACCGCGAGGATGGTGATGTCCTTGGCGACTGCGGTCCAGGCCGAGCCGCGCACGCCGGAGGACATCACGTACAGCGTCACCACGACCGCGCCGCTCCAGATTGCGGCTGACGACGGGATGCTGCCGTAGGAGGCGGTCTCGACGATGATCCCGAGCCCCTTGAACTGCAGCACCAGGTAGGGAATCAGGGCGACGATGCCGACCAGCGCCACCAGCACGCCGAGCGCCGGGCTGTCGTATTTGCGGGCGAAGAAGTCCGGCTGAGAAATGAGCTGGTACTGCTTGGCATAGCGCCAGATCGGCGGCAGCAGCCAGTAGGACAGGATATAGGCGAGACAGCCGTAGGCCAGGATGTAATAGGTCGGCCCGCCATGGCCGTAGGCGTAGCCGCTGCCGCCGAGCAAGGTGAAGGTGGTGTAGATCTCGCCGGCCATCAGCAGGAACACCAGGACGGTGCCGAAGCCGCGGCCGCCGACGGTCCACTGTTCCAGGCTCATCTCCCGCCCGTGGCGCGCGCGAAGCCCGAGCAGCAGGGCGCCGAGCGCGGTCAGGCCGATGATGGGAAGGGCCGCGTTCATGCCTGGGGTCCTTCAGCCGGCGGCTGCGCCCGATTCGCCGGATCGCAGAGATAGATGATCAGCATGATGACGCTGGTCAGCACGATCCACAGCAGCAGCCAGGCGAACAGGAACGGCAGGCCCAGGATCAGGGGCGTGACGCGGTTCAGGAACGGGGTACCGGCCAGGATGCCGATGAACGGCAGCAGGGCGAGGGCACGGATCGGGGTCATGAGAATTGTCCGGTTATGCTGGTATGGGGGGAGCATCTGGACCAACTGGCGCCGCTGGGCAAGCGAAGCGCGCGAGGTTCCGCCGGCCCGTGCAATCGGGACGGGAAGCGGTTGGCGAGGCGGTTTGGCGATGCGGGGCGGGAAACGGCTCGCGGCGCGGCTGACGATTCGCGTCGGAAAGCCGCGGGCCGGGCGGCTGACGGTTCGCGGCGAGATCGCCGTACGGCAGCGCGCAACGGCGCGTGCAGTTTGAGGTCAGGCGCTGCCGGCGGCGGCGCGATACGACTGTCTCATTTGGTGAGGCACCCGGCCGGCCGTACTGTTCTGGCCCCAACCGTTCCGGTTCAGACGGTCCCGGACCCGGCGACATCGGAGCGGCGTTGCGGGCGAAATATGTGCGGGTGATATACGATAGCAGTCGTTAGAGCATGCTGGACCCAGGCGCACGATCCCGGCTGGTCAAGGAATGCAGTCTGGGCATCCGGCGACGAAATGAGGCGGGCATGCTGCCGATTTCCGTCACTGCGTTTGGAAGAGACCAAATCTGATGTTCGGATGGCGCTCCCGGCCGGGCGTTGGCGCGACCGCAATAGGCAAAAATACCATTAACAATCTGTAAACCGGACGTGTTCCGATTAACGTCTCGGCAATGTTTGTCCTTGTTTTCGGTCATTTTATTTGTATGATGCGCCGCAACGGTCGGCAAGCCAGGGCGTCGGAATTTTGGGAATCAGTTACCGTCCCGAGAAAACGATTGCAAAAAATTGGCGTTGACCCATAATTGATTGGCTCCGGTAACCGGATATCGGGCCGGCGAATGCGGGGGTGGGTAGAACGATGACTGCTTCAGTAACATTGCCCGGTGGGAATGGTACGTCGCTCACCCTCTCCGGCTCGACCGGCAACAACGTCTTCATCGCCAAGATCATCCGGAACTCGCTGCTGATCGCGTCGGTCAACGCCGGCGGGCACACCAACTACGGGACGGGTTCAGTCGGTGCGAGCGGCAACGTCTCGTTGCCGTCGCCGACATCGGGCGGGGCTCCGAACGTCGCGATCATCCCGTCGAACGCATCGGGCACGGTCGTCATTCCGTCGGGCTACGCCTACGTCATCGACGAGAGCCCCAACGCCCAGACGATCAGCGGCGCGGGCAACGTACAGATCATCTCCCTCGATACGTCCGGCGGCTCGTACCAGTTGAGCGGCCAGGTCAGCCTGGCGGCGTCCGGCGGCAACAACGCGGCCAGCATCGGCGGGACGGGCAGCAGCACCACGTTCAACGTGGTCATCGGCGGCACCGGCACCAACAGCGTCAAGGCGACCGGCCACGGCACCTTGACCGGCAGCACCGGGTCCAACACCTTCATCGTCACCGACACCGCGTCCTCGGGCACCCTGGTGCTGTCGAACGGCACCGACAGCGTGCTGGCGGGCGGCGACCACGTCACGGTTCAGGCCACGGGCAGCAACGCCACCCTGAACGCGGGCAACGCCAATGCCGTGAACGTCCAGGTGGAGAGCTCCGCCAACAACGACCTGGTGATCGGCGGCACCGGGACCACGGACGTGAGCACGGGTGGCTCGAACGCGAAGGTGCTCGGCGGGACCGGTGCGCTGGCGGTCGCGGACAGCGGCGTCAATGACACCATTGCCGCGTTCAACGCGACCTCGGCGAGCATCGCGGCGTGGGGATCGAAGGCGGTCATCCTGGCCGGCTCGAACCCGAACGGCACGGCCATCACGGTGTCCGGTGGCCGCAACACGAGCACAGCGACCAACTCGACGGTCATCGCCGGCACCGGGCCGACCACCGTCACGCTGGGGAACGTGCCGGCGAGCATCGCCGCCGTCTCGGTCGGTGCCGGTCATAACGTCGTGCTGGGCAACTCCGGCGCGCTGAAGGTCGGCGATTCGGGCTTCGCCGATACCATCGGGGTGTTCAACGCCCAGGCGCCGTCGGTCTACGCCGCCGGCCAAAGCGCCGTGATCATCGGCGGCTCGAACAATTTCTTCGCCAGTCTCGGCGGCGGCGTGAACGGGACCCACAACCTCGTCGCCGGCGGCAGCGGCAACATGACCGTCGATGCCTCGGGCAACAGCGACGAGATCCTGGGCGGAACCGGCAGCCTGTCGGTCAATGCCGGTGGCGGCAGCGACACGATTGCCGCGTTCAACGCAACCTCGGCCAATATCGATCTGGCCAACGGCGGCGGCGGGATCGGTGCCATCGTGTTCGGCGGCATGAACGCCTTCAAGGCGACGGTCGAAGACACCAACAACACCATTATCGGCGGCTCCTCGGCAACCACCACCGTCACGCTGAGCGGCGCGGCGGAATTCAACGAGGTGTTCGGCGGTTCGGGCGCTCTCGTTGTCAACGACAGCGGCCGTGGCGACACGCTGGCGGCATTCGGAGCGTCCTCGGCGGCGATTTCCGTGGGCGGCGCGGCGGCGGTGGTGTTCGGCGGCTCGAACGTCACGAATATCTCGCTGACCGGCGGGTTCCATAGCGGCAACACCGTGATCGGGGGCGGCGGTACTACCAACGTCACGATCGCCGCCAACAGTACCTTCAACGACGACGCGATCTACGGCGGCTCAGGCGTCCTCAATGTGGTGGATCTCGGCAGCAACGAGACCATCGCCGGCTTCAGCGCATCGTCGGTCACCGCGACATTGGCGGGCAGCGACGCGCTGTACTTCGGTGGCAGCCAAGGCGGGAATATAACGGACAAAGGTACGGCCGATACCGTGATCGGTGGTAGCGGTTCGTTGACCGTCCATGCGGGCACCGGCAGCTCCGCCCTGGACCTGATGGGCGGCTCCGGAAACCTGATCTTCGTGGGCGGCGCGAGCGCTGCGACGCTGCTCGGCGCCTCCAGCGTCACCTCGATCACAGGCGGCTCGGTCGGCACAACGCTGTTCGGATCCTCCGGCGGCGTCAACTACTTCACCGGTTCGACCGGGGCCCTGAAATTCCTGGCCGGCGCCGGGAACGAAACCCTGAACGCGAGCGGCTCCTCGACGGCGAATTTCATCTCGGCCGGGTCAGACAACGCCGGGCACAACTCGCTGGTCGGTGGCAGCGGCAACGATACCTTCACGGCAGGCGCCGGCCTCGACACGATGACCGGCGGCGCCGGCAGCAACTCTTTCGTGTTCTTCGCGCAGTCGACCGATGGCAAGGCCGATGTCATCACCGATTGGACCACGCAGGACTCCCTGCTGGTGATCGGCTACAGCAACACCGTCACCGCCGCGACCCTGCTGAGCAACGCGACGAGCACCGCGGGCGGCCTGCAACTGACCCTGTCGGACAACACCACAATCACGTTCAGCAACCTCAACCCGTCCACGCAGTCCGAACTCTCCGGCCGCATCCTGTACAGCCCGAGCTGATCGTTCTGCCCTTGCCCGGTTGAGATCGACGCCGCGCCGCTGCCGTTTCACGCAATATGCGTGGCGGCAGCCGCCCGTTGTCGATGACATAGTCGCAACCAGCCGCTGGGATTGGCCGCCTCAGATGCGGTTGGCGCGACGGAGGCCGGTCTCAGCGGGGCGTGCGGAATCCAGCCATCGCCGTCATGCCGGCAATTCCGCGAAGAAGGTGTCCACGTCCGAGATCTCCCGGACGTTCATGATGGCGACCCGAAGATCGGTTGGAATCGGCTCGTCGTCCGATCCCCAGACGCGGCTGATCTCAAGAGTCCCATCCCACGACAGGCGCATGCCATAGCGGCCGGGCAGGCAGCCCGGAATCTCCTCCGGAGGAAGTGGCGGCGGAGGGGTCTGCCGTGCGGACGCGGCCGGACGCTCGGGGAACATGTTCCGGTCGAACCCGGGATCGTCGATGCCCGGCGGCAGCGAAAGCTGAACCTTGTCCGGCGGGAAGCGGGCCAGTTCGTCGCGCAGCCATAACCACTCATCCCGCTGGAGAAATTCCGCGCGCCGGAAATCGTCCGGCAAATGCGGCTCGTCGTAGGTATGGCGGATTTCAATCTGCGCGCCGCCGCGATCGCCGAGCAGATAGTCTGCCAGGGACGGCAACTGCCGCAGGTTCGACTTGTACGCCATCGATATGTAGCGCAGCTTCGGCGGCGCGCTGCCGCGTGCGAGCGCTGGCAGCAGCTTGTCCCAGTTCTCCTGAAAGATATGGTGGCGCGCACCCTTGCGCATCCGTTCGTATAGCGCCGGATCGAGGGATTCGATGGAAACGTTGATGTGGTGCATCCCGCTGTCGGCGAGGAATTCGAAGTACCGATCCGGCATGCGCTTCGCGAGGTTCGTGGTAAAGAACAGTTTGCGCCGGTATTTGAAGGGCACTTTCTGGACAAATTCCATCAGCCTTGGATGCAGCGTCGGCTCATGCAGGCAGGAGAACCAGAAATTGCCATCGGTTGCGTACGGAGCGAAACGAACGGCGGCGTCGATGGTCGCTTCGCTCATGACGTGCGTCGTATGGGTGGTGGCGTAATCGTACAGGCAAAACGGGCACCGGAGGTTGCAGTTGTCGACGATGTCCATGACGAGGTGGTGCACCGGCTGATATTCCGAGACAAGCCAGGCGGAGGGTTCCAGCAGTTGGCCATTGCAGGAGACCCGGACCTGCGCCTCGGCCGGTTCGTCCTCAGCAAGCGGCCGAGGGAGGCGGGCATAGAATCCGTACCTGCCGTCGCCGATGCCGATCTTGCGAAGGCCGGGCAGCAGCTTCGATGCCGTGCCGCGCAGCACGATTTCGCCGGTGCGGGGCAGCATCACTTCGTATTCGACCCGTTCCGCGGGATCCGACAGCGACCGCAGCCAGCCCGCCACATGGGTCGTGCTCAGCTCATCCACATAACCTTGATAAGGCCGCGGCGGCATGGCCGCGGCCGGCGCTTCCGGCGTCATTGACCGGCCTCGCCCGCGAACGGCGAACAGTACGGCCGGACGCATTCAAGCCGGGCGGCCGCAGCATCTCCCAACCACAGGCCGCATAACTCCTTCGTCTCGCAAGCCATGACGAAGTCCATCTTTCAAGCCAGTTGTGAGTAACCGTGCTTGTACCACGCGATTTGCAGCATGCCAACCTTGCGGGCCGGCACCTTGCGGGCCGCCGCGATGCGGGTCGGCAGGGTTGCCCGCCGGCGGGACGATGCGGGCGTCGTGGTGATTTGCCCGACCGGCCGGGGTTCGCCGCGCTTGGCTCATGCGGGACGCCGCTGTCCGCCGGGCGGTTATCGGCCTGCCGCCCAATGTGCTGCGGCCGATTCGTGGCTGGCCGGCGGCTGTGACGGCCGCGGCGCCTTCAGGCTGCCTGCCGCTCATGATGTTCGTCACGGACCGCCAATATAATGGGAACGCGAGCGGTGAACGGAACATCGCCCACGGCCGGTTGTTCTGAGGCCCGCCGGTCGTGACATGGCGAGCCACGCCGGATGCGGCAGGTCATGGCGAAGCCAATACGGTCGTCAGGGGCAATGGCGACGCTTCATCGTCCGGCCGGCAGCGGAGTCGGAGTGGCTGCAACCGCGAAGCCCCGGGCGGCGACTCCGCCGGAGTCGCAAAAGTGTCGCAGGCCGGTCGATTCCGTGATCTCGTACGGCGTGATTCGGCTCGAACACGTGACTGATCGGGACAAGTACTGTATATGTTTTTCTGAGATCGCTCCACCACTCGGCTCCGAGGCAACCCTGTCACTTAGAACCTCCATCGCTGCCTCGGGTGCCGGGCAAGTGCCGCACGGGTCGCCTCCGGCGGAGAGTTTCAGCCCGGACCGTGTGGCCCACCACGCCGTGGCAATCCTGCTTTCCGCGCATAACGGTGAGCGGTTTCTGCAGGAACAGCTGGACAGCCTGATCCGCCAGACCCACCAGCGATGGACACTGTACTGGCGCGATGACGGATCGTCGGATGCCGCCCAGGCGATTCTGCAACGTTTCGCCGCGCAGGACGGCAAGGACAAATCGCGGTTCGTTTCCGGTGGTGGCGCCCTTGGCGCCACACGCAGCTATCTGACGCTTCTCGCATCGGCCTGGCACGGCCAATTCCGGTATTTTGCCTTCGCCGATCAGGACGACGTTTGGTTCGACGACAAGATCACCCGCGGCCTTCACGCCCTCGCCGAGGTGCCGCCGGATTTGCCGGCCTTGTACTGCGCGCGGCAGGAATTGGTCGATGAGCAGCTGCGGCATCTCGGGCGATCGCCGGAGTATATCGGCGAGGTCGGATTTCCTTCGGCGCTGACGCAGAACATCGCCACCGGTTGTACCATCATCATGAATCGGGCGGCGGCGGAAGCCGTACTGTCGATTGCCGCGCCGGAAGGGACCTTGCATGATTGGTGGTGCTACCTCGCCGTTTCCGCGGCGGGCGGCCTGATCCTGAGCGACAGCACAACGGTGCTGCATTATCGCCAGCATGTGGGCAATCTGGTCGGCTCGCCCCTTGGCACCCTGCGGCGTGGACTCGCGGCGTTCCGGCGCGGCCCGGGACCTTTCATGACGATGCTGCGCCGGCATGTCGCGGCTTTGCAGACGCACCCTGACTTGCTGTCGGATCGTGCGCGTGCCGACCTCATCGTCATCGCGACCGCATTGAGCGGCAGCCTGCGCGACAAGCGTCGCGCGCTGAGTCTACCCGGGTTTCGCCGGCAGACCTGGCTGGAAGATCTGGTGTTCCGGGTCTGGTTTCTGCTGGGCTAAGGGCTTGTTCGAAAACAATCGAATCTGATTGCACGGTCGAACAAGCCCTAAGCCTTTGCTTTTATCGGCAGCTTTGTCGGCGTGCTGACGCACTTATTTGCCGACGCTGCCTAAGCTTTTGTTTTTAGCGGCAGCTTTGTCGGCGTGCTGACGCACTTATTTGCCGACGCTGCCTAAGCTTTCGTTTTTATCGGCAGCTTTGTCGGCGTCCTGACGCACTTATTTGCCGACGCTGCCTAAGTTTGATAGCGGCGTACTGTTCCCAGCTGGCGCCACACGCCAGTTTGGCCTTCACCGCGACCGCCCTGGCTGGCGTGAGGAGCTCGACGGTGACGACGTCGCTCGCGGCAAGCTCCTCCCGCAGCCCGAATCAAATCCGCGGTCTATGCCTCTGCCACGCGCCGATCGGTCGCGCCTGCCCCTTCCCCCGCTACACCGGCCTCGCCCTCGTCGACCAGCATCGCGCGGCCATGCGTCTCGACGCCCAGCACCGCGAAGGACAGGCCGACCAGCAGCATGCCGAACGCAAGGAACAGGAAGGCGGGCAGCACGGCGTCTTCAGTGGCTTTCGGCGAGATGAAATTGCCGGTGCCGGCGATCAGCGCCAGGCTCAGCGGGCCGAGGATCTTGCCGACACCGTTGGCCGCCTGGCCGAGCCCGGACGAGCGCGCGCCCATCCGCACGCCGAACAACTCCACGGTGTACGGCGCGAGATTGGAGAATCCGCCGTCAATGCCGAAGGTGGAGCAACACATTAGCACCACCAGCAGCGGGATGCCGCCAATGAACACCTGGTTGAGCCACGCCGCGGCCACCAGCGCCACCGCCGCGCCGAACCCGAACAGCATGCCGCAGCGGCGGCGTCCCATCAGCGGGGAAATGAACGTTACCAGGATCTTCCCGGCCACGCCCGCCCCCGCGACAAAGACGAAATACTTCGCCGCCTGTGGCACCGGGATATGCAGCAGCAGCGCCACGATGGTCGGTCCCCATAGATAGACACCGTAGGCGGCGGTGGAGGAACCGCCCCAGATGATCACGGTGTCCCAGAAGTGCCGTGGGTTGTTGTACAATTCCGATAGCCGGCCGGACGGCTGCGAGACTGGCCGCATGGTCGGCAGCGGCACCTGGTCCAGCGGCAGTCCGAGCCGGTCTGCCACCAGTGCACGCGCTTCGGCGAAGCGTCCCTTCGCCGTCAGCCATCGTGCCGACTCGGGAACGAACAGGGCGATCGCCACGCCGACGGGAATGGTCAGCCCGCCGAGCATTGCCACGCCGCGCCAACCCAGCGCATGCAGTAGCGCGGCGGAGGTTGCCGATGCCACCAGCGTGCCGGCGGTCGCGAACACGACGTAGAAACTCGACAGCGAGGTGCGCCAGCGCGTCGGCGCCTGCTCGACGACGATGGTCAGGCACGGCGTCACCGCGGCGGTGAGGCCGAAGCCCACGACGAAGCGCAGCGCCGCGAACAACTGCCAGCCGCCGTCGGGGACAAAGCCCAATCCGCCGGCGCCGATGCCGCAGATGAAGGTGCCGAGCACGAGCTGGGTCTTGCGTCCCCAGGCGTCCGACAGCGCGCCCCAGATGATGGCGCCGGCGATGGCGCCCACGCCGCCGCTGTAGAGAATCACCGCCGACTGGCCGTAGGTGAGATGCCATTGCGGGCCGAGCACGGCAACCAGGAAGCCGACGACCAGGAAGTCGAAGAACTCCAGCACGGTGATCAGCGCGAGCAAGGAGAAGGTGAACCAGTAGCGCGGGTTCAGCCGGGCGGAATCGAACAGCGACAGCAGGGATTCGGACGTTTGTCCGTTCATGGGGGCGCCTCCTCAGGAGCGCCGCCGGCCACGTGCGCCGGACGGCGCCGTTTATTGCGAATCAACGCAGGTCTGCGCCGTCTTCTGCGGACGGCGGAGCGCGCAGTGGGCGAGAGCCGGGCGAGGTGGCTATCGGACACCGGTCGCAACAGGAGGCTAATCCCGTTTCGCCGGCGCGGGCAAGGAACGTGGTTGTGCCGAACCTGGCCATGCCGAACCTGGCCTTGCCGAACCTGGCCATGCCGAACCTGGCCTTGCGGAACCTGGCCATGCCGAACCTTGCCATGCCGAACCTGGCCATGCCGGACATTGCCGCGCGGCACGGACGGCAAATGAGCGGTATGCCTATCTGGTCAGCGCACGGGCGCCATGATTCCCGGCCTCGCCCTGGCCGGTCCCGATACCGGCCGTGCCGACAGCCTGCGTTGACCGGATAGGCGCGATGCGCGGTGTCCAGCGACATCGCGCATTTGCCACCAGAAGAAACCACGCGCCGCGGCCTCGGTTGGCAGAGGCGCGCCAGCGGACGATCTGTCCGGTGCCCCAGGCACGGGGGATGCGCCGGGGCAGTGTGCCGGATTCAGTCGGCCGGCTGGGCAACCACGCGCAGATAGGGCTTCACGGTCTTCCAGCCGTTCGGGTACTTCTGCTGCGCCGCTTCATTGGACACCGCCGGCGGGATGATCACGTCCTCGCCCGGCTTCCAGTTCACCGGCGTGGCGACGTTGTGCTTCGCGCTGAGCTGCACGGAATCCAGCAACCGCAGCACCTCGTCGAAGTTGCGGCCGGTGGTCATCGGGTAGGTGAGCATCGCCTTCACCTTCCTGTCCGGCCCGATCACGAACACCGAGCGCACGGTGGCATTGTCCGCCGCGGTCCGGCCGCTCGCCTCGCCAGCGGCTTCCGCCGGCAGCATGTCGTACAGCTTGGCCACGCTTAGCTCGGGATCGCCGATCATTGGATAGGTCACGGCATGACCTTGCGTCTCCTCGATGTCCTTCGCCCAGTTCGCGTGGTTGGTCACGGGATCGACGCTCAGGCCGATGATCTTGGTGTTGCGCCTGGTGAACTCCGGCACCAGGCCGGCCATGTAGCCGAGTTCGGTCGTGCAGACGGGCGTGAAGTCCTTCGGGTGGCTGAACAGAATGACCCAGCCGTTGCCGATCCAGTCGTGGAAGTGGATCGGGCCCTGGGTTGTTTCGGCAGTGAAATCGGGTGCTTCGGCGTTGATACGGAGCGACATGGGTGTCCCCTGGCTGTACCCGGTTGCGGTTGGAGAAGGGCGTCGCGGCTGAACCGGCGCGCGTGGGGGCGCACTCTGGCGGTACGCGACACGCGGTCAAGCGAAAAATATGCCATGGAGGCGGATGCCATCCATCGGTCATTTATGGGATTGCGCGTACGGGTTCAGGCCCATGGGAGACAGATTTTTCTAATCACCGGGAGTCGCGGCCGCGCGGCCTGCGCCGCCCTGCACGCGGCCTCGCCCCATTATCCGGCCCGGCCGTACACCCAGCCCGGCCTTGCACCCGGCCCGCCCTACATGCTGAACCGTTCGCCCAGATAGACGCGACGCACGTCCTTATGTGCCACCACCTCCTGCGGGCGGCCCTCCATCAGCACCTGGCCGTCGTGCATGATGTAGGCGCGGTCGATGATCTCCAGCGTTTCGCGCACGTTGTGGTCGGTAATCAGCACGCCGATGCCGCGATCCTTCAGATGCCCGACCAGTTCGCGGATTTCGTTCACCGCAATCGGGTCGATGCCGGCCAGCGGCTCGTCGAGCAGGATGTAGGAGGGCTGGGTGGCCAGCGCGCGGGCGATTTCGACGCGGCGGCGCTCGCCGCCGGACAGCGCCAAAGACGGCGTGCGGCGCAGGTGCCCGATGCCGAACTCCGCCAGCAGTTCGTCGCACATCACGTCGCGGGTATCCGGGTTCGGTTCCACCACCTCCAGCGCCGCCTTGATATTCTGCTCCACATTGAGGCCGCGGAACACGCTGGCTTCCTGCGGCAGGTAGCCGATGCCCAGGCGGGCGCGGCGGTACATCGGCAGCGACGTGATATCGGCGTTGTCCAGGCTGATGGTGCCGGTATCCGGCCGTACCAGCCCGGTGATCATATAGAAGGTCGTGGTTTTGCCGGCGCCGTTCGGTCCCAGCAGGCCGACGACCTCGCCGCGCTTCACGTCGATCGAGACGTTCCGCACCACCGGCCGCTTCTTATAGGTCTTGCCGACGCCGCGCGCGGCCAGTCCGCCGGCTCCGAGCAACAGCCGGAGTTCCGGGCCGGAGCGTTCGGCGGGGCGGCGGGGCGGCGCGCTCATGGCTGTTTCCCCGTGGCGGTGGCCGGGCGCGGCGTTTCCGGCTGTCTGGGACCGGCCGCCGGCGAGACAAGCGATTGGCTGGTCTGATCGTTCGGTACGATCAGCCCTTGCACGCGTCCGTCATTGGACGCCAGCAAGTGCGAGATGCCGGTCTTCATGTTGACGATCGCCTCCGATCCGTCGAGCTGGTTCTGTCCGCGTGTGATGTGCACGTGCCCGGCGACGCGCGCGATCCCGCTGTCCGGCACGTAGACCGCGCGGTCGCCGGTGACCGTGTCGGTGACGGTGCGGACCAGGACATGGCCGAACACCTCGACCTTCTGCAGCTTGCCGGAGCTGAGCAGTGGATCGTTCTGCGGGTTGGGGGCGGCGCCGGGCCGGTCGGCCACTGGCGTCGCCTGCGCCGCACCCCGGTCCGGCGCGGTCGGGGCGTCCGTGGTGTAGGCCACGAGTATGTCGCCTTGCAGCCGGCGGCCGTCGTTGGTGACCACCACCGCATTGCCGCGCGCGACCGCCATGTGGCGCTGCGACCAGTATTCCAGGTCGTCGCGTGCGGTGATCACGTCGTTGGGCGTGGTGAGGCGCAGATTGTGCCCGGTGACCACCAGCACGGCCTGGTCCAGGTCATAGGTTGCCACATCGCCCCAGACCTGGTCGGTCTGGGTGTAGATGTGCACATGTCCCTCGGCCTGCACGCGGTAGACTTCGTTGCCTCCGGTGTCGGTATCGCCTTCCAGGCCCGGTTGTGCCTGCTGTGCCGGTGGCCCCTGCCGGGCCTCGGGCCCCTGGGCGGTGGCGCCTGGGGCGGTGGGTCCCTGGGCGGCGGGTCCCTGGGCGGCGGGTCCCTGGGCGGCGGGTCCCTGGGCGGTGGGTCCCTGGGCGCCGGTTCCTGGGGCGCTGGCTCCCTCGGCGCTGGTCCGCTGGGCAGTGGTTCCCGGGTTGGTGGTTGCCCTATTGGTGGATTCCCGGGCGGTGGCACCTGGGGAATTGGCCGTCGCGGCGCCGCCGGACGTGGCGTCGGCCTTCTTCCGGTACCAGGCGGTCAGCCGGTCCGCGGTGACCGTGACGTTGGCGCGTATCGCCTTGGCGTCACCGCTGGCGACGACCTCCTGCTGCTGCTGCAGCCACTCGATGCCGCCCTTGGCGGTGATATCGATCGGACCGCCATGCGACAGATCGATCTGCTGCGCGGCCGCCCGGCCCGGCCCGAAAGCCACCGCCGCCAATGCCAGCAGCACCGCGCCCGTCCGGGCCCGGCCACCGCGGCTCGATCGCCTCACCGAGACGCCTCGGACTGCGGCTGTGACGCCATGCCGTGGGCGTGCGTCGCCCCGGTCCCTGTCCGTGGCGCCGCGATCACCGGGGGCGCCGGCGGGGCACCGGCCGTGCCGGCGGCGGCGGCTGCCCCCACCGTTGCGCCGTTCAGCACGAGGTGCGCGGGACCGCCGAACTGGATGTTCGCGCCCTTGTCCACCAGCGTGAACCCTTGCGAGTCCAGCGTGCCGAACGGGCCTTCCGCGTGCACCGGCTGGGCGCTGGCGGCGGCACCGTTCTTCATGTCGATCGCGGCGCTGGCGGTCACCATCGTGGTGCCGTCGTCGCGATACAGTGTCACGTCGTGCGACAGGTCCAGCTCGTTCAGATGCTGCCTGTAGACGCCGTGCCTGGAATGCAGCATGAGCCAGGTGCCGTCCTGCAGCGTTATGTCGCCTTTCGGCATCGTCAGGTTGACCCGCTCCGGCCCGTCCTGCTGTGCCGTCGCCGCGGTGAGCGTATAGGGCCGGCCCTTGTCGTCGATTCCATGATAGCGGGCGTCGATCAACTGGCCGCCCTGCACCTCGGCGCTCACCCGTCGGAACGCGGCGCGGGCCTCTTCGGTGGCACGGTTGAATTCCGGCCACAGCGCGATGGTGGAGAGCAGGGCCAGCGCCAGCGCCGGCAGCGCCCATTTGGTGAGGGTGATCGCGAGGTGCCGGCGCGCGAGGTGGCGGGGTGTCGGCGGGCGGCGCAGGCGGGCGGCGGTCGCGGCGATCAGCTTGGCGCCGGGCCGACGGTCGGTCACGGCGGTGCTCATGCCAGCCCCGCGCGCAGCAGGTCGTGGATGTGCAGGATGCCGACCGGGCGGTTGGCCGCATCGACGACGAACAAGGCGGTGATCGGGCGTTCGCGGGCGTTCATGACGTGCAGGGCCTCGGCGGCGAGCGCCTCCGGTCCGATGGTACGGGGCGAGGCGGTCATCACCTCGCTCAGCCGGCGGGTGAGCAAGTCGGGACCCATGGCGCGGCGCAGGTCGCCGTCGGTGACGATGCCGGCCAGCCTGCCGTCCGGTGCGCGCACGCCGAGGCAGCCGAACCGCTTCTCGGTCATCAGCAGCAGGGCGCGGTCCATCGGCATATCAGGTGGGCCGAGCGGCATGGCATCGCCGGTGTGCATCAGCTCGCGCACCCGGCGGAGCCTGGCGCCGAGCTTGCCGCCCGGATGGAAGCGGCTGAAATCGGCGGCGGTGAAGCCGCGGCGGGTGAACAGGGCGACGGCGAGGGCGTCGCCGAGTGCAATCTGCATGGTGGTCGAGGTGGTGGGCGCCAGGCCCATGGGGCAGGCCTCGGCGGCGGCGGGCAGCAGCAGCGCCACGTCGGCGGCGGCGGCGAGCGCCGAGCCGGCACAGGCCGTGATCGCCACCAGCGGCAGGGCGAAGCGGCGGGCATGGCCGACCAGGTCGGCAAGCTCCGCGGTTTCGCCGGAATTGGACAGTGCCAGCACCGCGTCGCCGGCAATGATCATGCCCAGGTCGCCGTGGGAGGCTTCCGCGGGGTGGACGAACAGGGCGGGGGTGCCGGTGGAGGCGAGGGTGGCGGCGACCTTGCGGGCGACGTGTCCGGACTTGCCCATGCCGGAGACGACGACGCGGCCGGTGATGCCGGCCAGGCGGTCGACGGCACGGGTAAAGGCGTCATCCAGCGTGGCGGCGAGCGCCCGCAGCGCGGCCGCCTCGGTGGCCAGGACCGTCCGCGCAACGTCCAGATCGGCCCTGCCTGGTACGACGGAGCCTGGAACGACGGCAACAGCGGCGGTCATTGACGACAAGGCCCCCCGATGGTGTTGCGCTGCGGCGAACCTCTATGGTCCCCAGGTGAGGCATGGTCAACCGCGACTGCATCTCGAAGCGTTACTGCGGCAGCAGTTATGTGACGGACGCAATTCTTGGCGTGACTGGCATGTGGCAAGACTCGGATCATCATTGCGCGAGCGTCGTCTTGCCGGCGTGAGCCGCGCGTGAGACGCCGGTTCGGACCACGTCATTCCGCGTCGCCATTGGCGCCATTTTGTGGCGCCGATGGTGCGGCGGCACTGCCGGCGTGGCGGTGGGACTGGCCGGCGGACCGAGGCGGGCGAACCAGCCGGACGGGTGGCGACTCGCCGGCGGTTCGCCGCCGCGTGCCGGCTCGCTGCGCGGCGCTGGCTCGCAGCCGGGTGTTGGCTCGCGGCCGGGCGCTGGCTCGCTGCGCGGCGCTGGCTCGCAGCCGGGTGTTGGCTCACGGCCGGGCGCTGGCTCGCAGCCGGGTGTTGGCTCGCAGCCGGGGGCCGGATCGCGGCCGGCTGTTGGCTCGCAGCCGGGCGCGGGCTTGCATCCGGGTGCTGCCTCGCAGCCGGGCGTCGGCTCGCAGCGGGCGATGGCTCGCAGCCGGGTGTTGGCTCGCAGAGGGGGGCCTGTGTCCAAACCGGCCTCAGCAGATCGCGGCTCCGAATTACGCAGCCCGCTTCGGTGGCCTGGCCGCAGGCGGTGGAGTCTTGTCGCGGTACCCGCACCAGGGGGCGGCGACACAGCGCCAGCACTCCGGGGTCCGCGCCTTGCAGACATAGCGGCCATGCAGGATCAGCCAGTGATGCGCGTCGCGCAGCAACTCGGGCGGGATGCGGCGGATCAGGCCATCCTCCACTTCGCGCGGGGTCTTGCCGGGCGCGATGCCGGTGCGGTTGCCGAGGCGGAAAATGTGGGTATCCACCGCCATCGTGCTTTCGCCGAACGCCACGTTGAGCACGACATTGGCGGTCTTGCGGCCGACACCGGGCAGCTTCTCCAGCGCCTCGCGGTCGGCGGGGACCTGCCCGCCATGCTCCGCCACGAGCTGACGCGACAGCTCCACCACATTGCGCGCCTTGCCCTGCCACAGCCCGATCGTGCGGATGTGGCGGGCGACGCCCTCGACCCCCAGTCTGGCCATGTCGGCGGGCGTGCGCGCGTCGGCGAACAACGTGACGGTGGCGCGGTTGACCGATGCGTCGGTCGCCTGGGCGGAGAGCACGACGGCGACCAGCAGCGTGAAGGGGTCGGCGTGGTCGAGCTCGCTGCGCGGGTTTGGGTTGGCCTGGGCGAGGGCCTCGATGAAGCGGCGCACATCGTCGCGCGACATCGGGCGGTAGGGGCGGGCGGCGGTCTTTTTGGCGGGGTGCGGTCCTGTCAGCATGGGAACGAGACTGGCGCCAGGGCGGAGTCGGAGGCAAGCGCATTGCGCTGACAGCGGCGGTGCCGGGGGTGGATCTTTGCGCCGGAGCGCGGGGACGGGTGCGGGTACCGCTGAACTTATTGTGGACCACTCCAACGGCGTCGAACTGAAACTGTCGTTCAAGTCGAACTGAAACTGTCGTTCAAGTCGAACTGAAACCGTCGTTCAAGTCGAATTGAAACCGTCGTTCAATGAGCCTTGCGGGTAGACACCAGATCGTCGCGGCTGAGCTCGAAAATCACCTCGCCGCCGCGTACCGTCCCGACGACGTCCGCATAGACATAGGTGACCGCATCCGAGGTGACTTCGAACGTAAATGACCTGCCCCGCGGGTGTCCATGATCCTTGCAGAATTCGTCGAGATCATAGGCTATCTGGCCGTCAATCTCGGACAGACGCATCTTGGCTCCTAATCGATCTTCGCCGCTTCGGCTTCGGCCTCGGCGGCCGCCGCGGCAGTAAGCTTCATCACGGCGCGTTGCACGGTCGTGTCCTTCAACACATGAACGCCGCACGCTGTCGTTGACAGCTTTACCACATCCTCCTCGTCGTAGATCGCCACGACATGCCGTGACTGAACGGCGACCACTCCGCCTGTGGCGGTTTCGAACGTAACCCAGCTCATGCTGACCCTCGCTTCGGTGAGGATTGCCTACGTTTCGCCTGTGCCACGTCATCGCGCCGCGGGAACGCGGGACTTGCCTCGGGCGAGTGGTGTCGCGAGGCGCGTTCGGCGGCCGCCACGAAAATGGGGTTCGCGTGCTGCATTGCAAGCTTGGCGTTCCGTCATCCGCACCACCGGCGGTCCCGCGGCCACACGCCACGCGACAGGCGCGCGCCCGGCGAGCCGCGAGGGCAGTGATGGCAACCGCCACAGCCACCGCAGGCTGGTCCCCCTGTGCCGGGATGTCACGGCGGTATCCGCGGCACCAGATGCAGCCAGGCCGGAATATTGACCCTTCGCCGCAGGTGACCATTGAATCCCGGCATGACCTGGACATTGCTCGATCTGGCCGGCTCTGTCGCGCTGCTGTTGTGGGGCGTGCATATGGTGCAGACCGGCATTCAGCGCACCTTCGGGCCCAACCTGCGCCGCTTTCTCGGCACCGCCCTCAACAACCGGCTGACCGCCTTCGGCGCCGGGGTTGGCGTCACCGCCGTGCTGCAAAGCAGCACGGCGACCGGACTGATGGTGGCGGGCTTTGCCGCCGGCGGCGCGGTGGCGCTGCAGCCGGCGCTGGCGGTGATGCTTGGTGCCAATGTCGGCACCACGCTGATCGTGCAGGCCTTCTCATTCGACGTCGCCGGCATCGCGCCGGTCCTGATCCTGCTTGGCGTGCTGTTGTTCCGACGGGGCCAGTCGAGCAGGCCCCGCGATCTGGGACGGGTGGCGATCGGCCTGGGGCTGATGCTGATGGCGCTGGCGCGCCTGCTGTCGCTGGTGACGCCGTACGAGGATACGCCGAGCCTGCGCATGCTGCTCGGTGCCGTGGCCACCCAGCCGGCGATGGACGTACTGCTCGCCGCCGGACTGACCTGGGCGGCGCATTCCTCGGTCGCCGTCGTGCTGCTGGTCATGTCCTTTGCGGCGAAAGGCGTCGTGCCGCCCGAGGCGGCCTTCGCGCTGGTGCTGGGCGCCAATCTGGGCACCGCGATCAACCCGGTGCTGGAAGGCGTCTCCGGCGACGACCCGGTGGCGCGCCGGCTGCCGGTCGGCAACCTGCTCACCCGCGTGGCCGGCTGCATCGCCGCGCTGGCCGCAATGCCGTGGCTCGCGCCGATCTGGGTGACAATCGACCCAAGCCCGGCGCGTGAGGTCGCCGACTTCCACACCGCCTTCAACCTGGTGCTCGCCGCGGCATTCCTGCCCGTACTGCGCCCCTGGGCGGCGCTGCTGCGCAAGCTGCTGCCGGCCCGCATCGAGGCAGACGATCCGTCGCAGCCGCGCTATCTGGACCACGCGGCCCTGGAGTCGCCGCCCATGGCGCTCGCCGCCGCCGCGCGCGAGTCCCTGCGCCTGGCCGATGCGCTTGAGGCCATGCTGACCAGCGCGGTCCCAGCGATGACCGGCTCGGACCGCAAGCAGGTCGCCTCGATTCGCCGCATGGGCAAGGTGCCGGGCAGGCTGGGAGCCGCGATCAAATCGTATCTTACGTCCTTCGACAACGAGGCGCTGAGCGAAGCTGATGATCGCCGCATCTCGGAGATCCTTATCTTCATAACCAACCTCGAAGCTGCGGCGGACGTGATGGACCATCTGATCGCGACGCTGGTGGCAAAGCGGTTGAAGCGCGGCCTGCCGCCGGACGCGGCCGAGCTAGCGGAGATCGGCACGCTGCTGACCCGGCTCGCGAACACGGTGCGAAGTGCCGCGGCGGTGTTCATGACCGAAGATGCCCGCGCGGCGCGGCAGCTCGTGACGGAGAAAGAGGCGTTCCGCGAACTGGAAGCCAAAGCCACCGCGGCCCATTTCGCGAAGCTGCGCGGAACCGGCGAAGACAGCGCGGCGGCGGTGAATCTGGACCTGCTGCGCGAGCTGAAGCGCGTCAACAGCCATCTGGTGGGTGCCGCGGCCTATCCGGTTCTGGAAGGCCAGGGCGAATTGCTGCCCAGCCGATTGCGAGCCGGGCAATAGCGGCGTTGCACCACGTCCAGTTCCGGCGTCCGCGCCGGCACAGGCACCTCCGGCGGCTGTATCGGCATATCCACTGCGAGGAAACGCCGGGGAATAGGATGCAGCTGGCCTGCCGCGCCTACCCGCCCCGCCGCAGCACGATTTCCGACACGCCGTCGGGCCGCGTTGCCACCGACAGCACCTGATGCCCCTGCTCGGCGGCGGTGCGCGGCACGTTGCGCAGCGGCTCCTCGCCCATGACCCTCACCAGCAGGACCTCGCCCGGTGCCATGCGGTCGAGTGCCAGCCGGGTCCGGACGAACGTCATCGGACAGACTTCGCTGGTAATGTCGAGTACATGATCGGCACCTTGCGTTGTTGTCATGATACTGTCCTGTTACCTGTCGTGCCAAATAACCGTTGCGAAATGTCCCATTGCATCGCTATATGCGTTCAGTCTTCCGCCAAGGAAAGGGAGTCCAATGGCCGAACAAGCGGCGGACACAAGTGTGCTTGGATTGACCGCCCAAATCGTCGCAGCCCACGTGTCCCATAATTCGGTACCGACTCACGGTCTGCCGCTGTTGATCCAGGAGGTCTACAAGACACTCGCGGGTATGGGCAAGGAAGCGGCGCCGCCAGACCGGCCGCAACCGGCAGTTTCGCCCCGAAAATCAGTCTTTGACGACTACATCGTCTGCCTCGAGGACGGCAAAAAACTCAAAATGCTGAAACGGCATCTCAAAACCGCCTACAGCATGACACCCGACCAGTACCGGGAACGTTGGGGCCTGCCGCCGGATTACCCGATGGTCGCGCCGAACTACGCCAAGCATCGCTCCTCGCTCGCCAAGCAGAGCGGCCTGGGCACCACGCGCCGCCGGAGCTGAGCGGCCCATCCCCTGGCGTGTCCCGCTTCGCCGGCCTCACGGGCCGACCGGCATGCCCGCGGCAACCGACCTGGCCCTCGCTTCAGATCGCCGTCACGCCGCCACGACACTGTCATCTGTGCCCCCATTGGACGGACGCCGCTGATCGGGTAGGCGACCCGGGATGCCCGTGATTGGATAGGCGAATCGACCCGCGCCGCGCCACAAAGGATGGCCCTTGCGTCTCGCTCCCTTGTGGCACAGGGTGAAACCGCCGGATCGGCTGGCGGCACGAACTTGCAAGGGACCGATGGAATCGCGCATCGAGCGCCTGTGCATCGAACGGGGCCTCAAGATGACCGGGCAGCGCCGTGTCATTGCCAGGGTCCTGTCTGAGGCGGCGGACCACCCGGATGTCGAGGAGCTTTACCGCCGCGCCGCCGCGCTCGATTCGCACATCTCGATCGCCACCGTGTACCGCACGGTGCGGCTCCTGGAAGAGAACGGCATCCTGGAACGGCGCGATTTCGGTGGCGGCCGCGCCCGCTACGAGCCGACGGAGCATGGCCATCACTACCACCTGATCGACGTCGAGACCGGCAAGGTCATCGAATTCCAGGATGAGGAGCATGAGCAATTGATGCACGCCGTGGCTGCCCGCCTGGGGTTCGACCTGGTCTCGCTCCGGCTCGAGTTGTTCGGCCGGCGCTCGGCTGCCCAGGCGCGTGGGCAGGCCGCGGCGGTGCCGGCGGCGCCAAGGTCCAAGCGTGCCGCCGCCCGGGCGGAGGCCGGCGGCGAGCAAGCCGAGCGCGGGGTGACGCGGTGACCGTCGAGCAGCGACTGGGCGGCCGGGAGGCGTCGAATTTGCCGTTCCCGGAATTGCGGGCGGGCAATCTCGGCGTCCGCATCGCCGCCACGCCGGCCGAGATCGACGCCGTGCAGGCGTTGCGCTACCGCGTGTTCTATAACGAGATGGGCGCCACCGCCGATCCCGAGACCGCGCGCATCGGCCGCGACCGTGACCGCTTCGACAGCATCGCGGATCAGTTGATCGTGGTGGATCATGCCATCGATGCCGGCGCCGACGGCGTGGTGGGGACCTACCGCCTGATCCAGCGCGAGGCGGCGGCGCAGCTCGGCCGCTTCTATTCGGCGGACGAGTACGACATCACGCCGATCCTGGATTTTCCCGGCCGTATCCTGGAACTTGGGCGGTCCTGCGTCGATGCCGCGTATCGCAACCGCGTCGCCATGCAATTGCTTTGGCGCGGCATCGCGGCCTACGTGTTCCATTATCAGATCGATCTGATGTTCGGCTGCGCCAGCCTGCCGGGGACCGATCCGGACGCGCTGGCGACGGAGCTGACGTATCTCTATCAAAACCACCTCGCCCCGCCGGCGCTGCGCCCGCGCGCCGTGCCGCACCGCTTCGTCGAGATGCGGCGGCTGCGGCCCGAGCTGGTCGATTCGCGGCGGGCCGTGACGCAGATGCCGCCACTGATCAAAGGCTACCTGCGGCTGGGCGGCTTCGTCGGCGACGGGGCGGTGATCGATTCCCAGTTCAACACCACCGATGTCGCGATCGTGGTGAAGACCGATCTCGTCACCGACAAATACTACCGCCATTACGAGCGGCGTTTGCGCGACGCGCTGGATTAGCGCCGCCGCGGCAGTCATTTTCTGTCCCCTTTGATCCTGCATCCCTCCCGCTGCCGCGCCCGCCTGGCCGCCCTGCGTGGCCTGCGCGCGGACCTGTCTGCCCTGGGCTTTGGCGCCTTGGCGGCGCTGGCATTGCCGCCGCTCTACCTCCTGCCGGTCCTGCTGGTCGCCTTCCCCGCCCTGCTGACGCTGATCGACGCAGCGCCGGGGCCGGCGGTGGCGGCGCGGCGCGGCTGGTGGTTCGGTTTCGGCCTGCACGTGATCGGGCTCTACTGGATCACCGAGGCGATTCTGATCGAGGCGGCCCGCTTCTGGTGGTTCGTTCCCATCGCGGTCCCCGCCCTTGCCGCCACGCTTGCCCTGTTCATCGCTGCCGCCGCCTGGGTGGCGCGCTTCGCCCGCGCGGGCTGGCCGCGCGCCTTCGCCCTCGCCGGTGCCTGGGTGCTGGCCGACCTTGCCCGCCAGTTCATCGCCACCGGCTTCCCCTGGAACCTGCTCGGCAGCGTCTGGGAGCTGCCCGATCGGTTCGGCGACGTGTTCATCCAGCCCGCCGCCTGGGTCAGCATTCACGGCCTGACCCTGGCCACCGTCCTGCTGGCGCTGACGCCGGCGCTGGGCCGCCGCTGGATCGCCGCCGGCGCGGTAATGCTGGCGGCCTGGGCCGGGGCCGGCCTCTACCGCCTGCACCGGCCGATGCCGCCCGCACCCGGCGTGCACGTGGTGCTGGTGCAGGGCAACGTCGCCGAGGGGCAGAAATTCGACTTCAGCCTGCGGGTTTCGATCTTCGAGCACTATCTCGCCCTCACCCGCCAGGGGATGGCGCAGGCCGGCCCGGGTCCCGCGGTCGTGGTGTGGCCGGAGACCGCGTTCCCCGGCCTGCTGGACCGCGACGTCCGCGCCCGCCAGGTGATCATGCAGGCGACCGGCGGCGCGCCGGCGCTGATCGGCACGGTGCGGTTCGACCGCGACGGCCGTCCTCGCAACAGCTTGCTCGCCCTGACGGACGCCGGCACGATCGCGGCCCGCTACGACAAGTGGCACCTGGTGCCTTTCGGCGAGTACCAGCCGGCCTGGTTCCCGCTCGGCATTCAGGTGGTGCCCGGCGGCGGGTTCGCCCGCGGCCCCGGGCCCCGTACGCTGGACGTGCCGGGCCTTCCGCCGGTCGGCCCGCTGATCTGTTACGAGGCGATTTTCCCCGGCCAGGTTGTGGCGCAGGGGAATCGGCCCGCATGGCTGGTAAATATCACCAACGACGCCTGGTTCGGCGACTCATCCGGCCCACGCCAGCACCTGCAGGCGGCCCGCATGCGTGCCGTGGAGGAGGGCTTGCCCCTGCTGCGCGCCGCCAATACCGGCATTACCGCGGCGTTCGACGCCCGCGGCCACGAGCTTGCCCAGCTTCCACGCGCGATTCCCGCCACTCTGGTGGTGGCGCTGCCGGCCGCTCTGCCGCCCACCCTGTTCTCGCGACTCGGACTGGTGATACCGTTTCTGTTCTCGGCGATTGTTCTGGCGACCGGGTTGCTGGTGCGGCGGCGGGGCATTCAGGCGGTTGAATGCCGGCCGGGAGATGCGGGATATCCTTGATGCCCGGTGGGATAGCGGCGGATTTGGCCGGTTGAACGCTGCGGTATGCTTAAATAATCAGATCATTATCGTATTTCTGTCTGGATGACGAAAATTTATCCTCATGGTTGACAATTCGCGGTTGTCTGATTACAAAGACCCCCGAGGTCTGCGGGAAAACACGCGCGGTTGCAGGTGGTGTACAATGAGTGTACCGATGTGGGAAGAACCGAAAGGGGAAGCGCGGATGTCACGCGCCGAGCAAATCTCAGGAACAGACCGGGAAGGTCGCCCAAGCCCCATCGACGTGCATGTCGGGTCTCGGATTCGCCTGCGCCGCACCTTGCTGGGCATGTCGCAAGAGCGCCTGGGGGAGGCTCTTGGCCTCACGTTCCAGCAGGTGCAGAAATATGAACGCGGTGTTAATCGCGTCGGCGCCTCGCGACTGTTCGATCTGTCGCGCGTCCTCGATGTGCCGATCAGCTTCTTTTTCGACGACCTGCCGGACAGTCTCGCCAACTCGCTGGACCCGCCGTTGAGCCGGCGACTCGGCGGATTTCCCGAACGGTCCGAGAGCTTCGCCGATGACACGCTGAGCCGGCGCGAAACGCTGGAACTGGTGCGCGCCTATTACCGCATCACCGATCCGGCGGTGCGGAAGCGAGTGTTCGAATTGATCAAGTCGATGGGGCCGCCTGACGCCTGAGCCGGCAGACTAATCGCGCAGTTGTGAATTTTCGAAGACCGGGTTGCGCGACCGGTACAGCGCGGCGCTGAGCGCGGCGGCAAGATCCCGCTTTGGCGCCTCTCCCAGGACGCTACCGATCTCCTCCCGGACATTGCGGGCCGCGAGGAACAGCCGGGGGACGCGGCCCGGACTTTCCTCCATCATCACATTGAGCCAGGCCGTGCTGATCCGGCGCTCCTGCCGCCGGCCGCGCGGATCGGTGCGGACGATGCGGATGCCGTCCTCGGACAGCAGCACCAGTTCGCTGGCCCGCGCGCTGTGGACGTTGAGCCAGATCAGCCAGATCGCCAGGCCGACCTCCACGACCGAGAACGCGGCCACCGGCCAGGCGCCGATCAGCCAGAAGCGGAGCGCGGTCAGGCCGACCATGCCGGTGATGGCGCAGAGCAGAATAACGAGGCCGCGCGGCGTGAGGCTGCGGTGAGGAACGATCACCGCCTCGAACAGGATCCGCCTGGTGGAGGAGTCGGGGGCTGGCATTGTCGGGGTGTAGCGTGGTGGCGGCCCGCGGGACAACGGTGCCGGTGCCGGGTTTGATGGGCTCTGTCCGGTTCGTCGCAACACGCTGCGGCGGACGGGGAGGCTGATCGCCGGGTCCCCGGGGATGTTAGCGCCGGCCGGGGAATGGGCTAACGGCAGCGGGGCAACGGGGGATGTTGAACAGCGGCTTGTCGCGTTAACCCGGGCATCGAACAGTCTGGCCTGCTGGAGAAAATCGGGTGCCGGCAATTCAAATCGGCACGATCGAAAACGAGCCGCCAACCGGGTTTGCGGGCCAGTCCTCGCCGCATCAGGCCGCAGCGCACCGGACACCGGGTGTTGGGTTAACAAATTGCTGCTGCCTCTCGTCAGCCATCTCAAATCCGGGTATCTACCGGCGATGATCAAACGCATCCTTTGGAACCGCATGGCCTGTCTGTTGCCGCCTGACGAAGCTGCCGAGCTCCGGCCTTGACCGACACTCCCGACGACCGCGCAACCTCGCACGGTCCGCCCCAGGACAGCCAGACTGTCAAGCTCGAGGAGGAGATGCGCCGCTCCTACCTCGACTACGCCATGAGCGTAATCGTGGCGCGCGCGCTGCCGGACGCGCGCGACGGACTGAAGCCGGTGCACCGCCGCATCCTCTATGGCATGCAGGACGGCGGCTACACGGCGGACAAGCCGTACCGCAAGTCGGCCCGCGTCGTCGGCGACGTGATGGGTAAGTTCCACCCGCATGGCGACGCGGCGATCTATGATGCCATGGTGCGCATGGCGCAGCCGTTCTCCATGCGCGTGCCGCTGATCGACGGGCAGGGCAATTTCGGCTCGGTGGACGGGGATAATCCGGCGCACATGCGCTACACTGAGGTGCGGCTTGCCAAGGCGGCGGCGCTGCTGCTTACCGACATCGACAAGGACACTGTCGATTTTGCGCCGAACTATGACGAGCAAGAGCAGGAACCGACCGTCCTGCCAGCGAGCTTTCCCAACCTGCTGGTGAACGGCGGTAATGGCATCGCCGTTGGCATGGCGACCAACATCCCACCGCACAATCCGGGTGAAATCATCGACCTGACGCTGGCGTTGCTCGCCGAGCCTGACATCTCGCTCGACGAGATGATGCGCATCGTGCCGGGGCCGGATTTTCCCACCGGGGGCATTATCGTCGGCCGTTCCGGGATCCGCGCGGCCTATGAGACCGGGCGTGAATCGATCATCCTGCGTGCGCGTTCCGATTTCGAAGAGATGGCGCGCGGCCACCAGGCGATCATCTTCACCGAAATCCCGTATCAGGTGAATAAAAAGACATTGTTGGAGCGGATCGGCGAGCTGGTGCGGGAGAAGCAGATCGAGGGCATAGTGGCTGTGCGGGACGAGAGCGACCGCTCCGGCATGCGCGTCGTGATCGAATTGCGGCGCGATGCAACGCCGGAGGTGGTGCTGAATCAACTCTACCGTTTCACTCAACTGCAAATCACTTTCGGCATTAACATGCTGGCGCTGGACAATGGCCAGCCGCGGCAGCTCGGACTGAGGGAGGCACTGCAGGTCTTCATCCGCTTCCGCGAGGAGGTGATCGAACGCCGGGCCCGGTTTGAATTGGAGAAAGCGCGCAAGAACGCGCACAATCTGGTGGGTCTTGCCATCGCGGTTGCCGACATCGACGAAGTGATCCGGCTGATCCGCGCAAGCCCCGACGCGGCGGCGGCCCGCACAGCCTTGCTTGCGCGCGATTGGCCGGCGGCCGACATCGCCCCGCTGCTGGCATTGATCGACGAACCGGGCAACGTCATCACCGCGGACAACACGGTCCGGTTGACCGACGAGCAGGCGCGCGGGATCCTGGACATCCGCCTGCAGCGGTTGACCGGGCTGGAGCGTGAGAAGATCCATGCCGACCTGACCAGGATCGGCGAGGAGATCCACCAACTGCTGGAAATCCTCGCGTCGCATCCGCGCCGCATCGAGGTGATGCGTGAGGAATTGCTGCGGGCGCGCGAGGCGCTGGCGCGGCCGCGGCTGACAAACATCGTCGATGCGGTCGCCGATCAGGACGATGAAAGCCTCATCGAGCCGGGCCAGATGGTGGTCACCATCACACGCGATGGCTTCATCAAGCGTACGCCGCTGGAGACGTTTCGCGCGCAGAATCGCGGCGGCCGCGGGCGCACCGGGGCGGCGACGCGCGGCGACGACATCGTCACGCGCAGCTTCCACTCCCATACGCATCAATGGGTACTGTTCTTCTCGCTGGGCGGCAAAGTGTTTCGCGAGAAGGTGTGGCGTCTGCCGGAAACCGGGCCGAATGCGAAGGGCCGGGCGTTGGTGAACCTGTTGCCGGAACTCGGTGCCGATACGATCACCACGGTGCTGCCGTTGCCGCAGGACGAATTGCTCTGGGATTCGCTGCACCTGGTGTTCGCGACCTCGCTCGGCAATGTGCGGCGCAATCGGCTGTCGGATTTCCGCAACGTACGCCCGGCCGGGTTGATCGCGATGAAGCTCGATGCGGACGACCACCTGATCGGCGTCGCCACCTGCCGCGAAGGCGACGACGTATTGCTGGCGACCCGTGAGGGACGCTGCATCCGCTTTCAGTTGTCGGATGAGACGGTACGGGTGTTCGCTGGACGCGATTCCACCGGCGTGCGCGGCATCAGGCTGTTGGGCAAGGATGCCGTTATCAGCCTCTCGGTGCTGCGCCATGTCGATGCGGGCATCGAGGAGCGGGATGCCTATCTGCGCATCGCCAATGCCAGGCGCCGCGCCAGCGGCAACGGCGATGCCAACGGCAGCGGCACGGCCGAGGAGGACGCCGCGCCCGCCACCGAAGCAACCGCGAGGGACGATGAGGAGCCGGCCGCGGATGTGGCTCTGTCGGCCGAGCGCATTGCAGAACTCGAAATCGCCGAGGAGATGCTGCTGACGGTCACCGATATGGGATTCGGCAAACGGTCCTCGGCTTACGAGTACCGTGCCACCGGCCGCAGCGGTCAGGGGATTGCCAACATCACGCTCGCACCGCGCAACGGCACTGCCGTGGTGGCGACCTTTCCGGTGCGCAGTGGCGACGACGTCATGCTGGTGACGGACGCTGGCCGCCTGATCCGCGTACCCGCCGACCAGGTCCGCATCACCGGCCGCCAGGCCATGGGCGTCACCCTGTTCCGCGTGATCGCGGGCGAGCACGTGACCAGCGTGTTCCCCGTGGTCGAGGACGACAGCGGAGAGAATGACCCGGAGGACGACGGCTGATGCTTCCTGTTGCCTGTCGTTACAAGGTCCGCCGCACCGCAGCAACCTCATGCGTGCAGACATTCGCCGTGTCTATCCGACCGGAATCGCCGCAGCTCTGCACGCCTCGAGACAACAGTGAGCGCAATGACACGCGAAATTCGCGGTCGCAGTCAAGCAACGCAGGTGTCCACCGATATGCCTGAACAATACGAACAGAACCACAGACGGCGTGTCGGCCTGTATCCCGGCACCTTCGATCCGGTCACCAACGGTCACATCGATGTTATCGGCCGTGCTGCGCGCTTGCTCGACAAGCTGGTAGTGGGCGTTGCGATGAACACTGGCAAGGGCCCGTTGTTTTCGCTGGATGAACGCGTCGAACTGGTGCAGGCGGAAATCGCCAGCATTGCCTCGCATAACGGCATGGTAATCGAAGTGATGCCGTTCGATACACTTCTTGTCGATTTTGCGCGCAAGATCGGCGCCAGCATGATCGTGCGGGGCCTGCGTGCCGTGTCTG
>Ga0335072_10002115_pt1 | contig 31276 bp, 23 predicted proteins | sample Lox_Sample_21_FD_206725 | JGI IMG/M metagenome (GOLD analysis project Ga0335072, IMG submission 206725) | Soil microbial communities from Loxahatchee National Wildlife Refuge, Florida, United States - Lox_Sample_2.1 | ecosystem: Environmental > Terrestrial > Soil > Wetlands | place: USA...
CCTGGTCCGCCGTGGCCTCAGCCTGGTCAAGCTGGACCGCGGCCCGTTCCCCCTGACCGGTATGCGCGAGCAGCAGAGCGCGCTGGACGAGGAAGGGCGCGGGACTGCGGACATTGTGCACGTGCGCGCTCACTAGCTCTAGCGCGTCGTGATAGCGGCCCATCGCGTAGGTGGCATTGATCACCGTGGCCAGGGTGCGCGTCTGCAAATCACCGCTGCCCTGAGCGCGGAGCGCACGACCGCCGACTTCGATCGCGGCCTCCGGACGCGAACCCTTCCACAGCGCTATGGCCTGACGCGACAGCAAGTCGCCGCGGTCGGGGGACTCAGGTGGCAGCAAGTCGAGGGCGCGCTGATACCACGTCGCTGCTGACAGCGGCGCGGTGTTGCGCGTGAGACGTGCGGCCTCCACGGCTGCGGCAATCGCCGCCGGATCGCCAGGAGTCGCGGCCTCGGCGACGTGAGTGGTCCACTCGAGGACGTCCGGTTCGGCCGTGAGTTGCCGGTTGCCTAGCGTTTCGGCAATCAGCTTATGGAGCCTGCGGCGCTCAAGCGGCCCCAGGTCGTTGTAGAGAACCTCGGCGATCAGCGGGTGGGCGAATTCGTAGCATCCCGCAGACACAGGAGCAATAATTGACGCCCTGATAAGGGCATCGAATGCCCGCTCAATCGAGTCGCGGTCCATTCCTGTGGCTGCCTCGAGAGCGTCAATCTGGTCAAGATGCACACGCCGGAACGCGGACATTGCACGGGCCAGTTCCCGGCCGGCGCGATCTTGCTGGAACACTCGGTGCAGGAGGGCAGCGCGCCTGCTTAGCGCACCTGCAGCCGGATTACCCACCAGGTAACACCGGCCATGCTCAGTCCGGATTGCGCCAAGTTCCCTCAGCGAGCGGAGCGCCTGGCGGGTAAATAGCGGATTGCCGCGGCTTTGGGAATAAACGTAAGCCGCTAGCCGGTCATCTGGACGCTCGGGCAGATCCGACGCAATAAGCGCCCTCGTGTCGTCTCGGTCGAGCGGCTCGAGATCAACGACACCACCCTGGCCCGAGTCGATGATACGGCCGATCGTAGCCGCGAACCTGCTCCCCGGAAGCCACTTGTCCAGCCGTGTGCTGACCAGGAGAAACAGCGGCATCTGCGACAGGTGCCGGGCGGCGAAAGACAGCGCTACCAAAGTCTCGTCATCCGACAGGTGCGCGTCGTCCAGGGCTACAACTGTCGGCCGGTGCTGGCACAGGCTGCTGAGCGCCTTCGTCATGAGGAGGTACGCGGGCTGCGCGTGCCCGGCGTGGCTAGCATCGCCACCCTGGCCGAGCACGGCCGCATCCAGCGTTGCGAGCAAGTTGGTGAACTCTGCCCGGCTCGTCTCGTCGAAATCGTCGTAGAGCGCCGAAGCAAGCAGATCGCGGAGGCTAGCATTCGCGATGCCGTGATCGTATTCCTGCGCCTTGCCGCTCAGAATGTGGCAGTCGTAAGCCCGGGCACGCTCTAGGAGCTCTTGCATCAAGCGCGTCTTCCCGACCCCGGCTTCACCAGTCACGAGGCACGTGCGCCCCGTTCCGCCAAGAGCGATCTTGAAGCTGTCGATCAGTGAAGCAAGGGGAACTTCACGTCCGATCGGCCGTCCCTCAGCGGCCAGATCGGATACCTGGCGCGGAGTCCTCGCGTCCCGGTCCTGGTCTGCAACGGGCAGGACGCGCCGGTCCCGCACTGCCGCCGGGCTCGGAGATGATGGCCGCCCGAGGAAGTTACCGGCAGATGAACTTGGTGCTACCACGTCCTCAAGCTATACGTGAGCTTGGTATATGCGAAAGTGCTAGCTGCGGATTCTCTTGCGCTGCCGAGCAGCTCGCCGGCAGCAACTTGCGTCGGCCGGGACCGCGCATCAGGCCGCCATCACAACCGGCCAAGGCGCAGGGATTCCACTACAGCTTTAGGCGGCCGACCGCTTTTAGAATGCCGCTGGTTGGCCTAGATACAGAGCTGCCAAGCTGTTAGTCGGCTTGGGTCCTGGCGACGTCGACGGGGCAGTAGCAGTAAAACTGGCGATTGGTTAGTAAAGGTCTATGGTCGAGATCATCGTGCGCTTCGAGAGCCTGGCCGAGGTCGAGGAAGCGCAGGACACTCCGGTGCGGGGGACTGTTACGCCGCTTGGCGGTCCGGACATGCCGGCCATCCGCTTCGAAGGCTGGCTGCAGCTGCTCGGGCTGCTGGAGAGCATCAATTCAGGGACCGACCTGGGCGCCGAGTTGCCCCGACCGCTGCCCAATCACAGGCCTGACCGGAGCCCCCAGGTGTAAGGACAGCACTACTAGTTCCGGCGACGTCACCTCCGTACGCTCCCTGTGAGCCGCTCCGCTGCGAGCAGAGGGAGCAGCAGAATGCCAGACACTGTCCACGAGGGCATTTACTTCGGCGAGGGCCCCCGCTGGCACGACGGCCGCCTGTGGTACTCAGATTTCTTCGGGCACAGCGTGCACGCGCTGGCTCCGGCCGGCGGCGACGAGGTTGTCCTCCGCCTCGACACGCAGCCATCTGGTCTCGGCTGGCTCCCGGACGGCCAGCTGTTGATGGTGTCGATGAGGGATCACCGGATTCTCCGGCGTGCCCTGGACGGACACGTTTCGGTGCATGCCGACGTCAGCCGGTTCGCCCGGCATCGGTCGAACGACATGCTGGTTGACCAGGCCGGCCGGGCATACGTAGGGAATTTCGGCTTCGACCCGGAAGCCGACCCGCCCGGCAATACCCCGGCTTCCACCAGCCTGACGCGCGTCGATCCCGACGGTTCGGTCGGCCGCGCGGCCGCGGACCTGCTCTTCCCGAATGGCATGGCCATCACGCCGGACGGTGCCACCATGATCGTCGCCGAGACGTACGGGGCCCGGCTGACCGCCTTCGACGTCGGCCCGGACGGCACGCTATCGGGCCGCCGAGTCTGGGCGGATCTGCGCGGAACCGGCATCTACCCGGACGGGATCTGCATCGATGCCGACGGAGCCGCGTGGGTGGCGGCCGCAGCGCAGCCGGTGTGCGTACGCGTCCGGGAAGGCGGCGAGATCCTCGATCAAGCCCGGTTCAGTCAGAACTGCTTCGCGTGCGAGCTAGGCGGCCAGGACCGTCGGATGCTCTACGCGATGACGGCTCCGACCTCTGTCGAGGCCATCGCGTCGCAACTGCCACGGGGCCGGGTCGAGCGGGTCCGGGTCCGCGTGCCCGGGACCAGCGTGCAATGAAACACGGAAGGAAGCACTAATGCCACGACTGACAGGCAAGGTCGCTGTGATTACCGGCGCTACCAGCGGTATCGGCGCGGCCACGGCCCGGTTGTTCGAGCGCGAGGGCGCGACTGTCGTGCTGTCTGGCCGCGCCACGGATCGGGGCCAGGCACTGGCCGATGAACTGGGCGAGCGGGCGATCTTCGTGCGCGCGGACGTAACGAGCGAGGCTGACATCGCTGCCCTGCTGGACGGTGCGGCGGACAGGTTCGGACGAGTTGACTGCCTTTTCAACAACGCCGGGGCACCGGTCGGCGGCAATCTGGACACCATCTCCGAGGCACAGCTCGATCACGGCATGCGCCTGTTGGTGGGCAGCGTCGTGTTCGGCATCAAGCACGGCTCGCGAATCATGAGAGCGGGCGGCGGTGGCGGATCGATCATCAACAACTCCAGTATTGCCGCGCACCGGAGCGGTCAGGGGGACGTTCTGTACTCGGCGGCCAAGGCAGCAGTCAGCCACATCACCCGCCTGGCCGGGGTGCAGCTCGGGCCGCACGGCATCCGAGTTAACGCGATCTCGCCGGGCGCGATCGCGACCCCCATCTTCTGGGGCGGCTCAGCCGCTGCCAGCGAACTGGACCCCGAGGACAACGCGCGCAAGCAGGCCAAGCTCGAGAAGAACCTCGCCAGAGCCACTCCGATGGGGCGGAGCGGAACAAGCGACGACATCGCCTATGCAGCCCTGTTCCTCGCGAGCGATGAGGGGAGCTTCATCAACGGTCATGACCTGGTGGTCGACGGCGGCCGGATCTCCATGTTCAATGAGGCACCGCGACCCGCCTGAGCCGCCGCATGGCCGCGCGCGCGGCCATGCAGACGCGGCCGCCGCAGATCCGCTACGTCACGGAAAACGTGCCGGACGGCCTCAAGATGGCCTCCTGGGAGACAGAGGCTACCAGCGTCCCGTCCTGCGCATGCAACGTGCCGAGCGCCAGGCCCCGGGCGCCGACATTGCAGGCCGGCTGAGCGGAGAGGAGTAGCCACTCGGTGCTGAGCTCAGGACGATGCAGCCAGACGGTGTGGTCCAGACTGGCACCCGACAAAGGCTGATGCCGCGCTCCAGGGACGCGCGCTGCGCGTACCATCCCGATGTCCGACATGAATGTCAGCGCGCACGCGTGCACACTCGGATCCTCTGGCAGGGGCTCGGTCAGCCGGATCCAGCACGGATGCAGCGCTGCCGCAGGGCCGCCGAAGACCGGTCGGATCTCGAAACTTGGCATCGCGGAGAACCAGGCGAGCATCTCCCCGACAGGTGGAACCTGGTCGGGACCCGGTACCTCTGGGCGAGCGGGCGGCTGCCAGTCCTGGCCGTCTTCCCACTGGCTGAACGAGGCCATCATCATCAGGATCACCTCGCCGTGCTGTGCTGCGGTGATCAGACGGGTGGAGAAAGACCGGCCATCCCGGCTGCGCGTCACCGACAGTCTCACCGGGACGCCTGGCCGGCCTGGCCGCATGAAATAAAGGTGAAGCGAGTGAGGCCACCGGCCGGCTGGCGCTGTCAGGCAGCCCGCCCGCAGGGCCTGCGCAGCGACCTGGCCGCCGAACAGCCGGGTAGCTGACTGCACCGGGCTGTCGGCGACGAAGCAATCCAGGCCGTCCTCATACAGGTCAAGCAGCTGCAAGAACGTCCCCATCAGGCCGTCACTCGCCCTTCCACGCCGGCGGCCGCTTCTGCGCGAAGGCCAGCGGCCCCTCCTTAGCGTCCTGCGACGTGAACAGCGTGCGGAGCCGACCGGACGTCCGGTCCGCCTCCATCGCCGCCTCCACCGGCAGCGCTAGCCCGGCCAGCACCGACTGCTTGGTAATCCGCAGGCTTACCGGCGAGCAGTCGAGCATCTGCCTGGCCCATCGCTCCGCCGCGGTCATCAGCTCGCTGAGAGCTACCACTTCGTTGACGATCCCGAGCTCAGCCGCTTCCTGCGCGCTGATCTGCCGACCGGTCAGTAGCATCCCCATCGCGATCTTGATCGGCACATGCCGCGGTAGCCGGTGCATGCCGCCCGCCGCAGCCACCAGTCCTACCCGCGGTTCGGGCAGCCCGAAGCGAGCAGAGTCAGCCGCAACGATTACGTCGCAGGCCAGGGCAATCTCGAAGCCGCCGCCGAGCGCGTAGCCGTTAACGGCTGCGATCAGCGGCTTGTCGCACTCGAACCCGCTGGTGATCCCGCCCAGCGGGACAGCCGCGTTCGCCGGCGCGGAACGATCCGCCGCACGCTCAGCCGTAGCGCGCAGGTCGTTCCCGGCCGAGAACGCGCGTGTGCCGGCACCGGTCAGGATCGCGACCCGCGCCTCGCCGTCGTCCCTGAATCTCTCGAACGCATCGCGCATCTCGGCGTTCGCCTCCGGGTGGACCGCGTTCATGACCTCCGGACGGTTGATCGTCACGTAGGCAAGCTGGTCAGCAACACGGTAGGTGATGAATTTGTAGGTCATGCCTGTGACGCTAGCCCGAGGCGGCAGCGGCAGCGAGCCGCGCAGGCTGCTAATGGGGCACTCACTACTACATCGCCGGCCGGTCCGCTCCCTACTGTCGGATGGTGGGGCCCGAGCTCCGCGCGAACCGAGCAAGGAGGGCCAATGGCCGGCATCTGTGAGCAACGAGTCGTCATCATCACCGGGGCGGGCCGCGGCATCGGCCGCGAGCATGCCATGGCCTTCGCACGCGAAGGCGCCAGGGTGGTAGTCAACGACCTCGGGGCTGAGGTAGACGGCAGCGGCTCATCGACCGGACCGGCTGGCGAGGTCGTGGACATGATCCGAGCGTCTGGCGGCGAAGCCATCGCGAGTGGCGACGACGTCGCCGACACCGACGGCGCACAGCGCCTGATCGCCCTGGCAATCGATCACTTCGGCCAGCTGGACGTGCTGGTCAACAACGCCGGGATCCTGCGCGACCGGATGCTGGTCAACATGAGCCCGGCCGAGTGGGATGAGGTGATCCGGGTGCACCTTCGCGGGACCTTCGGGCCAGCCCAGATCGCCGCCGCGTACTGGCGCTCTCGCGCTAAGGCGGGCCTGCCCAATGACGCCCGCATCATCAACACCAGTTCTTCGTCAGGCATCTACGGCAACATCGGCCAGACGAACTACGGCGCCGCCAAGGCCGGAATCGCCGCGTTCACCGTGATCGCTGCTAAGGAACTGGCCCGCTACGGTGTGACCGTCAACGCCATCGCTCCCGGCGCGCTCACGCGGATGACGGAGAACCTGGGCGCCGGCGACCGGGCCAGGACACGGGCGGCGGAGGAGTTCGACGCCAGCCACCCGGGCAATGTGGCACCGCTCGTGGTCTGGCTCGGCAGCCCGGAATCGGCCGCCATCACCGGCCGTGTCTTCAACGTCCGCGGCGGCCACATCAGCGTCGCCGAGGGCTGGCACACCGGACCGGGCGCGGAGAAGGGCAGCCGGTGGGAGCCAGCCGAGCTCGGCACCGTCGTACCAGACCTCGTCGCGAAGGCCGCGCCCAACGCAAACATGCTCGGCGAAATCGCGCCCGACGCCTAGAAGGCCGCGGAGCGCTCAGTCATGACCAGCGGACACCGGCCGCCGATCGGGCCGCTCAGCGGCGTGCGGGTCCTGGACCTTACTGATCAGTCGGCGGTGTTCGCCACCCGGATCCTTGCTGATGCCGGCTGCGAGGTGGTGCGCGTCGAGCCGCCCGGCGGCGACCAATTGCGGAGCCTGGCACCGTTCCTGCAGAATCAGCCCGGCCGTGAGCGATCCCTGCACCACCTGTACCTCAACGCGGGCAAGCGATCTGTCGTGCTGAACCGCGCGACGCCGGAAGGAGAGGACGCATTCTGGTCGCTGGTTGCCAGGGCCGACGTCATCGTGGAGACCGAGCGCCTCAATCACGCGGAGGTATCGAAACAGAACCCGTCCGCGATCCACGTCACTGTGAGCCCGTTCGGACTCGAAGGGCCGCGGGCGCGCTGGCGGGCGACCGATCTGATCTCGGTTGCCGCAGGCGGCCTCGCCTTCTTGTGCGGCGAGCGCGATGGCCCGCCGCTGCGGCCGGGCGGCGACCAGGCGCACAAACTGGCAGGCCTTGCCGCTGCCGCGGCCGCGGTGATTGCCCTTGCCGGCCGGGACAGGTCGGCGAGACACCCCGGTGTCCACGTCGAGCTGTCAGTGCAGGACGTCGTCGCGACCACTACTCTCCAGACGGCGAACCCGTCACACTGGGCCTGGCACGGGCGCGTGCCTCGGCGGCCCGGGCTCGGCGAGGTATACCAGTGCGCCGACGGCCACTGGATCACTCTTGCCGTCAGGCCTGATCGCCGCCCGGCGTTTGCAGCCTGGGCCGAGCAGCGCGGCGCAGGCACCAGCGCGGATCTGCGCACCCTGACTGAGGCCGGCCGGGAGGCTGCCGCCGTAGGGTCCGCGATCAGGAACATCGTCGGCTCGGTGACCCGGCCGGACATCATGGCCGCGATCAGCGCACTGGACCTGATGGGACTACCCGTTCACTCGATTGCCGACCTGCGCACCTGCGAGCACCTCGACGCTATCGCCGAATTCGTTGAGGTACCGCATGAGCACCTCCGGCAGACCTTGCGGTTTCCCCGCTCGCCCATGGGCGAGCTGGCAACGGCGGGCATCAGCCGCGCGCCAGCGCTCGGAGAACATGGCCGTGAGGTGCTGTCAGCGCTGACATCACACACTCAAGGCCGCAACGCCATCCCGGATGGCCTCGACATGAGCACGGCGCTGCAGGGCATCCGCGTCGTCGACTTCTGCTGGATGCTCGCCGGACCGCTCGGCACGCGCCTGCTGGCTGACTTTGGCGCAGAAGTCATCCGGGTTGAGGCCGGCCCGCGCGCCTACCCTGACACCTTTCCGCCGGGCACTCACGACCCGAGCCTCGGCGCCTTCCATAACAGCCTCAACACGCAGAAGCGCTCCATCACCATCGACCCCCGCACCCCCGAAGGCCGCGGACTACTTCTCGATCTCGCCTCGACGGCAGACGTCGTCACCAACAACTACCGGCCTCCCGCGTTCGAGAAACTGGGCTTCGACGACAAGGCACTGCGGGAGCGCAATCCGCGGCTCATCAACCTGCACATGCCGGGAACCGGCCGCGCAGGCCCGTGGTCACGCATCGGCTCGTTCGGCACGATGATCGCCGGAGCCGCGGGCCTTAACTACCTGACCGGCCTGCCCGGGACTCCCCCGCGCGGGCTCGGGGTGGCGTACTCCGATTTCACCACACCGTTCCTCGTACCACTGATCATCCTGGCGGCGCTGCGTCAGCGTGACCGGAGCGGCAAGGGTATCGAGCTCGAGCTTAACCAGCTAGCGGCCACGATCTCCCTTCTCGGCGTCGAGTGGCTGGCGCTGGACTCCTCAGGTATTAACCCGACGCGGCAGGGCAACCGGGACGCGAATATGTGCCCGCACGGCATCTACCCGGCGCGCGGTGATGACGAGTGGGTGGCTATCGCGGTCGCCGACGAGGACTTCGGCCCGCTCTGCGACGCCATCGGCCGCCCTGACCTCGCCGTCCGGCTGCCCACCGCGGCTGCCAGGGCCGGGGCCGCGGACGAGCTCGAGAGCCTGATCTCGGAGTGGACTCGCTCGCGCGACAAGTGGCAAGCCGCCGCGCAACTGCAGGCCGCAGGTATCCCGTCAGCCCCGGTCGAGAACCTCCGCGACGCAATGGAGACCGACGAGCGGCTCGCAGGCCGCCACTACGTCACCATCGAGCAGCCTTCGCATCCCGGCATCACGGTGCCAGTCCAGAACACGCCGATCCAGACCGCGGGAAAGCACAGAACAGTGGGCCGGGCTCCTATGTACGGCGAGGACAACGACTACGTGTTGCACGGCATCCTGCGCCGGTCAGCGGCCGACGTGCTGGCGCTGCGGCAGGCCGGAGTCATCGGATGACACGAGAAGGAGAGGGTTCGGTTGTCTGAGCTAATACCGTTCGAGAGCATCCACGTAGGCGAGGACCTCGGTCCGGTCGACGATCTGGTGAGCGAAGACGCCGTCCGCCAGTACTGCGAGGACTGGGCTGACAGCCTCTCGTGGTACTCAGCGTCGTCGCCATTCGGCGGTCCCGTCGCGCCGCCCGCGTACCTGGCCGGACTCACGGCATTCCGGCTGCTCGCCACGAAATTCAATTCACGGGCGACCATCGGAACGCAGACATCCCACCGGAACCTCGCACCGCTGCCAGTCGGCCAGCGCATGGTCACTAAAGGCGTCATAGCCGACAAATACATCAAGCGCGGGCTGGAATACGTCGTCATCAATTCCACGAGCTATCTACAAGACGGCACTGCCATCCGCGAAAGCACCGATCACATTCTCCTGAGCCTCGGGAAAACGGAGGTGAGATCCGATGGCGGTCGACAGTGATGCGCAGGTGCAGCCCGGTTATGAGCTGCCCGGTCTTCAGAAGACGATCTTCCAGCGGGCCCTGGCCGAGCGGTCCTTCAGCGCGGACTCGATTCACAACGACGACTACACCAGACAGCACGGATATCCCGGCGCGCTCGTATCCGCCTACGTACTGGCGGGCTATATGTCGGAACCCATGGTGAGGTTCTTCGGCAGCGAGTGGTTCACGTCCGGGGAGATCTCGCTGCGGTTTATCGGCACCGGCATTCAGCAGGGCGACCGGGTCACCTGCGGAGCACGGGTGCGGGAGGTACACCCAAGCGCCGCCGGAGGGTCCTCGCGACTAATCCTCGATGTGTGGATGGAAAAAGCCGATGGCACCAGGCCGGTGCTCGGCACGGCGAGCGCCATTCTGCGGAGTCCCGATGACGAGTGAGCGTTACGCCGACATCAGGTATGAGCCCGGCCGCATCACCCGAGTGATACTCAACCGCCCTACCAAGCGGAACGCCCAGAGCTGGCGCCTGCTGAGGGAGATGGACCGCGCATTTACGGCGGCGATGCAAGATGACGATTGCCGCGTCATCGTGCTGTCCGGGGCGGGACCTAGTTTCTCAGGCGGCCATGACCTGGACTCCCCTGACCAGGTAGCGGAACGCGAAGCATTCGACGACAGCGCCGGCTCCTTCAGCAGGGCGGAGCGGTACCGGGACATCTACCTCGACAGCCATCTCCGCTGGCGGAACCTGACAAAGCCGACGGTGGCCATGGTCCACGGCTTCTGCGTCTTCGGCGGCTGGATGATCGCGGCCGCGATGGACGTCATCTTCGCCGCCGAGGACGCGCTGTTCATTCCCGTCTACGGGGATTACTTCACCGCCCCCTGGGACGTGGGCGCCCGGAAAGCGAAGGAGATTCTGTTCGAGAACAGGTTCATGACCGCTGCAGAAGCCAGAGACTGCGGCTTTGTCAACCGGGTGGTGCCGGCTGACACGCTCGAGGACGCAGTACTGACGTTCGCGGCCCGAGTAGCCGACAACGAGCCCGGACTCAACCGAACCATCAAGTTCGCGGTGAACCAGACGCTGGACCTGATGGGTTTCTCAGCCTCGGTGCGTGCCCTCAGCCCGGGTTTCGACACGCAGATCAGCAGGCCGCGATCCACCTCGCCCGCCGACGGAGGCGCGCCGCCGCGGGACCCGCTGTTCCGGGATCGCGTGCGCAGGGCTCGAACCTATCTTCAGCAAGACATCACGCCATGATCAAGGAGGCAACGTGACTGCCAAGCGTATCGTCCAGTCACCGACGTTCGACTCGGTCGAGGAGGAGCGCCTGCACCGCAAGCAGCGCCTCGCTGCTGCCTTCCGGCACTTCGGCCACATCAAGGTGTCCGACCTGATCTGCGTGGACGCCAGCGGCGAGGTGGTCGAAGGCGACCGACCGGTTAACACCGCGGCTTTCGCCATCCACTCACAGATCCACGCTGCCCGCCCGGACGTGATCGCCGCGGCCCACGCCCACTCGGTGTACGGCAAGTCCTGGTCCACCCTGGGCCGCCTCCTCGACCCCATCACCCAGGACGTGTGCGCCTTCTACAACCAGCACGCCCTGTTCGATGACTACACCGGCGTCGTCCTGGACGTCGAGGAAGGCAAGCGCATCGCGCACGCCCTGGGAGGCAGCAAGGCCGCCATACTTCGTAACCACGGCTTGCTGACGGTGGGCCAATCGGTGGACGAGGCCGCCTGGTGGTTCATTACCATGGAGCGCTCGTGCCAGGCCCAGCTACTGGCCGAGGCGGCGGGCAAGCCTGTCCTGATCGACCCCGAGAGCGCCGCGCTCACGCAGACCCAGGTCGGTTCACACCGGATCGGCTGGTTCAGCTTCCAGCCCTTGTGGGTCCGCATCGTGCGCGAGCAGCCCGACCTGCTCGCCTGACAGCGGGTCATCGGATGAAGGCAGTCCAGGTTCTTGGCGGAGGGCGGGTCGCGGTAGTCGACCGCCCCGAGCCTGTGGCCAGGCCCGGCGAGGTCGTAGTGCGGGTTATGGCCTCAGCGTTGTGCGGCAGCGAACGCCACGGCTATGAAGGGCAGCCTAGAGCTTCGCCCTCCGGTTCAGCGGCCGGCAACGGCGGCCACGAGGCGTCTGGTGTGGTCGAGGCCGTGGGCGCGCAGGGCGCCGTGAGCCCTGGGGACCGGGTGCTGGTATTTTCCACCGGCCACTGCGGCCGTTGCCGGTACTGCAGGCAGGGCCGGTGGATCCTCTGCCAGCACAAGCCTGCCGGCGGGACCGGCATGCACGCAGAACTGATCGCCGTCAGCGAGGACCGCTGCATTCCCGTCCCTGATGACCTGGCCTTTGAGGACGCTGCCCTGCTCGCTGATGCCTTCGGAACCCCCTACCACGCTATGCGGCGCCTCGGGGTTTCGCCGGCCGACACGGTCCTCGTCGTCGGGCAGGGACCAGTCGGAATGGCTGCCGCCATCCTGGCCGGCCTGGCCGGCGCTGCCGTCGTGGTGGCGGACGTTGATGAGCGGCGCTTGCGGCGAGCGAGCGAACTTGGCGCGGTAGTGACTGTCGACCCGCGCCGAGACGACCTCGTCGAGGCGGTGCGCTCGGTCGCCGGCGCGGAGGGCGCGGACGTGGCTCTTGAGTGCTCAGCGTCCCCGGCGGGGGCCGCTGCGTGCCTTGAGGCCGTCGCCCCCGGCGGCCGAATTGCGTTCATCGGCCTCAACCGGGAGGTGACGATCGACGTGACGCCAGAACTGATCCTCAGGGACCTCACTGTTGTCGGCTCGTGGTACTCCGATCCTGCCGACGTGGCGGCCCTGGTCCGCCTGTGCGGCCGGGGCCTCGAACCGGGTCGGCTCATTACTCACCGCTTCGGCCTAGCGGACGCCCCGCACGCGTTCGCCACCTTCTTTGCCGGCGGAGACGCCGCCAAGGTGATTCTTGAGCCTGGCCGGCCCTGAAGTCGCTGCGACGGCACGCGCTCAGGCCGGCCGATGAGAGGGAATCGCCAGGAAATGGGCCCTTCCCTACTAACCACCGAGCCGGGCCGTATGTACGCTCCCCGACATGAGCGAAGCGACAGCATCTCCCTTCGCCGGACTGCGGGTCGTCGACGTGTCCCGCCGGGTCTCAGGTGCGTTCGCTGCCCGCCTGTTCGGAGACTTCGGCGCCGACGTGATCCTCGCCGAGCCGCCGGAGGGCCACCCGCTGCGGCACGAGCCGCCGTTCCTCACCGGCAAGCCAGGAACCGAGCGCTCCGCCGTCCACGCTTACCTCAACTGGAACAAGCGCTCTGTCGTAGTGGGCGGCGCTGCCGACGCTGAGGAGGTGCTCGCCGGTGCCGACGTCGTTGTCACTGACGGAGCGTGGCAACGGCATGCACGGGTCGCCAAGGTTGTCCTGTCCGTCACGCCTTACGGCTCCGCATCGCCCCGGGCGGGCCAGCCGGGCAACGAGCTGACCGCCGCAGCGTACAGCGGCTGGTGCTCGATCAACGGCTTCCGCGGTGAGGCGCCGTTGCGCATGCCTGGCTTCCAGGCCGGCTACCTGGCCGGGGCGGCGGGATTCGTAGCTGCGGCCGCCGCCCTCCGCCGCTCCGCTCCCGGCGCCGCACAGCTGGTGAGTGTCTCAGAGCTGGAGGCCATGGCGCTCAGCGTCCACCCATGGGGAGTTGCCGCCGCATACCAGGACGGAGAGCGCGCCGGCCGTGAAGACCGCCGGCTGCAGCGGGGTACTCCGGGGCCGTTGTACGAGGCAGCCGACGGCCTGCTGAGCATGGCGGTCGCCTATTTCCGGCACTGGCCCGAGGCCATGGCCGCGCTCGGCGTTCCGGAGCTAGGCGCCGAGGAAGACCTGATACCTGACGTCACCCGCCACACCCGCGACCTGAGCAAGGTAATCGAGAAGATCGTCGAGTCCCTGCGCCACCAGCAGCGCTGGCCCGCCTTCCACAAGCTGGCGTCGCTGCGCTGCCCCGTTGGCGTTGTGCAGGACGTAGCCAGCCTCCTCGCCGATGAGCAGCTGGCCAGCCGCGGGTTCTTCGTCGATGCGCAGATCGAGGACCATGTGATCCGCGCGCCAGGCGCGATGGCCCGATGCCAGCCAGCTCTGTGGAGCCTCAGCTCACCTGCGCCGCGTCTGGGCGCGGGCCTGACACCGCACTGGCGCGAGCCGTCACCACCCTCCCCTCCGCCGTTGACAGCCGGCCCTGACTCTGCCTGCCCGCTTGCCGGGGTGCGCGTCTTGTCGTTCGGCCAGGCATGGTCGGGTACATTCGCCACCGAGCTGCTGGCGTTCCTCGGCGCCGATGTCGTGCAGATCAGCTCGCTCACGCGTCATGACAGCTGGCGGCGGGCGGGTGCTCCGGTGCCGGCGGCGATCGCCAAGCCGGATCGCGTTCAGCACCCGCTCAATACCCAGGGCCTGTACAACAGCGTCAACCTTAATAAGCGCGAGCTGGCCATCGATCTCGAGACGTCCGGCGGCCAGGCTCTGATGTGGCAGCTGCTGCCTCGCTTCGACGTCGTCGTGGATAACTTCCGGCCTGGTGTCATGGACCGGTGGGGAGTGAGTCTCGCCAGGCTCCATGAGCTGCACCCCGGGATAATCTGGGCGTCACTGTCTGGGTACGGCGCCACCGGGCCCTACGGTGCATACCCAGCGATCGGAACGACCATCGAGCCGATGGCGGGCCTGTCGTCACTGCACGGCTACAACGGCGAACCAGGTCGCAACACCGGCGGCCTGTACCCGGACCCGGTCGCCGGGTACCTGCTCGCTGCGTTCATGCTTGCCGCGCTCGCAGCGCGCGACCGAACCGGCGAGCCCCAGCGCATCGACCTGTCGATGATGGAAGCCGTGGCGGCGTTCTGCGGGGATGCAGTGGCTGGCTTCGGTGCAGACGGGCGGCTGCCCGGGCCGACCGGCAACCGTCACCCGCGCGTGGCGCCGCACAACATCTATGCCGCCGCCGGCGGCGAGTGGCTGGCGCTGGCGTGCGACGACGACGACGCATGGGCAGCGTTGCAGGCGCACATCGGCGAGCCGGCGCTCGCACAGGCCAGGTTCGCCACGATGGCGTCTCGCAAGGAACACGAGGCGGAACTCGACGATATTCTCGCCCGCTGGTCCGCTGGGCGCCCCGCCGCCCAGACCGCTTCGGTACTCCAGCCCCTTGGCGTAGCCGCCGCCCCCGTTGTCGCCCTTGGCCAGCTCTGGGCCCGCCCCGACCCCGCGCTCGTCGCCAGCGGGTTCGTCGCTTCGGTCGAGCACCCGCAGGTAGGACCCAGCTGGTTGCCAGGTCCACCGTGGACGATCAATGGCCAGCGGCCCGCACTCACCGCTGCCCCCTGCGTCGGCCAGCACAGCGCGGAAATCCTTTCCGCCGAGCTCGGCGTCGGCGAGGAGCAGTACCAATCCCTCGTCGCTGCCGGAATCACCGGAACCCTCGGCGACACTGAGGACGCGGGCTGCCCGAGGCCGGCGCGAGTCAGCCGCTGAACGGCGCCGTCACGCTAACTGGTATGCCATCGCTGAGCCTACGTTCGAGGAGCCGCACGCCTCATGCCCAAGAGCCTTCTGATCGCCAATAGAGGCGAGATCGCCGTGCGCATCGCGCGGAGCGCCGAGGACCTCGGAGTCCGAACGGTGGCGGTCTACGCAGAAGACGACGCGACCAGTTTGCACACCCGTCAGGCCGACCAGGCGATCAGCCTAGGGAAGCCAGGAGTTCCGGCCTATCTCGACGGACCGGCCATCATCGCAATCGCACTGCAAGCCGGGTGCGACGCTATTCATCCGGGTTACGGATTCCTCAGCGAGAACGACGCATTCGCCAGGTCATGCGAGGAAGCGGGCCTGACCTTTGTCGGGCCGACGCCAGAGACGCTGCGGGTCTTCGGCGACAAAGCCGCCGCACGCGGGCTAGCCGAACGCTGCGACGTGCCGTTGCTCAACGGGATCAGCCGGGCGGTAACGATCGAGGAAGCGCGGTCCTTTCTCGAGAGCCTGGGCGCGGGCGGGGCAGTCATGCTCAAGGCCGTGGCGGGCGGCGGCGGGCGGGGCATGCGCGCAGTGCGGAGCCCGGCCGACCTCGATCAGGCCTTCGCGCGGGCCAGTTCCGAGGCACAGGCCGCTTTCGGCTCGGGCGAGGTGTACGTGGAAGAGCTGATGGCCAGGGCGCGGCACGTGGAGGTACAGATCGTGGGTGACGGGACCGGCGCGGTCTCGCACCTCTGGGACCGCGAATGCAGCCTGCAGCGCCAGCGCCAGAAGCTGATTGAGATCGCCCCGGCGTTCGGCCTGCCGGACGACATGCGCGCGAGCATGCTCAAGGCGGCGGTGCTACTCGGTCAGGCGGTGAACTACCGCGGTGTCGGCACCATCGAATTCCTCGTTGACGCCCGCCCGGGCGCAGCTCCGCGCTTCGCCTTCATCGAGGCCAACGCCCGCCTCCAGGTGGAGCATACCGTCACTGAGACGGTCATCGACCGCGATCTGGTGGCCATCCAGCTGAAGATCGCAGACGGCGCGACGCTGAGCGGGCTCGGGCTCGTGCAGGCCGACGTCCCGACCCCGCGGGGCACTGCACTGCAGGCACGGGTAAACCTCGAGACAATGACCGCCGACGGCTCGTCCCGGCCAGCCGGCGGCGTGCTGTCGGCCTACGACCAGCCGTCAGGTCCAGGTGTCCGGGTTGATGGATTTGGCTACCCGGGCTATGGGACCTCGGTCCGCTTCGACTCGCTGCTGGCAAAGGTGGTCGTTCACGCAGAAGACCTGCCTACCGTCACCGCCAGGGCCTGCCGGGCGCTCAGCGAATTCAAGATCGCAGGGGTCAGGACCAACATCGCCTTCCTGCAGGCGCTGCTCAAGAGCCCGGCCCTGGCCGCCGGCGAGCTGCACACGGCCTATGTAGCGGAGCATGCCGGAGAGCTGCTGACGGCGGCCGAGGAGCGGTCCCGGTACTTTGAACCGGGCGGCGCCCAGCTGCGCAGAGCTGGCGCGCGGATCGATCCGATGGATCCGCTGGCGCTGCTGGGCCTCCGAGTCGGCGAAGGGACGGGACCGGACGAGCCAGCCGATCCGCCGACGCAGACCGAGTTCCCGCCCGGTCCGGAGGGCACAGTTCCAGTGGCTGCGCCGATGCAGGGCGTGATCATCAGCCTCGCCGTGGCCGAAGGCGATACCGTACTGGCGGGCCAGCCGGTAGCGGTCATGGAAGCGCTGAAGATGGAACACGCAGTCGTCAGCGATGTCGCCGGCGTCGTGCGCGAGATCGTCCTGCAGATCGGGGACACGATATTCGAGGGCACCCCGATCTTGTTCATCGATCCGGCCGATGCGGACACCGAATACGTGGGCGCCGCGCCTCCCGATCCTGAGGAGATCCGCCCAGACCTCGCCGAGGTCATGCGCCTGCGGTTCCTTTCCACCGACTCCGGCCGCGCGGCGGCGACCGAAAAGCGGCACAGTCAGGGCAAGCGGACCGTTCGCGAGAGCATCGCGGATCTCTGCGACCCCGGCACCTTCATCGAGTACGGCCCGATGGTCACCGCCGGGCGGCTGCGCTCGGACAGCCAGGAGGTCCTCGAAGAGCGGATGGTACGCACCGCGGCGGACGGGATGGTCATCGGCGTCGGTCGGGTGAACAGCGAACTGGTGGGCAAAGAGAACGCCCGGTGCGCGGTGGTGGCTTACGACTATTCCGTACTCGCCGGCACGCAAGGGGCCAAGAGCCACCAGAAGACCGACCGCATGCTCCGGATCGCGCAGCGGTACAAGCTGCCTGTCGTGTTGTACTCCGAGGGTGGCGGCGGCCGCGCGGGCGGGGGCTCGGGTCCTCCGCTTCCTGAGGGCGTCGCCCGCAATATCGGAGCGCTGTCCACGCGCACCTGGCTTGAACTCGGGAAGCTTTCGGGGCTCGTGCCGATCGTGGGAGTCAATTCCGGCTACTGCTTCGCCGGCAACGTGGTCCTGCTCGGCGCGTGCGACGTGATCATCGCTACCAGGGATAGCTCCCTCGGCATCGGCGGCCCGGCAATGATCGAAGGCGGCGGCCTAGGCGCCTATGCGCCCGGCGAAGTCGGGCCCGTGAGTATCCAGGAGCCTAACGGCGTGATCGACATCGTGGTGGAGAACGAGGAAGAGGCCACCGCTGTCGCCAAGACCTACCTCTCCTACTTCCAGGGCCGCGCCGCGAGCTGGACGGCGCACGATCAGCGGCCGTTGCGCCATATCGTCCCTGAGAACCGCCGTGCGGTGTATGACATCCGCAAAGTCATCGAGACCCTGGCCGATGTCGGCACCACGCTCGAGCTGCGGCCACGCTGGGCGACGTCGATGATCACCGCGTTCATCCGGGTGGAGGGCCAGACCGTCGGCGTCATTGCCAACAACTCCAACTCGTCGTCCGGCGGTGCCATCGAGAGCGCGGGGGCAGACAAGGCCTCGCGTTTCATGCAGCTCTGCGATGCCTTCGATATCCCGATCCTGTCCCTGATCGACACGCCAGGCAACATGGTCGGGCCGCTGGCCGAGCAGACCGGCCTGGTAAGGCACTGTGCGCGCATGTACGTGGCCGGCGCCAACATCACCGTCCCCTACTTCAACGTGGTACTGCGCAAGGCCTACGGCCTGGGCGCGATAGCCATGGCAGCGGGGAGCTTCGACGAGAGCTTCTTTTCCATCTCCTGGCCGACAGGCGAGTTCGCGGGCATGGGGCTGGAGGGCTCTATCAAGCTCGGGCGCCGCGCGGAACTGGAGGCGATCACTGACATTCCCGCTCGCAGGGCTCGCTACGACGCCCTGGTTGCCGACGCCTACGCGTGGGCCAAGGCGCTGAACGCCGGCACCGTCTTCGAGGTCGACGATGTGATCGACCCGGCAGAAACCCGTCACTGGCTGGTCATGGGGCTGAACTCCACCCCGCCGAAGCTGCCACGCGATGGCAAGAAACGCGCCTGGGTGGATACCTGGTGACGGCCGAAGCGCGATCGCCCGCCAACCAGTAGGGCCTTGACTACTGGTCAGGTTTCTCCGCTGAACCGTAATGTCCTGACGGTGATCTCCGTCATGCCGGATGTGCAGATAACTGCGGGCGAGCCTGGGTCGTGGGACGTCAGCCTGCCCGAGCGCTGGAACGTCGGTCGTCACCAGAACGGCGGCATCCTGCTCGCTGCGGCCACCGGCGGCCTGGCCGCGACAGCTGGAATGCCCCATCCGTTCACAGTGACCGCGCACTACCTGCGGGCCGCTACGGCGGGCCAGGCCACCGTGCGCGCCACCGTGATCCGCCTCGGGCGGACGGCGGCCACCGGGACAGCGGAGCTCTGCCAGGACGGCACCGAACGGATGCGCATGATCGGTACCTTCGGCGATCTCGCCGCCCGTCATGGCGCCGGGCCATCAGTGCAGGCCACTGCGCCGCCGATCTGCGGGCCGGACGGCTGCGTCGACCTGTTTGACCTTCTCGTGCAGTCGCCCTCCGGCCAGCGGACGCTGACCCGCTCGCTGCGGAACTTCGCGATCCGGGTCGACCCCGCGCACGGCTGGGGTCCTGACAAGCACGGCCATCCGGCATTGTCGGGCTGGATCCGGTTGCACGGCGAGGAGACAGTCAGCGCCGGCATGCTCGCGGGATTCGCGGACGGCTTCCCGCCGACCCTCTTGAGCCAGACTGACCTGGGCTGGCTCCCGACTCTCGAGCTGACGGTGCACGTACTCGCCGTCCCGGTCGCAGACGAACCCTGGTTGCGGGCGCAGCTGCGCACCCGGACGGTCACCGGCGGGCTGGTCGACGAGGACGGCGAGCTCTGGGACGCATCCGGGCAGCTGGTCGCCCGGTTCCGCCAGCTCGCCTTGCTCCTCGACGGCGCACCGGCGAAGCCCGGCCGACCCGACTCCAGCCGCCAGGCCGACAGGAGCCATGAATGAGCGAGGAAAGCTACCCGGTCGATCAGCGACCCGTAGTCGTGTGGAGCGAAGGCCTCCGCCTGGCCGCGGACATCCTCACGCCGCGCGGGCTGCAGGGACCAGCGCCCGCCATCTTGCTGTGTCACGGCTGGGGCGGACGCAAGCAGCATCTGCTCGAGCTTTACGCACCCTACTTCGCAGCGGCCGGCAATGTGGTCATGGTTTTCGACTACCGAACCTGGGGCGATAGCGACGGCAAGCCTGTGCCAGCGGCAGCCGAGCCCATGCTCACCGAGCCCGGCGAGCACACCATCCGGGTCCGCGTCATCCGCGAGGTCGTCGATCCGGTCGACCACGTCACCGACGTCCGCGCCGCGCTCGCGTATCTCCTGGCTGAGCCGGGCGTCGACCCGGGCCGGGTGGGGCTGTTCGGCAGTAGCTACGGAGGCGGGCACGTGCTTGCCGTCGCCGGAACGGACGACCGGGTCCGGGCCGTCGTCGCGCAGATCGGCGGATACGGCTACCCGACGAGCAGCGAGTTCAGGCAGCGCGCCCGCCAGCAGGCTGCCGACAAGGCTCGCGGCGTGCTCGACCCGCCCATCCCCCAGGACCGCGGCACGGCAGTGACCAGCCTGGGCGGAGTGCCCGACCTGGCCCGGCAGCTGACGCACTCACCGCTTGAGCTTGCCCGCGGGATCCGGGTCCCCACCCTGTTCATCGACGCCGAGTTCGAGGAGTACAACGCCGACGACCCGCACCTGCAGGGCGGCGGCGCATACGAGGTCGTGCGGCAGAACGCGGTGTCGCAGCGTCACACCTTCCCGTGCACGCACTACCGGGTGTACGACGAATACCTTGAGCCCGCGCGAAAGCTCGCGCGCGACTGGTTCGCGCGCTACTTGTAGGGCTGTCCTGACTAGCTCGCTGCACGCCGGATTTTTTACGCTGCATCGGTAGGGCTGACGGCACCGGCGAAGAGGGCCGGGTGCAGACAGGAGCGCACGGGCATGCGAGCTGAGAGCCAGGCGGGCTCACCGACCACCGACCGCAGCCTGACCGGCGCCTTCGAGGCACTCGACCGGGATGGCTACGCGGTAATCGAGGATGTGCTCTCGCCTTCAGAGCTCGCCGCCGTGCGGTCCCGCCTGGTCACGGTCGCCTCGGAGGAAGCCGCGGCCGGGATCGCTAACGCCGGGCGAGAGGGTCCGCGCAACCAGCGGGTCTACGCGCTCACGCACAAGGGCGAGGAGTTCGTCTTCCTGCTCGAGCATCCTGTCTTGTGGGCACTGATGACGCATCTGCTCGGCCCGGACTTCCTGCTATCCAGCATCACCGCCAATATCGCCGGCCCTGGCGGGCAGGCAATGGTGCTGCACCCAGATCAGGGCTACATACCGCCGCCCTGGCCGCCGTACCCGCTCGTGGCCAACATCATGTGGATGCTCGACGACTTCACCGAGGCGAACGGCGCTACTCGTTTCGTGCCCGGCTCGCACCGGCAGGCGACGGGCGGCCAGACCGATCAGGCGGCCGCAAGCAAGGCCGTGCCGGTGACCGGACGGGCCGGCTCCGTGTTGTGCTTCGACGGGCGCGTGCTGCATCAGACCGGCGCGAACACCACGACCGACGTGCTCCGTCACGGCGTGCTGACCTACTGCTGCAGGCCATGGATTCGCCAGCAGGAGAACTCGAGCCTGTCCATCCCTGCCGAACTGTGGCCGCAGTTGCCTGGCCCCGTGCAACAACTGGCCGGCCTCAAGATGTACGCGGGGCTCGGCATGATCGACGGCCCGGACCAGCGTGGCTTCAGGTACGGCGGCCAGCCACCCGCCTCCGGTCAATAGGGCGGACCCACTCGAGTCGGGACCTGGGCCGCGATGGCTGCGCGGCCCGGCCCGGGAAGGGACTGTGAACCTTGGTAAGGGCGCTGGACGGAATACGCGTCCTCGAGCTGGGTCACGCGATCTCGGCCCCGCATTGCGCACAGATCCTCGCCGACCATGGCGCGGATGTCATCCGGATCGAGCCCCCCGGCGGTGACCGGACCAGGGGCGCGCTGCCAGTCGAGGACGGCGACAGCCTGTACTTCGCTGCCCATAACCGGGGCAAGCGCAGTGTCGTCATCGACCTGAAGCATCGCCGTGGCCGCGACATCGCCCTGGCTCTCGCCGATACCGCGGACGTCCTGGTGACGAACTACAGCGCCGGCGTGCCCGACCGGCTCGGCATCGGCTACGACGTCCTCAGCCAGCGCAATCCGCGCCTGGTCTTCGTCCACATCACCGGATTCGGAAGCCACGGGCCGGGCCGTGACTACGGCGCCTACGACGGCATCATCCAGGCCATGAGTGGCGTGCCGTCCCTGACCGGCCAGCCCGGTGGCCCGCCCGCGTTCACCGGGGCCTTCGTCGCCGACCACATCGCCGCCACGCAGGCTGCCGTCGGTGTGCTGCTCGGCCTGGCCCGGCGGGGCAGCACCGGAACGGGCAGCTTCGTGGACATCAGCATGCTGGACGGCTACCTGACGACGCTGGCCCACCACGTCGGGTCGGCCCTCGACGTCGGGGAGATCCCGGCGGCCAACGGCAACATGGTGCCGACCGCATTCGCGAACACGTTCCCGGCCTGCGACGGCATGGTCTACCTCGCGCCCCTCTCGCCGAGCGCCTGGCAGGCGCTCTGCAAGGTCATCGAGGCCCCGTCGTGGCTGGCGGACGCCGAGCCGCGGTGGCGTATCCGCGACGGCCGCGCCGAGGCAGAGCGGGTCGTGGCCGAGTGGACGTCCCGTCGGAGCCGGCGCGAGATCATCGACCAGCTGCGCGCCGTGGGCGTCCCGTGCGGCCCGGTGAACAACGTCGCCGAGGCCGTCACTGATCCCGTTCATACCGGTCGTGCCCCGGTCCTTGGCGTGCTCATGCCGAGCGGCAGGCAAGTGCACGTTCCCGGCCCGGAAGTCCGGCTTGACGACCCGGAGTTCTGCGGGCCGCCGACCATCCCGGCCCCCGGCGAGCACACCGCGCAGGTGCTGACCGAACTGGGCTACAGCCAACCGGAGCTACACGAAATGGCCGCGAACGGCGTCATCTGCCTGGGCGAGCGCGCCCGGCCCGACTGACGACCAGATGCGTCAGAAGAAACACGCGACAGCGGGGTGGCGAGCCGGTGGCAGCCACGAATTCAGAAGGAGCCTGACATGCCGAACGCAGTGATAGTGTCCACAGCCCGGACGCCGATCGGGCGCGCCCGCAAGGGATCGCTCACGCAGTGCCGTCCCGACGACCTCGGGGTCACCGCGGTACGCGCAGCCCTGGACAAGGTTCCGCAGCTGGACCCGAGCAGCATCGACGACATCGTCCTCGGCTGCGCGCAGCCCGCAGGCGAGCACGGGCACAACCTGGCCAGGGCCGTCGCCGTGCTGCTCGGCCTGGCCAATGTGCCGGGCGTGACAGTGAACCGGTTCTGCTCGTCGTCGCTGCAGGCGATCCGGATGGCGGGTCACGCCGTGCAGGCGGGTGAGGGCGATGCCTTCGTTTGCGCCGGTGTCGAGGCGGTCAGCCGGTACAACTTCGGGCCGGGCGACGGAGCTGTCAGCCACAACCCGCTGTTTGCCGAGGCCGAGGAGCGCTCTAAGGAGAGGTCCGGCGGAGCCGAGTCCTGGGAGCCGGCCGCCGGGCTGCCCGACATCTACATCGCGATGGGGCAGACCGCAGAGAACGTCCGGCTTGCGGAGAAGATCAGCCGGTCGGAGATGGACGAGTTCGCCGCCCTCTCCCAGAACCGGGCCGCTGCGTCGCAGGAGAACGGCGTGTTCGAGCGGGAGATCGTTCCGGTGACGACGCCATCCGGCCAGGTCATAGGCAAGGACGACTGCCCCCGGCCGGGCACGACGACCGAGGTGCTCGCGACCCTGAAGCCGGCCTTCCGGCCCGACGGCGAGGTAACGGCGGGGAATTCGTGCCCCCTCAACGACGGCGCGGCCGCGGTAATCGTAATGAGCGAGACCAGGGCAGCCGAGCTCGGCATCACGCCGCTGGCCCGGATCGTGTCCTCGGGAGTTTCCGGACTGGACCCGGAAATCATGGGCCTCGGTCCGGTGGAGGCCTGTCGCCAGGCGCTCAAGCGCGCCGGCCTCAGCATCGGGGACGTCGATCTGGTCGAGATCAACGAGGCGTTCGCGGCCCAGGTGATCCCGTCCGCGCGGCATCTGGGCATCCCGTGGGACAAGCTCAACGTCAACGGCGGCGCGATCGCGCTCGGCCACCCGTTCGGGATGACCGGGGCGAGAATCATGACGACGCTGATCAACGGCCTTCAGAGCCGCGACGCGACGATCGGCCTCGAGTCGATGTGCGTCGGAGGCGGCCAGGGCATGGCTATGGTCATCGAGCGGCTCAGTTAGGCCCATGAACCTCAAGGGAAAGGTCGCGATTGTCACTGGCTCGTCCAGCGGGATAGGAACGGCAGTCGCGACGGCGCTTGCGGACGAGGGCGCGTCCGTTGTCATCAACTCCTCACGCTCCGCGGCGGCCGGCCAGGCTGTCGCGGATGCCTTGCAGGGTGCCATGTATGTCGCCGCGGATATCGCCGACGACGACGCCTGCCAGGAGCTGGTCGCTGCGGCGACCGAGCGGTACGGACACCTGGACATCCTGGTGAACAACGCTGCGACGACAGAGGTCATCGCGCACTCCGACCTGAGCGCCGCCACCGACGAAATCTGGCAGCGGATCTTCTCGGTCAACGTCCTCGGCACCTGGCACATGACCCGGGCCTGCGTGCCGGCGCTGCGCGCCACCGGGGACGCCGTCGTGATCAACGTATCCTCGGTTGCCGGACTGCGGGCCACGGGGAGCTCCATCCCTTACGCGGTTTCCAAAGCCGGCGTCAACCACCTGACGGTCCTGCTGGCGAATGTCCTCGCGCCGGAGATCCGGGTGAACGCAGTGGCACCCGGACTGGTGGACACACCCTGGACCGCCGACTGGGATGACATCAGGGAAGCAGTACGCCGGAGGGCGCCATTGCGCCGCAGCGCGCAGCCGGAGGATGTCGCCGAAGCCGTCATGGGGCTTATCCATGCCCGGCATGTCACCGGGCAGGTGGTCACCGTCGACGGCGGCATGACGCTCAGGTAACTGGCTACGGATTGCGGAGGTGACAGTTGACTGAGCAGCCTGATCCGTGTCCGCCTGCTGCACTGGCAGGCGTGCGCGTGCTCGACCTCACCGGCGGCCTGGCCGGCCCGGTCGCTGGCATGCTCCTGGCTGACCTGGGCGCTGAGGTCGTCAAGGTCTACCTGCCTGGCGAAGGGCCGTCCGCCGCACAGGCCGGCCTGCACATGTGGGACCGCGGCAAGAGATCCTGCGTTCTCGACCCGGCCCGCCGGACTGATCTCGAGGCCCTTGACGTGCTGATCCGCGGCGCCGACGTGCTCCTGGTCGGTACCGGTGGCTCCGCTGTGACGTACGCGGAGCTACTTCGCCGGGGCCACGTCCCCGGCCGGCCGTGCTTCTGGATCGTCATGCCGCCTTACCTGCTCGGCGAGACACCGTGGACCGGCGAGCAGGAGTCGGGCGGACTGCTGTTCGCGTGGCTCGGGCACGCCTGGAGTCAAGCCTCCTACGACGATGTGCCCGTGGACTGCCTGTATCCGCTCTCGCTGTACATGCAGGGCATCTGGGCGGCGACGGTCGCAGTCGCCCTGCTCGCCGGCAAACAGGCCGGCTGCGAACTGGCACCGCTGGCCGTGGCCGGCGGGGCGCACGGCGGGCAGCTTGTGTCCCCGGGCGGTTTCGCCGCAGGCCGCGACGATCCGCACCTGCACAGGCCCGGCGGCCCCGGCGGCGCGCTGGCGAACTATCGCTGCTATCGCTGCAGCGACGGGCAGTGGCTCTTCTTCGGCGCCTTCACGACAGAGTTCATCGAACGGGGCCTTGCCGCGATTGGCGCCCGCTGGCTGCTCGAGGACCCGCGGGTCGGCCAGGATGCGGCGAAGGTACGGCTGCCCCAGAACCTGACCTGGATCACGCGCGAGCTCGAGCAGGTCTTTGCGGGCCGGCCGCAACGCGAGTGGCTCAAGCTGCTTGAAGCAGCGGACGTGCCGGCTGCGCCGGCCGCCGGCCCGGGCGACTGGCTGGATCATGACCAGGTACGGGCGCTCGGCCTCCGCCTCGAGCTGCACAATGACGCGGGCCAGGAAGTCATCATGCCCGGGCCGCTCATCGGGCTTTCGCAGACTCCGGTTACCGTGCGGGCCCCGGCGGCGACCCGACTGCCGTTCCTTGCCGATCTCGGCCTTGTCTGGCCGCAGCGCCCGCCTGTCGCCGGGTCACCTGCCGCCGAGTCGCCTCGCGTCGAGCCGCCGGCCAAGCCACGGCTGCCGCTGGCCGGCCTGCGCGTGCTCGACCTCGGGACGATCATCGCGGGTCCCTATGTCGGGACTTTGCTCGGCGAGCTCGGGGCCGACGTCATCAAGGTGGAACGGCCACCGCGCGGCGATGAGTTCCGGATCGCGCATGGCGGTCGCGGAGGCGTCGGGTTCTCGGTCTACAACCGCGAACAGCGGAGCATTCTGCTCAACCTGACCTCCGCAGGCGACCGGGAGGTCTTCCTCAAGCTGGCAGGCTCTGCCGATGTCGTCGTCGACAACTACCGGGCCGGGGTGACGAACCGCCTGGGTATCGATCACGACCAGCTGCTTGAGGTCAACCCGATGATCACGAGCGTGTCGATCAGCGCCTTCGGTGAGACCGGCCCGCTCGGCAACCGCCCCGGCTTCGACCCGGTCATCCAGGCGATGAGCGGGATCATGCGCGCGCAGGGCGGGCCAGACCAGGCGGACAGCCCGGCGTTCCTCACCGTACCGATCAACGACGTGCTCGCCGCTGGCCTTGGCGCGCTGGGAGCGTGCGCCTCGCTATTCGCCCGCCGCAGGCTCGGGCGCGGCCAGCGCGTCAGCATGACGCTGTGCGCGGCGTCCTGCCTGCTGCAGTCCGAGCACCTGGTGCAGTTCTCTGGCGCTCCGCCTTACCCGGTGGGCGGTCGCGACTTCGCTGGCCCTGGTCCGGCGGACCGCCTGTTCCAGGCTGCCGACGGCTGGATCCGGCTAAGCCCGGGCCGCGAGGTAACAGTCAGCGTGCTTCAGGCCGCCGGCCTGGCCGCGCCCCCGGCCCCGTCCGGCGATCTGACGCTGGCTGCGCTGATCGCCGCGGCCGTAGCCCAGCTGCCTGCCGCTGAGGTCGTGCGGCGCGCGTCTGCTGCTGGCATCCCGGCTGCACCGGCGCGCAAGGTGCAGGAACTGACCGCCGATGGACAGCTGATCCGCCAGGGCCTGCTCACCGTTCTCGACCGGGATCACTCCGGGGTGGCGCGCGTCGGGCCAGGACGCTGGCTGGAGATGCCGGGGCTCCGCACCGCATCGCCAGGCGAGGCCCCAGAGCCGGACGAGCACCGAGAGGCAATCTTGCGGGCGGCGGGCAGGACCTAACGGCGCCTCGTCACGGCCGGTACGGGATGCCCGGCGTGCCCGTCTGCTCCGCCAGCACGCGCTGCGCGTCGTGAACGAACTCCACGAGCAAACCGCGGGTGTCGGCCGGGTCGATGATGTCCTGCCCGGTAGCCTCGGCAGTACGGAACGGCGACGCTAGTGCCTCCAGTTCGGCCTCGATCTCCCGCTGCTTGGCGGCCGGATCGTCAGCGGCCTCGATGACCCGGCGATAGGCCGCCGATACCCCACCCTGGATGTGCATCGAGCCCCAGCGCGCGGAAGGCCACGCGTAGCGCCGGAACATGCCGCTCGGCCGGTGGTGGCACTGGCCTGCTACCCCGAAAAGCCGGGAAACGACAAACGTCAGCCAGGGCATCCTGCTCTGACACGTCGTCCAGACGAGCTGCGCCCCTGCCCGTTCGATCCCCTGCCGCTCAGAGTCGGGGCCGACCAGAAAGCCTGGCTCGTCGGCGAACGAGACGAGCGGCAAGTGGAACTCGTCGCAGAGCTGAATAAGACGAATGACCTTCTCGCCAGCAGCCGCGTCGGTCGCCCCGCCGTAGTGCCGGGGGTTATTGGCCATGATGCCCACGGGATAACCGTCTACCCGGCCGAGCCCGGTCACCCGCGACGAGCCGTACCGGGGCGCGATTTCGAAGAACGAGCCGGCATCCAAGACGGCCCCGATGATCGCGCGGACATCAAACGGCTGGCGCCGGTTGTCGGGAATCACGTCGCGAAGACTCAGCGGGTCCAGGGCCGGCTCGATGCCGGCACCGGTCGGCGGGAGCTCGCTGACGCTGCTCGGCAGGTACCCAAGGAATGCACGGATCTGGGAGAGAGCGTCCTGCTCACTGTCCGCCGCGTTGTCGACCACGCCGCTGCCCTGCGTGTGAACTGATGCACCACCGAGGCTTTCCTTTGTCACCTCAAGGCCCAGCGCCGCCTTCACCACGGGCGGGCCGCCGGGGAAAAGCTGTGCAGTACCGCGCACCATGACGTTGAAATGGGCCAGGCACGCATTAACCGCGGGAAGCCCGGCAACTGATCCGAGTACGGCGGAGACCACTGGCACGGTCTGCAGCAACTGCACGTCCACGGCACTGTAGGTGTTGCCGTCGGGCAGGTAGGTCCGTCCGATGTCAGCGAAGCTGCTGACGCTGCCGCCGCTGGCATCGAGCAGCCGTATATACGGGACACGCCATTCCAGTGCTCGCCGTGCGGCGCTCAGCTCCTGGCCGAGCCCGCCGCCGGAGCCGCGTGTCGCCGCACCGCCGCGAACGGTGAAGTCGCCCGCAGCCACGACCGCACGCCGGCTGTTCAAGCTCAGGAAACCCGTCACCTCACCCTTAGGAGTGAAGGACTCGAGCTTGTCGCCGTCGTAGACGCCGGCGCCGGCCAGCATGCCGAACTCGCGGAAGGTGCCGTCGTCGGCCAGTGCGGCTATCCGCTCGCGCGCCGTCAGCTTCCCGTGCTCATGCTGGCGCTTGACTTGCTCCGCACCGCCCATCTGTGCCGCAAGATCGCGGCGGCGACGCAACTCAGCAAGGCCCTCTTCGGACCGCGGCACAGTACCTCCATGGTGGCGTCGGCACGCTGACAGCACTCCGGCCATCCGGAGTATCCCAACGCTATGACCTACGCCCTGATCGCCGAAGCCGGCGTATCCCGACACTCGGGCGCCGGCGGATCGACGGGTGCTGACAGTCGGGAAGTCACTACTAGACCGCGGGCAGCGCTCTGCCTAGCGTGACTGGTCAGTATCGCGGCCCCGCGCTACGTCATCGTTTCGGCGAGGTAGTCATCCGGTTACGTGCAATCGGAGGTCCAGGCTTGAGACTCAGCCGCTGCCAGCAGCTTTCACCCGCCGGGTTTTCCCAGCGCGGACGGCCGGGCGGGAACCGGGTGCCTCATGTCCGATGAGGAAAGCGCAGTTCAGGCAGCGACATCAGAGCCCGCCGCCGGCGCCGTCGCGTCGCGTGCGGACGTGGTGCTCCGCGTCGAGGATCTCGTCGTTGACTTCCCCGTCGCTCACCACGGGCCCAAAAGAGCAGTCGATCATGTCAGCCTGGAGATGCGCGCAGGAGAGATCCTCGGCATCGTCGGGGAGTCGGGATCTGGTAAGACGACCATGGCGCGCCTGGTCGCCGGCTTCCTCCAGCCGACCTCGGGCGCGGTGTTGCTGCCTCGTCCGGACGGGACCCTTGGCGCACGCAGGACGACTCGCGGTCACCGCGACGTCCAGATGGTGTTCCAGCAGTCGGCTGTCTCGATGAACCCGCGGATGCCAGTCTGGAAAGTCATCGGCGAGGCGTACTCACCCAACCGCTGGATGTCGAAGGGCCGGGTAGTCCCGAAGCGCCGCGATGGCGCTGACGGTGTCACGCTCGAAAGCGCAGTCAAGGCCCAGCTCCGCCGGGTAGGCCTGCCCGAGTCCTACGCCACCAAGCGGGCCGCCGAGTTGTCCGGGGGCGAAAAGCAGCGCGTGGCCATCGCCCGGGCACTCGCTCCCCGGCCAGTGATCATCGTCTGCGATGAGCCGGTGTCGTCGCTCGACGTGTCAATCCGGGCGGTGATCCTGAACCTGTTCGAGCGCCTCCGGGACGAGCTGGGCATGGCCCTCTTTTTCATCTCGCACGACATCTCGGTCGTCGCTCACCTGGCCGACAGGGTGGTCGTCATGCACGACGGAAAGGCCGTCGAGTCAGGCACCGCCCGCGAGGTAATCGACAATCCGCAGGACGAGTACACCCGCCGCTTGATCGCCGCGGTCCCGAGCCTTGAGCGCATCAGCCTTGGCGAAGGGCGGCGGGAGGCAACACCTCGGACTGCGCCACTGCTTGGCTCGCTGCCGCGACCAGCACTGAACGCCCCTGGAACTAATCCCCCGACAGCGAGGTAAATGATGAGCCGACGAGCGAGATCGAGAAACCTCACCCTTATCTCTGTGCTTACCCCGGTGGCACTGATATCGGCGCTGCTGGCAGGCTGCGGCAGCTCGGCGAGCAGCGGCAGCAACAACAACTCCAGCAGCAAGGTCGATACCTCCGGCACGATCAGCATGGGCTACACGCTTCCGCCCACCACGCTGGATCCCGAGGTCGGGACGTCGGGAGCCGACTACATATACGTCGAGCAGATCTACGGAAACCTGATCGAGGTCAACGGCGCGGGCACTCTGATCCCCGCCATGGCGACCAAGTGGGCGTTCAGCGGGACCGGGGCTACGAAAGACGACATCTTCACGATCTGGCTCCGCCCTGGGCTCAAGTTCTCCGACGGAACGCCGCTCAACGCGGCCGCGGTGGTGTTCGACTGGAAGCGTTACCTAGCCTCTGGCGATGTTCTGGATGATCTTGAGTACGTGATACCGAGCTCCATCCACGCCGTCGGCAATGACGAAGTACAAGTGCAGACCACGCAGCCCAACTCCCAGCTGCCGTGGGGGCTCGCCGACCGCGCCGGGATGATCATCGATCCCACGGCGTTCAAGAAGGATGGAGCGGCCAACTTCGCAACCCACCCGGTGGGCGCCGGGCCCTACAAGGTCTCGTCGGTCGCGGCCGGCCACAGTTACTGCTACACACGCAACGACAGCTACTACTTGAGTAGCAGTGCCGACCCGCGCATCCAGAACCTGTGCATCGAGGACTACGCCACCACCACGGCCGAGGACACGGCGCTCCGCTCCGGCACCGTCCAGGTCGGGATCTACCTGCAGGGCAACGACTACAAGGTCCTCAAGCCCGACACCGCACTGAAGGTGCTGCACGGGCCGTCGCTCGGCTTCGACGAGATTTACTTCAACGGACTATCGCGGCCAAGCGCGCACGGCGCCAACCTGGTCAGCGCGAAGCTACGGCTCGCATTCAACTACGGCCTGAACCGGCAGAAGATGAATCAGATCGGTGAGGACGGCCTGGGCACTATCGGCACCGAGGTGCGGCCTCCCGGGTCGTTCGGCTACGAGTCGCAGTACGCCTCGCAGCTGGACTACAACCCGGCCAAGGGGCTGGCAATCATGAAGTCTCTCGGCTATTCGCCCAGCCATCCCTACCACCTGACCTGCGACTGGTATCCCGGCCTTGGCTACAACCTCACCGATCCGGTCATGATCGCCTCCGAGGCGGGAATCGGGATCGACCTGAACGTGGTCGAGGGTCCTGAAACGGACGTGGTCGGGTACTACACCGAAGACACCTACCCCTGCTACGTCTCCGGCTGGGGT